>Ga0196970_1002108_pt1 | contig 11086 bp, 6 predicted proteins | sample S1v_513CmetaG_FD_148672 | JGI IMG/M metagenome (GOLD analysis project Ga0196970, IMG submission 148672) | Soil microbial communities from Anza Borrego desert, Southern California, United States - S1+v_5-13C | ecosystem: Environmental > Terrestrial > Soil > Desert | place: USA: California... | reverse complement strand
GGACCCGAGGTGTCGCTGACCTTGATGAAGGTCGCCAGCGGGATCATTTCGCCTTTGTTGTTGCGTACTTTCAGCTGACCGATCTGATCGGATTCGAGGCGGAACTGTTGTTCGGCCTGAACGTTGACCTGATAGGTGCGCCCGAAGCGGTTGAAGTCGTTGGCATACAGCGAACCCAGGTAGATCTGCAGGGTGTCGAAGATGTCGCTGACGGCCACGCCGTGGGTCTTGGCTTTCTCGCGGTCGATAGCAGCATCGACCTGCGGCACGTTCACCGTGTAACTGGTGAACAGACCGGCCAGTTCCGGCACGTTGTGGCTCTTGTTGATGATGTTCATGGTTTCTTTGTACAGCTCGTCGTAACCGAGGTTGCCACGGTCTTCGATTTGCAGACGGAAACCACCAATGGTGCCCAGACCCTGTACCGGCGGTGGCGGGAAGATCGCCATGTACGCCTCTTGAATGTTCGCGTACTGGCCGTTCAAGGCCCCGGCGATTGCCCCGGCAGACATGCTCGGGTCTTTACGCTCGTCGAACGGTTTCAGGGTGACGAAAACGATGCCGGCGTTCGGGCTGTTGGTGAAGCCGTTGATCGACAGGCCCGGGAACGCTACGGCGCTTTCCACGCCTGGCTGTTTCAGCGCCAGGTCAGACATGCGCTTGATCACGTCTTCGGTACGGTCCAGGCTCGAGGCGTCCGGCAGTTGCGCGAAGGCCACGAGGTATTGCTTGTCCTGGCCGGGGACGAAACCGGTCGGCGTGCTGGAGAAACCGAAGAACGTCAACACCATCAGGCCTGCGTACAGCAGCAGGGCGATGCCGCTGCCACGAATAACCCGGCGCACGGTGCCGACGTAGCCATGGCTGGCGCGATCGAAGAAGCGGTTGAACGGGCGGAACAGCCAGCCACCGAAGATTTTGTCGAGCACTTTCGAGAAGCGGTCTTTCGGCGCGTCGTGGCTTTTCAGCAGGACGGCGGCCAGCGCTGGCGACAGGGTCAGCGAGTTGAAGGCCGAGATCACCGTCGAGATGGCGATGGTCAGGGCGAACTGCTTGTAGAACTGCCCGGTGAGGCCGGAAATGAACGCTGCCGGTACGAATACCGCACACAGCACCAGCGCCGTCGCAATGATCGGGCCGGTCACTTCACGCATTGCCCGTTTGGTCGCTTCGACCGGTGTCAGTCCGAGCTCGATGTTTCGCTCGACGTTCTCCACCACCACGATGGCGTCGTCCACCACGATACCAATCGCCAGTACCAGACCGAACAGTGACAAGGCGTTGAGCGAGAAACCGAACAGGTGCATCACCGCAAACGTACCGATCAACGATACCGGCACCGCCACCAACGGAATGATCGAGGCGCGCCAGGTCTGCAGGAACAGGATCACCACCAGCACCACGAGAATCAGCGCTTCGAACAGGGTGTGAACCACCGCTTCGATCGAGCCGCGCACGAAGATCGTCGGGTCGTAGACGATGCTGTAGTCCATGCCCTGCGGGAAGCCTTTCTTCAGCTCTTCCATCTTGCCGCGAACTTCGTTCGAGATATCGATGGCGTTGGAGCCCGGACGCTGGAAGATCGGAATCGCCACGGCCGGCTGGTTGTTCAGCAGCGAACGCAAAGCGTATTGGCTGGAACCGAGTTCGACGCGGGCGATGTCTTTGAGGCGGGTGATTTCACCGTCGTCGCCGGCACGAATCACGATGTTTTCGAACTCTTCCTCAGTGACCAGACGGCCCTGAGTGTTGATCGACAGCTGGAAGCTTTGCGCGGTCGGGGCAGGGGGCGCGCCGAGCTGGCCGGCAGCGACCTGACGGTTCTGCTCGCGGATCGCAGTGACCACGTCGGTTGCGGTCAGATTGCGCGAAGCGGTCTTGTTCGGATCGAGCCAGACACGCAGCGAGTAATCGCCCATACCGAACAGTTGCACGTCACCGACACCGCCGAGACGAGCCAGCTCATCCTTGATGTTGAGGATCGCGTAGTTGGACAGGTAGAGCATGTCGTAGCGCTTGTCCGGCGAGGTCAAGTGCACAACCATGGTCAGGTCGGGCGAGGCCTTGTCGACGGTGATACCGATGCGCGTCACTTCTTCTGGAAGCTTCGGCTCGGTGCGCGTCACGCGGTTCTGCACCTGCACCTGCGCGTTGTCCAGGTCAGTGCCCAGGGCGAAGGTGATGGTCAGGGTGATCTTGCCGTCAGCGGTCGATTGCGAAGACATGTACAGCATGTTCTCGACGCCGGTGATGGCTTGTTCCAGCGGCGCAGCCACGGTTTCACCGATGACCTTGGGGTTGGCACCCGGGAAGTTGGCGCGTACCACCACGGTGGGCGGCACGACTTCCGGGTATTCGCTGATCGGCAACTGGAACAGCGAGATCGCACCGGCGATCAGGATCAGCAGCGACAGCACCGCTGCGAAGATCGGCCGGGAAATGAAGAATTGGGAAAAATTCATCGGAGTTGTCGTCCCTTAACCGCGTGGGGTCGTAGCAGCCAGCTTCGCAGCCGAACCCGACGCACCCTTGGCAGGGGCGACTTTGGGCAGGTTGCTGGCTTCCAGCGCTTGACGTTGTTGGGCGAGAGCGGCGAGGGTCTGCTCGCTGGCCATCGGAATCACTTCAGGGGTGACTGGCGAGCCGGGACGAACCCGCTGCAGGCCCTTGACGATGATCGTGTCGTCTTTTTGCAGACCGGTGCGGACGATGCGCAGGCCTTCGATTTTCGGCCCGAGTTCGACAGGGCGGTACGCGGTTTTGTTGTCCGCATCCATCACCAGCACGAACTTCTTGCCCAGGTCAGTACCGACGGCTTCATCGTTGATCAGCATGGCGTTGTAGGTGCCGCTGCCGACCAGTTTCAGCCGTGCGTACAAGCCCGGGGTGTAGGTGCCGTCAGTGTTGTCGAACACCGCGCGGCCACGGATGGTGCCGGTTTTCGGGTTGACCTGGTTGTCGACGAAATTCATCTGACCCAGGTGCGGGTTGCCGTCTTCGTTGGACAGGCCCATGTACACCGGGGTCGTGGCACCGCGCTGACCGCTGCGGGCCAGTTGGGTGTACTTGAGGAATACACGCTCGTCGGCGTCGAAGTAGGCGTAGACCTTGTCGGTCGAGACGACGCTGGTCAGGGCAGTGGTGTCGGCGGTGACCAGGTTGCCGGCGGTGATCTCGGCACGGCTGACGCGGCCGCTGATTGGCGCGGTGACGCGGGTGAAGCTCAGGTTCAGTTTGGCCAGATCGAGTTGCGCTTGCAGGGCGCCGACGGCGGCGCGGGCTTCCTGGGCAGCGCTGGTGCGCGAATCAGCCAGTTCGGCGGAGATCGCGTTGCTGGTGCGCAGACGTTCACCGCGAGCGGCTTCATTTTCACTGCGGGTGGCGGTGGCGCGGGCCTGGGCGACCAGTGCTTCGAGGCGGCGGACCTCGGCCTGGAACGGACGCGGGTCGATCTGGAACAGCAGGTCGCCTTTCTTGACCAGTGCGCCTTCGGTGAAGGCTACCTGATCGATCTGGCCGGAGACCCGCGGGCGGATTTCAACGGTTTCCGGCGCTTCGAGGCGCCCGGTGAATTCGTCCCACTCATTGACCGGTTGTTCCAGCACCTTGGCCACGCTGACTTTTGCAGGGGGCATGGCAGCGGTGGTCTCCGGGGTTTTGCCGCAGGCGCTCATCACCAGTACGGCCAACAGGGCCATCGGGAAGCGCAAATGTTTGAGTGAATGTTCCATGGATGCATCCGCCAAAGTATTGAAGATGGGCGGATGATGCTCGGCGGGGTGTGATGGCACGAATCGAATGAAGCAAAGGTAACTATCATTCGGAATGATATAAGACCCGAAGCAGCCCTCTAGCGTGCGCCTTTCGTTAGGGGGCTATCAATAGGTTTGTGGGCAATGATCTGTTGCTTTTTGTGCAACGATCGCGGTTAGGGGGGCATTGGATTTTTGTGGGAGCTTGCCTGCAAGCGATGGCTTTCTTTCAGGCGGTGAGTTTTTTGGTTTGGGTACATATCCGTTGCTGCGGGTGTTGCGGCTGGCGGTTTCGCCCTTACGGCGAGTCCCTTTTTCAGACGCCAAAAAGGAACCAAAAGGCTTTGCTCCTGCGTTCGGCCCTCGCAGGCTCGGGTCCCTTCGCTCCGGGATTGATCCGGGCGCAGCGGCTACGGTTTGCTTCGCTGCACCTCCTTCCGCTGTGTCTGGCTGCGCCAGACGGTCGCTGCGCTCCCACGCCCGGATCAATCCCTCCGCTCAGCCTTCCGATGTCGCTGGTTAGGCAAGATCAAGATCAAAAGCACTCGAGCTAACGCTCATTGTTGAGTGGTTAGAAGCGGGGGGTTGGCTTTGGAATTGCGGTGTGGCTGCCCCTCACCCCAGCCCTCTCCCCCTGGAGAGGGAGCCGATCTTTGGGCTTTTCAAATTGTGTGTACAACTCGGTATTGCATGTTGGCGTATGTCTGCCAATCACCGCGGTCAGTTCCCTCTCCCTCCGGGAGAGGGCTAGGGTGAGGGGCTTTTGATTTTCGATTGCTGGCCTGGTGGTGCACGCGATCCCTGTGGGAGCTTGCCTGCAAGCGATGGCGGCCGCACTGGGACACTTTCATCGCCAGACCCACCGCCATCGCCAGCAGGCTGGCTCCCACAGGTATCCGAGTTCCAACTGACACAATGCGATCTAATGTGGGAGCTTGCCTGCAAGCGATGGCGTCCCCACAGGCGGCACTTCCATTGCCAGACCCACCGCCATCGCCAGCAGGCTGGCTCCCACAGGTTGCCCGGGTTCCAACTGACGCAATGCGATCAAATGTGGGAGCTTGCCTGCAAGCGATGGCGGCCGCACAGGCAACACTTTCATTGCCAGACCCACCGCCATCGCCAGCAGGCTGGCTCCCACAGGTTTACGCGGCGATTAAAACGCCGAACCCACAATTGCGGCGGGTTCGGCAGGTCGGTCAGAGCTTCGGCAACTGGCCGATGCGGCCGATCATTTCGGTGACGATCTGCAGGTCCAGCTGGAATTGTTCGACGGTCTTGAATTCGCCGTCGGTGTGGCCGGTGTATTTCACGTCCGGCATGGCCAGGCCGAACTGCACGCCGTTAGGCAGTTCATGCACCGACGTCGCACCGGCAGAGGTGCCGAACTCGTGTTTCATGCCAAGGTTTTCAGTGGCAACCGCCAGCAACGCCTTGACCCATTCACCCTCGGGGTTGCGGTACATTGGCGCCGCGACCGAATAATCGAACGCCACCGCGACGTGGGTTTTCTTGCTCCAGGCGGCAAGTTTGTCGGCGATTTCGGTTTTCAGCTTCTCCGGCGATTTGCCTTTCGGCACACGCAGGTTCACGGCGAGCTTGAAGGTCTTGTCCTCCATGCCGACGAAAGTCGGCGAAGTGGTCAGCGGCCCCATGAACGCGTCGGAGAAACCGACGCCGAGCTTGTTGCCGAGATAATCCAGGCCCCAGTTGTCGGCGAGGTAACGGGCGGCGTCGGTGATGTGGTTGTGCTTGAGCGCGACCTTGCCATCAAGGCTATTGATGAAGTCGAGCATGCGCGCCACCGGATTGACCCCGGACTCGGGTTCGGAGGAGTGCGCGGACACGCCGGTCACCGTCAGTTTGACGTCCTTGCCATCGACCTTGGCGCTGACCTCAAAATTGCCGCCGTTGCGCTTGGCGTATTCACTACCGGCTTTTTGCAGGCTGGCCGCCAGTTCCGCAGGCTTGTCGGTGAGCACGGTGGCCACCGAGGCCGATGGAATCTGGTTGGTCGCCATGCCTCCGGTCAGCGCAACGATTTCTGCACCGTTGCCTTCGCCATTGCGCTTGGCGAAGTTGGCCATCACTGTGCCGTAACCTTTTTCGGCGATCACTATCGGGTAACCGCCGTCCAGCGCGAGGTTGTAGTTGGGCGTCGGGTTGCGTTCGAAATAGTAGGGGATCGCGTCACCGGTGGTTTCTTCGGTGGTGTCGACCAGCAGCTTGAAGTTGCGCACCAGCGGCAGCTTTTCTTCCTTGATGACCTTCATCGCGTACAGGGTGACGACGATGCCGTTCTTGTCATCTTCAGTGCCGCGACCGTACATGCGATCACCGATCAGGGTGATCTTGAACGGGTCGAGGCGGGTGCCATCCTTGAGCACCCAGTTTTCCGGCGTCACCGGCACCACATCGGCATGCGCGTGAATGCCCACGACTTCTTCACCGCTGCCGTCGAGGGATATTTCGTAGACGCGATTGTCGATGTTGCGGAATTTCAGACCGAACGATTCGGCGAGACTCTTGATCTTCGCGGCGATCTTGATGAATTCCGGGTTGTCGTGCTGCTCGACGCCGTCCTTGCGGTAGGTCGGGATCTCGACCAGCTCACGCAGGGTTTCGGTGGCCGCGGCACCGTATTTGACCCGTGTGTACAGCCCGAGCAGGCGGTAGATCTCGTTCTGCTGTTCAGCGGTCAGGGTCTTTTTATTCAGATAAGCACCGATGGCCGGGCTGATCTCGGCTTTTTTCGCCAGATCGCTTTTGCCCAGTTCGCTGAGGAACTGGTGGAAATCAGTCACCGACGCGGCGTTGTAGGTTTTCAGTATCTCGGCGCTTTGCTGCGGGGTGATGTTGGCTTGTGCAGGCGCGGTGAAGACAGCGAGGCCGGCCAGCATCAGCGTGGTCGCCGCGAGTTTTTTGAAAGGGACATTCATTGCGAAAGGCATTCCTTTGCAGAGTGATAAATAAGTCGTGCCTGAATCTCAGGACACATGCACTTACAAACTACCACCGCTGCGCAGGAATGCGGGAGCCCTGAAACGGGACGTGTCGCACAGAACCGCAAAAGCGACGCATCGATGAAAACGTCTCCATGCGCCAAAAGCGCGTCTGGGCTTGATCATGAACGGTTATTCATGCTCAGCTCGTTGTCGACAATTCGATCGGATGACCGGCCCATGAAAGATCTTCCGCCGACCGCGACCTTGCGTGCCTTTGAAGTCGCCACCCGGCACCCGACTTTCACCGCTGCCGCAGAAGAACTGCACGTGACCCAGAGCGCGGTCAGCCATCAGCTCAAACACCTCGAAGCGCTGTGGGGGCTGCCGTTGTTCGAGCGTGGCAAAACGCTGCGCCTTACCGCCGCGGGGGCGACGCTGGCGCCGATCGTGCGGGAATTTTTCATCAGTCTGGAGGCGACACTGGCGGATCTGCGCGAGCAAAAGGGCAGGGTGCGCCTGAGCGTCAGCACCACGTATTCCTTTGCGCTGAAATGGCTGTTGCCGCGTTTGCCGAGTCTTTCACGCCAACATCCAGAGTTAGTGGTTGCGCTGGACACTACGGACAAAATCATTCATTTCGCCGCTGGCCAGGCTGACGTGGCGATCCGGCTGGGCAAGGGCAACTATCCGGGGCTGTATGCGGAATTTCTGTTCGGCGAGCAGGTGTTTCCGGTCGCCAGCCCCGAATTGTTGCAACGCTTAGGTACGCCGCACAGCCCGGCCGAATTGCTGCACTTCCCGCTGCTGACCCGCGATGGCGCCGAACTGGTGCCGAAATGGGAAGCCTGGTTCGAAGCCATCGGGCTGGGGTTTTCGCCCGTTCGCGAAAGCGTTCGGTTTGGCGACACCAACATGACCGTAGAGGCTGCTTTGCTCGGTCAGGGTGTGGCGCTGGTACGCAGCGGCCACGTCGAGAACGAGATGGCCGATGGCCGATTGGTGCGCCTGTTCGACGTGCCATTCGCCTCGCCGCTGGCCTACTACTTTGTCTGTCCCAAGGGCATCGAAGCGCAGCCGCACATTGTCAGCTTTCGCCAGTGGTTGATGGCGGAGGCGGTGAAAGTGCGCTGAGTGGCTTCATGAGGAATTACTCATGATGCATTGAGAAGACTTCGCTGTAGTCCACTGACCGTGTTACCTAAGATGGTGCCCATGCCTACCCATATCGTGATCCTGGTTTTGTTCGCCGCACTCTTGCATGCCAGCTGGAACGCACTGCTACGCGGCGGTGCCGATCGGCTGTGGTCGATGACCGTGATGTGCATCGCCATCGCCTTCACCTGTGCCATCGCCGCAGTGTTCATGCCGATACCCGCGGCGGCAAGTTGGGGTTACGCGGTGCTCTCGGCGCTGCTGCACGTCGGCTACAACCTGTTTCTGGTGCGCAGTTACCGAGTCGCTGAACTGGGGCAGGTCTATCCGATTTCCCGTGGATCGTCGCCCGCGCTGATCACCCTCGGTGCTGCCGTTTTCGCCGGTGAACGCATCGCGCCCGGCCAATTGCTTGGCGTTGCGTTGGTGTCGGGCGGAATTATTTCGCTTGCCTTTAGCGGCCGCAGGCTGTCGGTACCGAGCCTGCCTTACGCATTGGGCACCGGTTGTTTTATCGCCGCCTACAGCGTTGTCGACGGTATCGGCGCCAGGCTGTCAGGCGCGCCGCTGGCCTACACCGTGTGGATGTGCGCGTTGTGGGGCGTGATGATGCCCGCGGTGTACATCGCCCTGCGCGACGCCCGCAGCCTGTTCACGGTTCGGCCGGGAACATTGGCCGCGGTGGTCGGCGGGCTGGTGTCATTGCTGGCCTATGCCATCGTCATCTACGCAATGAACGAAGCGCCGCTGGGCGCGGTATCGGCATTGCGCGAAACCAGCGTGCTGTTTGCGGCGTTGATCGGCTATCTGTTTCTCGGCGAAGCACTCAGCGTCCGGCGGATATTGGCGTGCGTGGTGATCGTCAGCGGCATTTTCATCATCGGCTGATACGGCCGACCAGTCAGGAGCCAGGTTCATGAATGAAGTCTCGCAGGCACCGTTGATTCTGATCACCGGTGGCAGTCGCGGAGTGGGCGCCGCCACGGCCAGACTCGCCGCCGCGCAAGGCTACGACGTCGCCATCAGCTACGTGGCCAACGAGTCCGCGGCGCGGGCGGTGGTTGCGGATGTGCAAGCCGCGGGGCGCAGGGGGTTGGCGGTGCGCGCCGACAGTGCCGATCCCGAACAGGTCGCCGCGTTGTTCGCGGCCATCGACCGCACGTTCGGACGCATCGACGTGCTGGTCAACAATGCCGGGATGCTGGCCAGACAATCGCGGCTCGAAGACCTCGACTTCGCGCGGATGCAGCGCATCTTTGCGGTTAACGCCATCGGGCCAATCCTGTGCGCCCAGCAGGCCATCAAGCGCATGTCGCACCGGCATAACGGCCCGGGCGGCGTGGTGATCAATGTGTCGTCGGCGTCGGCACGTCTCGGCAGTCCCAATGAATACGTCGACTATGCGGCGTCGAAAGGCGCACTGGAAACCTTCACCGTCGGCCTGGCCAAGGAAGTCGCGCGTGAAGGCATACGCGTCAACTGCATCCGCCCCGGCCATATCTACACCGACATGCACGCCAGTGGCGGCGAACCGGGACGGGTCGACCGCGTCAAGGACTCGATTCCCATGGGCCGAGGCGGGCAGCCGGAGGAAGTGGCGCGGGCCATTCTATGGCTGGCGAGCGCGGAGGCATCGTTTGTCACTGGTACCTTTCTGGATGTGACAGGTGGGAAGTGATTCAGAGGTGGAAGCTCTCACCGACTCCGAAACTCAGTCGGTCCGACGAACTGAAGGCGCAGCCGAACTTTCACGGATCGTCAGTTCAAACGGCAGGATCACATGCTGCTCGGGATTGATCTTTTTCTCGATCAGGTTGATCAACATCTCCACGGCCGTGCGTCCAAAACCTTCGGCGGGTTGGGCAATAGTGGTCAGGGGCGGATCACAGTAATGCGCCAACGGAATATCATCGAATCCCACCACGGAGATATCTCCGGGCACCCGCAGGCCGGCTTCCTTGATGCGCTTGAGCGCGCCAATGGCCATTTCATCGTTTTCACAAAACAGCGCGGTAGGGCGATCGCTTAGCGTCAGCAGGGTGGCGGCGCCGTCGTAGCCGGCGCGCAGGCTGAAATCGCCATGGCAGATGATTGCCGGGTCGCTGGGGATGCCTGCCTTGGCCAGCGCCGCCTGATAACCGGCGACCCGTTGCTGGGTCAGGGGGCTGTGTTGAGGGCCTTTGATCAGGCCAATCCGCCGATGGCCCAGACCGAGCAAGTGTTCAGTCATGGCCTTGGCAGCCGCGTGGTTGTCGAGGCTGATGGTGGGATGTCGTCCGCCCTGGACCACTTCACAGGCGTTGACCATCGGCGGCGGCTGATTGCTGTCAACCGGGAAGGGGTCGTAAGCGCGCAACTGAATCACGCCATCGGCCTGATGCGCGTAGACCAGCTCGGCAAATTCACGCTCGATCTCCTCGCGCCCCTGGGTATCGCACAACAGCAGTCGGTAACCGGCGGCCTGGGCAGCCGATTGCGCGCCGCTGATCACTCGGGCGAAAAACGTATTGGCAATTTTCGGCACCAGAATCACCAGGTTGCCGGTGCGCCGTGAGCGGAACTGCACGGCCATCAGGTTGGGGCGATAACCCGCTTGCTCGACCGCTGCATTGACGATGTCTCGGGTGGCCTGGCGCACACGCTCGGGCGATTTCAGGGTGCGCGATACGGTGGCGACCGAAACGCCAGCGAGCCGGGCGACTTCACGGATATTGGACAAAACCACCTCATGTCTGAACTGAACGTCGCACGAGCTTACAGCAGGTCTGCCTGCGCTTGAATCCTTGCGAGCGTGGATTACTGGTTTGACAGCACACGCCCCAGCGCCTAAATTCCTGCTCAGATGTAACCGGTTACATTCGCCTGCAAACAGCTTTAGCCGCGCCGGACAGAGAAGGTCAGCGATGAACACAGTGATACCTAAAATAAGAATGGGCTTCGTCGGTGGCGGAGAGGGCTCTTTTATCGCTCAAGCGCACCACCAGGCCGCAGGGCTCGATGGCCGCTTTGAACTGGTGTGCGGAGCGTTCAGTCGCGACGCGCAGAACAACCTGCGTACGGGTAACCGCTTGGGCCTGCCTCAGTCGCGCTGTTACAGCACATGGCAATTGATGCTCGAAGCCGAGCGTGCGCTACCGGCTGAGCAGCGCATGGAACTGCTGGTGATCGTAACGCCTAACCATCTGCATGCGCCGGTCGCCAGCGAAGCACTGGCTGCAGGTTTTCATGTGTTCAGCG
>Ga0196970_1002107_pt1 | contig 11088 bp, 12 predicted proteins | sample S1v_513CmetaG_FD_148672 | JGI IMG/M metagenome (GOLD analysis project Ga0196970, IMG submission 148672) | Soil microbial communities from Anza Borrego desert, Southern California, United States - S1+v_5-13C | ecosystem: Environmental > Terrestrial > Soil > Desert | place: USA: California... | reverse complement strand
AAACTACAACTTTAGAAACTCTAAGCTTATTTGGATGCCAATTAGGATCAGAAGGGGGAGCGATTTTAGCAGATGCTCTAGCAGAGAATCAAACTTTACGTTCTTTAAATTTGCATGCCAATCAATTAGGAACCCAAGGCGCTCAAGCTATAAGCCGGGTCTTATACAAAAATAAAACTTTGCAGTCCTTGAATCTTGAGCATAACCACATTACAGATTTAGGAGGGAGGGTCTTAAAAGATGCGCTTGTGAATTCGGCTATTGTTTCTATCAATTTGAAATCAAATCGATTTTCAGCTTCCTTAGAAACCGAATTGAAAGATATTTCTTCTTCTATCGAAGTGATTCTGTATTAGCTCGAACTCTTTGGAATTTAATAACCTATCTTCATAAAAACCGACACAAAATTTTTATTAAGATAGGATTATATTTTTTGCAAAGCTGCGGTAATCACTCTTCCTAAATCCGATTCCTCTTTTTTTTCATTGAGAACAGTTTGAACAGCTCTTTGTGCATCGATTGGATTGTATCCTAAATTGAGTAGGGCGTTGATTGCATCGCCGATAAGGCTTCCCTTTGCATCTGCTAGGAGAGGGACGCCTTTTGCTTTTCCTTTCAATTTATCTCGCATTTCAATCACGAGCCTTTCTGCTGTTTTTTTTCCAATGCCTGGAATTTTGCTTAAGAGTCGAATATCAGAAGTGCTGATGGCTCTATGAAGCTCATTGATTTCCATATGTCCTATAATGGCAATCGCAGTTTTGGGCCCGATTCCTGAGATGTTTGTGAGTGTTTCAAAGAGATCTCTTTCTTCTTTATGTAAAAAGGCATAAAGGGTGTGAGCATCTTCTCTGACCACTTGAGAAAGAAAAAGATAAACAGAGCTCTCAAGTAGGGGAAGATGTGTATAGGTGCTCAACGGAATGACGAGTCGATAGGAAATTCCTCCTGTTTCGACAATGGCTTTGAGAGGCTCTTTTTCTTTCAATATTCCTTTTATAGATTCATACATGAAATCGACCTTAAATTGTGAGCGCAGCAGATCGCTAAAGCTAAAGCATCGGCTGCATCTTCGGGTTCAGGTAATTGGGGTAAACGTAAAAGAGATTGAATCATACGTTGCACTTGATGTTTGCTCGCTTGACCAGTTCCTACGACAGCTTGTTTCGCTTTTTTGGGTGCATATTCGTAAATGGGAATTTTTTTTCTAGCTGCAGCCAATAACACCATGCCTTTTGCCATGCCTAGTTTGATGGTGCTTTGTACATTTTTCAACACAAATTGAGATTCTACTGCTATAGCGGCTAAAGAGTGAGCTGCAATGAGAGTCTCAAGTCCTTCGAATAGGATTTGATATCTTTCAGGCAACGGAAGATCAGCAGGCGGGCGAATACATCCAAAATCGATGGTTCTAATACCAGAGGAGAGTACTTCAATGATGCCATAACCTGTAATACGAGTGCCGGGATCGATACCGAGAATAAGGGTTGGATTTTGAGCCATAAGTTTACTATACCGAAAGCAATAAATAATTTCATAATCGAGCAAACGTGAGAACGTAATAATCAAATACTTGCTTTACAAAAAAATATTGATTCTCTAGGATCGCCGGCTTGTTTGTGGAGTTTTATGCGCTGGCTTATCTTTCTCACTTTTGGTTTGAGAGTTTTTGCATCTTCGTTTGATGAAATAGTTCCTTCTACTTCTGAGGAGATTCTTTCTCTCACAACTGATCTTTTGGTGGATGGATTTGTTTCAGTAACATCAGGCCAAATTTCTATTTCTGAAGTTGATTTGATAGTGAAAGGTGCACAGGATTTAGTTTTAAAAAGGACTTATGTGCCGCCTCGAATTTTAGGGCGTTATGATGATAAAGATGAGGCGGATCGCCTAACTTTAGGCAAAGAGCTGCTTCAGCTTGAAACCAAAGGCTGGGTGATTCATCCGCATCTTTGGGCGGGCTACAATCGCAATTCCAAGTACTTTCAGGTTCGGGACACCCAAGGATTTGTTTTAGAATTTCAAATTCAGGGCAATCAAGGCGTTTTAAAAACAAATTCTTACGGGTGCACGAATTTAAGAGGAGAAAGACCTAGCAGCTCTGCAGACATTCGCAATATTCAGTTCTCGGTAGAAGGCGACTGGGTTAAAGTGGTTTGGCCAGATGGATTGCAGCGTCACTATTTAAAACAGAGCCCAGGGACATATCGCCTTGAAAAAGAGACTCTTTCAAACGGAAAAACGATTCGATATGAGTACGATTCTCAAGAGCTTTGTAAAATTTCCTCTTCCGATCCAACAGGTCAGCTGACCTATGCCTCTATCACTAGAATGGGAGATCATCATTATCTAGGCTCCGATGGGAGAGAGGTTGTTCTCAGCTATGAAGGAAGAGAAATCAAAGGTGAATATAAGAAGGGTGAGTTTAGAGAAAGGATAAGCTTTCAGTTTCCTGTAATGACTAGGGGATCAAATCCCACTTATACAAATGTAGTCGGTTACAACGAGAGGACGCTTCTCAACTCATACGATGCAAGAAATTACCCCGTTTCATGTACTTATTTTCAAAATCAAAAATCATCTGCACGTATTAAGACTTTCTCGAATCCATCAGGTTCTTTTTCTTTTTCCTATGATCCAGCGATTTCTGGAGAAAAAGGAGGTTCGACAACTGTTATCCATCCTGATGGAGTACAGACCATTTATCGATTCAATAAGCTTCTTTTGCTCCAAAGCATAGAGAATTGGTTTGAAGGTAAACTCATCAATAAGAAAGCGTTTGAGTACGATTCTAAACAGCATATCAAAACTATTGAGACCCTAGATGGTGATGGGAGTCTTCTCCTAGCCAAAAGATTTGAGTGCGACAGCAGAGGAAATGCTACTGTAGAGGTGACTGAAGGGGATTTTGGATCTTTTTCTATCAAGCGTAAATTCGATCAGGATCGGCTTGTTTTAGAAGAATATGATGATGGTCTTTCTTGTGCATTCACTTATCTAGGAGATACTCGGCTCCTTACATCTAAAACTACTCTAGAGTCAGGAAAGAAGCTTCGAAGAACTCTTTACTCTTACGATGAGGCTAATAATCTCATTAAAATTGAAGAAGAGGGCAAGACAAGAACAGTTTATACACTTTACCAAACAGATTCTCATTTACACCGTATTGAATGGGAAGAGAAACGAGATTGGGAAGGGGGCTTGATCCACAAAATTCATTATGGCTATAACGCATGGGGGAATACAAATAGGCAAGAGCATTTTGGTTCCGATGGTAAACTTTACTATACCATTGAGCGAACTTACAATGAAAAAGGTGAGCTCTTAAGCGAAACAAACCCTCTTCAAGAAATGGCTGTATATGAATATGATGGAAGAGGCAGATGCATCTATGAAAAGCCTTTTTCAAATGGCCTTGTGATTCACCGTACATTTGATGAGAAAGGGCGTCTAACGCTTCTTCAAGAAGGAACTCACGAAACCCAATTTCTCTATAATGCATCAGATGAACTGATCAAAAAAATCGATTATCTTGGATTTGTAACAAAGTATCACTATCATCCGGTTCATGGAAAACCCGATCGCATTGAAGAAGAATCTTCTGTTACTGAAATTGTATACGATGCTTTTGGTCTGCCGATTGAAACAATAGATCCAACGAACGCCAGAACGATAAAAAAGTACAATAGCTACGGAGATATTGTTCAAATTGTTCATCCCGAAGGTGGAAAAGAAGTTTTGAGTTACTATCCGAATGGTCTTTTGCAGTCACACAGAGATCCGGATGGCTTAGTCACTACCTATATTTATGATGCTCTTGGCCGTACAAAAGAGAAAACAGTAGGGGAAAGGACCGCTACCTTTGATTATGATGGATATAACCTTTGTAGAACGATTGATCCCGCCGGCTTTATCACAAACTACAAATATGATCTTGTTGATAGGAAAATAGAAGAAAATCGAGAAGGGCGAATTACGCGTTATGGATACGATCCTTTAGGCTTTTTAGCCTTCGAGGGAAAGGGAAAATATCGAATGGATTATAGCCATGATGCTTTAGGTAGAATGCTTACAAAGTCTATTGACGGTGTTTTAGAAACTGTCTGGACTTATGATGCTGGTGGCAATATCACAACCATCGAGCAAGGAGGAACCAGTCGATTCCTCTATGATGCTCACAATCGATGCATAGAGAAGATAGATGAAGAAGGATATAAAACTAGTATCTCTTATGAAAAAGGACCTCAGGTTCTGATCAGGAAGATCGTGGATCCAACAGGAATTGAGACTGTTCATACTTACAACTCGAAAGATCAGCTTTTAACCAAAGCAATCAATGGCCAAATAGTTGAAGAGTTTGAATATGACCCACTTTTTCGATTAAAAAAACAAGACCATATTTGTTTTGGCTACACTCCAAACGGAAATCAACAGTGGATGCAAGAAGCCGGCATTCGCACTACAAATTGGACATACACTCCAGGTAATTTAAAGCTTTCGAAACAAAAGCCCAATGGGGTCATCTTATCGTACGATTATGATGAGCAACTTCTTCCAAAAAAAATCGCTACGAGAGAATTTCGATATGATCGGTTAGGAAGACTTATTAGAGGAACAGGGTTTTCTAGAACTCTTGATCCATTTGACAATATTTTGAGAGAAGAGTGGTCCAACGGCCTCTGGATTGAAACGGATTATGATGAGTTGGATCGCCCGCTCATTCGAAGATTGCTGGATCAAAGCCAGATTGTATATGAGTATCAGGGGCCTTTCCTCAAAAAGGTATCTCGATTTTCAAATCAAGGAAAAGAGCTCTACTCACATCTCTATGATCATTATGACGCTAAAGGAAATCCCCAGGTAGAAAAAGGGCTTTTTCAAACCACTTATAAGTACGATCAAAAGGGGAGGAAAACCAGCCAGCAAAACCCTTATTACACAGAAAGTATCGAGTACGATGCTTCAGGTAACCTTATTCGGAAGGGTAATATAACCTACACCTATGACGATTTATCGCAGATGACCTCAGAGTCGGGTCGATTTACAGCAAAATATGATGCCCACTATAACTTGAGAGAGTTAAATGGCCAATCCATACAAATTGATTCACTGAATCAAATGGAAGGATTTCAGTACGATCTGAACGGTAATTTGATCAAGCCTGGATTTGTCTACGATGAATTTGATCAGCTGGTTGAAGCTCAAGGAGAAAGATTTACGTATGATTCCTTAGGCAGAAGAATCCAAAAAGGAGAAACATCTTTTCTCTATATTGGCGATGAAGAAATCGGAGCGTTTGAACAAGATATAGCAAAAGAGCTTAAAATTCCCGGGTTGGGTGCTCCTATTGCTCTTGAGATCAACCAAGTTCCGTATGCCCCAATTGTCGATGTACAAGGGATTATACGAGCTCTGATCGATTGACAAATGATTGTGATGCTTTTGGAAAGGAGCTTTCTCCTGAAATTCCCTATGCTTACTCGGGAAAAAGATACGACGCTACAACAGGGTTGCTGTATTTTGGCAAACGCTACTATGACCCTATTTTAAGGCGTTGGCTTACCGTAGATCCGATTGGATCCGTAAATCATTCGAATCTATACCAATATCTATTTAACAACCCTTATTTATACCAAGATTTAAATGGAGAATTTGCTTTTGCAATTCCTCTTGTATTTTGGGGAGCTGAATTAGCTCTTCCTACGATATCAGCTTGCATGACTGCGATTGCTTATGGAGCAGCAGCAGGGGCCGTTGCTTATGGTGGATATAAACTCGTAGATGTGATCAATCAGCAAGATTATTCTTCTGAGGGAAAATATTATTCTGGAGATTCAGGTTCTGATCCAAATTCGTCAAATTGGGCTATGAAAAGTGGCAGCGTAGATCCAACTTTACCAGCAAATCCAGATGATTTAGTAAAGAAACCTGGATGGAAAGAAACGACTCATCCAGATGCTAAAGAAAGCGGCCACAGAACTTTTGAGAACAAACAAACAGGAGAAAAGCTTCGTCATGATGAGGCTAAACCTGGAGCTTCTGGGCATAAAGGAGAGTCTCATTGGCATCGCTTTAACCCCAATTCTAAAAATAGATTTGATGAATATTTAGATGCAAATAACAATCCTGTACCTAGAAATAGTCCGGAATCTCATTTGTATCCACAACAATAAAGGGAATAAGAATGGATATTTCTAAATATACCGACTATTTTCATGATGGTTATGTGAACGACATATTTCATACAAAAAATAATATATCTTTTTCGCTAGAAAGTTCTGTAATCGAAGATGTAAAGCAAATTGAAGATAAAAAATTTCTTTCGGATTCCAATACATTTAAAGGAAAATTGAATCTTTACAATATAAAAAATATTACTTTAGGTGATAAGAAATATGAAGATGTTTTTCGGATGGAATACGATGATGGAGATATTTTAGATTTTCAAATTAATAAGAATACAGTTTTTCTGCTGATTGAATGGAAGAATTTCCCTCCAAAAATTCGTAAAACAGATGTTAGCAAAATTGAAATAGAAGCTGAAAGAATTGAATGGGTTCCGGACTTAATAACTACAAAGCATTGAATGCAACTCTTTAGGGGATTTTGTATCAACCAAATCCAACTATCAAGGTCGACATGATAAATACTTAGATGCAAATGGAAATCCAGTAAGGGATCACAGCGATTCTTCGCATATTTATCATCCAGATAATGTATGGTGGAAATAATAATGAATATTAAAAAATATACCGCTTATTTCCATGATGGTGCTCTTATTAACATTGAGCAAAAAAATGACAGGATAGAACTCTCTTTGGAAAGTTCTGAAGTCGATCCTTCAGATATAGATGATACTATAAAGCTTACAAATAGAAATACAATTAAGGGGAAATTATATTTAAATGAAGTTCAATCAGTCCAAATCAATGATGTTCCATTTTTGGGTTTATTAGAAATGAAGTACGATTCTGCTAATATTTTCAACTTTGAAATTAGAGGAAATTTAGTAGAACTTGCCGTGAGTTGGGAAAACTTCTCTCCAAAAACTTCTGTAAATGATTTTTCTACGATTAAGATTACAGCAAAAAAGATGTCATGGGAGACTATTCCTGATTTGTTTGATCCTTTTTGGTAGATAATAAACAAAAAAAGTAGTACGAAGTCTTATCGGTAAGCTTAAGAATTTGACCAGTATGGTAATTCAGTACGAAATATTGATTTTACCGATCATGGACGTCCGCACGATCATCCAAATCCTCATTAACATGAACACACCAAATCCTACGGGAGGAGCCCGTATTAGAGATCCTATCGCTCAACCTGTAACAGGATGGAATTACTTATGAATACGAAAGGAATTAGAATATTAGATGTAAAAAATGCTAAGTGTATTCCTCTTTCTGAGCTGTTAATGAATATTCCAGATCCAGACCAGTACAAGTGGTTATTATTGTGGTTTGATGTAACACCCATGAAGAATGAGGGACTATTTATTTCTGAATTAATAAAAAAAGTTAATTGTTCTGAACAAGGGATTCCGTGCAATTTTACATCATTAGTTGAAATTTCTGAAAAAATTTTTCAAGAGATTGAAGTCCTTATTATTGGATCTAAAATGGAAGAAAATCTCCATCGGTATAAAGAAGATCAGGAGATGTATGAAACTTGTGATATTGTTATTGAGATGATCGATGGGGGGGGGAGTTTTTTCATCCAATATAGAGTGGATTAATGAGTTAGCAAGAAAATACCAGCAAGTAGAATTCCTCACATCAGATTTTCAAAAGTAAAAACTAGATCTCTAAAGAGTAATAATTGACCCATTTTATCTTTATATACCTAAAAATGTTTGGTGAAAATAAATGAATATTAGTAAGGAATTTTCATAAGAAAGTTTAGAAATATCACTCCAACTATCCAACGTCTGCTCCTCAAAATAAACAAAAAGAAGGTCCCGGTCAATCCAAACCTCCAACTCCAATCCCTAATCTAAGCGCCAAAGATCGATCAAGGCAAAGTTCAGGAGCGCTGCAAAAGCAAGTTGAGCAGAGTAAAGCACCAAAATCAGTCGATCGGGTAGATAGAGGGCGCGGGGACTATGAGAAAGATCATGTTCATTTTAAAGACGGTTCGGCTTTAAATTATGATGGAAGTTGGAAGCATGGAGGAAAACAATTAACAAGAGACGAAATTCAATGGATACAAAAAAACGGATGGATGCCTCCTCAATAAATATAATGAAGTATTTTACGTCAGAATGGTGTTGGGGTGATTTAAGCGATAATAAGATTAGAGAGATTTCTCAAAACTATGATAATTATATTAATCGTACCTATTCGAAGTTACTTTTTCCTTTAAAATTATTAGCGAAAAATATCAACTTGCATGATGGAATTGTGAAAAAAATAAAATTATCTCCTTCGATGGAGAATTTAATTTTTTATGGAGTTTTCGGTGATTTAGAAATCGGTTACTTCAATTTGAAATTAGAATATAAAAATGTAAGAAATTTTAATGTGAATGTAGCTTTTGATATCTTTTCCAAGAAGATAGTAGAAATTGTGAGAGATGAAATTGAAATTATTGAAGACAAGAATGGTATAATTTTTTTTCATAGATTTATATTTTCCAATAAATCTCAATTTCAAATTGAATTTTCTGATTGTAGTCTGAAAATAGAAAATGCAAATGCTAAAAATTATAAGAAAAAACTTTGTTCGTTGGTTGGATTTTCAAAAAGATAATTCAAAATTTATATTAATTCCACATACTCAACTTAGAGCCAAAAAAAGTAGTGGGGAGACCCTTATTCATTGAAATTCCAGAATATTATTTAGGGCATTATTCTGATGAAAGAGGAGAACTATGAAGAAACCTTTTCTAAATGATTTTGAAAATTGGAAAAAATTAAATAATGATTTCTCTTTATTTGATTATCTTTTTCAAATAACAAAGAAGAAAGAGTTTAATTCTGATATAATTTTTGCTTTTTTGGATTTATTTTGGCCTTCTTTTGTTGTGTATAATGAATATGTTTTTTTAAAAAATAATTTCTCAGCAGAAAAGGTGAAAAACTTAATAAATGAAAAACAAAATGTTGAGTATTGGGTAAATCTTTTGGTTGTCGATCCCTATTTTGAAAATGAAGAAAACTCAGAAGAAGAATCTGAATTTTTTGCTAAATCATTGGTACAGATATGGCAAACCAAGCTTAAAAACGACTTTCCACTTAAGAAAATTGTGGTTGAGTATGTTTTTGACTCAGAATGTGGTGATTACGGTCTCACCTTTCATCAAATCAATAAAATGAAGTGAGGAAAATAGTTGATGAATATCATCGATTACACATCGTACTTTCATGATGGATCGTTAATTGATATACACCATGATCAATCTTCAATTATTTTGTCTATGGAAAGTGCGGAGATATCTCCGGATGAAAACTTGGATAATATTATTCTTTCTGAGAAATGTACCATTAAAGGTAAATTGCATCTAGAAGGAGTTGATTTAATTATAGAAAATGAACGGCAAATGTCAGTTCATTTGAAAATGTTGTATGATAGTGCAGATATTCTTCATCTCAAGATCAATAGCACAATAGTAAGTTTAGATTTAGAATGGATAAACTTCCCCCCACATCCTAAAGTAACTGCGTATTCGTTTTATATCATACATGCAAAGAAAATACGATGGGAAAATATTCCTGATTTGTTTGATCCTTTTTGGTAGATAATGAATAAAAAAAGTAATAAGGGAGTTTATCCGTAAGCTCGAGAATTTGACCAGAACGGTAATCTAACGAGAGATATTGATTTTACCGACCATGGAGAGCCTCTTATGTGCCCTAATCCTCATGAACACTCTTGTAAGCCTAATCCAACTGGAGGAACCCCTAGGAGAGGAGATCCGCAACCTTTAGAAAATTGGAAATATTAATGTTTAATCCTCAATATCGAATCTTACTCACAAGCAAATGTTTTCCGGAAGATGAAGTTGTTGGCCTTGGCACACAATTAATTTCGATTGTTAATTCTATTAAGCACTATTTGGTGCCGCATTTGTGGTATGGAGCTGATATTGAATCTATTCAAAAAATCCCAACAAAACACGATCTTAATAACATTCAATTAAGTGTAATTGGTACTGATTTGCAATTTATTCAATACTGCTCCGAGATTGAACAATTCATATGGGGAGTATTTTTATGTGTCGATAAAAATTTTTCATCTCAAAATATCGAAGGTATCGAGTTAGAAACAGAAGATAAATCATTTCGCTCTATAAGTGCGAAAGGAATCTTAATAGAAATTAGAGCTTTTGATACGACTTATTTTGGTATATACACCGATAACATAGAATTAATTACGAAAATTTCTGAAATGTATCATATCGAATTCGAAAAAGTGAGTAACCCTGCATCAGATAAAGTTGAGGGGGTGGAATAATTGCAATGCTTTTGGGTAGGGGGCTTTTTAAAGAAATTTCTCATCCTTATAACCTAATTCAGTATAAGAGAAGGACGTAAAAAAGATCCTCAAGCAAGAGAATCCGATGAATAGGCAAATCTCACTCTCTATAGATTTTGTGGACACTGCCTAGCTTAATTGAGTAATATGAGCTCCATATGAAAGAGCCGAAAAATATTTTAGTAAGGATGCCTAATTGGATAGGCGATCTTGTGATGGCAACGCCTGTTTTAGCGGATTTGCGAAAAGCTTTTCCTCAGGCCCTAATCACTGCTATGTGTTCTTCTCCTATTTGTGAATTATTAAAAGAAGATAGCTCAATTGATGAGCTTTTTTGTTTTAAAAGACCTTCCAATAAATTTGAGAGACGCCAAGAGAGAAGAAACATTGTTGCTAAAATCCAAGCAGGTAAGTATGACACAGGCATTTTACTGACCAATTCGTTTTCATCTGCTTGGTGGTTTTGGTTAGGAGGCGTTAAAAAGCGGATTGGCTATTCTAATCATTGGAGACGGTTTTTATTGACCGATCCTATCCAAGTTCCTTCTTCAAAAATGCATCAAGTCGATTTATATAAAAAGCTATTGGCCTCTCTTGGTGTTTCTTTTTCCAAAAC
>Ga0196970_1002105_pt1 | contig 11093 bp, 14 predicted proteins | sample S1v_513CmetaG_FD_148672 | JGI IMG/M metagenome (GOLD analysis project Ga0196970, IMG submission 148672) | Soil microbial communities from Anza Borrego desert, Southern California, United States - S1+v_5-13C | ecosystem: Environmental > Terrestrial > Soil > Desert | place: USA: California... | reverse complement strand
AGTAGCCAGTATTATTCCACAGCGTTCGAAGATCGCCTACCCCTGATTTTCGATTTCTCGTGCCGCTAGTCGCAACAGCCCCTCTAGCGCGGCCTTCACCGTTTGTCGGCGGACCTCGTCGCGGTTGCCGGGGAAGTGCTGAACCTCGCTGGAAATCGCATCGCCTACTCCCCATGCCAGCCACACCGTGCCGACCGGTTTGTTCGGCGAGCCGCCGTCCGGCCCGGCCACACCGCTGACCGCCACGGCAAAACGCGCCAGGCTTTTGTCCTGTGCACCACGCGCCATCGCCTCGACCACCTCGCGACTGACCGCGCCCACCGTCTCGAACAGCTCGGCCGGCACATTCAGCTGCTGGGTCTTCTGCCGGTTGGAGTAGGTCACGTAACCGGCCTCGAACCACGCCGAACTCCCTGGAACCCGGGTAATTGCTTCGGCGATACCGCCACCGGTACAGGACTCGGCAGTAGTCACATGAGCATTGAGCACTTGCAGACGACGGCCAAGTTCGGCGGCCAGTTGGGTGATCTCTTTCACGGCGCACTCCGGATCGTGTGGAATGCGTACCACCGTACACGAGCCGGTTGCATCTTCACTACACAGAATCATTCAAAATGTGCAGGCGCCAGCGCTCTGACATAGGCCTGACAGGCCTGCAAGGCAATCAATCCGCGGTCGCCGGTGTCGGTGATGGCGACAATTCGTTGAGCATGCGCCGGGTCAAGTCGGGCGCGTACGGCTGCATGATCCACGCGGCCGGGGCCGGCGGTGGCTGGCACGTTGCAGCCTGGGGCAACGTCGCCGGCGTCGAGAAGGACTGACAGGCGCACATCAGCAGTAGCAAGACGATCGCGCAGGCGATCCTGATCACGTTGGGCATCGCTCAGCGCTCGAAAATGGGTTTGTTCACTGCTCGCGAGCCGCTGCTCCAGTGCCAGGCGTTTATCCTGTTCAGCCTGTTGCGCGGTGGCGGCGGCGAGATTCTGTTGATTGACGGCTTCAGCGTTTAACCGTGACTGCTCCGCCAGTTGCCGCCCGTAACGCCAGTCCTGAAACTGCCAGGCCGCCGCAAAAGCGCCGGCGGCCAGCCATACAATGCCAATCACTCGCCAGGGGATTGGCATAGCACCGCCCTCGCCCGCGCCCAGATTTCCAGTCGATCCTGCAAACCGTTCAACCCGCCGTTTATGCGTCGGGTGATGATGTTGAACTGATCACGATCGGCCAGCTCATTCAGGCCCTTCTGTTCCCAAAACCATGCCGCAGACTCGGCCGCCCACTGTGGCTGCTCAAGCAGTTCGGGCAGGGACAACAGGCGTTCATCGCCGAACAACCCAAGGCTGCACTGGCGATAGTTGCTGCGGCCGGTGATCTGGATCAGGCCGCGGCCGCGATACTTCTGCCCGTCACCGTCAGCCTCCGGCGTGTTGCCCAGACGCAATGCCAATGTACCCGTGTCGTATTTGCTCAGGTACTGGTTGTTGCCCAGTTCGCGCACGTAACGCAACTGTCCCGACTCGTGGCCGATCTGCGCAAGAAACGCGGCAATGCGCTTGGGCGAGTCGATGCGACGACGCGCCATGGCGTTGTTCAGTGCAGAAACAAAAACGCCCGCTTGGGAGCGGGCGTTGGGCATGATGTCGATAAGGTTGTTTTCAGTTATTTGCATAATGCTTGATCCTCCCTGGATTGCCCCGATTGAATCATGGCTGGCGGTTGCTGCGTGCCAACCATTTATTTGCCAGAGTTTTCAGGGTTCCGGTCGCGCCAGTTTCTGCGGGTACTCCATCCACCGGCAGCACCTGCCCCCCCGATAGCTGCCATTGTTGAAATTCCAGCCAGTCGCGATTGCCGGGTTCCTCGGGGATAAATGCACAGTCAGCCAGGCGCAGCACGCCGCAGGCGCTGAGTTGATAAGCCATGAATGTCGCTCCTAGATTTCAGCGTCCGCTGTCCATTCAAGTTGCAAGGTCTGCCCCGGTGCGCTGCCGACCGGCGTGACAGTAGCAAAAGAAACACTACGATCGGTTACGCCCTGAAGAAGCGTACCGGTGCAAGCCTTGCTGATTGTTTGATTCCATACCTGATTACTGCTGTCTGCCGGGCAATAGGCGGTAACAGTCGGCTGAACTCTTTTCTGCACCAGAAAGCCGATCGTCATCCCGTATTGGCCGGTGTTTCCTGCCGGGACCTGGGTGAAGGTCGAGATACAGGTATTGGTGCCATTGTTGGCTTTGACCGGCAGCCCGGACGCGAAAGACTTTTCGTAGTAGCGCTGACACAACGCCAGCTCTTGCGCGATGGACCGATGCTCAAAGGGAGTGGATACCGGTCCCTCCTCCAATTGAACCTGTGCCAGGTCCACCGTTTGCAGAACGTTGAGAGGCAAGTCGAACGCCAATATCAGGCAGTCGCCGCTGCCTTGCATCTTCCCGGCAATGGCAGGAACCTGGAACGTTGCGGTGTAGCGAGTCCATGCCGTGCTCAATTGAAACGCATCGACCAGCTTGCCAACGGGGGCCGATCCGCCCGCGCCGAATTGTTGCGCAATGGTTACTTGTAATGATCGCGCGGCATCGGATCGGGCCCAAAAAGTCAACGTCGCGGTTTTACCCGCGAGCGTTCTGACCGACTCGATATTCTGGGAGATTTTGTGAACGGTCGCGCCCGCGCCCGCAGCGGTTTGCTGCCAGCGCAGGAAGCAGGCCGGCTCATCGGAGACCTCGCCTTGCCCGAGAGCAAAGTTCTGACGAGTGATGCTCACGCCCGCATTACCGTTCCAGTCGCAGCGAAATCGGTCCGCCACATAGCCGCCGGTATTGGGCCCCTGGTTGGTTGTGCCACGCTGCCAGATCCGGAAATCACCGTTGATCAACAAATTCCTGCGATAGACCTGCACCGGGAATTGTTGCAACGGGTCAGGCCTGGAAAGCTGTCGAATGGCGTGGGCCAATTGATCGGTCTGTTCTTCGTCAGGCGTCAGGCCAGCGGCTGTAATTGCATTGAGAATTTCCTGGGTAACACTGTTGCCCCAACTCGCCGGAATCAGCGACCCCGGCTTTCCTGCAATCGGGTCTTCGTCGACAAACCTGCCGTTTTCCAGACCTGAGCCCGGAATGCTTTTCGGATAATCCATATCACGTCCCTGATGATTTAAAGCGCGGCAGCCAGCCAGCGCGGTGCCACCGGCCGATGCTCACTGAATGGGAAGAATGAACCTTGCGGCCACTCGCGCAACGCCCGTCGATACGTTTGCAGTTCGGCGTATTGCTCAGTGGTCAATGTCGTGCCGCCGCCGTCCTCCAGTTCATCGCGGTCGCGTGCGACCAGGCCGTCGGTGGCGGCGAGCTGCGCTGTACGCCACAAGCGCTCGATGTCAGCAGCTTCATCCGGTGAAGGCGGCGGTGGATCGACCAGAACCGGATAGCCGGTATCGGCACGCACACCAATCACTTTCGGGATGACCGCCATCTGCTGCAGCAACGAGATCCAGTACCCCTGAGGAATTTCGATAACGTCGTCGGGAATGTCCGACGAATTGATACCCGGTACATAGGCGCCCCGGGTACTGGCGCTGAACAAAATATTGAACGGATTCATTCAGTAGCCCTTTGCAAGGTAAAAAACACCCCAGTTCGCACTGACGTCACCGGTGTAGCTTCGCACCTTCAGCCGGCAGCCCTGTTTCGTCGCAGAGTTGGAGTACATGGTAACCATCGCGCCATCGCCCCCCGAGTGGATGGCCACGATCGATGAAAACGCGTTGGGAAAAGAGATAGGAAAGCTGACATTAACGTCGCCTTTGGCATCCGTGGTGCCAACACCCCACTGGTCGATGTTACCGCTGGGATAGCGTTGATAACCGACGTTGCCTACGACACCGGAATGCGCTGTGGCGTACCTGTCGCTGACCGATCCCCCATACAATCGCCACTGATTGCTCAGCTTGATCAGATAAGCGGAATCACCAAGATCCAGCTTCAGCGGTCCGAATGTGCCATTACAGGTTTCGATCTGTTCATTGGCTGCCGGACTGATCGTCAAGATACCGGTGCCCGCATTGATCACGTGAAGGGTACTGGCGTGAGCAATTCCGTTGGTTGAAGGCAACGTCGCTGTGATCGGCGAGTTATTCGCGAAGCTGGCGACTCCACCGATATTGGCAGCACTCAGAACGGTGCTCACTCCATAGGACACGAAACCGGAAAACTGCAAACCTGTTCGGGTTACGAATTCAGTCGTAGCAACCGATTTGCCACTGTCAAATTGCGGCGCAGTCACAAATAACTTGTTACTGCGTAAAGCCCCTAACAGCTGATCATTGGCGGACTCTGTAGGCGTAAGACCGGCAGCCTGGATGACCTTCAGCAATTCCTGCGTGACGCCGTTCCCCCAACTCGCCGGAATCAACGATCCCGGTTTACCCGCTACCGGATCCTCATCGACAAACTTGCCGTCCATCAGGCCCGCACTGGGCACACTTTTTGGATAATCCATTACTCATCTCCTGGTCTGAAAACACACAACCTGATGGCGTTAGCCAGCATCAGCGGCGAGCCAATCGGGGGCCGAGGGCCGGGAAACTGACGAAGGAAACTGGCTTGAATCAGGCCAGTCACGCAGTGCCTGGCGGTATTCCAGCAACCGCAGATACTGAGCGGGCTTGAGCGTTGTCCCACGCCCCAGCGCCTGCTCGTCGCGATGCCGCGCCACCCACCATTCCGTAGCCGACAGGCTGGACTGACGCCAGGTGCGTGCTGCTGTCAAAGGCTCTTGCTCCTCGACGACAGTTACAGGAATGACGACAGGGTTGCCCGTGACTGGTAACGGCTCGACCTCGTGGCGCAATTCACTGACGGGTGCGCCGATCTCAACGTGCATGCCCTCCGGCACCCGCACCATCGCCTCGACAAAAGCCGGTGCATACAGTTGAGTGATTGCGTACTCACCGGTATCGATCAGCTCGACCGCGACACCGTTTTCCAGCCGTGCATAACGGGCCATTACTCGTACTCCCAGATTTCACAGAAGGCATTACCGCCGACGCCGCTAAGAACAGAGGCGGACGCACTGGTCGAACAAGAACCACTGCCACCCGAGCCTCGATTCCCTGAAGTGCCGGGGCCACTAAGGCCCATCAACGGGCCGCCGCCATCAAACGGACTCGCCCCACCGCCGCCGGCCAATACGCCCCAATTGGCGTTGTACATGGCATAACCACCGCCAATTCCACGTGCGTTAGCCAGGTTTCCACCCGTCACGGCTTGCCCTCCGGCGCCACCCTGGACGAAGCCGACTGCCGTGGCTGTCACGGGGAATGTCAGGATTTGCCCGCCCATGCCTCCCGCTGCGCTCATGTAGCTGCCAAAGGAAGCACCACCACCGGCCTGCCCCATCGCGTTACGTGAAGCGCCACCTGCTCCCATTGAAACCGGTACGCCGGCCATCATTTCCGCGCTCACGTCATACAAACTCTCGCTATAGGCGCCACCGCCACCGCCACCGCCGATACTGTGATAACCCGCTACCACCGGTGCACAGCCGCCGCCCGAACCACCGGCACCTACCAGACGCACACGAATGCGCCTGGCCCTTGGGTTAGGCTTGTAAACCGTGATCCCAACCGTCTCGATCTGCCGGACTGCCAGCAACCGCCCCACCGCATCGGTGATGCCATAACCAGCCAACGTGGTTGGGGTATTTTTCAGTCTGGTGAAATCAACAAGGGCGCCGATGGCTGTGGCCAGTTGATCGGTTTTGGCTTCATCCGGCGTCAATCCGGCAGCCTTGATCGCGTTGAGAATTTCCTGCGTGACGCTGTTGCCCCACGCTGCGGGAATCAACGATCCCGGTGTTCCGGCGAGCGGATTTTCATCGACGAAGCCGCCGTCGACGAGGCCCACGCCGGGAATAGTTCTTGGATAGTCCACGTCAGAACCTTTTTTCAGTTTTACAGGCAGCCGAATGCCGGCGGCACAAGGCCGCCTGTCAGTATTTCAGTGAGTAAGTCGCGTATTAAACGGTCGGCGAATTCACGAATCTGGCCGGTGCGGTCGGCCACTCAATGACCGATGGATAATCCGCTTGCAGCTCGATACGCGCTAGGTTCAGGGCGTAGCGTTTCCAGGCTTGCAGCGAAGCCGACTGCTCTGCGGTGGCCTCACCCACGTCATAGGCATATTGCAATGGTGCGACGCGAATGATCACCTCACGCAGACGGTTGTCGCGTTCACTATCGGCTTGCGCTGCCAAGCCTGCACGCTCGGCTTCGATGTCCAGTACCCAGTCGTCATCCTTCCAGAAGTAGTAGCTGTTTGGCCGTCCCTTGACCGTCAGATAATCAGGCAGCGGGCCCAGTTCGCTCCAGTAGACATAGTTGCCATTGTCCTTGCGATAGACGAACCGGTTGCGCAGGTCGATCAATTGCGAGGCCTGTGCATTACGCCAAACCCAGACATAACCGACCTCGGGAGTCGGCAACAGCTCCGTCAGCACAATCTCATTACCGGGTATCTGAACGCCGATGCCCGGCGTCATTGGCAAGTCGATCGGGCCGGTGAGGATCTGGTTGGTTTCGTCTACTGCGTAGTAGTAATCCATTGTTGAACTCCTTTGCTGATGAAAGAAGCCGCAAGCGGGCCTCAAATAAGTTTTATCCGGCCTGGATAAGCCGTGTTGCGCGGACGGGTCTCAATTCCACCGGTGTTTTCGGTGAAGCCGAGACTGATGTTGGCTTGGTTGAACAAGGCATCAGGTGCCGCGTTCTGTGCCGACACCAGCGGTACGCCCAGCAAGTCGCTTTTGAGTTCATGGCGATGGGAGCGGAACATGTCTACCTGCCAACTGCCGATCGAACGACCGGCATCCACGCCTCGACCCTCGTCGCTCAATCGAATGAACTCACCGCGACCTTCCGGCCCGCGAAAGGTCAACGTGCCGTCGCCACTGGTCCAGCCTCCTTCGGCCCCGACTCTTGCGGCCTCGGCGGTCAGCGCGCCGGACTGCTGCGCGTGATCCCACAACCATGGCCAGTCGCTGCGACTGAACACCGCCCCGTTAAGCGGACCGTATCCGCCGGGGTTGAGCAGCGTAGTTGTCTCGAATACAGCCCGGCCCAATGGCGTGCCGTCGAACCGTCCGATCGGCCACCAGTTGCCCGCGCCGTCACTGCGCAGATGCCACCAGTCCCCCGAACCCATCAGCACGAAAAACGGATAGCCGGCAGCGACCAGATGGGTATGAAATCTGATTTTGTCGGTGCCCGAAGCTCGCACCACCAGGCGCGACGTCGAGTTGTCGACCCGACGCACAATGGCGTCACGGACCCCCAACGCGCGGTCCGATGGCGGCAGGCTGATGGTGGTCGCACCACTGCCCGCATTGACCAGTACCAGACCGAGCTCATTTGCCGCCAACGCGTGGGAGTCCGACACACTGATCACTGACGTGCCCATCGGACTGGCCAATGCCAAGAGGGCCTGCAAGGCTTTGAGCAACTGCCGATTGTCCCCTTCGGCAGGCGTCAGTCCCGCACCGGTGACAACGTTGAGCAGCTCCTCCGTGACCGCATTGCCCCACACGGCGGGAATAAGTGAACCCGGCGTGCCCGCCACCGGGTTCTCATCAACGAAACGGCCATCGACCAGGCCGACGCTGGGGACGCTTTTTGGATAGTCCATGGATTACTGGTTCTCTGGTAAATGACAAATGAACGCGTCGGGCCGGTCGCCATGGCGGCCTGTGCGAAATAAAAAAAGCCCACGTTGAAGTGGGCTCGGTTGACGCAGAACTGAGTCGTGGGTCTAGCCGGAAACCGCGCTGACAAGGTCACGAATCGCCACCAAGGCATCATCGGCAGCGCTGCGCACCAGATCGATCTTGCCCTTGCTCGCCTGTGCACGGATCTGCGCCTTGGCCTTCAGGCGCAAGGTGCGCAGGCTCAGCAAGTGGTCGGTGAGTTGATCGGCCTTGGCGAGAATCTGCTCTGCTGCCTGTTTGGCGGTGCGGCCCTTGACGACCCAGGCTGCGACCGACAACGGGACTTCCTTCTTCGGGTAGCCGGCATCCTGATAAGCCTGCGCGTCGGCGGCGGCCTGGGCGTATTCCATGGCCTTGAGCGGGTCGCCGGCCAGTGTGGCGCGGGCGCTGTCGGCGGCGGTGTCGATTTTCGCGCAAAGCCGCTCGACGTCTTGCGCATCCAGCACGACCTGTTTTTCCGCGTTCGATACCCACTTGTCGCCGTCCCAGTCATGGGCTGCCGAAGGTTGAGGCAGACGCATCTCGCCGTCGAACTGATGAAGTTCCTGAATAACGATCATCGAATAAGCTCCCAGGACAGTTGCACGTTCACCGCGTCGGCGAAGTTGACCGCGATGCCGACACTGTAATCGGTGATTGGATGCGCCTTGATGCCCATGCTCAGCAACAGCTCATCGCTGTCGGCGTTTGATTGGCCGAGGTTGTGTTCTGCCTGATAGCACTGCCAGAGCGAGCGAAGATTGGCATGGTCGAAACTGGCGACCAGCGTGGAAACCGTAACGTCATTAACGGTGTTATTGGTGAACAACACGCAAGGGGAGACGGTCGCCGGGCTCCAGCCAAGGGCATTATTCGAAACGCCAGTGCTGACAGGCGACAGATAGCTGTAATTGCCCCCGGCCCATCCGGTTGATGGAAAAGCAACAGTCGTCACTGCCGTCGAGGACGGTGTCGGGTTACCCGCCACAAGGCGTGCCGAACGCGCATGAGGGTCCAGCGGCAGAAAAATTGCGCCGGTGCCGTTAACCGTTTGCGTCCAGGTCAAACGGGCCCGGTTGTAGATCGTGCGCACCGTCGGCACGGAGCCTGGCGCCCCGGTGATGACCCAGGCCAGGCACATGTCCAGTGCCGTTGACTGAAACCCGCCACCCGCTGCGGCGTTAGCCGTACCTTTCAACGACTCCGGGACAACGTCATGAATGTTGCCGCGCTGCACGTAAAAGGTCAGCGCACCACCCACGGCTTGTGCACGTAAAAAATAATGACTGTTGGGCAACAGATCGACGCTGCTCCAGGCAGACGTCACGAACGTACGCGAACGTCCCAACTGGCCGCTGACGATTTCCTGACCCAGGCTGATAAACGTACCTGCGGCAATCGAAACCCTGCCACCGCTGGTAGACGCTGCAGCCGGGCTGACGACCAGTCGGCCATCGGCGCTGGCCACGGTCGGCAGCGGCAAAGCCACCAACGGCAACGCCAGATCCTGATTCCAGCCCTTGGCCGTCACCGACTGAATCGCCTGCAACAACTGATCGTATTTCTTCTCGTCCGGCGTAATCCCGGCCGCATTGATCACGTTAAGAATTTCCAGCGTGACCCCATTACCCCAATCTGCCGGAATCAACGACCCCGGCGTCCCGGTCAGCGGGTTTTCATCGACAAACTTGCCGTTCACCAGACCGGCGCTCGGCACACTGTTCGGATAATCCATCCCTCATTCCTTCCTAGTCATAATTGATGTGCACCTTGGTATGCGCCGGCGCGCTGCGGTGGATCAGGCATTCAAGCGCCGAGCCCGGGTTGACGCCGAAGCGCTCGCCCCAGTAGCTCGCGCCGTAACGCCGGCCGAGCAGCAGGCGGCCGCCGGTGTTGAGCGTCCACATGAATTGCGCTTCCCAGGTGCCCCAATGGGCCGAGCCGAACCGGGCACGGCCCATGCGCGGGGCTTCGTGTTCGGTGATGGTGGCGTTGGGGTAGCCCTGGCTTTTGGCGATGTCGAGGTAGTAGCCGACAGCCTCGCTGCCGACCGCGAGCAAGCGGCGGCGTACGGCGAGGCGACGGTCGTCGAACAGCGGCGTGGCGCCCAGGCACGGATCGGGCAGGTTCATCACCTGTTCCCAGTCCGGCACCAGTTCGCTGACGCCGGCCGGGTCCATCTCGTTGAGCAGGTCAGCGGCGCGCGCATCGAGGCGCGCCAGTTCGACGGCGACACCTTGCAGCACTTCTTCGAGCTCCGGCACACGTTCCGGGTCCCACGCCGGGCCGCTGGGCAGCAACGCGCGCAGTTGCGCCTGATATTGCGCGGCGGTTCTTATGCCCCCCATACGCAGCCCCCAAACGTCAGCAGCTCGCTGTCCTTGGCGGTGACGTTGGCGACCGGCGCGCTGAGCACGTGATCGGTTTCACCGGCAGCGCTGCTGATGGCTTCGCGAATGTGGCTGATCAGCAGATCCTCGCCGAGGTCGGCCTCGCGGTTGTGCAGATCGCGCAACTGGGTTTCGACCGCCGCGCGTACGGCGCTGGTGTCCGGCGTGAGCTTCAGGCGGTAGGTCACCGGCACCTGAATCGGCGCACGCACATGCACTTCGGCGGTCACTGGGCGCAACGGCTCGATGTACGCCTGCACCTGCGCCAGTTGCTCGTCGTTGGGCACCGGTTGTGGATCGTCGTCACGCATGATGTACACGCCGACGGTGCCGGGGCCGAGAAAGCCGCCTCGGCACCAGGCGCGGGTGACGCCGGGCACTTCCAGTGCCCAGGTTTCGTAATCGTCGGCCGAGCCGCCGTGGGGAATGATCCGGTACGAGCGAATCACCCGCGAACGCAGCGATTCGAGACTTTCCCGCGCGACGCCGCCGCTGAGGCCCGGCGCCAGGACGACGAAGCTGTTGCCGACCACACCGGCAATCGGCTGCACCGGCGTCAGCGCCAGCCCGGCGTCGGCATTGCCAAGGCTGCCGGCCTCCAGCGCTGCAATCGTCGTCGTGTTGCTGCCATTGATTGCAGTGCGTGCGCTGGTGACTTTGTAGGTGCGGCCATCGCTCGATTGCAGCAGCGTGTCGACGTCCAGCAGCGCGCCGGCCGTGGCGCTAAAACTGACGCTGCCGCTGGCGACTTGCGCGGGTTTGCGCGGCTGGTTCAAACGCAGTGCGGCGATGCGCTCCAGAGTCGACTCATCGGCGGTGTCCGGCAGGATCTGTTCGGCGATCCAGTCGAGGTAGCCGTACAGACCATACGCGGCGCCGCTGAGGGTGCGGGCCAGCACTTGCGCATCGGACTGGCGCAGCGAATCGCCGGCCAGGTCGCTTTGGGTGCGCTTGATCAGCACCGGC
>Ga0196970_1002104_pt1 | contig 11098 bp, 8 predicted proteins | sample S1v_513CmetaG_FD_148672 | JGI IMG/M metagenome (GOLD analysis project Ga0196970, IMG submission 148672) | Soil microbial communities from Anza Borrego desert, Southern California, United States - S1+v_5-13C | ecosystem: Environmental > Terrestrial > Soil > Desert | place: USA: California... | reverse complement strand
GTGCTTCTTCGGCAATGAAAACAGCTCCCTTCGCTCTTCATGCTACGTGATGGCGATGGGAGCCCGCAAACTCAATTGTTGACATAAAAACCGCTTGTAGCTGTCTGTCGGACAGTGGAGCAGAACAGGACGGTACGAAGGCCCTGGTTGCGAATGAGGGCGAGCCGAACGACGACTACTCGATCAATCCGGAAGGCAGCGTTTCGATTATTGACCTGAGCGCCGGCCCGGCAAAAGCGCAGGCAACCCTGGTGGATTTCAAGGGCGTCCCCATGAAGGGCGAGGTGCGGAAGTCGAACCCGGGTCATTCGTTCGAGCAGAACTTTGAGCCGGAGTATATCGTGATCTCATCCGACAGCCGGACGGGGTATGTTGCGCTGCAAGAGAGCAACGCGATCGCCGTGCTTGATATTGAGGCCAAGCGGTTTGTTTCGGTGAACGGCCTCGGATACAAGGATTGGTCCGCCGACACGAACGTCATGGATGTAAGCGATAAGGACAGCAAGGTCGATTTGAAGCACTGGCCCGTCCTCTCGGCCTACATGCCTGACGGCATGGCGCTGATTACGGTCGACGGCAAAGAGTATATCATTACACCGAACGAAGGCGATTCCGCTGATTACGATGGGTACTCCGAGGAGGAGCGCGTCGCGGATTTGGCCGATCAGTACGCCCTGAACGCCGACCTGTTTGCTGGCTACACCCAGGCGGAGTTGGACGCTCTGGTTGCTGGCGGCCTGTTTGGCAAGGGCCAGCTCGGCCGCTTGAAGACGACCACCTCTGCGCCGAAGAACGCAGCAGGCAAGTTTGAAGCGGTCTACGGCTACGGCGCCCGCTCCTTCTCGATCTGGAGTGCGGCCGATATGACCCAGGTTTACGACAGCGGCAGCGACTTTGAGCGCATGACGGCGGAAGCCCTCCCGCAGTTCTTTAACTCGGACAACGAAGAGAACCTCTTCGACAGCCGGAGCGATGACAAGGGGCCCGAGCCGGAGACGGCCGCCGCCGGCAAGATCGGCGGTGTACCGTATGCCTTCATTGGTCTGGAGCGCACTGGTGGGATCATGGTCTATGACCTGTCCAACCCTACGCAGCCCGAGTTCGTCAAGTACTTCTCGAGCCGGGACCTTACTGGGGAATCGGTTGGCGGCGATATCGCACCGGAAGGCCTGACGTTCGTGCCCGCGATCGACAGCCCGACCGGCAAGGCCCTGCTACTGGCTGCTCACGAGGTCAGCGGTACGATCGCAGTCTATGAGATCACGCCGAAGACGACGACGATCCAGTTGATTCACGTAAACGATGTCCACTCCCGTGTCTTCGAGAGCAGCAGCGCAGGCATGGGCTATGCCAAGCTGGAGACCCTGGTGGAGGAGTACCGCCGGCAGAACCCGAACACGCTGCTTCTCGACGCGGGCGACACGTTCCACGGGCAGACCTTCGCCACCCTTGAGCGCGGCGAGAGCATCGTAAAGATCATGAACGAGCTAGGATTCGTTGCCATGACCGCTGGCAACCACGACTTCAATTACGGTGCGGATCGGCTGCTGGAACTGGCAGAGATGGCGGAGTTCCCCGTTCTCGGCGCCAACGTTGACCGTGCTGGCCAGGATCTGCTCCCGGGAACGACGATCATTCCGATCGATGGTGTGCGGATCGGCATCTTCGGCCTGACGACACCGGAGACGGCCTACAAGACGCATCCGAACAACGTGAAGGGAATCACCTTCGTCGATCCGGTCGTCGAGGCGCAGAAGCAGGTCGATTTCTTGAAGGACAAGGCAGATATCATCATCGGCCTCGTCCATCTCGGCATGGACAAGTCCAGCAGGGACACAGCGGACAAGGTCGCTGCGCAGGTGGAAGGCATCGATCTCCTGATCGACGGTCACAGCCATCAGACCATCTCCCAGACCATTAACGGTACGCTGGTTGTCCAGACGGGCGAATACCTGAAGAACGCTGGCCTTGTTACGATCACGGTCGAGAACGGCGAGGTGTCAAACAAGACCTCCAAGCTGATCGCGAAGGAAGAGATGGCCGCGGCCCAACCGGATCACCAGATTGCCGGCCTGATCGGCTCCATTCAGGCAGCGCAGGAGTCGATCTTGAGCGGTGTTGTGGGAACGACGAGCGTTCCGCTGGACGGCGAGCGTGCCACCGTTCGCGCCAAGGAATCCAACCTGGGCAACCTGATCACGGACGCCATGCTAGCCGTTACAGGCGCAGACGTGGCCATAACGAACGGCGGCGGCATCCGGGCGTCGATCGACCAGGGCGAGATCACGACGGGCGAAGTGATCAGCGTGCTCCCGTTCGGCAACTATATTGTCACCCTGAACGCAACGGGCGCAGAGATCGTCGCCGCCCTGCAGCACGGCGCTGGTGACTATCCGGCAGCGAAGGGCGCCTTCCCGCAGGTAGCCGGCATTAGCTATGCCATTGATCCGGCAAAGCCGAAGGGGGAGAAGGTGCATTCGGTCACGGTCAAGGGGCAGCCGATCGACCCCAACAAGACGTACGTGCTCGCTACGAACGATTTCATCGCCGTCGGCGGCGACGAGTATACCATGTTCGCCGACAACCCGATCACCGGCCACTTCCCGGCGTTGGATGAGGCGGTCATCAGCTACATTCGGTCACAGGGAACGGTGGCGCCGACAGTTTCAGACCGCATTGTCGATCGGGCGGTCACGGTTAGCTCGGGCACCGGATCGGCCAGCACCCCCACCGAGACAACGTACGTCGTCAAGGCTGGGGATACGCTGTGGCAGATCGGCATGCGGTACGGCGTCTCCGCTCAGGCCATCGCCGATCGAAATATGCTTGCGAATCCGGATCGGATCTATCCGGGGCAGACGCTGATTATCCCTGCGAAGTAGGTCCAGTTGTAGCTTATGAGATGACGCCCTCCGGCCACCATCGGCGGCCCGGGGGCGTCATCTTCACGTCAAGGGAGGAAGCCCACCCGCATAGGGTCACCTGGGGGGTGGACCATGCGGGCAGCCATCTACGTGCGGGTCAGTTCGGAAGAGCAGGCGGAAGAGGGCTACTCGATCCCCGCCCAGATCAAGGCGCTCCGCCAGTACGCCGACCAGCAGGGCTGGGACGTGGTCGCTCAGTTCGTCGAGGAGGGCGCCAGCGGCCGGACGGATGACCGTCCCCAGTTCCAGGCCATGGTCCGAGCCGGCAAGCAGAAACCCCGCCCCTTTGATGTTGTGCTCGTCCACAAGATGGACCGCTTCGCCCGCAACCGCCAGCACAGCGTCGTCTACAAGGCGATGTTCCGGCGGGAGCTGGGGATCGATGTCCGCTCGATGACCGAGCCGTTCGAGGACAGCCCCGTCGGCCGTTTCCACGAAGCGATCATGGAGGCGCTAGCCGAGTTCTACTCCGAGAACCTGGCCACAGAGGTCCTGAAAGGGCAGCGGGAGCGAGCGTCGATGGGCCGGGGGATGTGCGTCCCGCCGATCGGCTACACCCGCTGCCAGGACCGTACCGATGATGTGCACTACGGCCGGTACCTCCCGGATCCCGAGACGGCGCCGATTGTCCAGTGGATCTTCCGGACCTACGCCACAGGCGAGCTGGGGATGGCCGGCATCGCCCGGCAGCTCACCCACAAGGGGCCGATCCAGTTCGGCCAGGCGGCCGCCCGGTACACCTGGACCACCGCCTTTATCAGCCGGATCCTGACCAATCGGGCCTATATCGGGGAGCTTGTCTGGGGCCAGCGGGACACCCGGAAGGGGCGGCAGATGCGGCCTGAGGAGGACTGGGTGATCGTGCCCGATGCGCACGAGCCGCTGGTTGACCTGGCCACCTGGGAGCGCTGCAGGGCGATTCGGGCGGGGCGTGGGAAGGCGAACCTGCCCAAGGAGAACCGTGACTACCTGCTGCGGGGCCTCCTCCGCTGCCTGGACTGCGGCCGGAACATGATCCGCTTCAACTACCAGTGGGTGGACCGCAAGACCGGCCAGCGGGTCTACCGGCCATCTGCGATCTGCACGGGGTACACACGGTATCACACCTGCTACTGCAACCGGCTGGAGATGGCGGAGATTGAGGCGGCGGTCTTTGCGCAACTTCGGGCGATCACGAGCGGGTACATGGGCCTCGATCGCGTTGTGATCAAGCGGAAGCCCGAGCCGGAGCCCGAGCAAGACCCGACGGAGGAGCTTCGCAAGCGGCTTGAGGGCGAGGATCGCAAGCTCCAGCGGGCCTGGGAGGCGTACAAGGCGGATGTGATCTCGCTGGCCGCCTACAAGCGGGAGCAGGAGCAGTGCGAGGCGAACCGTGCCGCCCTGGAGGCGCAGATTGGGCAGGCGGCGGCCGCGCTCCAGGCGCCCGCTCCCGATGTGGCCGCCGTTCGGGAGGCGATTGGGGCGATGATCGAAACGGCTGATGATGAGGCCGTCCCGCTCGCCCAGCGAAAGGAGGCGCTGGCTTCGGTGATCCGATCGGTGCGGGCCAGCCGGCAGCAGGGTGTGGTCGAGATCTGGTTTCAGCTATAGGAAAAGCCTGAGGGCCTGGCGTCATGCCAGGTCCTCAGGCTTGGTTGCGGCAGGATCAGCCACCGGGGTCAGCGTGACTTCGAACGTGTGGCCGAAGCGGGCCCGGGCCAGCAGGCTGGTGTAGCGGGCAGCCAGGGCTGCCAGGTCCTGCTCATGAGGCTCGACCGGGTCGCCGGCCCGGCTGAAACGCAGTCGCACTTGCATGGCCTTCCCTCCGGTCGGGGTCTACCGCAAGTCTATGCCGCGGGTGAACGCGATCTGCTGCAGGCCCTATTCCTTTTGCGCTCGACTCCACCGGAGTTCGATCTCAATCTCTTCCTCCTCGCCGTCCCGGCTGTACTCGAACTCAACCGTGGCGGTCGGGGGCATTTGGACCCTCTGCCCCGCGATCTGGATCTCAAACCGCTTTCCCGCCTCCAGGCAGTCCGCCAGGCGGCGCAGCTTGGCCACTACATCTCGGGTCTTGTAAGACTTCTCCACGTCCAGGTCATTCTCCATGCTCACTGCTCCCACTCTCCCTTTGGCCTGCCTCTATGGGTACGCCATGGAGGGAGCCTTCCCCTGCCCCTTTTACTGGAGGCGAAAATGCAACCGGACGGATTGCCAAATTTATCCAATTATGGTAGACTATCTGCAATCTCCAGTCGGGCTCTTGCAGGAGAGGTGGTCTTTGTGAGACGGTTGATGGCGGTGCTGGCGGTGGTCATCCTGCTATCCCCCCTCCCCCTGCCCCGAATGGGGCAAAAGATCGCATTTGCTTCAGCACAGGCGGAGAAGATTGCCCTGATTCGGCTCAAAGCTGGCCACCTGGACCTCGCCCGGGTCACCACTGCAGGACCAGTCCTTCCGAGCGGAGCCAGGGGGCTCTGGGTGATCCAGTTCAGGGACCGGGTCAGGCAGGAGGAGCTTCGGTCCCTACAGGCGATGGGGTTAGAGCTGGGACCCTACCTGCCCGACAACGCCTATCTGGTGCGTGGAACCGCCGGGCAGGCGACCATGGCCGCATCGGACGTGCGGGTTCGGGCGGTCCAGCGCTACCTGCCGGAGTGGAAGGCGCCTCGCATCGCCGGGGAAGGCGAGGGCAGATTCTGGCTGGAGGCCTTTCCGGGTGCGGCTGCAGAGCTGACGGCAGCGGTTGACCGGCTGGGGGTCGGTGCGTATCTCCAACCGGCGGATGACGGCCTCTTCCTGGTCTACCCACGGGAGCGTCTGGCTGATCTGACCCACCTGGAGAGCCTGATCTATGTCGAAGAGGTGCAGCCGGCCCAAAGGTTGACCGATGAGAAGGCCGCTCCGACTCCGCCCGATGCGCCTGAACGGATCACGGGGATCGGCGGGCTTGACGGGACTGGTCAGGTGGTCGGCGTGGCGGATACCGGCCTGGATACCGGTGACCTGGCCACGATCCACCTGGACTTGGATGCGGCGGTGCTGGCGACCTATGCGCGCGGCAGGACCGGAGACTGGTCCGATCCCGATGGGCACGGGACCCATGTGGCCGGGGCGGTGGTGGGCCGGGGTGACCGCTCGGACGGCCAGGTGACGGGCGTGGCGCCGGGGGCGCAGCTCGTCTTCCAGTCGACCCAGGACAGCAGCGGAGGGCTGAGCGGGATCGGCGATGTGACCGATCTCCTGACCGAAGCCATGAAGGCGGGGGTCCGGATTCACAACCATTCCTGGACGATCGGCCCCGGGTATGGGATTCATGCCCGGAAGGTCGACCAGTTTGTCTGGACCAACAAGGAGATGCTTCTGCTCTTCGCGGCCGGCAATGCCGCGAACGATATCCCCCTCTGCACCCCGTGCAACAACACCGTAGAGGCGCCATCGACCGCGAAGAATGTGATCTCGGTGGGCGCCTCGGTGCAACTGCGCTCTGACCTGGCCGGTCAGGCGACCGGTCGCGGGGTAGCGGAGTTCTCCGGGCGCGGTTACACCCCGGACGGGCGGGTCAAGCCTGATCTGGTCGCACCCGGCACTTCGGTGTTGTCGACCAAGTCCTCGCTCACTGCGCCGCTCTCGCCCGATGCCGACCTTGACTCCCCCTACGACGACTTCTACGAGTACCGGACGGGTACATCCATGGCGACCCCGATCGCTTCGGGGGCGGCGGCCCTGGTGCGGCAGTACTTCGAGGAGGTCCAGCACATCGCTCCCCCCGCCTCCCTGATCAAGGCGGCGTTGATCAACGGGGCGGAGGACCTCGGCGATGGGTGGATGAGTCGGGCGCAGGGCTGGGGCCAGATCGACCTGGCGAGCACCCTGTACCCGACGGGCGGCAGGGCCAACTGGCATGAGGGCGAGACGGTCAGCCTGGCCGAGGGCGAGGCCCGGACCTACTCCTTCTGGGCGGAGAGCGGCCAGATCTTCAAGGCGACCCTGGTCTGGACCGACCCGCCCCCGGCTACGGGCGGGGTTGATCAGGTGCTGGTGAACGACCTGGATCTGGAGGTGGTTGCGCCCGACGGGAGGCTCTACCGCGGCAACTGCTTCACGGCCGACCGGAAGACCGCAGAAACCGGGTGCGCTGCCGACAGCCGGAACAACGTGGAGAATGTCTATATCGCTGCGCCGGTGACCGGGCTCTACAGGGTCAAGGTGTCGGCGAGCCGCATCGATCTGGCTTACGGAACCCAGCCCTACTCCCTGGTGGTCGCGGGCAAGCGACTGACCTCGGGTGAGGTGACCAAGTGCACCGAGGAAGCGGCGGGGGGTGGGGATCTCATCGGCAACTCCTGCATCGCCCTGCGGGTGGCGGAGGACGGGCGTGTCGGTATCGACATGGCGCCCGTGCAAGGCGACGCCTTGTTGCGGGACGGCGGGGGGCTGTCCGCCACACTTGAGGTCGATGGTCAGACCATGGCCCTCGGCTATGCGTCGGGCGAGGTCTCCGCCCAGCAGGCGGTGGACATGGTCCCGAACCCAGCGACAGGCCGGTTGGATACGGTAGCCGTTCGCTATGCCCTGACCAACACGGGCTCCGCCAGCCACTCGGTTGGGCTACGGATCCTGGTGGACGGCGGCGCCCAGGTTCGCATGCCGTCATCCACCGGAATGGTTGGGGTGGTCACTGGTGGACAGGAGTACACCGGGGCGAATGTGCCAGCCTTCTGGCAAGCCGCAGGCTCTCCCGATGACCGAAGGGCTGTCGCCCATGTGACGCTGCAAGGGGGCGAGGCCACTCCCCCAGACCGCATGGAGGTCGCCGACCGGAGCGAGGCGGCTGAAGCAGGTCGCAGCTCGGTCGGCCTCTGGTGGAACCCTGTTGAGTTGAAGCCGGGCGAGACCCGCAGGATTGTCATCTACTACGGACATGCGCCGGTGGAGTCCCCTCGTGGCCTCGCCCTGGCATGCCCGGCTCCCGGCGCCCAGCATGGGGCACCGCACCGGCAGCCGCTCGGCCTGGCGGTCCACTTCACCAACGCGACCGCGGCCCCCTATCCCGGCGTGACCGTGGAGGTTGAGGGGGGTCTCGAACCCATGGGCTCCGGCCGCATTAGGTCGCTCGGTACGCTGGAACCCGGTCAAACTGGCTCGGCGGTTTGGCAGTTACAGCCCTATGGGCAAGCGTCTGGGGAGCAACAGATTCTGGTCAGGGTGTTCCAGCAGATCGCAGGGCGCAAGGTCCTGGTCGAGCACGCGGAGTGTCGTCTTCCGGCGAAGCAGACTGGGCAGGTGTCGGCGCCGCTTCAGGAACCGGGGTGGATGATGCCGCCGTTCGGGCGGCCATCGCGGCGATGACGGCACTACTGCGACGGAGATGCAGTCCCTATCGCCGTGGACCGTGCCGGGCCTCGGACAGGATGCGGCTGGCCTCGGTGTAGGTGATTTGCGCGGGATCAAGGTCCCAGCCCCGGCGCTGGGCCAGGCGGGCGACGGCATCCACCTGGGCAGGGGTAGCGCGGTCGGCCATGACAGCGGGGGCGAGTTCAATGGACGCTTCCGGCCCTATCAACCGATTCCCATCTCTGCGGAGTTCCCGTGAGAGCAGTCCGTTCCAAGCGGTCCAACGCTTGGTGCGATCCCGGAAGGCCAAAGGCGGCGGCGGATCCTCGGGAATGTAAAAGCGGAAGTGCTCGGACTGTCGGTCGCTGCGCAGGTAACCAGCCTCAGCCAGAAGGAGCAGAAAGCGGCCCACCGCATCCTCTGGCGCGTTGACGTCACCTTGGAAGAAGAACCGGGCGCCCCTGGTCAGTTCGGCATCGAAACCGAAGGTGCGCTCCAGGAGCCTGGCCACATCAGCCGTGGAAAGGCTCCGCCGCTGCTGGTAGACGAGGCGGTAGTAGATGAACGCCTGCCACACCGTGCGATGTACAGCGATGCAGGTGTCATCCAGAATCGGGACGCCGATCAGGAAGTGAAGGTTCTCCGGATTGAGTCCGTACCGGTCGACAATGCGGCGCCAGTGCGGGTTGGTCATCCGCTCCACCAGACGCCGGCGCTGCTCCTCCTCCTGCTCACCGGGCTGGAAGGGTCGACCGTCCAGATCGATGGGCCACTGGCGCGCCTTGCGCTGCCGGGCGGCCTCATGCCAGGCGTAGGGCATGTGGGCGGGCAGCGGCGGCACCTCTGGCGAGGGCGCCATCTGAGGGGGTTGGTCGGGGATCGGGTGGGCGCCCGCACTCGCCTCCAGCCGGGCGACTCTTGCCAGGTGGCCAGCCAGGCGCTTCTGGTCCTGGGGGAGGGAGAAGCCCGTTGGCTCTAGCCTGAGGTCGGGATCAGACAGCGAGCTCTTCAGGAGCACGGAGGCCATCTTCGTCTCAGTGTGGCCCCGGAGGTCGCGCATGGCCCGGTAGATCCAGAGCTCGCCAGTCTCGGCGTGGAGATAGCTGATCGAGCGGAGCCGCTGTAGCGCCGACCGCTTGTACCAGGGATTGATCTCTCGGCCCACGCGGGCATCGAGCTCCAATGTCTCCCACAGTTCCGCCTGGTGGTCGCCCCGCCACCAGGCGACCTCATACGGGGTGCGCACGGCGGCCAGCGACTCAAAGGCCCGAGGTTTGAGGAAGTGCATATGCGGCTCCTTCAGGCTCCAGCGGGCCTGCTGCTCAGCGGTTGGGAGGGCATCAGACAGCCGGTTCTCACCAAAGATCCAGATGTCTTCGATGCCTAGCCGACGGTAGCCTTCGTGCCGCTCCTCCCACTCGCCGGGGCTTAGTACGCTGCGCTGGTACTCCAGGGCGTAGCGGGTGCCATCAGCCAGTTCGACATACACGTCGGGCCGCTGGAGCGTCTCGGGAAGCGGATGTTCGAGGGCGATCAGTCTGGCGGTTGTTGCAAAGACGCGTTGGCACCAGTCGAAGAGGAGCGCCTTTCCGGCCAGGTGCTCCGGCGACTCAGGCTCGGTCCAGCGCTCATAGGGGCAGTTGGTCTTGGGGGCATGAGCGAAGTGCCGTACCTTCTGGCGGCCCCACTTCAGGATTAGTCGGGCACCGCAGCAGGGCGCGATTAAGTGGCCCTCCTTGGAGAAGGCCCTCAGTGCGCTCTCCTGGTCATTCCACTGCGGCTGATGAAGAAGGATGGTCTCGCCGTTTCGTTTGGCACTGAGCACTTGGTCACCCCCTTCCACCAGTATACACCATGGGCTAATGGTTAAGCAGTTTGGGGCGAGGCAGCAAGGGTGTCATTCTGCCTGAAGAACTCTCGTGTATCGGAGTCTACGACGTCTCACCGTTGTAGAGTTTCAGCTTCTTGAGGAGGCTCAACCCGGCTTTCTTCGACGGCTCCAGCCGGGTGAGGATTGCGAAGAGGGAGGCCACTCGAAGGGTGTGGGGGGCGATGTGCACTCCCTTCAGTCCGGAATCAGCGATCAGTTTCTGATAGATCCGGACTTCGTCATCGACTCGAAGGTTGTACGGTACCTTGACCAGGATGATGGGTGCTGCCCTAACTAGCTGCCTCGGAAAAGCGAAACGCCGCATCCAGAACCCTGGATGCGGCCAATTCTAGGGAGTATAGAGAGAGGCCTGGTCAATCTTGCGGCACAGTATCGAGGCAAAAGCTAAATACTCGAGTGCCTCAACGACCGTGAACCCTACGCGACCGTGAGCCATGGGGTTGCGGATTGCCTGCTGGGTCCCGGCAAAGATGTGCATGAACCCTTCCTGCTCATCCTGTTCACTCTTGCTACCGAGGGAGTTGAGCCGCAGCTGAGCAGGCACTTTCTTAGACGGGGTGGGGCTGAAGACTTGGCGCATCATATCTGCACCGTTGTCATCTTTCATTCCGATCTTGCTTCGAGTGTATCGGTTCACGATTTCGATAGCTTCGCGAACGGCCTCATAGAAGTGCCCCTGGACGAGGAGTTTTTCACAACCTGAACGGATCTCAGGATGCAGATCGGATAGTGATAGCTGATCTTTGCGAGCGCTTCCCGAACCCGTTCCGCCGGAACCCGTTCCGCCGGAACCCGTTCCACCGGAACCTGTTCCACCGGAACTTGCACCACCGGATCCTGTGCCCCTAGTTCCTGTGCCCCCAGATCCTGTGCCCCTAGTTCCTGTGCCCCCAGATTCTGTGCCCCCAGATCCTGTGCCCCCAGATCCTGTGCCCCCAGATCCTGTGCCCCCAGATCCTGTGCCCCC
>Ga0196970_1002102_pt1 | contig 11121 bp, 10 predicted proteins | sample S1v_513CmetaG_FD_148672 | JGI IMG/M metagenome (GOLD analysis project Ga0196970, IMG submission 148672) | Soil microbial communities from Anza Borrego desert, Southern California, United States - S1+v_5-13C | ecosystem: Environmental > Terrestrial > Soil > Desert | place: USA: California... | reverse complement strand
GATGTCGTTCTTTTCAGTAACGGCAGCCATAGCCTTCTGGTTGGCTGTTTTGGCGCGGATCACCTTTCCGTTAGGGCCGAAAACAAGAATGTCATTATTGACATTAGCGTCTTCAACAGGACCTTCACCTTGCTCCTCGTCACCAAGGATCCGTGCAAAATAGTTTTCAGACAGATGGCCGTTTCGCTCCAGATACTTGATCACCTGGGCTATTTTACCCTGTGCAGAGGCTACCTCATCGGGTTGACCTGAGAGTTTAACCTGTGTACCGCGGGAAAGAATCTTTAATAAGGGGAATTTCCGCTTCAGGATATCAAACTTGCTATTATTGATGCCGAAGAATTCAATTGGGTTAACCGTTTCGAGGTTAATAATGGCTTCTGTCAATGTGCTTTCATTTGAGTTTGATCTAAATTAAGATAAAAGGGTCAAGTATAACGTTGTGACAGTGTTAAGTTTATGCGTCAGATCTTGTATTCCTTTTGCTTAAACTCTTCCACTTTTGCAGCTATTGCCGGATCGCTTAACGCAAGAATTCTTGCAGCCAGAGCGGCTGCATTTCGGGCACCAGCTTTGCCCACTGCAAGTGTTCCTACAGGCAAGCCTGCAGGCATCTGAACTATACTGTACAATGCGTCGATTCCGCCAGGAAGCCCAGCCTCAAGAGGTACTCCCAATACGGGCAGAGACGTGTACGCCGCACAAACACCTGGTAATGCAGCAGCCATACCAGCGGCCGCGATCACCACACCATATCCATTATCCTTTGCATTCACCATGAGCTCCCTAACCTTGTCCGGGTTCCGGTGGGCAGATGCCACTACCATGTCGTTCTCGATACCGAACCAGTTAAGCCAGTTTTGTCCTTCCTTCATGATCCCCTCATCGCTTTGGGAACCCATAATGATCATTACTTTCATTTGTTGTTCAATTAGTTGTTTTGGTATGTAGTGAAATTAAAAACATTGTGCCTTAAAGTATAGCAGCCTACGGCACTACTTATCAACCAAGTGTGTAAATCTTGTTGGCACACCTGCAGAGCTGTGCTTTCAGCCGTCCTTAGCAGCTTTAATAGTTGGCTTCAGGTCTTAACGCGTGACGAAGGAAAAGCGGTCTTTGAGGCGTAGGAACCAGCTTTCAAAGTAGCGGTAGCTGAGTGCGCTAAGGACAATGGTAATAATGAATGAAGCTATAGGCTCTAACAGTAATACCTGCCATACCTCATTGTTGACGTGATAACGAATAGTAAGATTAGTAACCAGGAAAATGGCTATGAAATGCAGGCAATACATGCCGTAGGTGATGGTGCCCAGCTTTGAAATGGTCTTAAAGTTAGACATCTTGAACAGCGAGTTCCGTGCATAATTCTGCTCGAGAATGATCATAAGAATGACGACGGAGATGATGCTGCGCTCGAAAATACGAATGACATAGATGGAATTCAGTAGTTCTTCCCGGAAAAGGTAGATGACTGCAAATACGATATAAAAAAGGGCGATCGACCAACGGCTCCAGTTACTGACCCAATGTTTAAACTTTTCATTTTGAACCAGGTATGCCCCAGCGGCGCCGAATGCCATATCACCCATGCAGGAAAGAGTATGGTGCTCATGCATATAGAATGTATCGTAGTAGGCGCGGAATACCCAGCTTGTGGCTATAACGACTGCAAAAAGGAGCGGCAGCCACCGGCGGTTGATAATGGTCATGAGTAAGGGCCAAACCAGGTAGAACTGCTCCTCTATAGCAACACTCCACAATACACCAAGAGTATGTTCGGTAGGCCAGCTTTGCTGCCGGACTACATCGAAATTGCCCAAAAAGGTGAGGTAGTGGAGCAGGGAGGCCCGCTCTGGGGAAGGATTACCAGCGATATCCCTAAGCACCGGAAATATGACAAACCCAACAAAGAGACAGGCAAAATAGAGTGGCCAGATGCGTAATACTCTTCTCATCCAGAACTTACCGACGTGAATCTTACTGAAACGCTGCTTCTCTACCAGCAGCAGGTAGGTGATAAGGAAGCCACTGAGGACGAAGAAAAAGTTTACACCTATAATGCCATTGGTAATGCCATGACGGATACCCCTATAGACCGGGTCTGCGGTGATATAAGCGTAATTGGTCTGGAAGCTATGGCATAGGAATACAGACAGGAAACAAAAGAACCGCAGGCCGTCCAGGTTTGGGAAAAATATCTTTTCCTTAGCCCGTTTGGGCGGTGGTAGTGTTTCATTGACGTGCACGTCCACGCGCACCGGTGTGCGGGGATCTTCAGTTAGGGGGAGCATTAGACTTCAAAAATAAATCAAGTTCTAAACTACATATATTTTAATTGCGTTTTAACTAGCGGTTAACTACGCCGGTAAAATGTAATACGGTACCAGCTTTCTTGAAGAACAACATATTACGAAAAACATAAAGGCACCTGGGATATCATTGGGATTACACTGGAATTACACTGGGATATCACTGAAGATCCACTATAACTACACTGTGATTGGTCCCTCAGCCGAGTGCTGTTTCAGCGGCCATAGTCCCACCGGTATTTAAATAACGGCCAAAGCTGGGTACTTTTAGCCTTCTAAAACAGATTATGAATGTCAGTATTCAATGACAAGGTAATAGTGGTGACGGGCGCCTCATCCGGCATAGGAAAGGCCCTGGCGATGGAAGCTTTAGGCAGAGGTGCCAGAGTAGCCGTCTGCGCCAGGAACCTCGATAAGCTTAATAGCATATTTGCCGGGGTGAGGGGAGTGCTTACCTGGGAAGCGGATGTGAGTAAGGAAGATGATTGTAAGGCTTTTATTGATGCCGTGATAGAGAAATGGGGGCGGGTGGATATACTGATAAATAACGCAGGGATTAGCATGAGAGCCCTGTTTGAAGACGCCGACCTGAGTGTAATCCGGGAGCTGATGGACATTAACTTTTGGGGAACGGTATATTGTACCAGGTTTGCACTACCATCTATTTTGCAACACAAAGGAGTGATAGTTGGGGTATCTTCAATAGCCGGATACAGAGGTTTGCCCGGAAGGACGGGTTATTCGTCCAGCAAATTTGCCATGCAAGGCTTTATGGAGGCGCTGAGAACAGAACTGCTACACACCGGGACACATGTGATGTGGGTTTGTCCGGGCTTTACAAACTCGAACATAAGGAATGTAGCAAGAAGTGCGGATGGAAGTGCTCAAAAGGAGACCCCATTGGAGGAAAGCAAACTGATGAGTGCAGAAGAATGTGCAAAAAGAATACTGGATGCCGCCGAGCAAAGGAAAAGGACAGTAGTGATGACCCTTCAGGGAAAACTGACCGTATGGCTGAACAAGCTGTTTCCAGCGCTTGCTGACAAGTTGGTATACAAGCATTTCCTGAAAGAACCCGGGAGTCCATTAAGTAAGTACGAGGCCAACCAAAAGCCGTAAATTGCTGTCTATATAAGGAACCCAGGTACAAAATGAATTACATGAGAATTGTCAAAGCATTACTCCCCGTCGCGATAGCTTGCTTCAGTGTTTCAAATACTAGTGCACAGCATCAGGGAGAAGTTTTCAGACCAGACACTAACTGGAAAGTGATAGTGAACGGTGCGGAGCGTACGATGGCGTGGGGCGGTGGCTTTAATAACCCTCAGTTTGCCCAGGGCGACCTGAACAATGATGGCATTAAAGACCTGGTGGTGTTTGAGAAGGGATCTATGCAGGTGAAGACCTTTATCAACTACGGAACACCAGGCAGCCCGATCTACAAATACAGGCAACAATATGAGCGGAACTTCCCTGTAAGGTATGGGGAGCGAGATGTGCGCGGATATATGAAGCTGATTGACTATAACTGTGATAATGTTCCTGATCTGGTGCACAGGGGCTATGGCGGCTTTGCAGTACACAGGGGCCACTACAGCAACAATGAACTGCACTTTACCTACTACAAAGACCTGCTGTATAGTCCACTGACGCAGAACGGTGAGGACTTTGAGTTCAGTAACTTTCCCCCCTTTGTTTGGAAGGTAACCGGAGCAGGCTGGAGCAGGCAGACCAGCGGAACTAACCCAACAGTAATACCACAATCCGGCAATGCCATGGCCCAGTTCAACAGCAGAAACATACCATCGGGAAATACTGCACTCCTTATATCCAAGCGCTTCAGACTATCGCATAACCTCGGGGCAAATGCTAGCGTTTCGTTCTGGATGTACAGAGACAACAACTATGGCAGCAATGGCGATAGCATCTCAGTGTACCTGAGTCATGATACAACATTGAACAATGCAGTATACGTGAACAGAGTGGCGAGGTCAACAAGTATCAATCAACCAGACACCAAGCCAGGTAGTGGTTGGTACAAGTATACTTTCCCTTTGCCATCAAACGTATTTGCAGATACACTAAGGCTGATATTTAAAGCTACCAGCCGCGGTGGCAATAACATGTTCATCGATAACGTGAGCTGGATCAGCAGTCCGCCAGTGGGTGATGTGAATGCATACGTAGAGCCTGGAGGAGACATACCGGAGATAGTGGACATAGACGGAGATGGGGATCTGGACTTCTTTGCCTTCAACATAGGTGGCGGGCACATCAGCTATTACAAGAATTACCAGGTGGAAGACGGCTTGCCATGCGACAGTATACGTATCAACTTCAAAGATGGATGCTGGGGCAGGACCTACCAGGGTTATACTATGGAACAAACCCTGGGTGTAGTATGCCCTTCTGCGCAACCGGTGATAGATCCGCTAAAGACGACACATACAGGAAATACTCTTTGCTTTCTGGATGCCGATGGAGATGAAGACTACGACTACCTGAACGGTGGTGTGACCTATAACTATATACAATTTGTGAAGAATGGGAAGAGTGAGTATAACTATGTGCGGGATACAATGATAGCCCAGGACACTGCGTGGCAAACCGGGGGGCATGTGTTTGACATGACAATGTTCCCTGCAGCATTCTGGATGGATGTAGACCATGATGGCAAGAAAGATGTGGTGATAGCGCCCGTTGCAGAGGGTGCATCGGAAAACTACAATTGCGTAGCGTGGTACAAGAATACCGGAACACAAAGCTCGCCGGTGTTTACTTATCAGCACGACAGCCTGTATGTAGAGCAAACGATAGACATGGGTACAGCGTCCCGCCCAATGTTATATGACTATAATAAAGACGGCAAGCCCGACCTTTTCATAGGCGGCGAAGGCTTCTTCCAGAATAATGGCCCATTAAGAGCGCGAATATCATACTACTTGAACACTAGCAGTGGTAACAATCTGTCATTTACCCTGCAGACGAACGACTTCCTGGGATTAGATGCGCTGAACATAAGGGGGGCCTTCCCGGCAGTGGGTGACCTGGACAATGATGGCAAAGACGACCTGGTAATAGGACACGGCAATGGTACAATAACCTTCTATAAGAACCAGGCACCCGGTGGCAATGTGCAGCCCCAGTGGCAGCTCACGCACATGGTATTGAAAGACATCAACAACGTAAATATTGATTCGTCTCAATCAGCCTCACCGTTTATCTACGACATAAATAAGGATGGCAAGAAAGACCTGTTGATAGGCGGACAAGGTGGATGGCTGGCATATTATGAGAATGTTGGTAGTAGCAACGAGCTAAAGCTACAGCACCAAACCAGTAAGCTCGGAAATGTGAAAGTAGACGGATCAAATATATTCTCAGCTTACAGTGTACCCTTTGTAGGAAAGATGGACAATACCGGAGTGGAATTCCTGATGCTTGGTAGCAACTCGGGAAGGATGCATAGGTTTACAGGATTTCAGAACGGAAATGTGACCACCCCTTACACTATGGTGGACTCGGTATACTCTAACCTCAACGTACTGCTGGGCAAATGGTCTGGATATAGGAGTGCGCCAGCGATTGCCGATCTGGATGGCGACGGTTGGTACGAAATGGTAGTAGGGACTGTTTCGGGTGGCGTATACATCTTTAAGCAAGCACTTATAGTAAGTGATGTAAAAGGAACAGAGGCAGCAAGCGGTGGTGTCGACGTGTACCCGAACCCGGCTGCCAACATTGTGTACGTGAACTGGGGTAAAGACTTTGCAAAAGGCAAGCAAGTGGAAGTAGCTATCTACACTATAACGGGCCAGAAGCAACTGGTGCAGCAAACTAAAGGTAACGAGCAATCAATAGAGCTATCAACAACGAACCTTGCTCCCGGAACTTATCTGTGTGTAGTAACAGCGGGCAGCTCAAGGAAAGCAACAAGATTAGTTATTATGAAATAGGGAGTATTAACAACGAATGGAACAGAAAAAGCAGGCACAAAGCCTGCTTTTTCTGTTATGCTTTACTGGTAAGGCTAAGATTATTCTATAATGACACCTGTAGCGTTAACGCGTAGCTCTACCTTTGGCTTAGTGATCTGAGCAACTTCTTCAGAAGACTTTCCTGCGTCCTCTGCATAGTGTCGCTGGTCTTCAACTGAAACAGTTTTGCGGACAGCTGTGCCATTGACATAAGCTTTGCGACCAGCAAGATCTTTGGGTATCAGGAACGCATGATCAACAAACTTGACGAAGATATCAGATCCGTCTTCGTTCTTTACTTTCATCCAGCAGCCTTCAGCCTGGCAGACCTCAGTTATTTCGCCCACAAGCACCACATTCGGCACCTCATTTTTATCACCCATACGCTGGGACAATTCGGAGGCTGAATAAGCTTTTTCTTTCTTGAACTCTTTTCCGTACACATTACTGGTTTGTGCGTAAGCAGAAAATGAAATCGCGACAATTAACGTGCTGGTTGTCAATATCTTTGTTAGTATTCCCATTATAGTTTTTATTAAAAATACGAACCTTTGCTGAGATAGTCTTCAACATATTCTTTTACCCCTGTTTCCAGTGAGTGAAAAGGCTCGGAATAGCCTGCGTTCCGGAGCTTAGACATATCCGCCTCCGTGAAGTACTGGTATTTTTCGCGGATGTCTTCTGGAGTGTCAATGTACTCTATGTCAGGGGGCAGGTTAAGCGTGTTGAAGATTGCTGTAACCAGGTCCTTGAATGTCCGGGATTTGCCGCTGCCTACGTTGTATAGTCCACTGGCAGGCCTGGTTTGTAGTAACCAGACACACATCTTTACAACATCCTGTACATAAACGAAATCCCTGATCTGCTCACCGTCTTTAAAGTTTGGATTATGAGACCGGAATAACTTTACGCGTCCCTGGCTTTGTATCTGATTATAGGCGTGCAGTATCACTGATGCCATTCGACCTTTGTGGTACTCGTTAGGGCCATAAACATTGAAGAACTTCACACCTGCCCAAAATGGAGGCTGGGTCGTTTGCTCCAGAGCCCAGATATCAAATTCGTTCTTAGAGCGGCCATAAGGATTGAGCGGCTGTAATTCAGACACGATATTGTGATCGTCCTTATACCCGAACTCTCCGTTACCATAGGTAGCGGCAGATGAAGCATAAAGCAGAGGGATATTTCCAGCGGTACACAGATGCCAGATATCCTTTGAATAGTCGAGGTTCCACTTTTTGTGCACCTCGTAATCCATTTCCGTAGTATCTGTTCGTGCGCCCAGGTGAAACATGTAATTTATTTCGCCCTGGTGAGACTCAGCCCACTGGAAGAACTGCTCGCGAGGCACTTTAGCCAGGAACTTCTTATCAGCCAAATTCATCGACTTCGACTCATCAGAGAAATCGTCGATCAGAATGAGGTTGTTAAAGCCTGCCCTGTTAAGATAGCCTGTGAGATAGCTTCCAATAAAACCAGCTGCCCCTGTTATAGCTATTACATCATGTGGTTGCATCTAAATCGTGTAACGGAAAGACTAATGTCCCTCTACGTGAGTAGTATCCATTGCAGCGTTGCTACCATGGTGCTGGGTAGTGTCAGCGGGAGCAATGCCTGTACCATCCTCACCTGCCATGGTCTGCGTAGCAGTAGCCTCGGTAGAAGGATGGTGGACTTGACCGCCGTGTTCAGCTGTCCCATGACCGCCATCATCGTGGCCCATGATATTTACAAAGTTTACAGCAGCAATGAACAAGCCCACGAGTATCAGGACAAACCAAATGGAAGACTTAAAAGAAGTAGATGTTGTGTTCTCTTTATTATGATGTGTTTCGTGCGACATTACGGTGTAGTTTAATTAAGATGGCGCAAAAGTACTTTTTTGCATCAATTTTCGGAAGCGTGGTCCTTACTTTTTAGGAGCAGGTGGTTCCATAATAGCACCGCAGTTCTTGCAGGTCCTCTTGTCCTTATCACTATAAAACCGCTCCATCACAGGTGGTAATTGGGCTACTATGTCGGTAAGCTTAAAATATTCTTCGTACAACTTATTATCACAATGCTCGCAAAACCACAGAAACCCGTCAGTTTCACCACCCTGACGCACCTTTTCTATTACTAGGCCTACTGTGTTGGCACCGCGCTGGGGGGAATGAGGTGTTTTGGCAGGCAGGAGGAAAATCTCGCCTTCTTTAATAGGAATATCTACAATTTTCCCATCTTCCTGAATTCTTACGGTAACGTCTCCCTCAACCTGATAAAAGAGCTCCTCACTTTCGTTGTAATGGAAGTCTTTCCGGCTGTTTGGTCCACCGACCACCATGACGATAAAATCCCCGGTATTTTGATACATTGTCTGGTTGCCGACAGGTGGCTTCAGCAGGTGCCTGTTCTCTTCGATCCATTGGTGGAGATTGAAAGGTCTTGTGACTGGCATAATAGATCAGTTTTAATAATAGGAATAAAGTTATAAAGCCTGCAGGACTTTCATCTTCACTGTCTCTATTCTTGTTTCACTTACCAGCAGAATATCAAATTCGTACAGACCTATAATGATCCGCTCCTTTATTTTGGGTATGGACTCGTGTTTAGTGATAATGTATCCAGACAGTGTTTCTGATTCATCAGTAGGGAAATCGAAATCGTACTTCTGAGAAAGATAATCCAGTTCAAGCCTGCCAGAGAAAATATATTCGTTTTCCGCTATCTGCTTTTCTACGTACTCCTGAACATCGTACTCGTCGTTTATGTCGCCAAAAATCTCCTCCAATACATCTTCCATAGTCACAATACCAGCTGTACCTCCAAACTCATCTATTACCCATGCGATACTCTTCCTGTCCCTTGTAAATCGATTCATTAAGTCAACGGCGCTCATAGCTTCTGGTATGGCAGAAATAGTGTGCAGAATCTCCTTTATTTCCTTAGGTCGGCGGTTGAGGTCCAGATGGTGCAAGTAACCAACGATATTATCAGTTGTACCCTCGTAGACAATTATTTTCGAGAGTTTTGATTCTATGAACCTTGCCCTCACTTCACTTAACGGCGTGTCTATGTCCACACCCACTATCTCGTTACGTGGAATCATGCACTTACGCACCTTGACATTTACAAGGTTCAGTGCGTTCTTAAATAAGTCGGTATTCACTTCATGTGTTTCTACCTCGTGGCCGTGAATGCTGTGTTTTACAAAATGCTCAAGGTTTACTCTGTGGAAGACAGCCTGGTTTTCTTTGATCCTTACATTGAACAGGTACTTCAGGATAAATTCAGATATGGCAACAAATATCCTGGCTACCGGGTACAACAAATGGTACATTAATAGAATAGGCAAGGCAAAGAAGCTAAGGACCTGCTCCGCCTTAGTTCTGAATAGCGCCTTCGGCAGAAATTCAGCGAACAGCAGCATAACACTGGTAGCTATCAGCGTATTTACAATAAGGACAAGGTAGTCAGAGTCAAAAGGTTTGGGAATATGACCAAGAAAAGGTTCAGTGAGCCGGATCATCAGCAAACTGTAGATAACCAGAACCAGGTTAATTCCTATCAGGCTTGTTCCGATGAACTCTGAAGGCTTTTCCATGAACCTTCCCAGTATCTTACCCGAAAAAGTACCCTGCTTTTTGCGTAGCTCGATGTTAAGCTTGTTGACGGAAACAAAGGCGATTTCTGTACCTGCGAAAAACCCAATAAGAACAAGGCAGCCAAGGATATATAGCAACAGGTGTGACTCCATATGTACCAAAGATAATAAAAAGCCGTTCCAAGTACCAGCTAGTGGTGAATTCTTAAACGGCTGGCTGTGCGAGGAACTCTTCTATCACCTGCACCAATTCGGCAGTCGCATGATCTATATTGTCATTCACTATGATCCTGTCGAACTGTGGGGCAAAGCTCAGCTCGAACGTTGCTTTACTTACCCTTTCCTCCAGACTGGTTGGCGTTTCTGTACCACGCAGCTTGAGCCTGTCTCTTAGTACTTCCAGAGATGGTGCCTGAATGAATATTGTAAGAGTGGTATCGGGGTAGACGTCCTGTATAGCAAGCGCCCCTTTAACATCTATGTCCACCAGTGGCGACTTTCCGTCCGACCAGATACGCTGTAGTTCACTTCGAAGGGTACCATAATACTTGCCGGTATAAACCATTTCCCATTCTACAAATGCATCTTCTTTAATCAGTTGCTCGAATTCGGTCTCGCTATAGAAGTAGTAATCCTTTCCATGTTGTTCACCTGGCCGCGGTGTTCTGGTGCATGCTGAAACCGAAAAGCCGAGGGTAGGACAGGTATTGAGCAGACGTTTCACAAGCGTCGTCTTTCCAGAACCTGATGGCGCTGTAATGATGATGATCTTTTCCTGATTCAACCGGTAAGGTTCTTTTTGGCTGCGAATATAATAAGTTACCTGCGGGTTCTAACGTGTGTAAGGGCATAAAAATAAACATTGCGTTATTACTTTTTCGCCACACAACCATTTACGATACCTCAAGATGAGCGAAGGTTGCCAAATCGATAAACTACGAATAAAGAAAAAGCGTGCTACTCGCACGCTCTGACATTTTCGAATGATAGACAGTAATCGACTAGCAGTGCTGCTCAAAAGCCTGCATGAGGTTCTGCGCAATCATTTGTGCCGGTCTTCCCTCGATCATGTGACGCTCAATCATATGCACCACCTGTCCATCCTTCAATAGCGCAATGGCTGGGGATGATGGAGGGTAGGGGACTAGATAAGTGCGAGCCTGTCTTACAGCGTCTATATCATAGCCAGCAAAACTTGTTACCACATTGTCGGGTTTCTTCGTAGCGTTTTGAACAGCCATTATTACTCCAG
>Ga0196970_1002101_pt1 | contig 11125 bp, 13 predicted proteins | sample S1v_513CmetaG_FD_148672 | JGI IMG/M metagenome (GOLD analysis project Ga0196970, IMG submission 148672) | Soil microbial communities from Anza Borrego desert, Southern California, United States - S1+v_5-13C | ecosystem: Environmental > Terrestrial > Soil > Desert | place: USA: California... | reverse complement strand
ATGATAGCTGCAGCTTTGACATGATTTATGCAGACCTGCCATACGGCACTACTCAATGCCCGTGGGATTCAGTTATCCCCCTTGAGGAATTGTGGCATGAGTATGAGCGCTTGATTAAACCTAATGGCGCGATAGTTCTCCACGCGGCGCAGCCATTCACAAGCCGTTTGATTATGAGCAACCATAAGTTGTATCGGTATGAGTGGATATGGGAGAAGACGCACCCAACAGGGCATCTTAACGCAAAGAAAGCCCCTATGCGCGCCCATGAGAGTGTTTTGGTTTTTTTCAAGAAACAGCCTACATACAACCCGATAAAGACATGTGGGCACGAGCGCAAAACTGCGATCAAGGTAAAGGACGAAACGCCAGTTTACGGATCGCAGAAATTCGAACCAACCATGTATGACTCAACAGAAAGATACCCAAGGACTGTATTAAAAGGCCCTAGCGACAAGCAGCATTGCAATCTTCACCCAACGCAAAAACCTCTTTGGCTGGCTAGGTATATGGTCAGCACATACACAAATGAGGGAGATCATGTGTTGGACAACTCGATGGGTAGCGGGACTGCAGGAGTGGCCTGCTTCGACCTGCAGAGAACATTCACTGGAATTGAGAAGGATGCGGATATGTTTGAAATAGCAAGATCCCGCATATCTTCAAGTCCGCAACCCAGCCCATTAGCACAGAAGCCTAATGAACAAAGTATCGCCTCTATCTATGAATCCATAGAGCGCTCCGAATTCGCAAGCAGAGACGACGCATGAGAGACAAATACCCCACCAAGACTATTCACCTAGTAGGCGATATGCAGAAAGCCACTGCACGGCTTCTTATTGACCAAGCCCCTGTAGACCCTATGCAGCCTATCGAGGTTGTCATTCGTGAGAAGCAGAAGGTACGTAAGCCCGACCAGAACAGCCTCATGTGGTCTGGCCCATTAGCCGACATATCCGAGCAAGCCTATATCAACGGCAGAACCTACACGCAAGAGGTTTGGCACGACTACTTCAAGCGCAAATGCTTGCCTGAAGAATACGACCCAGAGCTATGCAAAGAGGGTTATCAGAAATGGGACATAGGCCCAGATGGTGAGCGCATTCTGGTTGGCTCCACTAAAGACCTGCTGGTTAAAGGCTTTGCCCTCTACCTGGAGCAAGTCTACGCAGACGGAGCAAGCATGGGCGTTCAGTTTCATGAGAGGAGGGCGGCTTGAGGGTTCTCGTTGCCTGCGAATACTCCGGCGCTGTCCGTGATGCCTTTATCAAGAATGGCCACGAAGCCATGAGCTGCGACCTGCTGCCAGCGGAAGCGCCAGGGCCTCACTATCAAGGCGATGTCCGGGATGTTCTGGATTATCCGTGGGACCTGATGATTGCGCATCCACCATGTACCCATCTGAGCGTATCCGGCGCAAGGCATTTCGAAGCAAAACGCATAGACGGCAGGCAACAGGCCGCAGTGAGCTTTTTCATGATGCTGGCGAAAGCAGACATTCCACAGATAGCCATAGAGAACCCTGTCTGCATCATGTCGCGCCTCTGGAGAAAACCAGACCAGATCATTCAGCCCTGGCAGTTCGGGCACGGCGAGACTAAGGCAACTTGCCTGTGGCTCAAAGGGCTACATCCACTCAAGCCCACGAGCATTGTTGAAGGCCGCGAGGACCGTATCCACAAGATGCCACCAGGTCCCGACCGCTGGAAGGAACGCAGCCGCACCTATCAGGGAATTGCGGACGCCATGGCCCAGCAGTGGGGAATCAGGCAGATGGAGATTGCAGCTTGAAGCCTACCGAACTCAAGCTAAAGAAATGTTCTGTATGCAAACAACTATTCCCTCTCTTCCAAACCACACAGATGGTTTGTTCAATCAAGTGTGCAGCAGAGGCGGCAAGAAGGAAGAGGGAGAAAGAGGAAAGGCTAGAGGCAAAGAGGCAGCGGCAGCAGACGCGCGAGGCCAAGGACAAAGCCAAAACGCTCACAGAGAGGAAGGATGATCTCAAGTTCTGGTTCAACAAGTTCATTCGTCTACGGGACAGGGACGAGCCATGTATCTCATGTGGCACCAGGAACCCTAACATTGTGTATGCAGCAGGGCATTACCGGACAACGAAGGCAGCAAGTCACCTCAGATTCAATGAGGACAACGTACACAAGCAGTGTAACGAGTATTGCAACAGGAAGCTAAGCGGAAACATTACCAACTACCGCATCAACCTGATTAAGAAGATAGGCGTGGAAAGAGTGGAAGCGCTGGAGAACGACAACAGAACCTACCGCTACACACACGAAGAATTAAAGCAGTTGATAGCGCATTACAAGATGAAGTGTAAACAACTTAGCAAAGGAGATTGAGATGAAGGTATTAGCCGTGATTATTGGGTTGTTGATGGTATTCGCGCCTCTGGCATCAATGTTTGCTTGGGCAGCTTTCGATTATGCGTGGTGGGTTCCTGTAGGCGGGAATGATGGAAGAGGGTTTGCGCTCTATATGTGCCATTTTTTATCAATTGTAGTTGGGGTTTCTGCCCTGCTGGCAGCTAGCGATTGATACTCGGCACCCCAGCCTATTAGCACAGTGATCGAATGAACAAAAAACCTTTTGGTAGATTTTATCCCTCAATAAACAAACATGGTTCAGAAAGGATGCATGGATGATAACGATAACTTTCCCAGAATGGTTCACATGGTTGCTGGTCGTTTGTATAGGGCTGTCAGCTATCAATAGCTGTCTCAGAACCTACATTCGGCATCTCGAAAAAGAACTGCTGAAGTTAACCCAAGACGAATAAGCAAAGGTCCCCCATGCTCCCATCCCAAATACCAGACACACTAGACACAGTAAAAAGCCATCTCAACATCTGGGCCGCCTGGATGGAGCGTGATGACACCAGATCCCGCCTAGGCTACCCAAGCCGCAGCGTAGGCTTTAGTTCAGGAGGAGCTTGGGGATCATTCATTGAGGATAACGAATACCAGCTCGACAAGACCATTGCTCACGCTGTAGACGCGATACTGGAAGATATGGACCTACGCCTCAAGCATGCAATCTTTCATTTCCATATCCGCGCTGTATTCAAGCCTAGGCGCACGAAGATTGAGGACGACTACGCGGAGGCCATAGATGTTCTAGAGGCGGGGCTATTGAAGAGGGGATTGCTTTGAGTATAAGCCCCAAGAAGCGCAGAGACTGCTACAAGCGGGATGGCCATGTGTGTGTTAAATGCGGCAGCGAGAAGAATCTAACTATTGACCACATTATTCCAGTTAGCCAAGGCGGCAAGTGCCATCTAGTCAACCTCCAAACTATGTGTAAGTCATGCAATCTAGAGAAAGGCGCAAGCGTTATGTTGTACAGAGCAGACCACATTGCTATTAGATATATTTGCAATCGTGGTTATGGGCATGAAAATTTTTCTAAAGAAGTAAGAAATAATGCTTGACAAGTATGCTGTACGTTCGTACAATGCTCGGTATCAGTGGGCATCCTATTGCCTGCGTTTTTAGATGTGTCGTAGTTAGGCCGCTAGGCTTATGAGCAGCTACCTTGTCACGGGCTGTACTGTTCATGAGCCACCCTTAAAGCCCCCTCCCTAATCGGTCGGGGCTTTTTGCATTTCTACAATTTCATTTATTGCTTATCGCAAAGCTCCTCTAACCCAATACACCTCTACTCACTAGAGACTCTATCTCCCTGGTGCTTACGGATTAGAGAGCTTTGCTATGGGCAATGCGTACTATCACGGATGACTAAGCCTCTCCAGTCGGTAATCATGACTGTGAAGCCAGCACATCGAGGTCGGGAGCACTGTGAAGAGCAGTGCGCAACCTTGGGAACCCGCCGCAGCCGGTAAAGTACACACTGGCAGCCCATAACCTATACGCATGATGATTGCACCCAAAGCAGGAGCCAGCGACCCTTGATCACAATGATGAGGGATTGGGTATGCCTTAGGGGTAGGCAAATATGCCGGATGCTCAAAGACAGTCATCAGCCGTATGGGTGTTGGATAGCTTGCAGACTTGGATGTTCTCTGCTGGATGCCTTTAATTCAGCGCCAGAGGTGACACGTCAGCCTAAAACGGCTCATAGAGCGAAAGTGTAAAAGGCAAGCTAGGCGTGGCCACGCGCACCCATAACCCATTCCCCTGAGCTTACGAGCTTGCTAAACGGGATAGGCTCCACGTTAACAGATGGTCTGTGCCGCCATCGAGCCGGAAGGCACCAACTGCCCCTTAATTGGGGCTTTTTCATTTATGGCATCTGCGGATGCGGAAAGGTAAAGCATGAAGATCGAATACAAGGTGCGCCCTGTGACTCGTTATGTTGTAACGAGATATGAATCAGATGGGCAGTCTGGCAGTTGTGGAACTATTGGCGAGTTTGACAATGAGCGGAAGGCAAAGGATGTGGCACGCGCTCTGGCCTCAGAAGAAATCAGGTATCTACCTGCTGACTGCGGAATAGATTTCAAATTCCCAGAATGAAGAAGCTCTCTCTTCGCCCATATCACGGGAATCTCTACTATGCGTCCTCTAAAGACGATTATGAAAGAAGCCATCGCAGACTATTTTCAAGTGAGGATGTTCTCACGTGTGCACAAGTTGGCCGTATGGCTGCTGGCGAAGGCCATGATGGCATGTGGACGTATCTGGTATGGGCTGAAGAGCCGCACACGCTAGCACACGAACTATCGCATGTTGTGCTGCACACATTTGAGCGTTGCGGCATAGACCCAAGAGAAGGAAACGGCGAGCCATTCTGTTACATGCTCAGCCAGCTAATTTTAGAAGCCACCCCATGAGCAAATACCTAATCGCCATTCGCATAGTAGAGCTAATCACATGCCTACATATCGTGGCTGGCGTATGGAGACATTGGTAAAAATGAGAGAGTCCGCGATAGCCAAGGTGATAGCTGAAGTAAAGCTCACAGGCGGCACGAAGGAAGATGCAGAAAATCGTGCAGGGCTGGAGATTAAAGATGAATTGTGGGAAGACGTTCTGCCGGTAGCCGGTTCATTCCTTTTCATTAGCACTGAGTTGGATAAGTACAACAAAGACCTTGAACACAGCCTTGAGGAATACAAGAAAGACCCTTGCCCCTTCTATCTCGGCTGCATGACGGAAACAATCAACTCAATCCGCTTCCTGCTAGAGCAGAAGGAAAAGCAGGCCAAACATTAACCGCGAATAATCCAAAGGCGAACTCGCAAATGAAAGCATGTATTAACTGCACAAACAGGAAGGAACATCCTGACCAGATCCAACGGGATCACAATCCCTTCAGCAGCAAATGTGCTGTAACGGCAAAGGCGTGTGTGACTTCTCGCCAGGATGAAACCTTGTGCGGATTGAGTGCCAAGTATTACAAAGAGCAGAGCAATGGCAACTAGAACATTGCGCCCTCGTCACCAAGACGAAGTGCGGACAAAAATTCAAACAAGTCAGCTAGTTAATGTTTTGCAAAATCATGCGCTTGGTAAAGACGAAACAGAAATGACCCAAACACGCATGAAGGCCATTGAAATCCTCTTACGTAAGACACTGCCTGACCTCTCCGCTACAGAGCTTACAGGTGCCGATGGAGAGGCAATCGAACAGAACTTGACTATCAAGCTGGTTGCCCCTGAATCGAAATGATCGAACTACCGGAGAAGCTCGGCTTTCTCCTCACTGAGAAGTATCGCTACAAAGGCGCTTACGGTGGGCGCGGTTCGGCTAAGAGCTGGACATTCGCCAGAGCATTGTTACTGTTAGGCGCAACCAAGAAGCTACGCATTCTCTGCGCTCGTGAAGTGCAGAAGTCCATTAAGCAATCGGTACACAAGCTATTGGGCGACCAGATCCTTGCTATGGGGCTGGAAGGCTTCTACGAAGTATTGGAAACAGAGATACGCGGCAAGAATGGCACTGAGTTCTCATTCTCCGGATTAGCAACGCATACCGTTGACTCCATCAAGTCATACGAAGGGTGTGACATTTGCTGGGTCGAGGAAGCTCATGCAGTTTCCAAACGTTCGTGGGACGTTCTTATACCGACTATCCGCAAAGAAGGTTCAGAGATTTGGATTAGCTTCAACCCAGAGCTAGAGACTGACGAAACGTACCAACGCTTTGTAGCCAATCCCCCACCTGATAGCAAGATCGTTCGCATGAACTACACGGACAATCCGTGGTTCTCGGATGTGCTGGAGCAGGAGCGGTTGCATTGCAAGCTCACCGACCCCAAGGGCTACGACAACATATGGGAAGGCAAATGCTTACCCGCCGCTGCCGGCGCGATCTTCTTTGACGAAGTTTCAGAGGCAGAGACCCGAGGTCGCATAGGGCTGTTCCCTTATGACCCGATGCTCAAGGCTCACGTTGTGTTTGACCTTGGCTGGAACGACCTGATGGTTATCAGCATTGTGCAGACGCATCAATCCAGCATCCGCGTGGTAAAGGAAATCAAGGACAGCCATAAGACGCTGGACTACTACTCGGCAACGCTCAAGGACATGAAGCTCAATTGGGGTTCGATGTACCTGCCCCATGACGCAAGGCAGAAGGACTACAAGTCAGGCAAGAGTGCGGAAGAGATCATGAGCGCACTTGGCTGGAGCGTGAAGATCACGCCCTCACTTAGTGTTGAGGATGGCATTAAGCAGGCCCGGATGAAGTTCAAGCAGATGTACTTCAACAAGCCAGAAACGCCTTACCTGCTTCAGTGTGCCAAGCGCTACAGACGCGCAATCAACCAGACAACGAACGAGCCAGGACAGCCATTGCATGACGAGTGGTCACACGGTGGCGACAACATCAGGTACATCGCCATCAACGCAGGATCCATGAGCAATGAAGATTGGGGCCATAAGCCCATCAACTACCCCCCATTAGGAATCGTATGAAAATGACCGATGACGAGCTGTTAAAGCTGATAGAAGATGAGGAGCGTACATCCTTGTCCTATCTGGCAGGCCAATTGTCGGACGAACGCGCCCAGAACATGGAGCTATACCTTGGCGACAAGACAAGGGAACTCTCAGCCGTAGAAGGCAGGTCGTCGGTTGTTTCCATGGACGTACAAGAAGCCGTTGAGTCCGTCATGCCTTCGCTCATGAAGGTATTCGCCTCCGGTGATGAGATCGTCAAGTTTGACCCTGTAGGCCCAGAGGATGTGAAGCCAGCCGAACAGGAGACCGATTACGTTAACCACGTATGCCTGAACCAGAACAACGGCTATCTCGTGTTCTATCAATGGTTCAAGGATGCGCTGCTCAACAAGAACGGCTATGTGAAGTTCTGGTGGGACGAATCCACCGATGTTACGGAAGAGGTTTACCAAGGACTCACCGACCCAGAATTACAGATGATTCTGCAATCAGACGAGGTTGAGCCTATCGAGCACACGTCCTATCCGGATGAAGAAGCCCTGGTACAGATCCAGCCGCAGATGGAGCAGCTCATGCCCCTGGCTGAAGCAGGCGACCCACAAGCGCTGATGATGCTGGAGCAGCTACAGGCCAATGTGCCCATGCTTCACGATATTAAGGTGAAGCGTAAGAACACCAAGGGCCAAGTGCGTATTGAGCCATGCCCACCGGAAGAGATACTTGTATCAGCCGATGAGCGAAACATCAGCCCCAACTCCTGCCGCTTCTTCGAGCATCGTTCATGGAAAACCATCTCCGAACTTCGCAAGATGGGCTATGACGTAGACGACGACATTCCGGACGACGCTACTTCCCTGTGGATGAGCGAAGAGTGGTTATCCCGCAACGAATTCGCAGAGGATGAGATTTACCGCGATGGCCTGGAGCAGGGCGCTAACCGCCGTGTGGTCTATCGTGAGGCTTACTACGAAGTGGACTTCGACGGTGATGGTATCGCTGAGCGCCGCATGATTTGCTTGGTGGGCAAGAAGATATTCGCCAACGAGACCGCTGACGTTGTACCGTTTGCCGCGATTACGCCTTACATCATGCCGCATAGACACATTGGCCGTGCGCTGGCTGACCTGATTAAAGACATTCAAATCATCAAGTCGGTGATCCTCAGAAACATCCTTGACAACTTCTACGCTGCCAACAACGGCAGAACAGCGATTTCCAACAAGGTTAACCTAGATGACCTGCTGGTTAGTCGTCCTAATGGTGTAGTACGTGTAGACGGTTCGCCACACGCTGAAATCATGCCTATTCCTACCAACCCGATAGGGCAGGCCGCTTTCCCCATGATGGAATACCTAGACACCATCAAGGAAACGCGTACAGGCGTCACCAAGTACAACCAGGGCATGGACGCCAACAGCCTGAACAAGACCGCATCTGGTATCTCGCAGATCATGGGCGCGGCCCAGATGCGGCTGGAACTGATTGCCCGCACCTTTGCGGAAACTGGTGTGAAACAACTGTTCCTCGGGGTTCACAAGCTGTTATTGCAGCACTCCAAGAAAGAGCAGATTACACGCATTAAAAACGAGTGGGTGCCAGTAGACCCTAGGCAATGGAAAACGCGCACGGATATGACCGTTTCTGTAGGTCTGGGAACGGGCAATAAGCAGGAGATGCTGGTTCAGATCATGCAAATTCTCGGTGTGCAGGAACGCGCCCTGGCGATTGGCGTTGCAACCCCCACGAATATCTATGAAGCCTGCGTAGAACTCACCAAGAACGCTGGCTTTAAGGATGGAGACAAGTACTGGACGAATCCTGCCGATGCGCCACAGCAACAGCCGCAACCTGACCCAAAAATGATAGAGGTACAGGAGAAGCTGAAGCTGGAGCAGCAGAAGTTGCAGATGGAAGGCCAGAAAGACCAAGCCGAGTTCCAGCAATCGCAAGAGAAGCAACAGCTTGATTTTCAACTGGCACAGCAGAAGCTACAGAACGAGATTGATATTGCACGAGACAAGATGATTGCCGAGATCCAGATACACCGCGAGAAGGTGATGGCGGAGATTGAGCTGGAACGTGAGCGCATGGGCTTACAAGCCATGCAGCATAGAGAGCAGATGCAACGTGAACCTATTAACGGAGGCGTATGAGCCTGGAACAAGAGATTAGCGACGGTGCAAGAGCTGACCGTCTCATGGAAGAACTCTCCCCCTTCTTGGGCATGGTGAAGGAAGCCATTATCGAGAAGTGGGAAGCCTCCCCTGTAGCAGATAGGGAAGGCCAGCACGAACTACGCTTGATGCTTAAGCTGTTGAACGACCTGCAAGCCAACATCAAGACCACGATTGAAACTGGCAAGATGGCCCAAATCCAGATTGAACAAGAATCCAAGCTGACCAAGTTTAAACGCGCTGTCGGCTTCTAATCTAGCAGTCGCCCAATCTGCATAGACAAGCCTCTCCGGAGGCTTTTTTATTGGGCAAAACGCAGTGATGCGCCGTTCCCTGACTTAAGCAGGGACAGACCTTTAGGAGTTACACCGAAATGAGTGACCAAGCCTTAGAGCAGTCGCCAGCAGAGTTGAGCATTGAAGAACGTTTCCAACAGCTTGAAGAACCTGTAGCCGAGGAAACACCCCCGGAAGTACCGCAATCCCAAGATAACGAGGAAGAAGCACCGGAAGCCGAGGATGAAGGCACTCCTGAAGAGGAACAAGCCGAAACCGAGGAAGAAGAGGCGGAACCCGACCTTGTAGAGATCGAAGTCGATGGCGAGTCTTACAAAGTGCCTGAAGCACTTAAAGACAAGATCATGCTTCAAGCGGATTACACGCGGAAAACGCAGGAAGTCGCAGAGCAACGCAAGCAGGTTGAACTGGCTGCACAACAGCTACAGCAACAGGCCACGCTGCAACAGCAGAACCTCGCGGAATACGCACAGTTAATGGCGCTGGATAACCAGCTACAGGCATACCAGAACGTTGATTGGAATGCCCTGTATGAGAGTGACCCAGCCGAGTTCGTGAGGCTCAAAGAGGCTCGTCGTGATTTGATCGACAACCGCACTGGCCTAGCGAACAAGATAGGAGCCATCCAGCAGCAGCAGATGGCAGAGCAGCAGCAACACCGGGCACAACTTGTAGAGGAAGGCCAGAAGGTGCTGGCAAGGGAGATTCCAAACTGGAACAGCGACCTTGCGAAATCCCTGAATGCTCTCGCAGTTGATAAGTACGGCTTTACGCCGGACGAAGTCGCCCAGGTGATTGACCCTCGTGTGGTCAAGCTCTTGCATGACGCCTATCGCTACCAGAAGCAACAATCAGGCAAGCCGATAACTGACAAACGGGTAGCCAATCTGCCCAAGGTATCGAAGCCTGGGAGCAATCAAAAGCAGTCAGTCGCCACCACCCGCGAACAAGAAGCGCGGAAGGCACTGAAAAAGACAGGCTCAGTTGATGCCGCCCAAGCGGTATTCCTGGCCCGTTATTCGAACGAATAAGTAAACGCCGTGAGGCGCTACGAAAGGACAGACCATGTTTAAGTTTATTTTCGGGATGCTGGATTTCTACATCCTCAACACCGTACCGTCTGGCACGTTCCAGACCTTTCAGGCCGTTGGTAATCGCGAAGATTTGAGCGACATCATCAACGACATTTCCCCAACCGAAACGCCGTTCTACACACGTGCAAAGAAAGGCAAAGCATCCGCCACTTTCCACGAATGGCAAACCGACGCACTGGACGCAGCAGGCACCAACGCTGCCGTACAAGGTGATGATGCAGCTATCAAGACCGCCGTTCCTACGGTTCGTCTGCGTAACTACTGCCAAATCCTGACCAAGGCTGTATCCGTATCCGGTACTCAGGACGCAGTGAGCAAGGCAGGCCGCGCAAGTGAAATGGCCTACCAAATGTCCAAGCGCTCCAAGGAACTCAAGCGCGATGTGGAGTATGCATTGGTGCGTAACCAAGCATCTTCCGCTGGCGCTGCTGGCACTGGCGCAACACTGGCTGGTGTTGAGTCCTGGTTGGCAACCAACAAGACCTCAGTTGGTACTGGTACTGCGCAAACCACCCCAGGCTACTCTGGCGGCACGGTTGCAGCTCCTACCGACTCGTCTGTCGCTGGTTCCGTTACTGAAGCTAACCTGAAGGCTGTTATCCAAGCCTGCTGGACTGCTGGCGGTGATCCAGGCGTGTTGATGGTTGGCCCTGCTACCAAGAGCAAGATTTCCGGCTCCTT
>Ga0196970_1002100_pt1 | contig 11129 bp, 11 predicted proteins | sample S1v_513CmetaG_FD_148672 | JGI IMG/M metagenome (GOLD analysis project Ga0196970, IMG submission 148672) | Soil microbial communities from Anza Borrego desert, Southern California, United States - S1+v_5-13C | ecosystem: Environmental > Terrestrial > Soil > Desert | place: USA: California... | reverse complement strand
GTCGCCGAACACCTCAAGACGCGCCCGTATCCTCATTACGAGCCTGCGGATTCGCCTGGTTTGTTGGTTAAAATCGAGTCGAATGGCAAACGCACCGTCGGACGCTTTGTTAACCGCGAATTTCAGGCCGTCAAAAAAGCCAAACGATGAGGCGCGGCGGCAGTTCCGCAGAAAGTGCGGTTTCCTGGATTGAGTATCTCGATCGCCGCCCCATCGTGGTTGCGATCGCCGGCCCAAATGGCGCGGGAAAATCCACCTTCTTCGAGTCACATCTCAAATCAACGGGTCTGCGTTTTCTCAATGCCGACGCGGTCGCGCGGGAATTGGAGGTGGATGCTTACGAAGCGGCCCGGATGATTGCGGCGCTACGGATCGAGCTGCTGAACCAGCGTGAGAGCTTCATATTTGAGACGGTGTTTTCGGATCCCGTGGGCGACAAGCTGAATTTTTTAAAACAAGCGGGCCAATCGGGATATGCCGTCGTCCTCTGTTTTGTGGGAATTTCCAGCGCAGAAACTTCGGATCAACGCGTGGCGATGCGAGTCTCCCAAGGCGGGCATGACGTGCCGCCGGAGAAGTTGGTTCAGCGCTTCCCGCGCACGCTCGCGAATCTCGCTGCAGCCGTTCGCGAACTGCCTTGTGTCGTGGTGTTTGACAACGAGGACTTGAAAGCGCCGTTCCGTCATGTGACTACCTGCGGAAATGGTCAAACTCTGCAGTTGAACGAACCAGTTCCCTCCTGGTTCAAACGTCTTCTGTAAGTCTTGGAGACTCGACGCTGGCATTGGTTGTCGACGAACTGCCAGTTCGTTTTTGCCTTCACGGTTTTTGACGCCGTTTTGCAGCCTTACAACTCGATTTTCACACTGATTTTTTCGACGGTAAGCGAGCAGACGCATGGATACCGTTGCGCCATGGCGAGGGCGAATAGGGTTCAGGGCGGCGGGAATGATGGTGGGGTTCGTCGCGAAAGAGGCTGGGTATTGCCGGAATCGGCGTCACCTTACAACCTGAAAACAGGCTAAAAAAACGTCTCTAAGCCTTTGAAACTGATCAGAATTTCGCGTAGGACCTTGAACCCGAGAACCTTGCCCAGGCGACAGTTGGGGGACAGAAATGATGTCCTTGATCTCGGTAGTCTTCATATAGGTTCACGACAGCCTGCGACATCGAGCACACAACCACGGGCGTCCAGCCTTCTGGCCGTCCTGCCGTCGCGAACCTGGTTTTAACTCTCCAGACCGCCGCCCTCCTTCCCGGAGCCCGTCGCGCAAAATGCGCAAGCCGTCATTGGAGTATAGGTCTCCGCGTTTGAAGAAATTTGAGGAAACTTCGGTTGGTGAAGAAAAGTTTCCGACGAGCAACTTTCACACCCCGAGCGGCCGAAACGGCCTATAGTGTTAGGTTAGACTGGAAGCGCCGAGCCTCGTGGATGACTGGAAAGCGGCGGCTGGTGGAAATGCGAGGGGCTGTGCGATGGGGGCGGGTGGCCGGCCTGAGGCGAGCCAGATTCCTTCACACCTCCCGGCGGGACACTAGGCGGGTTCAGCTAAACCCAGGGAAGGGAACAGCGCCAACGAACTTCACGCGAGCGTTCGGGACTGGCTGACAAGCCGCATCGTATTTGAAGTTGTAGATGATGAACATACTCGACGCAGCCGTGATTCCGTGCGCTCGTGCCGCATTAACCACCTTCGAGTCAAAAGTTTTCGCGCGAGAGAAGTCCCGCACCAACTTCCCGATCTCAACAGGCGCAGGTTCAACGCCCATTTCGCGGACTGCTTGTGGCCGCACCTCGAAGCCAAACTCCGTGGCGAAGTGGTCCAGGAGGTAGTCGTCAAAATCATCTTCGGAACGAAAATCGCCAACCCACACGGACACGAAGCCCGGTTCGATAAAGTCGTCAAAGTCTCGCATAGCTCACCAATCGCTTTCGTGCCGGTGACTCCGGTTCGTTGGGCGCATTTCTGGACGGTAGATGTCGGGGTCATTCTGATACTGCCGCCATGTGCTTCGATCCCAGCCCTGCTCCGCAGCTCGTCGCTGCGCGTCGCTGAACTTGTTCCCCGGTGTGTGACCGAGTTCCCAGTAGTCTCCCGGTTTAATTTCAACACCAGACGGGTCGTAAACCTTCCCGTTCGGCGCTTTGCTCCGCTCCCACACTTCATCTGCCAAGCCTCGTCGCGGTGTGATTCGAGGATAAAGTTTGTCGAGTTCGGCTTTGGTCAGATTCGCTCCCGCCTTTGCGGCCAAAAATCCGGCGTAATCGACGAAGGCCCCATCGGTCCCTACCGCTGGATGTTCGCTCTCGTCTTGGGAGAGTGCGGGGGTGAAGTCGTAGGCCAAGCTCGCCGGCAGGGCTGCGTCATAAGGGCAACTCTGTTGTAAGCGGCCATCAGACGGAACGGGCGTAAACCTGCCGCCTGACGCACCAACTGGCAGAAGGATGCTAAGCCATGCCAAGAATGCGACCAGCAAAGCGGAACAACAAGTGAACCGCCTCGTCATAGCAATGAGCTTACTGTCGCCAGTCACTTTCGGAGTCGTTTTCAAAGCCGCTCCAGCACTCGAATGCATTCGCGCTCGAGTGCCTTCTCGTCAAAAAGGAATTCGCCTCCTCCGGGTCTGTATGAGGCCAAGATGTGTTCGAGCTCTTCGAAAAGCTCATTGTCGGCACCCTGCTTGGCGACTTCGGATTCCAACGCCTCTGCCGCGGCAAGGGAAAAGTCGCGATCTTTAACAATTCGCTCTAGCGCTTGCCTTATTGTGGCCATGTTTAGTTCTGTTTGATGACCGTAATGACGCGTTGACCTGTTGCACCATCCACCACGACTTGCGGTTTCCCGGGCATACCCGGATGCTGAACGGTAACCGTTGTTCCCATAGGATGCGGTGTGACTTTCTTGATCTTTGTGCCGGTATCAAGCACTTGGTCGATTTCTTGCATCGTCATCCCTGCGCGACCTGCCGGCGGATCAACCATGCGACGGGCGGCGTGGTCCATTATTGTGCGGCCGCCAGGTGTGACAGTGTTTCCTCCCAACAGCTGCTCAGCCGCGAATTTTGGGTCATACTTGACCGGGAGCAGGGATCCACTTTCTGCGGCATCCACGGGACATGCGATAAGCTTCGGAGTTCCTGCCTTCGATCCTTTCGGCATTTTCCCGCCGCCCGGTACTGGGGCGCCCAGTCTGCCCATCGCATAAGCCTCGCCCAAGGCCAGCGCTCCTTGAGCGATTATGCGAGCCCCCGCTCCTGACGCGTCTCGCAGGCCATTGTTATTCCGGTCGATTCCATAGCCCAGCTCAGCACGCAGCGCTCCCATCGTATTCGGATCGTATCGCCCTGGACCATCATCGCCCATGGCCAGATCAAACATTCCCCTTCCTATTTCATCGGCTGTGTCGGCCCACCAAGAACGAAACTGATCCGCCTTTGAATTCACAAAATCCCGGAGTTGCGCTGACCCTGGATCTAGGAAGTCGTCAATCGTTTCGCCGAATTCCGCTGCGCGCTGCATGCCAGACTCCATTTGAGACAATGCGCTATCCAGCTTCTTGAGCTTGTCCTCCATGCATAAGCCATAATAGTCGCTCCAGTTCACTGGATCGTTTGCGACGAAACCGTAAAGATTCGGTCCTCCAGCAAACCCGATCGGATCCCGCGAAAGCCATCGCCTGGTCTGGGGCGAATAATATCGGTAGCCGTAATAGACGAGCCCCGTGACTTCATCATGGTACTCGCTTGAAAACCGGAACGGATTTGCCTTCGCCATCGGGCCGGAAGAGCGGATCACATCACCAAATGGTTCATACTCGTACTCCGCACTGATGCTCTTGTCGGAATACTTGATGAGCTTCATCACATTCCGATTTCCATCGAAGCTTGGAATATGAAATTCGCCGGTTGAATCCTTGATCCACAACAAGCCTCCTGATTTGCCCAGCCACCCGTACGTGCGCACCGTTTGGCCCGTCACTCCGTCCAACTCAGCCACCATGTCCCATCCGTCATAGACAAACTTCCGGGAGGACTGAACGATCCACAGGGTGTCCGGCGCGTTCCTGACCCAATTCGTTAAAGCTACTCTCCGCCCGCCGGCATCGTAGGTGTACTCGATCAAGTGGCGCGACTGGAGCGGGGCTCCGGGCTTGCTCTCAATCCTGATCAACCGGTCGAGCGCGTCCCATGTATAGTTCCAACGGCCGTCAGCTCCGAGATTTCCGTCCTTGTCGTAACTTGGAACCTCCCAGTTGTTGGCCGGGATAAACCGGCGCACCACCTCTGCCGCGGTCTCAGTGCTGGCTCCGTCTCCAACGGTTGTAACGATCGTGAACGAAAGGTAACGGTCAGCGGTACTGATGCCGGTATTGATTTGCGCCCGAAAGTCTTCATCTTGACGCGCAAGTTCCACATCGGAGACCTCCGAGCTCACGACATCGATGCTTGCCTCTGGCGCTGTCCACGAACTTGTCACCAGCGCGCGGGCCGATTGGTTGCGAACATCGTGAGGTGCAGGAATTAAAAGCATGTTCTTCGGCGAATGGGCAAGAGCCGAAATCGCCTGCAGCAACAAAAACAATGAAATCCAATGCCTCACGCGCCCCAAGCCTCCTCATTCAATTCAACCGCGGTCAATCGCAAATTCTCAAATCGACCCTCATCTCGCGCACATTGAAGCGCCCACCATCCCCGCCAACAACTCCAGGAAATGCGACCGGTCCCGGTCATCTCGAAAGTCTCTCTGCGTTCATTCCCGCGCCCGGTGACGTGATACCATCCCCGGCTCGCTCAATCCGTAGCGCCCTCCCCATGCATCCCACTCTAAACTAAAAGCCGATCCGCCTCAGCCAATTCCCAATCATTCACACTCCTCAACTCCTCACTCCCGCCGCACGCAAAAGTACAAAAATCAGATGTGACACTGAGGATTACACTGCGGAAGCGGTGGCACGGTTGGAGAAAAGGTTGCGGACGGGACTCGGGTGGACCCAGGAGAAGTGTAACGTCCGAGACCGTGAGCGCAGTCTCGCTGCTCACACGGGACGCGATTTTTGCCTTTTCCTCGAGGGAAGGCGTTCACTATTCTCGGCCGCAAGGATCTATGGCACAGGGAAAAGGTTTACATCAGCGATATGCAACTTGCTCGGCCCCGGTGCGGCCGATTCCCCGTTTCTCTTTCCACAATTCGGTTTCTTCAAACACTCGTTCATGTCCCCCGAAGCCGATACCTGCCGAACTGAACTTCCCCCGATTGGATGGACAAGGGGCGGAGGAATTGAAAGAACAAAGCCGTTATGTCCACCGAATCGAGGGAAGCTCATTTGATTTTCACGACGAATGTCATCACTCCTTCCAAACGTTTAATTGAACTGAGCCACGTCAATTGAGACAATGACTCGCCGATGACAGCGGTGTTGAAAAACGCCAAATGCAACCCGTTTAGCGCTTACTCCGCTTACGTTTCCCAGTTGAAACGTCTAGCGGTGGAGTCGCATCACGTTGCAGGCTGGAATGCGCGGGTGGATGCGGCGCTCAACGGTGAAGCGAGCATTGAACTCCGGCGCGTTGCTCCGTTGGAAACACGCCGAAAGTTTGGCGCATTTTTTACCGGAACGGACCTTGGTGCCAGATTGCTTGATTGCAGTACCAAATTTAGTCCCGGGTCCGTTTTTTACGATCCAACCTGCGGCATGGGCGACCTCCTTATCGCGGCCGCCAGAAAACTCCCCCTGCGCAAAAAACTGCCAGACACCTTGCGGCAGTGGGGACAACAACTTACAGGCACCGACCTGCACCGTGAGTTCGTCGAAGGAGCGAGAACACGTCTCGTCATGCTCGCACGCCAGCGGCACAAGACCGACGAAACTTTGCGGAGGTCAGACGCGGATTTTTTCCCGAACATCCGTGTTGCAGATGGTCTCAAGCAGAAAGCACTGTTTAGCCGAGCCACTCACCTATTATTGAACCCACCCTTCGGGCAAGTGGCTGCGCCCGCAGGTTGTGAATGGGCGGGAGGGCGAATCACCGAGGCGGCTGCCTTTGTCATTGCTGCTCTCGAACGTGCCAGGTTCGGCACTGAAATGATTGCGATTCTTCCGGAAGTTCTCCGCTCCGGCTCCTTCTCTCAGCGGTGGCGCAAGCACGTCAGCCGTTTGGCTGAGGTTCAACTCGTCCAACCCTATGGCATTTTCGATGACATCGCAGACGTGGACGTGTTTCTATTGAAAGTCACTAGGCGTGCAGAAATTCGTAAAGCAAAGATGCATGTGTGGACGACCTGCCACACACGCCGTACGAACACCGTTTCCGACTTGTTCGACGTTCACGTCGGTCGCGTCGTCCCGCACCGCGACCCCGAGAAAGGCGTGGAATATCCCTATATTCACCCGCGATGCGTTCCTCCGTGGGAGATTATGCGTCATTTCCCAGAATATCGTCGACATGGAGGTTCGGCTTACAAGCCGCCGTTCGTCGTGATTCGACGCACTTCGCGCCCCGACGATCGATTTCGTGCGACTGCAACCGTCATCGCAGGCAAACGGCTCATAGCAGTCGAGAACCACCTAATTGTTTGTGTGCCGAAGGATGGAAAGTTAGCTACGTGCCGGAATTTGATTGCCCACCTAAAGACCACAGAGGTGAATCAGTTCCTCAATGATCGCATCCGTTGCCGCCATCTGACAGTTGGTGCTGTGAAAGAGATCCCACAGTGAAAGGAAACCTTAGATTCTCTCCAGACATTCTAATTCGCCTCGGCGAAGAACTCGTGCCAAATCCGACCGACGGACTGCTAGAGTTGGTCAAGAATGCCTATGACGCAGACGCTTCGTTCTGCACGATCAAGATTGAGAAACATACAATCCGTATTGAGGACGATGGAAACGGGATGACTGACAGCGACATTCTGGCCGGTTGGCTTTTGATTGGAGGATCAAGCAAGGACGCCAAGAAGCCGACGCAGCTTGGGAGAGTTCCAGTTGGCAACAAAGGGCTTGGTCGTCTCGCGGCTTTGCGGTTAGGCCGAAAGGCAACGCTTGTGTCTCGCCCAAAAGAACCGAGCGGCATCGAATATCGAATCACCATCGAATGGGAGAAGGTGGAGCGGGGGGCGACCGTTGAGGAGGAGTATTTCGAAATTACCTCGGCACCGACCACTAAGAGCAAAGGTACAGAAATCATCCTTGAGGCGATTCCGAAGGCGCTGCCTCGGGAAGAAATTCCCAAGTTGAGCAAGAGCCTCATTTTGCTTTCGGATCCATTCGACAATGAAGCGGGATTCTACGCGTCCGTGGAAAGCAACCTTTTCAGAGGTTTGTCGGCTGTCGCAAGAAAGACTTATTTCGCTGACGCGGATTTTCATCTCCGGGCCTCGGTCGACGCAAAAGGGCGGCCCACCGCGCAGGTGCTCGATTGGCAGGACAAAGTTCTCTTTTCGAGCAAACCATCCGATTTTAGAAGCAAGCGCTATAAGACTCCACCCGCGAGCTTTGATCTCTGGAACTTCAAACTCGGCGGGCAGAGCTTTTCATCAAAAAATACTTCCGTGCCGGTCCTTAAGGAATGGCTTGGTGTGGTTGGGGGCGTCCACCTGTATCACCGTAAGATGCGCGTGCGGCCATTTGGTGAACCCGGATACGATTGGCTGGGGATGGATCGCAAGCGCGTGGGAAGTCCTGAGGAACGCCCTTCCACCAACAATTCTGTTGGACAAATTAAAGTGGAGGATTTGAACGAGCTACTCACCCAAAAAACCGATCGCAGCGGCTTTATCGAGAATAAAGCGTTTCACGAACTGAAACGCTTCGCCACCGACGCGTTAGACTGGATGGCCAATCGCAGGATGACAGTTGCAGAAAACCGCCGTGAGACCAAACGCTCGTCGACATCCCCTGCAGTCATCAAGGCGCGAGCCGAACTGGAAGAAGAGGTTCGATCGAAAGTGCCGAAGAAGGAGCAGAGGGCAGTATTTTTAGCTCTTAAGCGCTTCGAATCGGCGAAGCAAAATGAGACGGTTGCACTGAAAGAAGACCTCCAACTTTATCGCAGCCTCGCGACTGCCGGTACCACCTCGGCGGTATTCGCTCATGAGTCACATAAACCACTCACCAACATTCTCAGCGTGGCAGATACAATCAAGCATCGCGCGAAGGATCTGCTGGGTGATTTATTTCATCAGAAATTGGAACACCCCCTATCTTTATTGATTGGTGCGGCAAAGGCTTTGCAGTCGTTCTCCCATCTGCCTCTTAACCTGCTCCGCCGAGAGAAACGCCGTCCGGGCGTAGTGGATGTTGGGGAGACTGCTAAGGAGTTGGTAGGCTATCTCAAAGAGTTTTTTGCTGATGCTAAGATCAACCTTGTCTTAAAGAGGCCGGCGCAGCCTGTGCGGATCGCGGGTTCACAGGCGCTCGTCGAGTCCATCCTCGCAAATCTGGCCCTGAACGCATTGAAAGCGTTTGCTAACAATAGGGGGAGGGTAGATGGCCGGCTTGTGGAAATCCGTATAGAAACTGTTAACGGAGCTGCGGTTCTTAAGGTTTTGGATAACGGGCCTGGTATTCGAGGGATTGGCCTTGATGAAATTTGGCTGCCGGGTCGCACCACTTCGCCCGACGGCACCGGTTTCGGATTGACGATTGTGCGCGATTCGGTAACCGATCTGCGTGGAACGCGCGCAGTTCTAGCCAATGGAGAGCTCGGAGGCGCCGAGTTCACCATCACCTTGCCTTTGACAAACTGACATGACGACTATCGCTGTTGTAGATGATAATGCGCAGGCTGCCGAAGCGGTCAGCTATACTTTGGAAGATGCTGGCTTTACGCCGTGGATTTTCCCGGGAAAAGGCGGAACCGTAGAGAACGCTGTGGACAAAATTAAGGAGAATGCACAGGCGGCGATTTGTGACCATCGGTTAAGCACGCTTGGATTTGCCAACTTCGACGGAGCGGAACTAGCCGCGCGACTGATTTCCGAAGATGTACCGGCAATTCTCATCTCGCAATTCGTGGACTTAGACCACGGTGTTTCAATTCGCCGTTGGAGGGCAAAGGTCCCTAGCCTCCTCACACGAGACGAATGCCGTCCAGAAACGATCAAAGATGCGCTAGAGCTTTGCCGCCGTGAGATGAAAGGCGAGATCGTCTCCGGACGGCGCAAGCACCGGACGCTAGTGCGCATAGCCGACAAACAAAACGAAGGGGAGGAGCAGGTCATCGATGCGATCATTCCGGCCTGGAATCGCCTCCGGGCAGTTCGGTTTCCGGTCACTCTGATTCCGCCTCAGCTCCACGAGCTTTTGGAGAAAGGCGCGTATCTCATAGCATATGTGAACTTGGCCGCCACTCGACCGGAGGATCTTTACTTCCAAGACTTCGAGAAGCCTCTGCCTTTGGATGAAAACGCAACCTAAGCTGATTGTCTTCGATGTTGGACACGGGAGCTGCGTGTTTCTCCAAGATGAATCCGTTACGACGATTATCGACTGCAAGGAGTCGGCCTTATTGATCGATTTTCTGCTAAGCCAAAACATCACTGTCATTAGCCAGGTGATTATTTCCCACGCGGACGCCGATCACATCGACGGAATTTTGGCTCTGATTCAAAGCGACTACATCCAACTCGGCACCGTGTTCGTCAACGCCGACGCGAGCAAAGATTCTGCAACATGGAAGGATTTGCGGCTTGCACTACAAGATGCTTCCGGGCGCGGCAAACTCAGAGTTCGCACCGAAATTGGCGACGGCATGGCAGATCAATTGCGGTACCAGACCGTACGGATTGAAGTAGTTGCCCCGGGAATCGCTTCACGTCTAGCTGGCCCAGGCGGGCGCACTCCCCAAGAAGCACGCGCAACGAGCAATGCTATGTCTGTCGTACTCCGTTTGCATCATGAAGACCATCCAGTGATTCTTATTCCTGGTGACATCGACAGTGTAGGACTGGAAGATTTGGTCGCGCGTGGAAAACAACTCCGTTGTGACATTCTCTTGTTCCCGCATCACGGCGGACATATCAGTCACGGAAATGATGCTGCACGGGAGCGCAATAACAGCCGCTTCGCGAGAAGAATCATGGAACAGGTGGACCCGCGATTGGTGCTGTTCTCCATCGGTCGCGGTAGATTTTCTACACCGCGCCCGGAGATCATCCGAGAAATCCGCACCCGGGCCGCTGACTGTCGGATCTGCTGCACGCAGTTGTCCGAGCATTGCCAAAAGGTTATCTTGGACCATCCGGTTCTCCACCTGACTGACTTGCCCGCGCTTGGCCGAATTGGAAAGCGATGCTGCGGAGGATCGCTGGAGATAATCTTTGCAGGTCGAAATACATTCGCTCAACTGGACCACATACGACACCTCGAATTTGTGAAAAACTCTGTTTCTAGGCCACTATGCAAGGAGAGTATTACTTAGATGCACACTGGCCGGTAATATTGAGAGGCAATGGGGTCGAAGGCAACGGGTCCGTGTCTAAAGAATTGACGAATGCAGAACAGCGCGTTGGAAAGATGTCCAAGATTTAGATGCGACCCTATCGCTTTGTGCGAGTTGGTCTTGTTGCGCATTCGCTACCGCGTCCACGGCGGTGGGCACAACGTCTCGGAACATGATGTTCGGGGTCGGTTTGCGCGCACGCTGCGCAACCTGTTTACTTTGTACCGGCAATTGCTGGACACGTTGCACTTTTTCGACAACTCGGCTGACACGCCGCAATTGATCTTCAAAGACGAAGCCGGACAGACGACAATCAACGAAGTCGCCCGATACAAGCGGCTGCGAAAGGAATTTGAACAATTGTATGCGCCCTTTGTCTCCTGTCACCAAGGCATCTCGTTTGATCGCAGACAGATACTCCGAAAACGATCCCGTTTTTGATCGTTAGGCGCGTTTTCCTCGGCCGTTTTCAGCTCGCAAGGAATCCGCTCCTCGCAGCGCCCACATGGGACACCTTGGCATTTCCGTCGTTGAGAATCCTGCTCTTGTCCTGCCTTCGAAGAAACGTAAGCGGTAAGCGGCGGGCGTCCTTCTTGAGCGAGCCGGGATGGGTTAAGGTTGCGGTCAATGCAAAGATCAACAAAAACAAGACGGGCCCGTTACAGTGCAGAGGAGCGGCGAAGCTTCGTGAC
>Ga0196970_1002098_pt1 | contig 11142 bp, 8 predicted proteins | sample S1v_513CmetaG_FD_148672 | JGI IMG/M metagenome (GOLD analysis project Ga0196970, IMG submission 148672) | Soil microbial communities from Anza Borrego desert, Southern California, United States - S1+v_5-13C | ecosystem: Environmental > Terrestrial > Soil > Desert | place: USA: California... | reverse complement strand
ACCTTGATCAGCTTCGACGGCGCCGGCAGCTGCTGGCCGCTCCACCAGTTGGTGGCGTTCTCCGGCTCCAGCACCGACACGGTGCCCAGCGGCTTGGGGCAAACCGGGATGTCGGCCTCGCCCTGCTTGCGTTGCTCCTGCGCATTGCCCTTGAAGGCATCCTTCAGCCCGGCGTGAGCAGGCTGGCTGGTGGCGACCAGGCACACACCCAGCACCCCCGCGGCCATGGCGGCCGGGACAGACAAAATCCTCATTCTTCCTTTCCCTCTGCATGCGCCCCGGCAGGGGCGCGGTCCAGTCGTTGGACGCCCCAAGCGTTGGGGCCATCCTTTCCCCGGGACGCGCTGCGTCCCGCGCAGATCATACCCCCGGTGCCGCTGCGGTCGCTGGCGGCACAAGTGGCGGCAGGGGCAACGCAGCGATGCAGCCGCGGTACTGGCTGCCAAGGCGCATGCAGCGTTTAATTTCACATTGCCGTGCTACCCAATTCACATTCCTTAGCGGCTGCCATTCGTAGCGTCCCCTGAACTCCCCACCGGGTCTCCCCATGCCCCCACTGCGTCCGCTGTCCCTGGTACTGGCTGCGGCCATCGCCACCACCCTGACCTCCGCCCCCGCCCGTGCCGCGGACCAATGCGAGCAGAGCACGCTCGAACAGACCCCGCCTGCGGTCAACTTCCGCGTCGACAACGACCTGTTCGGCGGCGCCGACCAGGACCAGGGCTATACCAACGGCGCAGCCATCACCCTGGTCTCGCCCAACCTGGTCGACTACACCGATGACCCCTGCCTGCCGCGCCTGGCGCGCTGGGTGAACAGCCACCTGGAACGCCTGTATCCAGGCGAATTCCAGCAGCAGAACATGGTCTTTTCGCTGGGCCAGGCGATCTTCACTCCGACCGACTTCACCCGGAAGGACGTGATCCCCGATGACCGCCCCTACGCCGGCATCCTGATGGCCAGCTTCGGCTACAACGCCCGCAACGACGACCACCTGCGCACCACGCAGCTGCAACTGGGCATCGTCGGCCCCTGGGCGCTGGGCAAGCAGGTGCAGAACGCCGTGCATGAAGTGCTGGGCGACGAGAAGTTCCAGGGCTGGAGCAACCAGCTGCACAACGAACCGCTGATCGGCATCGTGCATGAGCGCATGCGCCGCTGGCCGGCCGACGCCACCGTCAACGCGGGCGGCTGGGGTTGGGACGCGATCACTCACTGGGGCGGCACCCTCGGCAACCGCGCGACCTACGCCAACGCCGGCGCTGAAGTGCGCTTCGGCTGGAAGCTGCCCGACGACTTCGGCAGCACCCCGATCCGCCCGGCCGGCGAGAACACCGCGCCGAGCCTGCATGGCCGCCCGACGGGCTGGTCCGGCCACGTATTCCTGACCACCGACGCGCGCCTGGTCGTGCGCGACATCACCCTGGACGGCAACAGCTTCCGCGACAGCCACAGCGTGGACAAGCGCCCGGTCGTGGCCGACATCGGCTATGGCCTGGCGATCATGCGCGGACGCTGGAAGTTCGCCCTGGCCCGATATCACCGCACCCGCGAGTTCGACACGCAGAAGGAAACGCCGATCTACGGCAGCTTCACCATCAGCCGGATGCTGTAACTCTGGTTATTCCCGCTGGTGGCTGCTGTAGGAGCGGCTCTTGTGGCCTTCGGCCATCAGCCGCGACCGGGGCCTGTTAGACCCCGGTCGCGGCTGAAGCCGCTCCTACAACGCGTCAGTCAGATCACTCGGACTCCCACCACATCCAGAACGCATCCCACAGGCGCTTGAAGAAGTTGCCCTCCTCCACCGCAGTGATCGCGACCAGCGGTGCCTCGGCGACAACCTTGCCGTCCAGCTGCACCTTGACCTTGCCCACCTGCTGGCCCTGCTTGATCGGCGCCACCAGGTTCTTCGGCACTTCGATGCTCGGCTTCAGGTCGTTGTAGCGGCCACGCGCCGCCATCACCAGCAGCGGCTGGGCCACGCCCAACTGCACCTGGTCCTGCGCGCCCTTCCACACCTTCTGCTGCGCGACCACCTTGCCCGGCTCGTACAGCCGGTGCGTTTCAAAGAAGCGGAAGCCCCAGTTCAACAGCGCCAGGCTGTCATCGGCGCGCTGCTTCTCCGAGGTGTCGCCCATCACCACCGCGATCAGACGCTGGTCGCCGCGCTTGGCCGAACTCATCAGGCAGTAGCCCGCTTCGGAAGTGTGGCCGGTCTTGATGCCGTCCACGCTCGGGTCGCGCCACAACAGCAGGTTGCGGTTCGGCTGGGTGATGTTGCCGACCGTGAATTCCTTGATCTTGTTGTAGGCGTAGGTTTCCGGATAGTCCCGCGCCATCGCGCGGCCCAGCAGTGCCAGGTCATAGGCAGTAGTGACATGGCCCGGCGCGCTCAGCCCGTGCGCGTTGACGAAGTGCGAATTCTTCATCCCGATCTTGGCCGCGTAGCTGTTCATCAGCGACGCAAAGGCTTCCTCGCTGCCGGCCACATGCTCGGCCAGCGCGATCGCCGCGTCGTTGCCCGACTGCACCGCCATGCCCTTTTCCATGTCTTCCAGGCGCGCGGTCTGGTTGACCGGGAAACCGCTGTAGCTGCCGTCCGTGCCGGCGCCGCCCTCGCGCCAGGCGCGCTCGCTCATCATCACCTGATCGTCGCGGCTGATCTTGCCGTTCTTCAGTTCGGCGGCCACCACGTAGGAGGTCATCACCTTGGTGATACTCGCCGGGGCCAGCTGGGTGTGGATGTTCTCGCCCGCCAGCACCTGGCCGGTGGCGTAGTCCATCAGGATCCAGGCCTTGGAGACGGCGGGCGCCGGGGCCGGCGGCGTCGGCACCGCGGCCGGTGCGGCAACAGCCGCAGCGGGCTGGGGCGTGGGGGTCTGCGCGGATACCAGACCAACGGCCAGCGTGGCCGCCACGGCTACGGCGAAGCGGAATTTCATCGAACAACGACTCCTGCGGCCCATGCGGGGCCAATGGTGGCCCGACGGGCCGGTGGGGCCCCTCACGGGGCCGGAAAGGCATTGTAGGCCGATCGGCACAGGCCGCCGCCATGGGCGGCCTGGCGACCACGCTGACTTAGTTGGCGACGATCTGCGGCCGAGCGAAACCCAGACCCGCGATGCGCGCAGCAAGTTCCGAGGCACTGGCGTGGTCAGGCGCATTCACGCGCAGGCGCCACAGCGTGCGCCCGCCACTGATGCCATCACTGATGCTGGCCCCGGGGATGCCCGCAGTGGACAGCTGCGACAGCGCGCGGCTGGCGTTCTCGCGGCTGGCAAAGCTGGCAACCTGCAGTTGCACCGGACCCAGCGCGGATGGCGAAGACGCGCGCGCCAGGGGCGCCGATTCGGCCACCTTGCGCACCACCGCGCTGCCGACGGCGGCGGGCACCACGGTGGCCGCGCCAATGGTCGGCGTGGCGGCACGCGAGCCGTCGCGCCCACGGTCTTCGGCGGCGACGGCGGTCGGCTTGCCGGTGGCCACGCGAACCCCCTTGGCCTTCATCCACGCATCGAAGTTGTCGGCGTTGCCGGGCTGCGGTGCATCGGCCACGCGGTAGCGCCAGCGCTCGCCATCGCTCGTGGCGGTGGTGGCACGCGCGACGGTCGCGACCGCGGCGGCCGGAGATGCCTGCGAGGTGGTCTTGCCGGCGCCACCCGTGCCTTCGGGCAGGCGCTTGACCAGTTCGTCGATGCGGCTGGACTCGGCCGCCTTCGCGGGCGCGGCGGCGGCCACGCTGGTAGCCGGCCTTGCCATCGTCTTGCCGCCGGCATTGCGCCGTGCCAGCAGGCCGGCGTTGTCGGCCCCGGTCAGGCCGCGCACTTCGACCCGACCAGTGCCGCGCTGGGTGATGCCGAGCTTGACCGCCGCCGCGTAACTGAGATCGATGACGCGTCCATCGTGGAACGGGCCGCGGTCATTGACGCGCACCACCACCGAATCGCCGGTATCCAGGTTGGTCACCAGGGCGAAGCTCGGCAGCGGCAAGGTCTTGTGCGCGGCGGTGAAGGCGTACATATCGTAGACCTCCTTGTTCGAGGTCAGGCGGCCATGGAACTTGTTGCCGTAGTACGAGGCGGTGCCGGTTTCGACATAGCCGCCGGCATCGTCCATCACCTTGTAGGTCTTGCCCAGCACCTGGTACGGCGAGCGGTTGCCGATCGCCGAGTGCGGCTCGTTGCTGACCAGCGGCTCGGGAATGCAGGCGACGTTGGGCACGTAGTCCGGCGTGGTGTCCTTGACCCCGGGCCGGTACAGGCCACCAGCGGTGTAGTCGCCGCGCGTGGACGGGTCTTCCTTGGCCGGTGCATAGGGCGAGGTCGATGGACAGCCGGTGGCGACATGCGCCGGCCCCTTGCCTTCGACCTTGACGCCCTTGACCGCGCCGGCCGTTGACGGACCCTTCTTTGGCGCGCTGCTGCAGGCGGCCAGGCCGGCCACCAGCAATACCGGCAACCACCAGGTGTGATGCGTGCGAGTACGTTGCGTGTTCATGCCGGGGGTAACTCCTTGCCGGCGATGGCCTCGGACAGCTGGAACACGGCCATCGCGTACATTTTCGAGAGGTTGTAGCGGGTGATCGCGTAGTAGTTCTGGAAGCCCAGCCAGTACTGCGGGCCGGCCTCGGTGTTGAGGGTGATCGGCGTGGCCAGGGTGCCGGCCACCACCGGCGCGGCCGGGTGGTAGCCGCGCTGCGAGAGGTCGGCCAGGGTGTAGATGGGCGCCCAGTCTTCGGGATTGAATTCGGCGTGGCCGGGCGCCAGCGTCGCCGGCACGGCGACCTGGCCGCCGCGCACCCAGCCGCCCTTGCCGACGAAGTAGTTGGCAATGGAGGCGAAGACGTCGTCGTAGCTGTTGAACAGGTCGCGGCGGCCATCGCCATTGCCGTCCACGGCGAACTGGCGGTAGCTGGAGGGCATGAACTGGCCCATGCCCATGGCGCCGGCGTAGCTGCCGATCAGGGTGGTGATGTCGAGGTTTTCTTCCTTGCCCAGGGCGAAGAGCTGGGCCAGTTCGTCGCGGAAGAACAGTTCGCGGCGCACTTCGCGTTCGAGCCTGGCCGGGTCGCCGCTGCGCGGGTAGCGGAAGGCCAGGGTGTAGAGCGCATCGAGCACGCGGTACTTGCCGGTGTTGGCGCCGTAGCTGGTTTCCACGCCAATGATGGCGACGATGAGCTGCGCGGGCACGCCGGTGGCGGCCTCGACGCGGGCCAGTTCGGCGCGGTGCTGTTCGAGGAAGGCGCGGCCGCCGTCGATGCGGGCCTGGGTGATGAACATCGGCCGGTATTCGTTCCACGGCTTGACGCGCTCGGCGGGGCGCGACATGGCGGCGATGATGGGATCGCGGAACTGGGCCTGGGCCAGGGTGGCTTCGATCTTCGCGGGGTCGATGCCGTACTTGGCGGCGGTGTCGCGGATGAAGTTGGCGCGGGCGGTTTCAAACGGGACCGGGGTGAGGTCAACCGGCGGCTGGGCGACCTTTTCCGGTGCCGCTTCGCTGGGAACGGCCGGCGCTGGCGCAGGCGCGACGGAGGGTCGCGGCGGCTGGGCCTGGGTGGCACAGGCGCCCAGGCAGGCAAGCGTCAGACACACCAGCGCTTTACGGATCATCGGCGTCGCAAGGTTGGGGATGAATTACTCCCAATAAGACCATGAAACAAAAGAAATTTGCCAGTCGTCAAGTATTACGACTGCGCGGCGCACTCATGGTTGGAAGCTGCGGCTGCCGATTTCGGGGCGCGCGGCGAGCGGGGCAGCGCGTGCTCAGGCGCCGCCGTGCACGGGGCGGTGCGCCTTGACCGCCATCACCACGCCCAGGCCGGCCAGCAGGGAGACGGCCGAGGTGCCGCCATAGCTCATCAACGGCATCGGCACGCCGACCACGGGCAGCAGGCCCGAAATCATGCCGCCGTTGACGATCACGTAGACGAAGAAGGCCAGGCCGGTGGCGCCGGCCAGCAGGCGCGAATAGGTGTCGCGCGACTGCGAGGCGATCCACAGGCAGCGGCCGATGACGACCAGATACAGGGCGAGCACGGTAGCCACGCCAATCCAGCCGAACTCCTCGCTCAATACCGAGAAGGCGAAGTCGGTGGTCTGTTCGGGGATGAAGTTCAGGTGCGACTGCGAGCCCAGACCCCAGCCCTTGCCGCCGAGGCCGCCGGAACCGATCGCGATCTTCGACTGGATGATGTTCCAGCCCGCGCCCAGCGCATCGCTCTCGGGGTTGAGGAACATCATGATGCGGTCCTTCTGGTACGGCCGCAGCAGCCAGAACCAGGCCACCGGCGCAGCCGCGGCCACGCCGCCCACGCCCACCGCCACCCACCACCAGGGCAGGCCGGCCAGCAGCAGCACGAACACGCCGCTGGCGGCGATCAGCACGCCGGTGCCGAAATCCGGCTGCAGCATGATCAGCGCGGTCGGCACGCCGATGATCACCGCGCTCACCAGCACCGTCGGAATGCGCGGCGGCAGCGGCATGCGGTGCAGGTACCAGGCGACCATCATCGGCAGGCTGATCTTCAGCAGTTCGGCCGGCTGCAGGTAGAACAGCTTGAGGTCCAGCCACTGCCGGCCGTACTTGCCGGTGCCGAGCACGAACACGGCCAGCAGCGGCAGCATCGACAAGGCATAGACCAGCGGCGTCCACGCACGCAGGCGCAGTACCGAGACGCGCGAGATCGCCCACATCGCGCCGACGCCGACGGCGAAGCGCACGCCCTGCGCCATCACCAGATGGTCGCCGTTGACCGCGCCGCCGGCGCTCTTGAGCACGGCCAGGCCGATGACCATCAGCGCGCCCAGGGCCAGGCACAGCACCCAGTCCAGGGTGCGGGTGAAGCGCCCGGTCAGGTCGAGCAGCCAGCGCAGGAAATCCCTCACTGGTCTTCCTCCGGCACTTCATCGGGCAGACTCGGCGCGGCGGGCGGCGGAGGTGGCAGGTGCGCCGGGTCGATCGCCAGCGCGGTGCCGGCCACGCTGACCACCGGCACCGCCTGCGCCAGGGCGAGGCCGGCCTGGTCGCCATCGCGGCGCGCGTCGGGGGATTCGGTGTCGAACTGGGTCACGCCGATCGCGGTGCTGCCGCGCTCCACATCCAGCGGCAGCAGGCCCTCGGGCATCTTGCCGAGCATCCAGGCGTCGAAGATCTTGCGCGCGATGGGGCCTGCGGTGCTGGCGCCATAGCCACCGCCTTCGACCGCGATGGCGACGACGAAGGTGGGGTTGTCGGCCGGAGCAAAGCCGACGAACAGCGAGCGGTGGCGCAGGTGCATCGGCAGCGAGCGCGGATCCACGGCGGCCACGCCCTTGCGGCTGGCGACCTGCGCGGTGCCGGTCTTGCCCCCGATTTCGTAGGGCGCGCTGGCAAACAGCGAATGGCCGGTGCCGCCCGGGCGCATGGTGTCGCGCATGCCCTGGCGCACGACTTCCACGTTCTGCGGGCTCGGGCTGATCGGCTTGGGCGCGGGCTGTTCGGTCGGCTGCCAGTCGCCGTCAAAGCCGCTGCGCTCGGCCACCACCAGATGCGGGCGGCGCAACTGGCCGCTGGCCAGGCCGGAAATGCCGCGCACCAGCTGCAGCGGGGTCACCTTCCAGTCGCCCTGGCCGATGGAGATGTTCACCGTGTCGCCCGGATACCAGCGCTCCTTGCGGCTTTTCATCTTGTAGGCCGGCGATGGCAGGATGCCGCCAATTTCGCCGGACAGATCGATGCCCGTCGGTGCGCCCAGCCCGTATTCGGCCATGTAGTGGTCGAAGCGCTCGATGCCCAGGTCCAGCGCCAGCCGGTAGTAGTAGGTGTTGACCGATTGCGCGATCGACTTGCGCAGGTCGGTCCAGCCATGCCCTCCGCGGTGCGAGTCACCCCAGCCGCGGCTGGTGCCGGGCAGATAGAACATGCCGGTGGAAAGCACCTTGTCTTCCGGCCGGCGCACGCCGCTGTCCAGGCCGGCCAGGGCGATCAGTGGCTTGATCGTCGAACCCGGGGCCACGCCGCCGAGCACCAGGCGGTTGAATTGCGGGCGCGAAGGGTTGTCGTTGAGCGCCTTGAAGTCGGTGTGGGAAATGCCGTTGACGAACAGGTTGGGGTCATAGCTGGGCAGGCTGACCATGCCCAGGATCTCGCCGGTGCGCGGATCCATCGCAATCGCCGAACCTTCGTATTGGCCGAAAGCGGCCACCATCGCGCGCTGCAGGTCGGCGTCGATCGACAGGCGCAGGTCCGCGCCGGACTGCGCCGGCACGCGGCCGACGGTACGGATCGCGCGACCCTGCACGTTGGTCTCGACCTGCTCGTAGCCGACCTTGCCACGCAGTTCCTGCTCGTAATAGCGCTCCAGACCGGACTTGCCGATATGGGTCAGCGCGGCATTGCCCTCGCCCAGCGTTTCCAGGTCCTTCTCATCGACGCGGCCAACGTAGCCGATGACATGCGCGAACAACTCGCCATAGGGATAGCGCCGCGTCAGGTAGGGTTCGAGCTCGACGCCGGGAAAGCGCCAGCGCTCGACCGCGAAGCGCGCCATCTCCTCCTCGCTCATGCGCAGGCGCAGGGTCACCGGCAGGAAGCTGCGCCGCGACTTGCGCTCGCGGTTGAAGCGCTCGCGGTCCTCGGGCGAAATCGTGATGACCTTGCCGAGCGCGTCGAGCATGGCGTCCATGTCGGCGACCTTGTCCGGGGTCACGTCCAGGCGGAACGCCGGCACGTTCTCCGCCAGCAGGCGGCCGTTGCGGTCGTAGATCATGCCGCGCCCGGGCACCACCGGCCGTGGCTTGATGCGGTTGGCCTCCGAGCGGGTGGCGTAGATCTCGTGATCCACCACCTGCAGCTTGAAGTACCACGCACCCAGGCCACCCAGGCACAGCACCACCACGGCAAAACCGAGCACGGCGCGGCGCCGGAACTGCTCGGCTTCGGCATGCGGGTTCTTGGACGGCCGACGCTGGTACATCGATCAGCGCCGCTTGCCCAGGCGCACCGCATCGAGCAGCACGAACAACAGCGGCCACAGCAGCATGCCCAGCAGCGGCGCCCACCAGTAGCTCCACGGCAGCGTGGCCTCGCCCAGCGCCAGGTGCAGCGCGGCGGTGACGATGCGGTCGTTCAACAGCAGGCCACCAATGGCCAGCGCCTGCTGCGATATCGGGAAAAAGCGCAGCCGCGCGCGAAAGCGCTGCAGGATGAAGGTCATCACCACCAGGCGCAGCGGCTGTTCGCCGAGCAGCCCGCCGTACAGCAGGTCGGCCAGCAGGCCGGCGACGAAGACAAAGCCCAGGCCGACGCGGTCGGGCTCTTCGATCACCCAGTACGCCAGCACCAGCGCCAGCCAGTACGGACGCAGCGGCTGGATCAGCGGCGGCAGCGGCAACAGGCCCAGCAGCAGGGCGACGACCACGCTGACCGGCAGCACCCATTGATTGCGGCGGGTCATCGGCGTGGCTCCGCGGACGTGGGTGCGCGCTCGCCGGCGGGCGGACGCGCGGCGGCGGCGGCAGGCTCGGGCGTGGCCTGGACCGGCGGCGGCTGTACGGAACCGGCCGATCCCGCAGCCGGCCCCGGGGCCGCAGTGGCCGTCGTCAGCGGCGGGCGCGCCGCCGCGCGCGTATCCGGCGCGCCGTCGTTGTCCGGCGCCTCGCCCGAGGGCGGCGGCGGCACGCGCCAGCTGCGGCTTTTCAGCAGCAGCACGTCGCGGCCACGGTCGAGCTGGGCGGCGGGCTTGAGCTGGCCCACGAGGAAGGCATGGCTGTCATCCGGGTGCAGCTCGGCCACCGTGCCGACCGGGAAGCCGGCGGGAAAGCGCCCGCCCAGGCCGGAGGTGACGATCTCGTCGCCCACCACCAGGCCGGCGCTGAGCGGCACATCGCGCAGTTCGAGGCGATCGCCGCGGCCATAGGCAATCAGGCGCACGCCATTGCGGGCCACGTTCACCGGCACGGCGTGGTCGGGGTCGGTCAGCAGCAGCACGGTCGAATGCGCTGGCGTGGTCGAGATCACCTGCCCCATCAGCCCGCCGGCATCGATCACCGCCTGGCCCACGTGCACGTCGTCGTCGCTGCCGGCGTCCAGCACCAGGCGCTGCCGTGTCGGGTCCAGGTCGATGTCCAGGATCGGCGCCAGCTGCACGTCCAGGCCATTGCGCTCGGCCGCGTTGAGCAGCTCGCGCAGCTGCGCGTTGTCCAGCGCTGCGGTCTGCAGGCGGGTCATGCGCGCGTTGGCGACCAGCAAGTCATTGCGCAGCTGCCGGTTCTCGGCGACCAGCTGCGCGTGCGTGGCCGCGTTGTCCTTGACCTGCAGGCCGATGCGCCCCGGCAATCCGGCCAGCGACCACACCGGCTGCACCAGCACGTTGGCGTGAGCGCGCAGATGCGACAGCCAGCCACCGCGGCTGTCGAGCACGATCAACACCACCGCCAGCGCGAGATAGGCCAGCAGGCGTACCGTGCTGGCGGCATCACCGGGGCGGGAGGCTAGAGGAGGTCCGGCGTAGGGAGGCACGGTTTCAGCCGGGAATCGGGAGTTGGGAATCGGGAATCGGAAAAGCGCGGCGCCGCGCCGGCGGCATCATCGGGGACGGGGCGCAGGGAATGCAGAAGCATGCGCTTCAACCGTTTCCCGACTCCCCATTCCCGTTTCCCGTCACTCGGGAGCAAAGAACTCGTTGCCGTGCATGTCCACCAGCTCCAGGGCGCGGCCGCCGCCGCGGGCCACGCAGGTCAGCGGATCGTCGGCGACCTGCACGTGCAGGCCGGTTTCCTCGGAGATCAGCCGGTCCAGGTCGCGCAGCAGCGCGCCGCCGCCAGTCAGCACGATGCCGCGCTCGGCGACGTCGGCGCACAGTTCCGGCGGGGTCTGCTCCAGCGCCAGCTTGACCGCCGAGACAATGCCCGACAGCGGCTCGTGCAGCGCTTCGAGCACCTCGTTGGAGTTGATCTTGATCATCTTCGGCACACCCTCGGCCAGGTTGCGCCCGGAGATTTCCATCTCCTGCACTTCCGCCTGCGGGTAGGCGCAGCCGATCTCCAGCTTGATCCGCTCGGCGGTGGCCTCGCCGATCAGCATGCCGTGGTTGCGGCGCACGTAGTTGGTGATCGACTCGTCGAAACGGTCGCCGCCCACGCGCACGGACTGCGAGTAGAC
>Ga0196970_1002096_pt1 | contig 11153 bp, 8 predicted proteins | sample S1v_513CmetaG_FD_148672 | JGI IMG/M metagenome (GOLD analysis project Ga0196970, IMG submission 148672) | Soil microbial communities from Anza Borrego desert, Southern California, United States - S1+v_5-13C | ecosystem: Environmental > Terrestrial > Soil > Desert | place: USA: California... | reverse complement strand
CGCTTCCAGCCCGTCATGGTCGAGGAGCCCTCCACCGAGGACGCCATTTCGATTCTGAAGGGCCTGCGGGACCGGTACGAAGCCCACCATCGCGTGGAAATCACCGACGCCGCCATCGAGGCTGCCGTCCGTCTGTCCGACCGCTTTGTGACCGACCGCTTCCTGCCCGACAAGGCCGTCGACCTGATCGACGAAGCCGCTTCCCGGGTCCGGCTGTCTACCTTTGTCGCTCCACCCGACCTGAAGGAGCTGGAGAACAAGCTGGACGAGGTCCGCAAGGAGAAGGAAGCCGCCGTGCAGGGCCAGGAGTTCGAAAAGGCCGCCCGCCTGCGCGACAAGGAGACCAAGCTGAAGGAAGAGCTGGACCGGAACAAGAGCGAGTGGCAGCAGAAGAAGGTCACTAGCAAGTCCACGGTCACCGAGGACGATATTGCACACATTGTCTCGTCGTGGACTGGCATTCCGGCCGCCAAGCTTACCCAGAACGAAACCGAGCGGCTCCTCAACCTGGAAGCCGTCCTGCATGAGCGGGTCGTGGGCCAGGATGAGGCGGTCAAGGCCGTCTCCCGGGCCATTCGCCGGGCCCGTGCCGGCCTGAAGGACCCGAAGCGCCCCATCGGCTCGTTCATCTTCCTCGGCCCCACTGGCACCGGCAAGACCCATCTGGCCCGGGCCCTGGCCGAAGCGCTCTTCGGCGATGAGGACGCCGTCGTCCGCATCGACATGTCCGAGTATATGGAGCGGCACACGACCAGCCGTCTGGTCGGCGCCCCGCCCGGATACGTCGGGTACGAAGAAGGCGGCCAGCTGACCGAGGCCGTCCGGCGGCGCCCGTACTCGGTCGTCCTGCTGGACGAAATTGAGAAGGCGCACCCTGAAGTCTTCAACATTCTGCTGCAGGTGCTGGAAGATGGCCGCCTGACCGAGTCGAAGGGCCGCACCGTCGACTTCCGGAACACGGTTATCATCATGACGTCCAACGCCGGCGCCCAGGTCATCCGGGGCGACAAGCAGCTTGGCTTCACCGTGGCCGAGTCCGACGAGCAGGCCCACGAAAAGATGAAGAACCGGGTGATGGATGAGGTCAAGAAGCTCTTCCGGCCGGAGTTCATCAACCGGCTTGATGACCTGATCATCTTCCACAGCCTGAACATGGATCACCTGAAGAACATCGTCCGCCTGGAGGTCAAGAACGTCGGCAAGCGGCTGAAGGAGCATGGCGTCGAACTGACCATCTCCGATGCGGCGCTTGAGAAGCTGGTGAAGGCCGGCTACGACCCGCAGTACGGCGCCCGTCCGCTGCGCCGGGCCATTCAGCGGCTGCTGGAGGACCCGCTTTCCGAAGAGGCGCTCAAGGTGCCCTTCAAGTACGGTGAGCTGGTCTACACCGATGTGGATGATGAAGGCAACATCATTTTCAAGCGGACCGAGCCATCGGCCCAGACAGTGGGCGTGGCCGTCGGCGGCGATGCACCGGCCGAGTCTGAACCGCAGGCGTAGGGAACATGTGGGGCCGCTTCTCCGTCAATACGCGGGGAAGCGGCCCTTTTCTCTGTACGGGAGGAGATTGCGTTGGCGCGGCGACGTATACTCGTGACGGCCCCGCTGGTGTCGGGTGCCCCCTCCTGCCACCGGCGGAGGCCAGCTACCGCAACAACAGTGGCGAGGAGCCGAACTACCGAGAGCATGCGTACGACGGCGGCGCCCCGTCAGCCCTTCATGGCGGAAAAGTCAATCTGGAAGCCCTGGAGCCCACCACCGGCCAGCCAACATTCTCGGCCCACCTGCACGGGGTGGGAACCTATATCAACTACTACGTGCCTGAGGGCGTTCAGCTTAACGGAAGCATGAAGGAAGCCGAAGTGACCGGTAAGCCGGACGCCGATTTCCAGCGGTCGGTCGCTGCTATGCTGGCAGGGACCGTGCGTACCTTCTCCCGTGGGGGATCGAAGCTAGGGCGTACATTCCCGGACGGGAAGCACTGGGCCGGAAAACTCGAATCCGGTGGATACTGGAACAACTGGATCGTGGTGCGGACCGCCGGACAGGCGGAGCAACGGCACCAGGCCGGGTACTTTATCGCTGACTTTCACTGGCTCGACGATCACCGGATCGTCTACGGCGAAATGCCCATGGGCTGGAACGACGATCTGGTCATCATCGATGTGAATGGCAGGACGACACAGCGCGTGACGACTCCTGGGCGGAGTGAGTTTGGTGTTGTGGCTCCGGGGAAAATCTGGTACAAGGACGACCAGGGCGCCCATCGCGAAATCGAAGTCCCGTAATCGGTCGCAGGAGACCACTGACACGCAGCCGAATCTGGTGGAGTGAAGTTCGAACCGGGAGGGACTCACCATGACCGTTGCCAGCGACCTGATGCGCTCCTGCCTCGTGGTGCGGGAAGATGCGACCGTGGCTGAAGTGGTGGACCGTATCGACCAGTGGGCGGTCTGCATTGTGGTGGACCACCACGACCGGGTTACCGGCATTCTTACCGAGCACGACCTGGCCCGCCTGGTGTATGGGTCCGGCCAGCTGGACGGCGACTCCCGGGTGGCGGGCCATCTGCCGGCCTTTTTGGGCATGACGCCGGCCCAACTGCGGGCCGTTCCCGTGACCGAACTCATGACGCCTGAACCCGATTCCATTAGCCCTGATACGGAGTTCGACGAGATTTTGCAGGCGATTTTCCGCCAGCACCGCGACGTTCTTCCGGTCGTGAAGGACCACCGGCTGCTCGGCGTTGTTCACCGAATGGATGTCATCAAGAAGGTGTTGGGGTAGCGAATGGCCAAGGCCAAGACCATTTTCATCTGTCAGGAATGCGGCCAGGAATCGCCCCGCTGGCTGGGCAAATGCCCGGGTTGCGGGAACTGGAACACCATGGTCGAAGAGTCCGTTGCCCCCCAGCCGGCCCTCCGGGCCGGCATTTCTCCCGGCCTGTCAACCGGCGATAAGCCGGTCGCCATCGATCAGGTGGACGCCGAGGACGCGCCCCGTTTCCCCACCGGGTCCGGCGAACTGGACCGGGTGCTGGGCGGTGGCATTGTTCCCGGCTCCTTTGTGCTGGTCGGCGGCGACCCGGGCATCGGCAAGAGCACGATTCTGCTCCAGCTTGCCTTGAAAATCGCGGAAATGCACGGCACGGTGCTCTACGTGAGCGGCGAAGAGAGCGCCCGCCAGGTCAGGCTGCGGGCCGACCGGCTGGGCGCCCTGCACCCGCGGCTCTTGGTGGTGAGCGAAACCAACCTGGACGTCATCGAGCAGCATGCCCTGCAGCTCAAGCCGGTTGTGCTGGTTGTCGACTCGATTCAGACCGTGTTCAAGCCAGACCTGCCCAGCGCCCCCGGCAGTGTGACCCAGGTGCGGGAAGGCGCTGCCCAGCTCCTGCGGCTGGCCAAAAGCAAGTCCATGTGCGTATTTATCGTCGGGCATGTAACCAAGGAAGGGTCGCTGGCCGGTCCCCGGGTGTTGGAGCATATCGTGGATACGGTGCTCTACTTCGAAGGTGAGCGCCACGCCAGCTTCCGGGTACTGCGGGCGGTTAAAAACCGCTTCGGCAGCACCAACGAAATCGGCCTCTTCGAAATGCGTGATGTCGGTCTGGCGGAGGTGCCGAACGCCTCGGAGCTATTCCTCTCCGAGCGGCCCCTGGATGTGGCCGGCAGCGTAGTGGTGCCTTCCCTGGAGGGCACGCGGCCTTTGCTGGTCGAAGTGCAGGCGTTGGTCAGCGCATCGACCTTTGTGTCGCCCAGGCGCACCGCTGACGGCATTGACCAGAACCGGGTGCAGTTGCTCATTGCCGTGCTGGAAAAGCGTGTCGGCCTGCTGTTGGGCAACCATGACGCGTACGTAAAGGTGGCCGGCGGCGTGCGCATTGCAGAACCGGCGGTCGACCTGGGCCTGGCCGTGGCCCTGGCATCCAGCTTCCGGGACCAGCCGCCGGACCCGCATACGGTCGTCATTGGCGAAGTCGGCCTGGCCGGCGAAGTGCGGGCGGTTTCGCGGGTGGACCAGCGCATCCGCGAAGCGGAGAAGATGGGGTTCCGCCGCGTGGTGCTTCCACAGGCGAACCTCAAAAACCTGGCCATCAAGACATCGCTTGAGTTGGTGGGTGTGGAAACGGTCATGGAGGGGCTGGAGGCGGCCCTCAACGCTTAGATCAACCGGCGGGTTGACGTGAAGGATTTTTTCATCTGTTGGAGAAACTGTGTCAGACGGGGATAGGGGCGGCTATCTCGAGGGGGCAGGCGGTCAGCATGGCAGACGACCGGGACGATTTTTGGAAAGTACTGCGGCAGGTGGCTCCAGGCACTCCCCTGCGGGAAGGGCTGGAGTCGATTCTGCGCGCCCGCACCGGCGCCCTGATTGTGCTGGGCGACTCGCCGGAGGTGCTCAAAGCGGCAGACGGCGGCTTCCGCATCGACTCGGAGTTTCAGCCCGCCAACCTTTATGAGCTGGCCAAAATGGACGGCGCCATTATTCTCAGCCGCGACGCCAGACGCATTCTGTACGCGAATACAACGCTGATTCCCGACCCGTCGCTGCCCTCCTTCGAGACGGGCATTCGCCATCGTACGGCGGAGCGCATGGCCCGGCAGACCGGAGAACTGGTCATTGCCATTTCGCAGCGGCGTAATATTATCTCCCTGTATAAGGGCAGCATGAAGTATATTCTGCGCGACATGGCCGTCATTCTGACCAAGGCAAACCAGGCGCTGCAGACGCTGGAAAAGTACAAGGCTGTCCTTGACCAGGCGCTGACCAACCTGTCCGCCCTGGAACTGGAGGACCTGGTCACCGTAATGGATGTCCTGCTGGTTGTGCAGCGCACCGAAATGGTCCTTCGCATGGTGGCCGAAATTGAACGGTACATTTCCGAACTCGGGACCGAAGGCCGGCTGGTCAGCATGCAGCTGGAGGAGCTGGTAACCAACGTGGCCGAAGAAGGCAACCTGATTATGCGCGACTACCTGAACACCAGCGAGGGGCGCACGTCGGAGTCCGTCCGGGAAGCCATGTCCGGCTGGGAGAGCGAGGATTTGCTGGACCTGCTGGCCATTGCCCGCATGCTCGGGTTGGGGGCGGCGCCGGGTGTGCTGGAGAATCCCGTGGCGCCCCGGGGGTATCGCATTCTCCGCAAGATTCCCCGTTTGCCGGCACCGGTCATCGACAACATCGTCAACCACTTCAGCCGCCTGCAGCATGTGCTGCGGGCTTCCATCGAAGAGCTTGATGAGGTCGAGGGCATCGGTGAGGTGCGGGCCCGGGCCATTAAGGATGGGCTGCGCCGGCTGCGGGAGCAAACCATGCTGGAGCGCCACGTGTAAAGGAGCTAAGGGGGGGCCGCCTGAGGGGGCCCCCCTGCACTTTGTTCTATAGGCGTGGCATAATGAGAGGGCAGGTCAACGGAAAGAGGTACGACTATGCCTATGCGTTCCGTACATATCATGAGCGGTTTCCTGGCGGCAGCCCTTATGCTGACGGGCTGTGCCAGAGGTACGCCGGGTGCGATTCCGGAGCCGCCGCCTTCGCAGACGCAACCGGGCCAGCAGCAACCGCCTGCGGCGTCCGACCCGGGCGGCACGGCGAACCCGCCAAAACCGGGTTCGCAAGGACCCACCGCCGGCACCCCGTCACCCGGGCAGCCAAATCCGACCAATCCTTCTGGCACGCCTCCCACCGGCACTTCGCCGGTCACGCCACCCCCGCCCGCGGCGAAGCCCAAGTCGGCGGAGGTCACCGTGCAGTTCCGCTATGGCGATGCCTGGCGCACCGTTACGGCCCTGCAATCCCACATTCCGCCCGGTGCCGCGGAACTGCGGCTGCTATTCTCCAAGCCGGTCCTGCAGGAGGAAGTCGAGCAGGCGCTGCTGGCGGCCCAGCCGGCGCCTATTCGCGGCGTCATGCAGTGGGCGGATGAGCATACCCTGATCTGGCGTGTGGCGCAAATGCCGCCCCGCATCGACTTTCTGCTCGGCGAGGCGCATGACAAGGAGGGCGTCGCACTGCCCGGGGGACTCACGTCGCTGCGAGTCGGGGAGCAGCCCACGCTCGTGCTGCTCGACCTGGGCAACGGTGCCGAATCCCGCACGGCACAACTGCCGCCGGATATTCTCAGCGCCGACCTGACTGCGGACGGCAAGTATTTGAATCTGACGGTCTGGAAGCCCGGTGCGACCCGCTGGGACTGGGTCACCACAGACCGTTACTTGGCCCTGGAGAGCAAGGACCTGAAGGCCGGCCGGGTGGAGGGGTTCCAGCCCCGCCTTCCGGCCAACCTGGAAAGCTGGGCCCTCAACCCGGCTGGCACCATGGTAGCGGGGCTGCGGGCTTCCGCTACCCAGAGCGGGGCCCGGGACCTGGTTACCGCCGACGTGGTGGGCGCCCGCCAGCAAGTGGTACCCGGTTTCGTCACCCGTGCGCCGGGCGGCGGCAACGCCGGGGTCGTCTGGTCGGCGGACGGGGCCCGGGTCGGGGCCCTCGGCCGGGCCGCCGCCAACCCCAACCTGAGCGTCTTTGTCTGCCTGACCCTGGCCGACCGGAGCGTAACAACCCTGGCCCGGGACGTGCCTGTCCCTGCCGGCACTGCCCGGCTCGCCTGGTCGGCCGAGGGCCGCTACCTGCTCGCCGGCCCCGTCCTGGTGGACCTCGAGACCGGCGCCCAGACCCAACTGCCCGGGTCCTCAGAAACCGCACGCGGCGTCTGGGAGCCGGGCGGCACCCGCCTGTTGTACAGTGCTGAAGACTGGGGCGCAGTCATGCTGGTCGACGCCGCCTCGGGCAAGGCACAGGCACTGGGAGACGGCCTTGCGGTGGGCTGGGCCGGGCCCGGACAGGCCTACATCGTCCGCTGGTCGGCCTCATCGACCCGCTACATCCCACTCGGGCAATAAAAAGAGCCCGGGCCTGAATGCCAGGCCCGGGCTCTTTTTTGCCGCCTCGTTAGGCGAAGTTAAAGACGCCGAGTGCAGCGAGCTTCTTGTGTTCCTTCAGCAGGATGTCGTACAGGTTGAGATCGAGCGAATTGGACAGCGCAGCCAGATAGAAGAGTGTGTTCCCGAGCTCATTCTCGACCACTTCGCGGCAGTGCTCGCAGAGCTGACCGTTCAAATGGTTGTGCATGTGCTCTTTTACTTGGGCGAGGTCAATGTCGGGCGGAATGACCTGTTTCTCCGCCGTGATCTTCACGCAGCCGCAGGAGGTAACCGCCTTGGTAATGGCACGGTTTGTGCGAGAGTTCGCTTCCTGCAACTTAGCCATGATGTCGAGGATGCTGCGGTGACGGATCAAGTACTCCCCGACGGTCTCTTGGAACTGGTCGCACAGCAAATCCTTCATCGACCTTCTCACCCCTCAGTTCCCTATCCCGGACCTGTGCGTGCTGCTGGTTGAGAACAGGCGAGCGAAGCCTTGCAGGCCTGACGACACCTATTTTACCAGAGGTAGCAGAGAGGGACAAATGACGCCCTGCGGTAAATTGTACCACTGCCAAAGTCCGTTGGGCAGTCTTGACATTTCACGCAGGTCGGGTGTTTACCCGCGCTGCAGTAGCCGTGACAGCCAGGGTAGTGTGATGTGGACAGTGCCAGACAGCAGCATGCTGACGCTCCAGCCCAGGCCGGCCCATACGGAGCCGGGGTGATAGGGCAGCCCGACCGCCCAGCTCGCCTGGGCAAACCAGCGTGGGCCAAGCCACAGCATAACGCCGCCAATCAGCACCGAAGCCGCACCAGGGAGCCAGAGCCCGGCCAGGGGCCCAAGTATGCCCTGGGCGACCCGTGCCCTCCCGGCGGCCAACAGGGCCAGCCACGCCAATAGCAACACCAACAGGACCAGCATCACGAGACCAGCGCCGACCCGTGTCCAGGCTCCCCTGGACACCCCGGACCCATCCAGGAGCATGCCCGTAACGCTCCAGGCGAGCTGCGACACATGCATGGAGGCCGTGCGGCCCGAGTTCTCGTTGGTCAGCAGAATCACAGCCCAACCCTGGTCAGGCAGCATGACCAGCTCATGGCGGAACCCCCAGGCGTCACCGCCATGGGAGGCCGCCGGCACGCCGTGGAATGTATCGACCCACCAGCCCAGGCCGTAAGGGTTGCCGGGTCGGTAGGCCCTCAGCATGGCCTTCACACTCTCCGGCGACAGAAGCTGGACATCGCCGGAACGACCCTGGTTGAGAAAGGGCACCGTGAAGCGAGCCAGGTCTTCGGCGGTGGAGACCAGTTGAAAGTACGGCGTTGCCTGGGGAATAAACCGAAGGTCAACCGGCCGTGAGATACCGAGAGCAGAGGCCGTATTTCCCTGCGCCATGCCCGCGGTCCGGGCCTCGGCCTCGGTGAAATAGGTCTGGGTCATGCCCAGAGGCTCCAGGATATGCTCCCGGACGTACTGTTCGTACGTTCTGCCGGCCACAGTCTCCACCAGCAGGCCCAGCACTGCGAAGTTGCTGTTGGCGTAAACGAAGCGCTCCCCAGGCGCCCCGGCCGTCCCGTACCGCGGCAGATCCCGAGCGGCCTGCTCCAGGTCGATTTGCGGGTCGGACATGAGCGGGTGGCCAGCCTGCTGGGGAATGCCGCCTGTCTGTGACAGCAAATGCCGTACAGTAACCCCAGCCCCGCCCTCCGTCGACCCTAGTCGAAACCAGGGGATGTACCTGGTCACGGGCGCATCAAGCGCCAGCTTGCCCTGCTCTGCCAACTGCATGACAGCGGTGGCGGTAATCGGTTTGCTGATGGAGGCAATGGTCATGGGCGTGCCGGCGGTCAAAGGCCTGCCGGACTGATCTGCCCGACCGACGCCGCGCCGGTAAACGATCTGGTCCCCCTGCACGATGACCATGGCCATGCCGGGCATGCGCATTTGCCGATGGTTCGCCTCCAGGACGCGGTCAATCTGGGCAAAGTCGACGGCCGCGGCGGCGTGTGCGGCAACAGGCAAAGCGGAAGCCCCGTAAGCAGCAAGGACAGCAGCCGCAACTCGCCTCAACGCGCTGCCCATTGCAATCGCGCCTCCCCTCACTGGCAATCGGCCTGAACTGTCACACATATATCATAATGTGCTTAAAATTGTCAAGTATTTTACTGGAACCGAAAGAAAGCGGAGACCGTTGAAGGTCTCCGCTTGAAAATGTGGTGGAGCTAAGGGGATTCGAACCCCTGGCCTCGTGGGTGCGATCCACGCGCTCTCCCAGCTGAGCTATAGCCCCGAGATGTATCCCCATTTTACCGACTTCCCCCGCAATTCGTCAAGGTCACCCATCCCTCGACACGGAGCCCAAGTTAACAATAATGACGATATACGGTAAAATAGCATAATTATTGACAAACTCTTGGAATTTTGGTACACTAGGCACACCGAAACATCCGGCAGACTGATGGCCCGGGTCACGGTCCACAGTCACCGGAGGTGAGGGGGTGGGCCGATGTTCCAAGTAGGGGATAAGGTCGTTTATCCCATGCACGGTGCGGGAGTCATCGAAGCCATCGAGGAGCAGGAAGTGCTGGGACGTCGCATGCGCTATTACGTGATGCGGCTGCCAATCAATGAAATGAAGGTCATGGTCCCATGCGATCACTCGCAGCACGCGGGTTTGCGCGAAGTCATCTCGGAGCAGGCGCTCAACAAGATGCTTGACGTGCTTAGAGCCCGACAATCACTCATGTCAAAGAACTGGAATCACCGATATCGATCCAATATGGAGAAAATCAAAAGCGGCAACATCCTGGAGTTGGCCGAAGTCGTTCGCAACCTGGCGCACCGAGAGCGCGAAAAAGGGCTCTCAACGGGTGAGCGTAAAATGCTGGATAACGCCCGCCAAATTCTGCTGTCCGAAATCGTACTTGCGAAAGACCTTGCACTCGATCAAGCAAATCGCTTCCTGGATCAGGCGCTCGCCCAATAGGCAGCAGCAGTCGCCGCTGGCGCCGGATCATTCCGGCGCCATTTTCTTCCCACTTACGGGGAAAACTTAGAACCTGAAGGCAGGCTTCAGACGTCATAATAAGGGCACCGGTGTCCCCGGACGACGTAATTCGGAGGTGAGGCGATGTTGAAGAAAAACCTGCGGCTCATTTTGACCAGCGCGGGTATTCTCGGCGGATTGAGTCTGACGTTCTTTAGCCTGGGCCTGTTCCAAGAAATTCCCGGCATTCCCCAGCACGTGCTGGTGACGCCTTTCATTCTAACGCTGGGCAGCCTGCTCGGCGGCCTGCTCGGTTTCTTCCTGTTCCCACTGGCGACCTGGATTGAGGGCCGCCTGGCTCGCACCGCACTTATGGATCTCGTTTTTGGCGCTGTCGGCCTGATTGTCGGTCTGATTATCGCAGTTCTGCTGCAGGTCATTTTGCAGGGCATTCCGGTCATTGGCACGCTCATCTCGGTGCTTGCCGCTGTCGTCTTCAGCTATTTGGGCATCAGTGTGGGCACCCGCAAGCGCGAAGAGGCCTCGTCCATCTTCAGCTTCCCGGGCAGCAAGAAACATAAGGCCGAAAAGGAAGCGCATCATGAGGCGGCGTCCGTTGCCGGCGGCGGCAGCTGTCCTAAGGTGCTGGACACCTCGGTCATCATTGATGGCCGCATTGCAGACATCGTCAAAACAGGTTTCCTGGAAGGCCCCCTGATCATTCCGGGCTTCGTGCTTGAAGAGCTGCGCCATATCGCCGACTCGTCGGATGTGCTCAAGCGCAATCGCGGGCGCCGCGGCCTGGACATTCTCAACCGCATCCAAAAGGAACTGAGCGCCGAAGTGCGCATTGACGAGCGCGACGTGGGCGAGGGTCTGGAAGTCGATTCCAAGCTGCTCAAGCTCTCCAAGTTGCTGGGCGGCAAGGTCGTCACCAACGACTTCAACCTGAACAAGGTGGCCGAACTGCAGGGCGTGCCCGTGCTCAACATTAACGACTTGGCCAACGCCGTAAAGCCGGCCGTTCTGCCCGGCGAAGAGATGACCATCACTGTCATCAAGGACGGCAAGGAAGTCGGCCAGGGCGTGGCGTATCTCGATGATGGCACCATGATTGTCGTTGACGGCGGCAAGCGCTACATTGGAGATACGATCGGCGTTGTGGTGACCAGCGTATTGCAGACCGCCGCCGGACGCATGATATTTGCCAAACCCAAGGTTCAGGCAGAGAGGGTGGGCCTGT
>Ga0196970_1002095_pt1 | contig 11155 bp, 5 predicted proteins | sample S1v_513CmetaG_FD_148672 | JGI IMG/M metagenome (GOLD analysis project Ga0196970, IMG submission 148672) | Soil microbial communities from Anza Borrego desert, Southern California, United States - S1+v_5-13C | ecosystem: Environmental > Terrestrial > Soil > Desert | place: USA: California... | reverse complement strand
ACAAAACAGATAGAGGACTTTCAATCATTGCGCCGGCAAAGCCGCCTAGTTCTTCTTTATATAAACTGAGTGCGCCTAATGATGATAGGAATATAAAAGTGATACCAATCACTTTAGAAATACTGACTCGTTCATCTTCACGTGGTCGCATCATCGCATACACATAAAAAAGACAGGTCAGTGGAGCAAGGTAAGCACCACCGCCAAAGACGGCCTCCAAACCCCACTTGGTCCAAGTGCCGGCTACTCCAGCAATGTCCAAAAGAGCCAGAGCAAAAAAAGTTGCTAATACAACAAAAATAATTGCGCCAATTGCCTGTTTGGTGTGTGGTGACAGGTCGTCAAAAAATGATCCTGAAGCGACCCGTAGCTGCTGTCTTGATGCCGATTTCCTCTTCCTAGCCATAGATAAAAAGCGCGAACAAATTCATAACTTTCACATACGATTTTAACACGTAAACGAGTGCTCCTTTGTGTATAACGCGTGAAGCGTGACCGTGGGTGTTGACGGGACCGAACAAGGGAATATACTGTCCTTAACATTTGTCTTATAAATGTTTAAAGACAAGCAAAAGGACAATATTATGGACACAAGAGACATCATAAAAGCCACGGAATCTACTAAAAGACTCGTCCAAGATGAGTCGTATTACAAGTATATTTTCAAAAAGACAGAAAGAATTGTCTCGGTGGTGTTTTATGTCGCTAATACTTTAGAAAAAGACAAACGGACAGAGCAACAACTAGAAGACATCTTGGAGACATCGCGTGAGGTACATAACGCAATTTTGCGCACTCTCGAAACACGCTCTCATCTGGCTGAAGAATCGATTCGTAACGCCGCCCACTCACTCATTCGGTTGGATAGTAAATTGAACGTGGCCGCGGCCAGTAGCGTCATTGCTCCAGAAGTGCTGCATGTTATCACGGCCGAGATTGATGCGGTTCTGCGAGGTCTCAATAAATACTTAGTTCACACTACAGCTTTCGACGATCTTGATTACAAAGTAATGCCCAGCTCTGCCACGACTCGCGAAAATTCGGGACGAAAAAATAGAGAAGAGGATAATAGAGAATCAGGTTCTGCAGCCAAAGTTGAATCGGGTAAGTCAGAAGCAGATCGACGTGAACGCATCAAGGTAGTGCTCGCGGCTAGAGGAGAAGCAACTATAAAAGACATAACTGACATAATCACCGACGTCAGTTCTAAAACAATTCAACGGGAGCTGAATTCAATGATAGAGGACAATTTAGTTAAAAGACAAGGAGAGCGACGTTGGTCCAAATATTCTATTGTATAAGAAGCTTGAATAGAGATTTTTCTGGACTGTCCTTGAGTCTTTATAAAAGACAAAAAATAGAATAAAAGACAAAAAGGGAAGATAGCTGCCAGAAATCAAAAAACGCTTATTTTTCAACACCCTTTACGACTACTTCATTACGTTTTCTAATAATTTACTAGAGTAAGACGAACATTATGAAGGCGTCATATATGGCAGGTAGGCAAAGCGTTTTTCATTGACCTTACGATCGTTTTAACGTAATCTTGCCGAGATTTACTGGCCACTGCCAACAATAGCTGTAATAAGCTTAGTTGACAGCGGCCGACACCTTAATCAAAAGGATTGCCAAATTCTGCTTCATATCTTTTAGGTAAACCTTAAAATATGACAGCAGGCAATCTTAATTGAGACAGGTTGTCCACAGTAAACTAAGCGTACGTCATATAGCTAAAGCTATAATGTACGCGATGTGCTCTAGCACGCTTTTTTCTTAGGAGGGAAGCCCTGGGGTATGTGTTGTTTGAAAACTGAATAGCTTCCGATTTTCTGTTTATTCCGTTCTACATATATATGTATGTGGGACACACGCTGTGACTCTGAAACTCCCTTCAATCTATCACCGGATCGCGCATTGGTGTCGATACCTTGCGATCGTGTTTGGCGATCAGGTCAGTCCTTCTAGTGAGAACTGACTTGCTCGCCGGACGCGCATCGCGATGCGCGACTGGCATATTCTCGATCTGATTTAACCGATCAGATCGTTAATATGAATTAATTCATATTACAAGCCTAAGTTAATCCCTGGGACATTTGTCCCATAACTTTATAAAGTTCTTATATGACTTTAACCCACAATATTGTAGCTAAGGCCGCTGTGGCTTTCGTTGCAGTAGCAATGGCGTTCTCTTTGGTTGCTCCGGCAGCTAAAGCTCAGGACGTATCATCAATGAGCCTTGAACAGCTCGTTGCATTGGTAAATCAGCTCCAGTCTCAGCTTTCGGGCTCGACTTCAGCTACTACCGGCTCTTGTTCTTACACTTTCACCCGTTCCCTTTCACAGGGTTCAACTGGTGCTGATGTAATGAACTTGCAGAAGTTCCTTAATATGAGCGCTGACACTCAGGTGGCAGTCTCTGGCGCAGGTGCTCCAGGTATGGAGACTTCTTTCTACGGTCCAGCAACAGCTGCCGCAGTATCTAAGTTCCAGACCAAGTACAGCGCTGACATCCTAGTACCATCTGGTCTAACAAGCCCAACTGGTTACTTCGGTCCATCTTCTATGGCTAAGGCCAACGCTCTTTGCGCTGGTGGCGATACTGATGGCGACAACGGCGGTACTACTGGCGGCGACCTTGAAGGTGGCGCTGGTTCTATCGACAGCGCTGACTACATCAGCTCACTCAACAACGAAGAGGTTGGTGAGAACGAGGAGGATGTAGAAGTAGCTGGTCTTGAGATCGAAGCCGATGACGGTTCTGACATCGAGATCACTGCTGTTAACCTTAACTTCTCTAAAGATACTGCTACTGATGACTTCGAAGATTATGCTTCTGAAGTGTCAGTATGGTTCGACGGTGAGGAGGTTGCTCGCGTTGACGCTGAGGAGTTCGAGGATGACAATGACTTCGACCAGACTATCTCTCTAGACGACGGTGCTATCGTCCGTGCTGGCGAGACTGGTGAACTCGTAGTTGCTGTATCCGGTATCTCAAACCTTGATTCAGACTTTGTTTCTGACACTTGGGATGTAGAGTTCGAGAGCGTACGTTTCCGTGATGCACAGGATGCTGTGATCTCTGATACTTCTACTGGCGACATCGATGATGGTGCTGGTCGTACTTTCTCATTCGAGGACTTCGCTACCGCTTCAGATCTTGATTTCCAAGTTTCTGAGGGTGACGATGAGATCAACGACGGTCGTTCAATCGAGGTTTCTTCAACCACCGAAACTGACGGCGTTGAGATCCTTTCCTTCGAAGTTGAAGTTGGAGGTGACTCTGATGTAACTGTTGATGACATTGCTGTTGACTTCGGTACATCTACCGGTGACCTTCTAACTGACTTGCTCAGCAGCGCTGAGTTGGTTGTTGATGGTGACGTGATCGGTTCTGAGTCTATCGTTTCTGCACACAACGATGATGGTGTCGTTACCTTCGAGGGCCTTGATTGGGCTATTGAGGCTGGCGAGACTGTAGATGTTATCGTTCGTGTTGACATGAACGAACTCAACAACGGTACCTTCGGTGCTGGCGCTACCCTATCTGCTTCTGTTAACCCAGACGACTGGGATGTGGAAGATGAAGAGGGTGACTCTGTTGAGGATGGAGACAAGAGCGGTACTGCATCATCTGACGCTCACGCGTTCTATGGTGATGGTATCAGCGTTGATTTCGTAAGCGCTACTGATGAAGCCTTCTCAGTAGAAGGTACTAACAACGACTATGCTGAATTGACCATCAAGTTCGATGTAACTGCCTTCGGTGAAGACGTTTACGTAGACAAGACTGTACTTAAGACTGGTGTAGCTAACGATGGTACCGCCATCTTGGCCGAAGAGTCTGACGGTACTGACTTGGTTGCTGGTTCAAGCTCAGTAACTATGACATCTACTGCTGATGAAGAGGATCACACCTTCCTCGTTGAAGAGGGTGAGACTGAGTCATTCACAGTTCGTGTAATAGTTGATAGCAACGCTGGTACTCTAGACAGTACTGACGTTCGCGCTCTCTTGACTGGTATCGGTTTCAGTTCTACTGACACTGCTACTGAAGAGAACACTTACATCTCTAACCTATCTGACTTCAAGACTGACTACGCTCGCATTGCTGACTAGTCTTTCTGAAAGTCTTAAAGGTTTGACGTAAGTCAAGCTGAAAAGCAAGCAAAAAGCCCCTTTGGGGGCTTTTTGCGTGCTTGCCAACAATTAACTTTCGTCTAGTCAGACTAGACGAAAGTTATTAAAATTTTCCAGCAAAGCCCGCAACCGAAGGTTGCGGGCTTTGCTATAATGATGTTACTTAAAGTTTAATATGTTTAATAAAACTTTCTATAAATTCCTCTGGAGCTTTTTATTTGTAATAGTGATTTCTCTATTTCTGGTATTAGTAGTTGGCGCGACCGGATAAATTTAACTCATTTAGATCCTCTATCGTCTAGTCAGACTAGACGAATCTATTGCTTTTCCTAGATAATTTGGTAAATTGATCCGTGACAGGTTCAGAGACAGTCGGTTCGGTGTCGAAAAGGGCATTGATTGAAGAACTATTTGGTTCGCCGGCCGAGGCCCATTCTCTCTTTTTGAAGTTTGGCGGTCGAAAGCCTTATGGAACAGTAATGTTCCCTTGGCCTGTTTTATTCAAAGGGATTAGCTTTTAGGAATTAGGGATTAGTTTCTCTAAAACCTAAAGTCTGATCCCTAGCCCCTATAAAAATGGCAATTACTAAAGCAAAGAAGCAGGACATTTTGGCTAAGCTTGAAGGTGTTAAGAACGATTCAGATTCGATCGTTTTCGTTGCCTTCAAAGGTTTGCCGGTAAATGACGCAACTGCAATGCGCGCGGATCTCCGCTCGAATGGCGTTGGTTATTTCGTTGCCAAGAAGACTTTGATGAAGCGTGCCTTCGATGGTGCCTTCACTGGTGAAATGCCTCCGCTCGAGGGTGAGATTGCTGTCGCTTACAGCGCTGACGCTATCGCTCCGGCCCAGAACATTAAATCTTTCGCGACGAAGTATAAAGACAACTTGTCTATCGTCGGTGGTGTCTTTCAAGGAGTTTACAAGAGTCGTGAGGAAATGACCGAAATCGCTTCGATTCCTCCACTTCAGGTACTTCGTGGAATGTTCGTCAATGTTATCAATAGTCCGATTCAAGGATTGGCGGTAGCACTTAACGCACTAGCCGAAAAGAAATCATAAACTCCCAAAATGAGCGAAGCCCTAGGAGTTCAGCTCATTTAAAAAGTTTGATCTTAAATTTAATTGAAATTAATTCATTACTATGTCAGAAGAAGTAAAGAACGAGGCGGTTGAGGAGACTACTGCAGCTCCAGCTGAAGAAGAGAAGGCTGAAGTACCAGCAGAGTTCAAGGAACTAGTAGAGAAGGTTGAAAAGATGAGCGTGCTTGAACTTCACTCACTCGTGAAGGTGCTCGAGAAGCACTTCGGTGTTTCTGCACAGGCTGTTGCAGTAGCTGGTCCAGCTGCTGGCGGTGGTGCTGCTGAGGAGAAGGATGAGTTCACTGTTGAGCTTACCGAAGCAGGTGCCCAGAAGATCGCTGTCATTAAGGTAGTTAAGGAGGTTTTGAACCTCGGTCTCAAGGAGGCCAAGGATATGGTAGATGCCGCTCCTTCTGTTGTGAAGGAAGGTCTCAAGAAAGAGGCTGCCGAAGAGCTTAAGACTAAGCTCGAAGAGGCTGGAGCTAAGGTTACTCTTAAATAATCGAGTTCTAAAGAAAAAGCCGGCGGAGCGTAAGCTCCGCCGGCTTTTTCTTTATGCTATAATCGCGGACACCGATATGGCTACTGATTCGCTCGCAATTCTGTTTGGAAGTATAGCCAGAGTAAAACTGCTCCGTTTCTTTTTATTCAACCCTTCCAAAGAGTTCACTTTTGATGAGATCAGCCGCCGCGCGCGGCTGGTGCGTCGTACCGCGCGTACCGAAATGAACGCACTCGAACGAGCGGATATCATTAAGAAAAAACAGATCTATCAGCAGCTCGAAGGACGACCGAAAAAAACTCGAGTGCACGCCTACGCCATTAATAAAGATTTTGGTGAGCTGCAGGCTCTTCAGACTTTTCTATTCGAGACCGCTCCAATCAACGGCAAGACTCTCCTTAAGCATTTGCGCAAAGCCGGTCCGTTAGATTTCGTCTGTATCTCTGGAGTTTTCCTGCGCGAGTTCGAACATCGCTTAGACGTGATGGTGGCAATGAAAAAGCTGTCTGAAACGAAGGTAGAGAACGCTATTCGTTCACTGGAAGCGGAACTCGGAGTGGAGATTCGTTATGCCGCCTTTACCTCCGATGATCTTAAATATCGCGTTGGACTGTATGACAAATTGACCCGCGATGTGTTTGACTATCGGCACCAAATTATCGTCGATAAGCTCGGTGTTAGAGACGAATTGCACGGGCTTAGAGGGTAGGAAAACGGGAATGAGGCGGATGGAGGCTTTGCCTCCATCCGCCTCTCTAATATATCCAGATCAAGGGCTTGCAATTATTGAGCGACTAGTATAATATGTCGCTCATTATCTATGTTGAATTCCTTTAAGAAATCGTAGCGGCACGACATCGCGTCACGCGATTTATGCCGCGAATACGCGGTTTTTTTAGGCTCAAATTCAGCAAGGAGATAATGTTTGTTTGACAATCATCATAAGCGAAGATCGTGTGAAAGCATGATCTAGTAAATGATGGTTGTATGGCAGTGGCCATACAACTACATATCTTCTTAAGTCCATCGACCTTCGACAGTCGGTGGCGCGAGCGAATTTGGCTTTGCCAAATTCGCTCGGCAGGTAGTCTATCGGGTTAAAGAAATCCGCAAGGAGGTCTTTTCGTCTCCCGATAGACAACACAAAATAAGTGCGCGCGTAAGTGCGCGCACGACACTCAAAATTGTACAGCGGTGTACAGCATTCCTTGCAGGAATGTAAGGGTGTATGGTGGATGCCTTGGCTTTACAAAGCGATGAAGGACGTGGAATGTCTGCGATAAGTTTCGGGGAGGTGGCAATCAACCTTTGATCCGGAAATTTCCGAATGGGGAAACCCCATCAGTTACGCTGATGATCCTTGTATGAGGATGCGCACCTAGGGAAGTGAAACATCTCAGTACCTAGAGGAAAAGAAAGCAATATATAGAACTTTCTTTCTGATTATTGCAGCTTCGGCTGCGCCATTGTAATCAGGAAGAAGGTTCTTGCGATTCCCTGAATAGCGGCGAGCGAAACGGGAATAGCCCAAACCATAAGTAGCAATACTTAAGGGGTTGTAGGGCAAGATCTGCATTTAGTTGCGCAGAGTTACCAAATATATGTATAGAAGAACGAGCTGGGAAGCTCGACCCTAGAGGGTAACAGTCCCGTATTTGAAATACATATGTCTCTGTTGATCTTGTTCCTGAGTAGTCCGAGACATGAATAGCTCGGATGAATCCGCCAGTACTAACTGGTAAGGCTAAATATTTGTAAAGACCGATAGTGAACAAGTACCGTGAGGGAAAGGTGAAAAGAACCCCGGAGAGGGGAGTGAAATAGATCTGAAACCATACACTTACAAGGAGTCGCGGCCTTTAGGGGTTGCGGCGTGCCTATTGAAGAATGAGCCGGCGAGTGTATATCTATGCTTTGTCTAAGTGGTAAACCCACGGAGGCACAGTGAAAGCGAGCGTGAATAGCGCGAATATAGCGTAGGTATACGACCCGAAGCGGGATGAGCTTGCCATGAGCAGGGTGAAGCGAAGGTAAAACTTCGTGGAGGCCCGAACCGGTTGGCCGTACAAAACCATCGGATGACTTGTGGTAAGGAGTGAAAAGCTTATCGAATTCCGTAATAGCTGGTTCTCTCCGAAACAGCTTTAGGGTTGGCGTCGTGTGTTCCCACTGGGGGTAGAGCACTGGAAGAGGCAAACAGGGCGAAAGCTCGTTGTCTCTATCAAACTCCGAATACCAAGTGGCCACAGCACGGCAGTTAGACTATGGGGGAGAAGCTCCATTGGTCGAAAGGGAAACAGCCCAGATCGCCAGTTAAGGTCCCTAAATATATGCTCAGTGCATCTTGTGAGGAGGTGAGGATTCTCCAACAGCCAGGAGGTTGGCTTAGAAGCAGCCATCCTTTAAAGAAAGCGTAACAGCTCACTGGTCGAGAGTCCTTGCGCCGAAGATGATCGGGGCTCAAGCATATTACCGAAACTGCGGATTTGTACTTTCTTCGGAAAGTATGAGTGGTAGGAGAGCGTTCGTATCTGCGATGAATGGTTGGGGAGACCCAATTTGGAGCGATGCGAAGTGAGAATGCCGGCACAAGTAACCGCAAGACGGGTGAGAACCCCGTCCGCCGAAATACCGAGGTTTCCTTTGCTATGTTGATCAGCGAAGGGTTAGTCGGTCCTAAGCCGATCCCGAATGGGGGAGGCGATGGATAGCAGGTTAATATTCCTGCACACCACTACGTTTCTATGGAGGGACGGAGGGTTGTACTTAAAGCATCTTATTGGATTGGTGCTGGAGCTATGAGGGCGTTGCTTAGGTAAATCCGGGCAGCACAAACCCAAGTAGAGTCTGAATCTGCGGCTACGGCCAAAGAAATTTAAGGAGCACGCTTCCGAGAAAAACTTCGTTTGGGTTAAGCGTAGCGGTTCCGTACCGCAAACCGACACAGGTGGTAAGGTCGAGAAGACCAAGGCGAACGAGTGAGGGGTCCTTAAGGAACTCGGCAAAAAAGCGGCCGTAACTTCGGGATAAGGCCTGCCTCTCCGCAAGGAGAGGCCGCAGCGAAAGATTTCCTGGCGACTGTTTAACAAAAACACAGCTCTCTGCGAAGACGTAAGTCCATGTATAGAGGGTGACGCCTGACCAATGCGGGAAGGTTAAGCACGGGGGGTGAAGTGTCTTCGGATGCTTTGCTGGACTGTGTAAGCCCCCGTCAATGTCAGCGATAACTATAATCGTTCTAAGGTAGAGCACATTTCCTTCGGGAAGTTTGCTCTACGGATTAGAACGATTGTAGAGTTAAACAGCCCGAGCCATAGTTACCTTATTAGTGAGTAATCATTAATATTTCCAACTGCAACCAACAAGAGACCAAATGTTGCACATCCCAATCTACGTAAGTGGAAGGATGAAGATAGAGTCCTATTGTGTACGGACTGGTAAGGCCAGTCCACAAAAGAAGGAATTATAGAGCGCAATTCCTTGTCGGGTAAGTTCCGACGTGCACGAATGGCGTAACGACTGGGAAACTGTCTCAAGGACCTGCTCGGTGAAAATACAATGGCTGTGAAGATGCAGCCTACCTGCAGTTAGACGAAAAGACCCCAGGAGCTTTACTGTAGCTTCTTATTGGGGCTGTTTGATTTATGCGTAGCATAGGTGGGAGACTTTGAAGCGTTCCTTTCGGGGAACGTGGAGTCGCCAGTGAAATACCACTCTTAAATTGGGCAGTTTCTAACCGGACGCGACAAACGCGTTCGGGACAGTGAGTGGCAGGCAGTTTTAGTGGGGCGCTACCCTCCCAAAAAGTAACGGAGGGGTCTCAAGGTCAACTAGGCGCGAATGGAAACCGTGCCGATAGTGCAATGGCAAAAGTTGGCTTGACTGTAAGGCGTAGATGCCGAACAGACACGAAAGTGGAGCATAGTGAACCGATGGTTGGCGTTAGATGCCGCCGGAGATTACCCGATAAAAGTTACCCTGGGGATAACAGGCTAGTCGTGCCCAAGCGTCCAAAGCGACGGCACGGTTCGGCACCTCGATGTCGGCTCATCTTATCCTGGCGCTGGAGCAGGTGCCAAGGGTTTGGCTGTTCGCCAATTAAAAAGATACGCGAGCTGGGTTTAGACCGTCGAGCAACCAAGTTGCTGACGTCTAACCAAATTCTTCCAAAACTAACGCATTTGCACTGGTTTCAGAAATTTTGTTTGTCGCCTTATTTCTATATAAGTCTCTGTCACAAAATTTCCTGCAACCAGCACAACTGCACCTAGTTTATGAAAGAATCAATCAAGATAAGAATAGACGTCGGTCACTTAGTGATTCGACAGTCTAAATCCCTTTGAGGAAGTGTTATAAAATTTTTCGTCGAAAAAGAATAGAAACCAACAATGTCACGGCGGTCATATATAGGAATATATATGATCAAACTAACTGATATCGGTAAAACCCGACCACGCAAGTGAGGGTGATACCGAGGGAACTATCATATTTATATATGACAGGCCCGTAGAGACTGAACGTTAGTCATCGAGAACCGATGAAGCTACAGTCCGATCCTCTGAGTAATCGGAGTAAACGAAATGCGTGAGACAGGTTGGTCTCCTATCTACTGCAGGCGTCGATTTTTGAAGAGATTTGTCCCTAGTACGAGAGGACCGGGATGAACTGACCTCTGGTCTACCGGCTGTCGCGCCAGCGGCACCGCCGGGTAGCTATGTTGGGAATGGATAACCGCTGAAAGCATCTAAGCGGGAAGCCAACTCTAAGATTAGAAATCATTAAGTCCCCTGAGAGATGATCAGGTTGATAGGCTTTAGGTGTAAGCGTAGTAATGCGTTGAGCCGTGAAGTACTAATAGGACGTATTTCCTGCAAGGAATACTGTACATCGCTGATACAATTTTGAGTAAGTTGTGATCTGTTAAGAAGATATGTAGCACATTATAAGAACCAAACGTTTTTATAATGGTGAAGATTGAAAATATAATATTGAAGTTTTGAAGTTGGTGCTTTGAGCTTAGGGGGTGAGTCGTGCCAGTGGCACGACGTAAAACCTTTTGCGATAGTTTAATAGGCGATAGCCGAAATAAATATCCAAAAGGTGTACAGGTTCTGTAAGAACCACCCGTTCTCATTTTGAAAGCATTAAATTTGAATTCTTTGTGTTGGTGCTTTAGCGGAGGGGGTACACCCGTTCTCATTCCGAACACGGAAGTTAAGCCCTCCATCGCCGATGGTACTTTCTTTGAAGGGAGAGTAGGTAGGCGCCAACACAAAGAATTTAAATTTAATTCTTCCGAACACAGACCTGCCTGCCGGCAGGAGTTAAGCCCTCCATCGCCGATGGTACTTTCTTTGAAGGGAGAGTAGGTAGGCGCCAACTTCAAGATTTTAATCTTTTCAATCTCCGTCAATGCAAATACAAAAAATCCAG
>Ga0196970_1002093_pt1 | contig 11162 bp, 14 predicted proteins | sample S1v_513CmetaG_FD_148672 | JGI IMG/M metagenome (GOLD analysis project Ga0196970, IMG submission 148672) | Soil microbial communities from Anza Borrego desert, Southern California, United States - S1+v_5-13C | ecosystem: Environmental > Terrestrial > Soil > Desert | place: USA: California... | reverse complement strand
GTCAAGGGGTGGAGCCACGGTTCGGCCATCGTCAATGTCGTGGAAGGCGGCCTCCGCCTGGCCATGTTCATCGGCTATATGCTGGTTATCTCCATCATGAAAGATATCCAGCGGGTCTACCAGTACCACGGCGCAGAGCATAAGGTGATCAACACGTACGAGGCCGGCGCACCGCTTACGGTGGAGAGCGCCCGCACGTTCTCGCGTGAACACAAGCGCTGCGGCACCAGTTTCCTGCTGTACGTGGTGGTGCTCAGCATCATCCTGTTTTCCATTTTCAAGGTGGACAACGTGTGGCTGCGCATTGTGGTTCGCCTCGCGCTCATGCCTGTTGTCGCCGGCATTTCGTATGAGTTCCTTCGTGCGATGGGCCGGTACAACAACCAACTCACGTCGGCGTTGAGCCGCCCGGGCATGTGGCTCCAGGGGCTCACCACCCGTGAACCCGACGACAGCCAGCTGGAAGTGGCCATCGCTGCGTTTGAAACTGCCCGCGGTTACGGACTGCCGGGTTAGCTTCGCTATGCAAAGGGCTGGGGATACCCCTGCCCTTTTTGTGTGCCCGGAAATAGTTTGACATTCTACCATCGAGGTGACGATACATGGACAACAGCATGAAGGGAAAACTGGAGGGCGTCGAGGCCCGGTACGAAGATCTGGCCTACAAGCTCGGCGACCCTTCCGTCATTGGCAACGCCAGCGAGTTCCAGAAGACCGCGCGCGAGCACAGCAAAATGGGTCCCGTGGTCGACAAGTTCCGTGAGTATAAGCGGGTCGAGACCGAAATGGCCGATGTGCGTGCCATGCTGGACGGCCAGCTTGAGCCCGAAGAGCGGGACCTCTTCCAGCAGGAGTACACCGAACTGAAGGCTCAGGAGGCTCAGCTGACCGAAGAGCTAAAGGTGCTGCTCCTCCCCCGCGACCCCAACGACGACAAGAACATCATCATCGAAATTCGTGCGGGTGCCGGCGGCGATGAAGCTTCACTCTTCGCCGGGGAGCTGTACCGTATGTACAGCCGCTACGCCGAACGGCGCCGCTGGAAGACCGAACTGATCGACATTAACCAGACCGAGGCCGGCGGCGTGAAGGAAGTCATTTTCCAGATCAACGCTGAGGGCGCCTACAGCCGGCTCAAGTATGAGGGCGGCGTTCACCGCGTCCAGCGCGTGCCCGAAACCGAGGCGCAGGGCCGCATTCACACGTCGACCGTAACGGTGGCCGTTATGCCTGAAGCCGAGGAAGTTGAGCTGGAGATCAAGCCCGAGGACTACAAAATTGAACTGACCCGTGCCGGCGGCGCCGGCGGCCAGCACGTGAACAAGACCGAATCTGCGGTGCGCCTTACGCACCTGGCCACGGGCATCGTGGTCTATTGCGCCGACGAGCGCTCCCAGATTCAGAACAAGGAAAAGGCCATGCGGGTCCTGCGGTCACGCCTGCTCGACCTGTACACCCGTGAGGCCAAGTCCAGCGAGGACGCCCAGCGCCGGTCGCAGGTCGGCTCGGGCGACCGGTCCGAGAAGATTCGGACCTACAACTTCCCACAGGACCGCCTGACGGACCACCGCATCGGCCTGACGGTGCATAACCTGCCGGCGCTCATGGACGGCGATATTGACGATGTGATCGATGCACTGGCCCAGCATGACCAGGCTGAGCGGATGCAGGGCATGGAGGCGTAATTGCCATGACTACGGTGCGGGAGGCGCTGGCTGACGCTGCCCGGCGCCTCGCCGGGGCCGGGGTGGACGACGCCGAGCGGGAAGCTGTCTGGATGCTCGCCCACGTGCTTGGCACCTCTGCCGGAGGGGTCAGGCTGCGGGGCGGGGAGTCGCTGGGTGCCTCCGCCGGCGCCGAATTCGTTAGCCTGGTGGAGCGGCGGGCGGTGCGAGAGCCGCTGCAGTATATTCTGGGCACCGAAGAGTTCATGGGCATGACTTTCCGGGTAACTCCTGCCGTGCTGATTCCTCGGTTCGATACGGAAACGCTTGTCCGTCAGGCGGCGGCCCGGTTGCAGGGCAGGGTGCGTGTGGCGGACATTGGCACGGGGAGCGGTGCGGTTGCCATCGGCCTGGCCAGCGTGCTGCCCGGGGCACAGGTTGTGGCGGTCGATATCAGCGCCGAGGCGCTGGCTGTGGCCCGCGATAACGCCCGTGCGAACGGAGTGAGCGATCGGGTTGATTTCCGCCTTGGTGACCTGGTTGCGCCGCTTGGCGGCGGCGGGCTGTTTGACGCAATCCTGTCGAACCCGCCGTATATTGATGAGGCCGAGTGGCTGGGCCTGATGCCCGAGGTCAGGCAGTTCGAGCCGAAGGGGGCGCTCACGCCCGGGCCGGATGGGCTCGTTCTGTACCGTCGTTTGGCGGCCGAGGCCCCGCCGTTACTGAAAACAGGCGGGTTCCTGGCCGTCGAAGTGGGCTTCCTGCAGGCGGGCGCCGTAGCGGAGATCTTCCGGTCCGCCGGGCTCGCAGTCGCCGTATTTCCTGATACGGCTGGCATCGACCGCGTGGTTATCGGCCAGAAAGAGAAATAAAACGGAACACCCGCAGGGGGGGTGCCTGCGGGTGCCGTTCATAACGGGACCGTTTTGGGGGGATATAGGAGCCGTCAGGGGGGGTGACGGCGGGCCTAACACACAGAAATAGACCTGCTCCGGCTGGGAGCAGGCCCTGAAAGTGGCCTGCCCGATCCAGCAACCCGGCTGCCATGGCGCTGTTGCGCTGTAGGCCCGTGGCTTTGCGTCCCCGTCTTTCAGCGGGTTTGCCCTTTTTGGAAGGGGCTCCTTACACTTCTAATTCTATCCAATTTGGAATCGTTTTCCATAGGACTGCGGTCCCATTTTCAGTAATATATCCATACATATGAGACGGGTTTTCGGACATCCTGGATGAGGGCGACGCTGGTTTTCGGCAGGAAAAGCCATACTGAATCCAGAACAGTGACCAGTTAGATGGGGGTTGAGCAGGGGGGATGACCATGGAGAACCTGGTGAACGGCACCCGCGTGTTCGTGATGGATGCAGCGCAGCCTGAAAGTGGGCCCTTGGCCGAGGCCGCCGCGACGATCCGATCCGGGGGGCTGGTAGCATTCCCTACCGAAACCGTGTACGGCCTGGGGGCAGACGCCTCGAACGCGGCCGCGGTGGAGCGCATCTTCGTGGCGAAGGGGCGTCCTTCGGACAACCCGCTCATCGTCCATGTGTCAGATCGCGACATGCTGTCCCAAGTTGTGCGGCATGTGCCGCCCAAGGCTGAGCAACTGGCTGAGCGGTTCTGGCCCGGTCCCCTCACGCTTGTGCTGCCCAAACTTCCGACCGTTCCTGACAGCGTCACCGGCAACCTCGACACAGTCGGGGTGCGGATGCCGCACCACCCTGTGGCGCTTGCGCTCATTCGGGCTGCCGGCGTGCCCATCGCGGCGCCGAGCGCGAACCGTTCGGGGCGCCCCAGCCCCACCGCTGCCGATCATGTGGTGGAGGACCTGTCCGGCCGCATTGACATCATATTGGATGGCGGTGAGACTGGCGTGGGCGTTGAATCCACAGTCCTTGACCTGACGGTGGATCCGCCTGTGCTGCTGCGGCCCGGCGGCGTCACGCTGGAGCAACTTACGAAGGAAATCGGCGAAGTGATGGTGGACCGCTCGGTGCATGGCGCCGAAGCGGGCGAAGCCCCGCGGTCGCCTGGTATGAAGTACCGGCACTATGCCCCGCAGGCGCAGGTCATTCTCGTCGATGGGCCGGTGCTTGACATGCAGTCGAAAATCAAGGACCTCGCCTATGAATACGAAGAGGAAGGCAAAAAGGTCGGTATTATGTGCTCGGCCGAAAGCCGGGGCGTCTATCAGGCGCCGGTGGTTCTGGAGTACGGGTCCCGCGATGACCTTTCCTCTATGGCGAGCGATCTGTTCAGCACCCTGCGGGCCTTTGACCGTCACAGCGTCAACGTGATTCTGGTCGAAGGCGTTCCGGCTGCAGGCATGGGGCTGGCCATTATGAACCGCCTGCGCAGAGCTGCGGCCGGTCGGGTGGTACAGGTATGATTCGTAAGGTTTTGCTTGTGTGCTCCGGCAACACCTGCCGGAGCCCTATGGCAGAGGCTCTGTTAAAACATGCGTGGCAGGCAGCCAACCCGGGTTGGGACCTGGAGGTCATTTCCGCCGGCACAGGCGCCATGCCCGGCTCCGTGGCCAGCCCGCATGCGGTGTCGGCCATGCGCAGCCGCGGGCTGGACCTGTCGGCCCACCGCTCACGCCCGGTGGATGATCAGACCCTCGCGAGCGTGGACCTCGTTTTGACCATGACCCACCGGCACAAGGAGCATATTCTGAGCCGCTGGCCCCACCTGGCCGGACGTGTCTACCAGTTGGGCGAGTACGCCGGAAACGGACAGGACATCTCCGATCCGTTCGGCGGAACGCTGCAGGATTATGAGGCAACAGCCTGCGATCTTTCAACGAAATTACCAGTAGTCGTTGACCGTATTCGGAAAGAGGGGGCGCCAGGACAGTGAAAATCGCCATCGGCAGTGATCACGGCGGTCTCGACCTGAAAGAGGCCGTCATTTCTGTGCTCAAGGAACTGAACCTGGAATTTGAAGACATGGGTACGCATGACCGCTCATCCTGCGACTATCCGGATTACGCCGAAAAGGTGGCAGCCGCGGTGGTGTCAGGTGCGTTTGAGCAGGGCATCCTGATTTGCGGAACGGGCATTGGCATGAGCATTGCAGCCAACAAAGTCCCGGGCATCCGGGCGGCACTCTGCAACGAGATTTTCTCGGCCAAAATGGCCCGGAACCATAACGATGCCAATATCCTCTGCATTGGCGCCCGGGTCGTGGGCCCCGGCGTGGCGCAGGAGATTGTGAAGGCCTATTTCACCAGCGGTTTTGAGGGCGGGCGCCACGCACGCCGGGTTGAGAAACTCAACGCCCTGGACACGCGAAAGTAGGGTTGCAGCATGGATGACGCCGTGTTCTTGATGGAAGTCCGACAGCAGGTGGCCACAGCGGTTCGCGAACTGCTGGATGCGGCCCCGCTTCAGCGCGGCCAGGTGCTGGTCGTTGGCTGCAGCACCAGCGAAGTCGCGGGCGCCCGCATTGGCACGGCCGGCAGCGATGCTGTCGCCCAGGCCATTTTGGAGCCCCTGTGGGAAGTGACACAGGCGAACCAGCTCTACCTGGCCTGCCAGTGCTGCGAGCACCTGAATCGGGCGCTCGTGGTGTCGGAGGAGGCTGCTGAGCGGTACAACTGGGAACAGGTGTCTGTCGTTCCGGTACCCAAGGCAGGCGGCGCTTTTGCCGCCCGGGCCATGCGGCATATGCCGGGCGCTGTTGTTGTCGAGGAGATTGCCGCCCATGCCGGACTGGACATTGGCAGCACCCTGATCGGTATGCATTTGCGGCGGGTCGCCGTTCCCGTTCGGCTTTCGCTCAACACCATTGGCAACGCCCGTCTCACCGCCGCCCGGACCCGACCCAAGTTAATTGGTGGAGAACGGGCCGTCTATCGTCTTTTCTGAAAAGACCGATAGCGGCCCCTTGTTTGGAACGGATTATTGTATATGGAGGGACAAGCATGTCGAAGGTTGTTGTCATCGATCACCCCCTGATTCAGCACAAGTTGTCCATCATTCGGTCGGAGCAGACGGGCTCCAAGGACTTCCGCGACCTTGTACGCGAAGTGACGCTGCTCATGGCCTACGAAATCACCCGTGACCTGCAGTTGGAAGATATCGAAGTGAAGACCCCGGTGGCTGTGGCCAAGTGCCGCCAGCTGGCGGGCGAGAAAATCGGCATCATCCCCATTCTCCGGGCCGGCCTGGGTATGGTCGAACCGATCCTGGAACTCTACCCCACGGCCAAGGTTGGGCATGTCGGCCTTTACCGCGACCCGCAGACCCTCAAGCCGGTCGAATACTACTGCAAGATGCCCTCCGATCTGCCCGAGCGCGATCTGATCATCGTTGATCCCATGGTGGCCACCGGGGGCTCACTGGTCGCAGCCATCGACCTCGTCAAGCGGAAGGGCGGCAAGCGGATCAAGGTGCTCTCTCTGATTGCGGTGCCGGAGGGAATCAAGGCCGTCCAGGATGCCCATCCTGACGTTGATATCTTTACCGCCGCGGTTGACGATTACCTGAATGATCATGCCTATATCGTTCCTGGTCTGGGCGATGCAGGAGATCGGCTGTTCGGTACGAAGTAAGGGGGCAGGCTGCTGCCCCCTTTCCCTTTGTTTCGTTTCACTAATATTTGGAGGTGCGAATTACCCCTATGACGAGGCCAAGTTGGGACGAATACTTTATGGAGTTGGCCCAGGTAGTCGCAAAGCGGTCCACGTGCAACCGCCGGTCGGTGGGCGCCGTCTTAGTGAGGGAGAAGCGCATCTTAACCACGGGGTATAACGGTTCGCCGCCCGGGCTGCCTCACTGCACCGACGCCGGCTGCCTGATGCTCGACAACCACTGCGTGCGTGCGATCCATGCGGAGCAGAACGCCATCATTCAGGCGGCGTTGCACGGCATTGACCTGCGCGGCGCAACCTGTTACGTCACCAGCGGGCCGTGCGTGCACTGCAGCAAAATGCTGATCGCAGCAGGCATTCAGCGCATCGTTTTCCTGGATGCTTACACCGAAGAGGTTGGGCAGCAAATGGCCCGTGAAGCCGGTGTGGTTCTGGAGCGCTACGGGCAGGGACTTTGACAATTGGACGCCACGGGAGTAGAATAAGGCGTGTTTTACGTAATGCCGTGTGCTTTTACGTTATGAACAAGTTGTAGCGTCTACTTCCGGGGCGGCCCTCCTGGGTCGAGTCCCGCATTGTTGGGAGTGAAATAAAGCAATGAACACGAGCCTTGTGTTTGGTCTGGCCTTGGTCCTGTCTTTGGTCCTCACGCCGCTCATGCGGAAGGTCGCCCTGCGCACGGGGTTTGTGGATCGCCCTGTGGCCCGCAGCATGCACACCGAACCCAAGCCGTATCTCGGGGGCGTGGCGATTTACCTGGCGTTTGCTGCCGCTGTCCTTCTAGGCGGCCGACTGCACGACTCCCGGGTCATTGGTATTCTGGTCGGCGGTGGCCTCACGGTCCTGCTTGGGATTATTGACGACAAGGTGCGCCTGAGCGCAAAGGTAAAGCTGCTGGGGCAGATCGCAGCAGCAGCCGTTCTGGTCTACGGTTTTGATGTGAGCATCGACTACATTTACAGCCCGCTTGGCGATCGTTGGGTCAACTTCGGCGCCTTCGCCGAACCGCTTACGATTTTCTGGATCGTCGCCTTCGTCAACGTGGTCAACCTGATTGACGGCCTTGACGGATTGGCAGCCGGCATTTCCAGTATCGCTTCGCTCACACTGCTCCTGGTCTCCCTGCAGCAGCAGTTTTCCGCTTCGATCGTGCTGACGGCTGCCCTGGCTGGTGCCGCGATCGGGTTCCTGCGTTATAATTTCAACCCCGCCAAGATCTTCATGGGCGACGCCGGTTCGATGTTTCTCGGTTACACGCTTGCTGCCGTATCGGTACACGGCGTGCTGAAGACCACCGTAACCGTTGGCGTTTTCGTACCGGTGCTGGCGCTGGCCCTCCCGATCTTTGACACGGCGTTCGCCATCATCCGCCGGCTGGCAACGGGCCGCTCCATCGGCGAAGCTGACAAGGACCACCTGCACCACCGGCTCCTGCGGCTGGGTCTTTCCCACCGCAACACGGTGCTGGTCATGTGGACGATTTCGGCCTGGCTCGGCCTGTCTGCGGTGGCCATGACGGAGGTTTCCCTGGAGCAGGGCCTTATCATTATGGGCATGGTACTGCTGGGCATCCTATTTGGGGCCAAGAAAGTGGGCCTGCTGGACGTGACTGCCACCTCGCCGCAGGTGGAAGCGCCAAAAAGGAAGAGTGTGGGCAGCTAACTTTGGAGATAAGGAGGGGGAGAGGTGTTGAGCCTCGAACCCTCTTTTTTTGTTGCAGCGGAAACGATGTTTGTGTAGGAGGAAATCATCGTGGCAGAGCGCCGCAAGGTGATGACCGTTTTCGGCACCCGCCCGGAGGGTACGAAAATGGTGCCTGTGATCAAAGCCCTGAAGAAGCGCCCAGAGTTGTTTGATGTCGTCATCGTCAGTACGGGTCAGCACAGGGAACAGCTCGACCAGGTCTTCGCGATTCACAACCTCAAGCCCGACCATGATCTGGCCATTATGCAGCCGAACCAGACGCTGTCGGGGACCATGGCCCGGCTGCTCTCCGGGCTGGATGCCGTGCTGGAGCAGGAGAAGCCCGATATTGTGCTGGTTCACGGCGACACCAGTTCGACGGCTGCCGGCTCTCTGGCGGCTTATTACCACCGCATTCCCGTTGCCCATGTGGAGGCCGGTCTGCGCACATACAACAAGTACAGCCCTTGGCCCGAGGAGGTCAACCGCCGCGTGGCCGGGGTGATTGCCGACATTCACTTTTCGCCCACGCCGCTTGCCCGCCAGAACTTGCTGAGTGAACGGGTGCCGGCAGAGACGATTTTCGTGGCTGGGCAGACGGGTGTGGACGCGACTCTCGAGATTCTGAACCAGCCCTACGCGTTCGAAACGCCCGCGCTGCGGGAGATCGATTTCAAGGCCCACCGGGTGATCTCCGTGACGGCGCATCGCCGGGAGAACTACGGCGAGCCCTTGCGCAACATGTTCACCGCCATTCGGGCGCTCGCTGACAAGTACGAGGACGTGCTTGTGATCTACCCGGTCCACCTGGCGCCGGCAGTGCGCAAAGAGGCGTTCCCCATCCTGGAGAACCACCCCCGCATCATCCTGTGGGACCCCATTCCCCATCCGGACATGCTGCATATGATGGCCCGGTCGTACATGGTCATGGCCGACTCGGGCGGCCTGCAGGAGGAGACCCCGTGCATGGGCGTTCCGCAGATTCTCATGCGCGAAACGACCGAGCGGCCCGAAGCTGTGGAAGCCGGGGTCGTGATCAAGGCTGGCACCACCTACGAAGGGGTCTTCGCAGCCGGCGACCGGCTGCTGTCCGACCCGGTGCTCTACGATCGCATGGCCAAGGCGAAGAACCCCTTTGGTGACGGTCGGTCCAGCGAGCGCATTGCCGATTATCTGGCATGGAAATTCGAACTAGCTTCAACCAAACCGACCGAATTCTCCCCGGCTTAACGCCGGGTTTCCTTTTTTACTCTGCGGATATTACGCCGATATTAGCAAATATACAGCGCGCGCCTCATTCCGACTAGGGCATTCGTGTCGTAACCTGTAAGAGGCAATAACACAAAGGTTTATAGACTGATGCCTTTGTGTTATTGGACGCTTAACAATTTGGAATGAGTCTACCTAGGGTGCACACTGACTTTCCTCCTTGCGCTAGAAGAGGCACTTTAGTATAATCCGCTTTGGGAGTCGAAGGACCCGTAAGGAGGAGGGAGGCGCCCGTTGTTTAAGAAACCACGGGACAAATCGCCCTACTTCCTTCTGGCAGTTGATTTTGGCTACAATCTGCTTGGTTCCATCCTTGTTCTTGGTGGACTCGGGTGGTATATCGACAGGCGTTACGGTACGACCCCATGGCTGATGATCGCCGGTGGTCTGCTCGGTATCGCAGTCGGGTTCAACAGCCTCTTCCGGCGCCTGAACCTGCTGGAAGAAAAGCGTAAGGTCGACAAGAAAAAGAGTTCGGCGCAAGATTCGCCGCCTGGCCGTCAACCCCGTTAGGGGGCACGTCACGTGCTATTGGTTGTTATAGGAATCACATATGGGACTCTGATCGGCCTATTTGGTAACTGGCTCCTCTTCCGGCACATCAACGAGAACCGCCGCAGAGGCGAGGAACCATTGAAGGGTGTCGGCGGCATATTTGCTTTCCGCTATTTGCTGGACGCTGTGGGGCTGGTTGTATTCTGGTTCGTGACTCGCAGTGCGTATGGGATCGTTGCCGCAGCCCTGAGTATCACGGTGGCGGTAAAGATATCGCTCTTCATTATCTACGCACGGAAAGGGGGGAGAATTGATTGACCGAAACCCTCTTGGGTCTTGGCGCTGAGAAGGAATTCCACATTCATATGCCGCATGTGTGGTTCCTCGAGAATACTCCCTTCGAGATTTCCAACGTCGTTTTCGCTGAATGGCTCATCATGGCCATCCTGATCGCGATTGCCATCGTCATCAACAAGGCCGTTATCAACGGTCGGTTCACAAAGTTGCGCGGCGGACTGGAACTGCTATTGGACTTCCTGGAAGGCTGGTACGCCTCGTTTATCGGAAGTCGCAAAAACGCCCGCCGGTTCATGCCGCTGCTGGCCACGCTGTTCCTGTTCATTCTGTTCTCGAACTATCTCGGCATTATCCCGACGGTTGGGTACGCGGCACTGTTCGCTCCGACCGGCCGCTGGGGCACCACCCTGGGCCTCGGCATCGTCGTGATGATCGCCTGTCAGTATGTTGCTGCTAAGGACCTCGGGTTTGTAGGGTGGATCAAGCATCTCCTGCATCTGGGGCCCCTGTCGATTCTGGAAGAGTTCGTGCGGCCGTTCTCGCTGTCGCTCCGTCTCTTCGGCAACATCTTCGGTGAAGAGACCCTGTTGGCCGTTATTGTCTTCCTGGCCCCCATGATCGCCCCGATTCCCATTATGGGTCTGAGTCTGCTCTTCGGTGCCATTCAGGCTGTCGTGTTCACGACCCTGACGTCGATTTACATCGGCGGTATCCTGGAGCATGCTGCCCACGCCCATCCGCATCACGGCCACGAGGAGCACGGCCACGAGGTCGCCCACGCTCACGGCCACTAAGTACGTGATCTTTCCTCCCCCTCTAGGGAAGTATTGCTTCCTTGCCCCACACGGGAGGATTGACTAAGGGCAATTAGCCCATCGCTTACCGTAGGCACTTTTGTGTAGGAAGGGAGGGGAACTATTTACATGGTTCTTGCATGGATTGCTCTCGCTGCCGCCCTCGCCATCGGTATCGCCGCTCTCGGCGCCACCTTTGCTCAGGGTAAGGCTACCGCCGCTGCCATGGACGCCATTTGGCGCCAGCCCGAGGCCGCCGGCGACGTCCGCGGTTCTCTGATCGTGGCTCTGTCCCTGATGGAAGCCATCGCCATTTACGGCCTGCTGATCGGCCTGCTGATCATCTTCATTCTGCCTGGCCAGATCTAATTCGGA
>Ga0196970_1002092_pt1 | contig 11167 bp, 10 predicted proteins | sample S1v_513CmetaG_FD_148672 | JGI IMG/M metagenome (GOLD analysis project Ga0196970, IMG submission 148672) | Soil microbial communities from Anza Borrego desert, Southern California, United States - S1+v_5-13C | ecosystem: Environmental > Terrestrial > Soil > Desert | place: USA: California... | reverse complement strand
ATGATAAATGAAGCTAGCAATCTTACAGAGATCTAATGTTTTTTTGAATCGCTCAGCCTGACTTGTTTAGGACTACCGAAAAATTTCCTGGTTATTACCTCCATTCGACAGCCCTTCTAAAAGAAAATTCAAAATTGAAATTAATGAAAAAGGAGAGGGAAACAAATCATTCTATTCAGCTCAGTTAATTAAAGAAAAAAATGGATCGGTTTGTAAAGAGAGGCTTTTAATAAATTATATCGATCTAATAGCCTCCCGTTGCGTATGGAAGGGTCCTGTTAACAGTAAAGTAGGTGGAGAAGCCAGATTATTTATGGATAATTCAGGTCAATACGCTTATATAGGAGCTTCTTCGGTTGGGGTAGATCCACAGTTGTATTGCTTTAAAGGAAGTACTCGAAGAAAAGAACTCTATTCTACTGATTATTATATAACTAAAATTCCATATGTCGATGAGTATTTTTCTAAGTTATGTTGGAAGGACAATATAAAAGCAGCCAATACTTTGGAAACAGAAGAAGGCTTAATCCGAACAGAAAGAAGAGGTCTCGTTGAATCAACGGAAAAAACAATACCAATACGAGCAACACTACAAATCCCAATTGACGTAACCCTTCTTCACAAAGAAGAACGAGAATGTATTAAAACGGTATCATCAAGTTGCGCTAAAACTATAAAACAAGATTTCTCTCTGTATTTTAACTTACCTTCACCAACTGTCATTCAACTTCCATCCACCCTGGAATCGGTTGCTAAAGCACTTGGTTATTTACGACAATGTAAAATCTCTATGGATTCATCCGGAAAACCTAATCTCGCTTATCTTCCATCTCATAGCTCTTCCGATCTAGTTTCTATGCATTCCCCTTCTACATTTAACTCTTCAAGCTCAACTTGTGGTACGCCTCAGAACTGTCTTCCCCCTCTTGAATTTCCTTTTAAAGATAAAATACAAAAAATAACTTGGACATCTTTCGATCTCTATAAAATTAGTATTTATAAAAATGCAGAAAATACTGTGACTACTAAATTAACAGGTCTAAAGCAAGGAAAATCTTTAAGATGGAAATCTACACAAAACGTTACTAATGCTCCTCTCGCTGATTACCATTGTGTATGGAAAGGACCTACCTACCCAAAAAAAGACGAAGAAATCAGACTATTTATGAATTTTGATGATAACACATTCCTTTGTGTAGGAATAGAGCTAAAGGAAACAGAAAAACCTTCATTACAAATTTCTTCAGGACCTTTTCCTCCTAGCAAACGTTCATTGCAATCTTATAAAGCTGTACAAAATTGGAAAGAAGCTAAAAAAACAGAGAACAATACTTCAAACTCATTAGAGGGATTAAATCAAATAATTTCAACAAACTACTATCCTGAGAGAACGGTAGAAATTATAAAGGTATTAGCACAACCGGAAACTAAATATAACGCCCACTTACTTCGTCATAAATTAACGAAAGCTGATCAAGAATACAGCATAATAAAAGAAAACTTTTACATACAATTTGTTCATACGAATGAAGATTCAAAACCTACTGAATTACCCCCTTTTCCCCTTCCTCCCAACACAACCTCTCTTAATGAGGCTTTGCATTATTTCCAAAATTTAAAAATTTCAGTGACCCCCTCAGGAGAAATCATTCCCCACCCGCCTCATTCTCATGTTTTTTCAGATCCAATAGCCATAACTTCTGTTGCGGCAATCCTAGAAAACCACAAGACTCTATCTGAAAAAATTCCTTATGATGCTCCAACTTTCCCACGAAAATCGATTTCTGAGCTTTCCGAAAATTGGATACAAGAAGATTTGGTTAAATCGAGCAGTACGCCTGACGATGATCTAAATGAACTAGAGCCTTTAGAGATAGAGGATCTAGATAGCTTTTTTTCTTAAATCAAACGAATATCTTGCAAATTGGGCTTCCAATTTGCAAGATCCTCTAAAAAATAGAATTTACGCGCTTATTTTACGTTTTTCGATATAGCTAATTACATCAGCTACAGTTTTGAGTTTTTCTGCATCTTCTTCTGAAATTTCAAATCCGAAACGCTCTTCAAAAGTCATGATTAATTCAGTGAGATCGAGAGAGTCCGCATTGAGATCTTCTACGAAAGATTTTTCCGGTGTGACATCAGCAACATCAACACCTAGCTGTTCTACAATAATATCAATAATTTCTTTTTGTATTGTCATATACTTTCCTTATTTTTTTTTTGAATTCTACATCACCATTCCACCGTCGACCGCGATCACCTGACCTGTAACATAATTCGCTAAGTCGCTAGCTAAATACAAAGCAGCATTGGCTATATCCATCGGATGCCCGATACGGTTCAATGGTATTTTTGAAAGAATAGTTTCCTTAATTTGATCAGAAAGACCCTCAGTCATTTGAGTGTCGATATATCCCGGAGCAACGCAATTAGCCCGAACACCACGGCTAGCTAACTCTTTAGCTAAAGACTTGGTAAACCCGATCATTCCCGATTTCGAAGCCGCATAATTTGCTTGTCCGGCATTCCCTGTCAGACCAATCACAGAGCTGATGTTGATGATACAGCCGGATCTAGCCTTCATCATCGAACGAGTTAAAGCTCGACAAGTATTATAAACAGATTTTAAATTCACCTCTAAAACCCGATCCCAGTCTTCCTCGCTCATCTTCATCAAAAGATTATCTCGAGTGATACCGGCATTGTTTACCAAAACATCGATTTTACCCCAATCCACAAGAAGTTTAGATATGACTTCTTCTACTTCTTTAGTTTTTGAGACATCGACTAAAAAATAGAGGGCTTTTTGGTTGGGGTCTACTTGAAGTGCGCGTATTTCCTGAAGGGCTTGTTCGGCTCTTTCTTTGTTTGTTCCAAAAATAACAACATGAGCGCCATGAGCTGCATACAGAGAGGCCACCGCCTTACCAATCCCCGCAGTTCCACCCGTGACTATAGCCGTTTTCCCTTGAAGAAGTTGTTTCATGCCCTACACCTTTCAGCCATTAAATCCAGATCGGACACTTTTTCAATGGATAAGGTAGTGCCCGTTACACCTATTTTTCGATTCAAACCGCTAAGCGTTTTTCCACAGCCGATTTCAAAATAAAATTCGATGTTTTGCATGGATGAAATTCCTTGCTGCCAACGAATAGAGCTTGTGACTTGGAAAATCAAATTATGACGGATTTCTTCAATTGAGTGTACATAATTTCCAGGAACATTCATTACAAATCCAACGGAACTATCCTTAATAAGCGCCTGAGCGACAAAAGGCGCTAAACCATCCTGAGCTGATTGCATCAAAGGACTGTGAAAAGCCCCATGAACATTCAAAGGAATTACCCTTTTAGCTCCTTTTTCTTTCAGTTCTAAAGAAGCTCTTTCTACTCCGCTCTTTGTTCCGGAAATCACTGTTTGTCCGGGGGCATTATAATTAGCAATCCAAACATCTTTTTTACCCAATAAAACCGATTCTATCGTAGAGTCATCTAAACCTAATACAGCCGCCATAGTTCCCGGAACTTTTTCACAAGCTTGATTCATCAAAAGAGCTCTTTTTTCTATCAGAAGGAGCGTCTCTTTGAAATTTAATCTTTTAGAGGCATGAAGAGCTGTGTATTCCCCTAAACTCAAACCCGAGCAAACTGCAGGCTTTATTTGAGGCATTTGCTCCTCAATTGTTCTTAAAATAGCCGCGCTCGCGATGAAAATACCTAACTGACTGTATTTTGTTTCTACTAAAGTCTCTTCGGGGCCTTCAAAAATTATCTTAGAGATTCTTTCATTTAGGACTTCATCAGCCTCTTCAAAGGTCTCTTTAGCAACCCGAAACGCTTCAAGAAAATCCTTACCCATCCCTACATATTGAGATCCCTGACCAGGGAATAAAAAAGCATACGAAGGCTTACTCATCACTCATCCTTAATAACGAAGCTCCCCAGGTCAATCCTCCTCCAAAAGCAGTCAGCAAAATTTGCTCTCCATTTTGAATAGGATGATCTCTTAATAATTCATCAAGAGCTATACCGACTGAAGATGCCGAAGTATTTCCATATTTTTCAAGAGTCTTTACGATCCTATCATCAACAAGATTTTCTAAACGCTTAGAAATCGCATCTATGATTCGAATATTTGCTTGATGAGGAATCAGCCAAGAAATCTGTGTTTCTGAAGAACCCGCAGATTCTAGAGATTCTCTACAAGCAGCTTCCATTCTCCGAACAGCATGCTTAAATAATTCATTGCCAGCCATTTTTATATAATGTTGATTGCTAACGACTGTATCGGCAGATGCCGGTTGACGAGAGCCTCCTGCAGGGATCATAAGAAGTTCGGCCTGCTCTCCGTCTGCACCTAATTTTACATTTTCTATTACAAGTCCTCTTCCAACAGAGGAAACAACACAAGCAGCAGCTCCATCTCCAAAAAGAATACAGGTAGATCGATCCTTGTAATCAGTAATAGAAGAGAGTTTTTCTGAAGCTATTATTAAGATATTTTTATAAATACCACTTTCGACCCAAGCTTTAGCCATAGAAAGAGCATAAAGATACCCAGTGCAAGCTGCTTGGACATCTATGGCTCCAGCAGACTTAGCTCCCAGCTCCTTCTGAATCAAACAAGCAGTACTAGGGAATATATAGTCAGGAGTAAGAGTTGCTACAATAATAAAATCAATTTGAGCCGGATCCAGCTTCGCGTTCAACAAAGCTGAACGAGCAGCTATCAGCCCCATAGAAGAAGTATACTCATCGGAGCGAGCTAAGCGCCTTTCCTTGATGCCGGTACGAGTCACTATCCATTCGTCCGAGGTTTCTACCATCTGCTCCAAGTCCTTATTTGTAAGAACTCTCTCAGGAAGATAGGAACCTGTCCCTATAATCTTTGCTTTTCTCATTGTTGTTTGAATTTTTGATTCAAATTAGTGGGTCTGAGTTTACCTGATTATGATTTAAAACAAAAAGCAAAACTCCTGGCAGAGATTGCCCCCTGTCCCTATTTCACTCTGGTTGACAGGATCTAACGCTCTAGCTCAAAAATAAATTTATAATCTATCGCCTTTCATATTAATAATATTTTTGATAAACGTTTTTCAGACTATACGCGGCCCGAACCGGAACGAGTATATATCCCTAAAAACTCTAATTTCTGATAGGATTTCTATCTATGCTTCAATTGCCGAATGAACTGTTGCTTCTCATTTCTCATCTCAAAAAGCTCCCCGGAGTAGGCAGTAAAACTGCAGAAAGATTCGCCTTTGAATTCCTCAGCTGGCCTAAAGAAGATCTTACAGCCCTTGGAGAGACCTTAAAAACAATTCAGGAAAAAATTTCTCCTTGCCCCACTTGTGGCTGCTTAACGACCGAAACACATGCATGCTATTTTTGTAATAATTCGCAGCGAGATACCACCCAACTTTGCATCCTTTCTTCTCCTCGCGATGCCTATGCAATTGAAGGAACACGTTCCTATAAAGGGCTCTATCATGTCATTGATCATCTCCTTTCTCCTCTCGACGGAAGGCACCCCGCAACTCTTCGCTTAGATAAAATTGAAGAAAGAATCGTTAAATGCTCCATCCAAGAAATCATTATCGCTCTCGATTCAACTTTAGAGGGAGACGCGACAGCCCTTTATCTAAAAAACGAATTAACCAAACTGAATGTAAAAGTTTCTCGCCTTGCATTTGGGTTGCCTTTAGGCAGTAGTCTTGAATATATTGACAGCGGCACTCTCACTCGCTCTTTAGTTGGACGGCAAATATTTTGACTTATTGACTTTAGTTTCTTATAATCTGGCCTCCAAAGGACTAACCCTCATGACACAAAACCGTCTAGAAAAACATCTTCTTAAATCTCGCGTCCTTTTTTCTTTGCTCTTTTCTTCCATGGTGTCTCCTTTAATCGGAGTTGAGCTCTACGACGATAAAAAAGTATCTCACATTGAAATCATTATCGATTCTCCCGACACGCAATCACCCGTCAATCCTAAGCCCATTTTATCCCGAATGAAAACCAGGGAAGGAGATCCTTTCTCCCAACTTACATTTGACAGCGACTTAAAAACCTTATCAGAAGAATATGACAAAGTAGAACCCATCTTAAAAATCAAAGATGGTAAAGTTTTTATTGAAATTCGAGTTTCGCCCAAACCTCTCATTCATCAAATTATTTGGACCGGCAATAAACAATTAAGCACTTCTACTCTTCAAGAAGAACTCGACATCAAACCCAATACCATTTTTGATCGTAACGCTTTCAATAAAGCCTTCAATAAAGTCAAAGAACTGTATTTTAAAAAGGGGTATTTTGAATCCCAACTTTCTTACTCGCTCGAACCTGTTGAGAACTCTCCAGAGGTCAACATTCTCATTGAAATACAAGAAGGAAGTCCCGGCTACATCAAACAAATTATCTTCTCCGGATTCAGCCAGGCTGAACAAAACGAAATTGAAGAACAAATGTATTTGAAAAAATACAACTTTCTCATCAGCTGGCTCTCCGGAACAGGAATCTATCGCGATGAAGCCTTAGAACAAGATCGAATGACGATCCTCACCTATTTACAAAACAAAGGTTATGCAGACGCCTATGTCGAAATTTTGCATAAAGAGGATCTCCAAAGCGGAAAGCTCATCATTGAAATCATTGCTGATAAAGGACAATTATACCATTTTGGAGATCTTCATCTTGAAGGCAACACTTTAATTTCTACAGAAGATCTTCAAAAAAAGTTTCTCATCCATAAAGGCGATCCGTTCTCTTCTGAAAAAATGAGAGCTACCGCTCAAGCTATTAAAGATTTTTATGGCCAGAAAGGATACATCGAAGCGAACGTTCAATTTGAAGCTCAATTAAAAGAAGATGAACCCACCTTCGATATTCAATTTCAAATCGATGAAGGAGAAAAATACAAAGTAGGCCTCATCCATATCTTTGGTAATTTCTCCACAAAAAGCAATGTCATCCTACGAGAGTCCCTTCTAGTTCCCGGAGAAACTTTTGATTCACGCAAACTCAAAGCCACTCAAGACAAACTTGAAGCTATGGGGTACTTCAAAAGCGTCAATGTCTATGCAGTTCGCACTACTGAAGATGTAGAGTTAGGAGAAAATTACCGAGACGTCTACATCGAAGTAGAAGAAACTTCTACAGGGAATGTGAGCCTTTTCATGGGCTTTAGCTCTATAGATGATGTCTTTGGGGGCTTGGACTTAACTGAGCGTAATTTCAACATTCGAGGCATGGGCAAGGCTTTAAGAGGGCAAATCTCTGATTTACGCGGCGGCGGAGAATTCTTCCATACCCGAGCTACAGTAGGTAAAAAACAAAATAACATCCTAGTTTCTTGGATGGACCCTTATTTAAACGATTCTTTATGGCGATTTGGAACAGAATTGAGCCGTACATTTAGCGAACTTCAAAATAATATGAGAGTGATCACGTACGGTGGATCTGTCTACACGAACTATCCTCTTTCCACTTTTTGGACTGTAGGAATGCGCCAAAGGCTCCGCCATTCAAAAGATCACCTTTCTCTAGATCCTCTAGGATCATCCCCTGCTGCTTTAGCCTCTGTGGAAGAGCAAAGAGCTTTACTCGATCAAAAAGGACTTGTTTCTGCTTTTAGTGGAAATCTGAGCTATGATTCTACAGATAGTCCTTATAAACCTCATCGAGGATGGCGCTCTTATTTTGAAACAGAAATTGCCGGGATTGGCGGAAATTATCAATTCTTTAAAGCAAGCTATATTAACTCCCTTTATTTCGCTGCAAGTAAAAAAGGAACCTTCAAACTCCGAGCTGATTTTAAATACCTCATTCCTTTTGGCAAAACCAGTAGAAATAACGTTCCTTACAGCGAAAGATTTTTCCTAGGTGGCGAGAATACGGTACGAGGTTATAAAAACTTTCTTCTTGGGCCTCTCATTGAATTGAAAAACGATGCAGGCGATTTAAAAGCAACTGACACTCCCAAAGGAGGACTTTCCTCCACTCTACTTTCTTTAGAATATAATTATGAGCTTGTGCGCATCCTCGATGTCTTTGCTTTTGTGGATGTGGGAAGCGTGACTTTCGGAAACCTTGCAATCAACGAACTTCGCCCTACAACAGGAGTCGGTATTCGGCTTGATATTGGAAACCGAACTCCCATTATGGTGGGATGGGGTATTCCGCTTGTTAGAGAAGATAGACATAATCACAAATGGCAAAAAGTCTTCTTTTCCATGGGTGGACAGTTTTAACAAAAATAAAAAAAGGGAATCTTATGCATAAATTCTTCCTCTCAACTGTAGTTGCATTAGGCTGTTTCAGCAGCGCTTCTGCAGATAACATCGGCATAGTCAATTTTTCCGCCTGTCTTTCTGAGTCAAAAATTGGAAAAAAAGAACAAGAAAACATAGATACTCTCCGCAAACAAATGGCTTCCATGATGGAAGATACAGAAAATAAGCTGAGAGATCTATCTGCAAAATTTGAGGACAATGAATACCTTGAAAGCCTTTCTCCTCAAGCTGAAGAAGAAATGAAAATGACTTATCAAAATCTTCAGGAAAACTTGAGCCGCAACCAACAACAATTTTATCAAATCATCCAAGGAGCTAACTATCAGCTCTATCAAACTATGAGCAATAACATTGCTGCCGCTGCAGAAAAAATTGCTCAAGAAAAAAACCTGGATTACGTTATCAATAGAGAAGCTTGTTTTTATGTTAGACCCGGTTTTGATGTCACTTCTTCAGTAGTTGAGCAAATGGATAAAATCTACGAATCAGAAACTAAAAACAACAAGATCTCTGAAAATAATGCTATCAACGATGTAACTGCTGATGGGGCTAATTAATGTTCAAGAGTTTTACTCTTGCTGAGCTGGCCGCCCAAACGGGCGCTCAGCTCGTTGGGAATGGCGAGATTATTATTACAGGAGTCAACACTTTAGATGAAGCTTCATCAGAGGACGTCTCTTTTCTCGCTAATTCTCGCTATCGAGAAGCGATGAAATCAACAGCTGCAGGAGTCATCTGCGTTGATCTCGAAACTCCCCTTACGGAAGGGAAAAACTATCTCCTTTCGAATCATCCCTCTCGTACGTTCCAGACGATCGCAAAACTCCTTTTACCTCCTAGCGAATCAGGATTTTCAGGGATCCACCCTACAGCGATCCTACATCCTACAGCTCAAATTGGACCCAAAGTCACCATCGGTCCTTATGCAGTCATTGATCGCGATGTAAAAATTGGGGAAGGCACTATCGTCCATGCACACGTTTGCATTGGGTTTGAAGTGGAAATTGGAAAAAATTGCCATTTCTATCCGGGGGCCATCATTCGAGAGCGATGTATAATCAAAGATAGGGTCATTCTACAACCGGGAGCCATCATTGGTTCATGCGGCTTTGGCTTTATTCCTAACGCTCTGGGACATCATCAGAAATTAGAGCAATTAGGAATTGTAATTTTAGAGGACGATGTAGAAATTGGGGCCAATACTACTATTGATCGCTCCCGTTTTAAAGCAACCATGATTCGACAAGGTACGAAGATTGATAACTTATGTCAAATCGCACATAACGTTGAAATCGGAGAACACAATATCATCGCAGCTCAAACAGGTATCGCCGGCTCTTCCAAAACAGGAAAACATGTGATGCTAGGAGGGCAAGTAGGTATTGTGGGACATGTAGAGCTAGCAGATCAAGTCATGGTAGCGACTCGCGGAGGCGTAAGTAAAGATCTTCCTCCAGGTCAATACCGAGGCAGTCCCGCTATTCCTTTCCATGAGTACCAAAGACAAGAAGTTCATGTCCGAAAAATTGGAAAATATGTTGATTGGATAAAAAAACTAGAAAAAAGGATAGCCGCACTAGAAACTACGCAAAATAGCGAGCCTTAATTTTTTTGTAGCTTAAAATTTAATCCATAAACCTATATCAATAAAATTTTTTGTCAAGTTTTTGGCTCTTTTAAGGCGATTTTTGGCTTCAAACTGGGGACAATATACTCTCATGTCCATATTACCCCAAGTTTGAAATCAAAAATCGGCCAAAACAATCCAAAAACTCGACGAAAAATTTTATTGAGAATGGACAATTTTAAGACCATATCCAAAAGCTTTCTAAAAAAAATATTGCCATCTCTTTCTACTAGCGGTATGAATAAGATATGATTGAAATCTACTTCAAAACCGTCCGAGACTCAGAATTCAACTCCATTAGAGAATTTCGACCCGGCAGTTGGATCTACGTCAAAGAAGCCAATCTAGACGATCTCAATGTTATCTCTAAAGAAACTGGGCTAGATCTGGCTGAAATCAGGGATAGCTTAGATAGGTATGAGCTACCTAGAATTGAACAAATCAAAGATAATATCATTCTATTTACCCGACATCCTGCAGAACAAGAGTTCGGTTTTTATACACAAACCCTCACTATCCTTTTAACCAATAGTTTCGTGATCGCTATCTCTCCTACTCGCAGTGAAATCATAGAAAATCTGATCTCAGGGAACACGGCTTTAACTACCACACAAAAATCAAAACTTATTCTTCACATCCTTTTAAAAATCACGCAAGATTTCACAAATAGCATAAAACGCACACGCCATGCTATTTTGGGCTATGAAACAACGAATGAAATGATCGACAATAATGCAATCATTGTCCTCACCAAACATGAAGAGATACTCAATCAATACTTAACGGCATTAGTCCCTGTAAGAAGCGTTCTAGAAACTTTAGAACAGGGGCGTTATATGACCTTTTATGAAAACGATCTCAATTTACTCAATGACCTCATGAATGCCATCAGACAGTCCGAAGACGTTTGCCGAGTCAATATTAAAAGCATTCGGTCTTTACGAGATTCTTATCACATCATTTTTACAAATAACGTAAATAGAACCATTAAACTCCTCACAGCGCTCACTATTATTTTCTCTATCCCCACCATCATATCTTCTATTTATGGTATGAACGTAGCATTACCTCTTCAAACAAACCCCTACGCCTTCACCTTCCTTATGGGCCTTATCATCTTAATCTCAGTTTTATCTGTTTTTTTATTCTTCAAGAAAAAATGGATATAATAGAACTTTTTTTTCATCTAAAATTTTGTTAGTTAATAATTTGCAAGCCAGCTAAAATATTGCCTGCTTAACGTGAGA
>Ga0196970_1002091_pt1 | contig 11171 bp, 10 predicted proteins | sample S1v_513CmetaG_FD_148672 | JGI IMG/M metagenome (GOLD analysis project Ga0196970, IMG submission 148672) | Soil microbial communities from Anza Borrego desert, Southern California, United States - S1+v_5-13C | ecosystem: Environmental > Terrestrial > Soil > Desert | place: USA: California... | reverse complement strand
GCTTGCGGGCCCGGAGCCAGTCAAACGCCAGGTTGAGCGTCAGCCGATGCAGCCATGTCGTAAAGGCCGCATCGCCACGGTACCCGGCAAGGGAGCGGTAGACTTTCAAAAAGACTTCCTGAGCAAGGTCCTGCGCATCCTGGTCGTTGCCAACCACCTGGAACAGGGTGCGGTACACGCGCCCCTTATGGCGGTCGACCAGGTCGGCAAATGCCTGCGTATTCCCTTGTTGCACCTGGAAGGCCAGTTGTTCATCAGGCAAGGTAGGCATTTGACACAACCTCTCAGCCGCCGTTCTATCGAGTTGGACGACAGGTTAGCGGGCAACCCTTCATGGGAAAGAAAAAAAGTTGCCCGGAGATTGTCGGTTCGTTTTGCAGGTGTTTCGCTCGGAATACGTAATAAGTTTCCGGGCCATGATTTCATCTCCTGCTGGGAGGAACTTTTCGTGCAACAAGATTCGACACCCTCTCCTGTGCAGGGTGCGTTGTTCTATACGGCCAAAATGCTGCTCTTGATGACCGTGGGTTTGTCAATTCAGCAGGCTTTTGGGAACGCAGGAGCTGTGGCAAACCAACTGCTGTTCAGCGTGGGGCTGGCGGTAGCGTTCGTTCTGTACAATCATCAGGGTGCGGCTGTCCGGGGGGTTTTGCGCCTTCGGCGGATATCCGCATTTGATATGGTCAAGAGCGTGGGGCTGGGGCTCGTGGCTCTGGGCTTGATTCAGGTGCTGGGCGCCCTGGCATCGACTCTTGTCCAGCGGGCCGGCGGTGCGCTGCCCGAGTACTACAACTTTGCCCGGACACCGTTTGTTCTAGCAGTGGTCACACATGCGATCATGCCCGCCATTTGCGAGGAGATCGCCTATCGGGGGTATTTGCAGCATAGTCTCTCGCCGCTGGGGCCAAGGGCGGCTGTGGTGGTGACAGCGCTGCTGTTTGGAGCGACCCACTTTTCGGTGATCCGGCTCCTGCCGCTGGCGTTGCTCGGGTTGATTTTCAGCGCCGTGGTAAGGCGGGCGGAATCGGTCTATCCGTCGATGATCATGCATTTGGTCAACAACGGAACGGTACTCGCTTTGACGTATTACGGGGCGGGTATCCCTTCCGTTTCGACGTTGGGTGTGCCGGTGTTGCTGGGGCTTGCCGTGGTGCTGGGCCTGGCGGTATGGGGCCTGATACGGAGCTTCGGAGTGGAGGCGGGCGTTCCGGTACCAGCTGCGGCGCCCGTGCCAAGATCGGCGGTCGGGGCGATGGCAGCGGTGCTGGTGCCGGCACTGTTGTTGTACGCCTACGCCGTTTCAGCCGAACTGCATGCCGTTTTTGGCAGCAACCCGTGAGGAGACAGAAAGAGCCGACTGCGTGCCCCGATGAAGGGGTGGCAGTCGGCTCTTCGATCATTCTATTCCATTGCACTGAGTTGGCGTTCGAGGCGGTCGAAGTTCTGCTCGTTCGCCTCAAGAACGAGTTCCCTCACCCTTTCGGCCTCGGCAGCGGAGTCGAACCGCATGTGCCAGGTAAGCCGCGTCCCACCGGCCTCGTCGGCAAACGCCATCACCATACGGAAGCCGTGCGTTGCGTCAATGTGCTGCAAGCTAATACGCTCATGGGGAACGACTTCATCGAAGCGTTTCAGCATTGGATAGCTGCTGCCATCCGGGCCATGCATGACAAACCGCCACGCCCCACCGGGCCGTGGGTCGAACTCGTAGAAAGTATTAGTATGACCCTTCGGTCCCCACCACCGGGACAAGATATCGGGGTCGGTGAATGCCCGGAAAACGCTTTCCCGGGGTGCCTTGAAGACGCGGGCCGAGATGATCTCCGGGTCGGGGGAGCCGTCGGACTGAACGTGAGTTGTTGAGGACAATCGAACACGTCCTTTCGGTCGGCTGGCCATCAAACGGGGTTATGGCTAACCCGGTCGGCCTGCGGCGCTCTCCTGTTCTAGCATATCAGAGAGTGCGTGGTGATTGTAGCTCCCACGTACCAGGCGCTCCCTGCACCCGGGCTGCGATGGCGAAGTTGGCCATTGCGATGCCGCAGTCAAGGGCCTGCTTGCTGTCCGGCCCGCCGGAGCAGTGGAGAGTGACGGTGCTTTCGGGGCCGACTTCAAAGACCCATGGCTGGAGGTTCACCGCCGAAGGCGCCCAGCGGGCTGCCTCCAACGCCGCCTGCAACCAGGGCTCCCCCACTGTGCCCCGGACGATTTCGTCCAGGGGTTTTCGCTTGCCACGGCCCGGGGTCATCCACTTGATCGAAGCATCGTGCAGCCGCCGCAGGCCCGAGGTCTCGGCGGCGTGACCGATGGGGGAGATGCAGAGCACTTCCTCGCCCTCGGCCAGCTCGGTGAACTCCCCTACAGCAGCTCGGCGAAAGGCGCCAGCGACCCAGCAGGTCGACAGCCCCCGGCTCACGGCTTCCAGCACGACCTGCTGGCCCAGGTAGCCCAGGGCGGCGGCGTGGCCGGGGTCGTGCTTCTGGGCGACCAGGGCCACCAGGGCCGGGGCCCCCGCAATGCGGCCATAGCTACCCACCAGGCCCTTCATAATGCGCTCCAGGGCGTCGGCGCCCTGGATGAGGACGTGGCGGACCCGGGCGGCGCCGAGGCGCTCGGGCCGCAGGCCGGCGAGCGACGAGGCGTCGTCCGGGGACAGGGGTGTGCCATCGTAGGTCCGGACGGAGTGGCGGGCGAAGATGGCTTCGTTCCAGCGTGAGCCCGGCTCCGTTGCTGCTGCGGCGGGGGCGCCCGGCTGCGAACCGGGCCGCCATACTGCAAGTGTTGTCATGGTCACGTCGTATCACCCAAATGTACGCAGAATCGGTTGTCCCTCGTAGCGCAACGCATCTTCCACCATGTGCCGGGTGCGGTCGGGCAGCGCATCCGGCTCCAGCCAGCGATACTCGCTGTGCTCATGCGACAGACGCAACTCGCCGCCCACCAGCCTTGCCTTGAATATCGCCACATATGCGCTGTTGTGCGAGTGATAGTATATCCCGGTCAAACCGTCCACGACAACTTCGGTACCAAGCTCTTCACGGCATTCCCGCAAGACGGCGGCGTCCAGGTTCTCTCTGCGGTCCAGCCCGCCGCCCGGCAGCATCCACCGGTCGGCATACCGGGACCGCAAAAGCAGCACACGGCCCCGTCCTGTATGACGGCATGGGCAGCCAGCTTCCGGGGGTTCAGCTTCATCACCAGGTCATAGGCGACCTGCACGAGCGTGTACCAGGCCTTCCGCAGGCTCATGACAGCATCTCCTTCAGGCGGACCAGTTGGCGCCGCAGGGCGTCCGGGTCGCTCATGCCAGGCCGTTCGTAGACCGGGCCGGTGCCGCCGTACTCCAGCGTCACCATCTGCGGTTGGGTGCGCTCCAGCAGCCAGGCCAGCAGTTCGTAGTCCGCTTCGTCAATTTCGCCGTGGCTGTCGTTCAGCTGCCCGTCCGATTTGCGGCGAATGCCTGCCACGTGAATCTCGCGTACCGTCTCCAGGGGCAGGGCCGAAGCGTATTCCCGCACATCGCGCCCCTGGTTGTGGGCGGAGCAGCGCAGGTGGGCCGTGTCCAGCAGCAGCCCCACGTTGGCCTGCCGCAGCACGGTGCAAATCACGTCCGTCTCCGCAGACATGCCCAAGATCTCGCTGCCTTTGCGGTAGACCACGTTTTCGCCCAACAGGGGCACCGGGAGATGGGCAGCGGCCACGCCCATCTGCCGGACCATCCGGGCGATCAGGTCCTCGGTGGTCCGGTCGGACTTGCGCACTTCGAGGTGCATAGCCACGTGAGGGGAGCCGGCGGCGACAATCGCACGGCTGAGGCGTGCCCAGTCCACCGCCTCGAACTGGGCCGGAGCGAGCCCGGCCCGGGGCAGGGTGTGCACCAGACACGGCCGGAACGGACGGCACAGGGCGATCTCCTCTTCCAGGGCCGGTTCAAGCGACAGCTTGATCCAATCCACGTCCACCTCACCGGCGCGCAGAAGTTCCAGGAGCGCGGGTGAATAGTTGCAGCCCAGCTGTGTCATGTGGCGGATACCTCCTGGAAGACGGACATCGCGTTACCTGAATCATAACGATGCGAAGCGGCAATTCGTTACGCGGGCATTGCTGATGATAGAATGGCAACGGGGGGATACCATATGCAGTATGTTTTAACCTTTACGGAAGCAGCGGCGGCCGGACCGGCCCGGGTCGGGGGCAAGGGCTGGAACACCGGACGCCTGGCTCAGTTCGGTTTCACCATTCCCAGCGGGTGCGTCGTCAGTGTGGATGCCTACTGGGATTTCCTAGCGCAAAACGGGCTGATGCCCGAGGTTAACAGACTGGCTGCCCTCGCCGCCGAAGATGCGGCGGATGAGGCCGGTGCCGCACAGCTTGCCGCCCTGCGCGCCCGCATGGAGGCCGGGGCCCTGCCCGAAGGCCTGGCCGGGCATATCGCCTCGGTGCTTGCACAGGCAGGCGTTCCCGCCGATGCCCCCCTGGCCGTCCGCTCCTCCGCGACCGCTGAGGACTCGGTCAGCGCATCGTTCGCGGGCATCCATCGCTCGTTCCTCAACGTGGTCGGGCCGGACGGCCTGGCGGACGCCATCCGGGGCTGCTATGCCTCGCTCTGGACGCCCACCGCCGTGGCATATCGGCGCAAAATGGGCCTGACAGACCGCCAGGTCGGCGGCGCCCTGGTCATTCAGCAGCTTGTCATGTCGCTCTACTCGGGCGTCGCCTTCTCGGCTGACCCCGTCACCGGGCGCCGGGACCGGGTCGTCGTCAACGCCGCTTTTGGCCTGGGCGAAGCGATCGTCTCCGGGTCGGTGGAGGCCGACGAGTATCATCTGCATATTGATCACACCGGCCCCGTCCGGGTGGTGGATGGCCGTATTGGGCTGAAGCACCACGCCGTCCGCCCGTCGATTGACGGTGGCACGATGGTCGAGGAACTGGGCTATGCCGACCGGAGCGAGCCCGTGCTGCAAAAACCCCAGCTTGAAGAGCTCTGCCGGGTGGTCCGGCGGATTCAGGATACCCTCGGTGAGTCGATTCAACCACAAGACGTGGAATGGTGTCACGACGGCTGGCGCCTGGTCATTACCCAGGCCCGGCCGATTACGGCCCTGCCCGAGGCAACTTTTGCCGCACTGGCCGGCCAGGCGACCATCTGGTCGAATGCGAACCTGAAAGATGCCATGCCAGGCGTTCAGTCACCCCTTGGCTGGTGGTTTAATTCGCTGACCGTTGAAGTCCTCCTGCGGCAGATTTTCTGGCGCAGCGGCTACGACCTGCCGGAAGGGCTTACCTGGAGCCGCCTGTACAACGGCCGGGTGTACATGAACCTGTCCGCCCTGCAGTGGGCCGCCTGGGACGCCTTCGGCTGGCCCCCAGCCGAGACCAACCGGGCCCTGGGCGGACATCAGCCGGAGATTCGCATACCCCGTCCGGCGCCCATGTGGTCAAAGCTGGGCCGGCAGCGGTTCATGCACATGACCCGCATGGGCCTCCTCCTCCGTCGCTCGGCCCGCAACGCCGATGCGACGTTTAAAAGAGTCTGGGACTGGTGCCGCGAGTTCGAACGGGAAGGTTTCAGCGACCGGTACCACGGGCTCGAATTCCTACGCCGGCTCTGGGCGGTGGAGAAGCAGCGGCGCGAGTTTCTGCCCGAGACGATGATCCACAATGTGGGCGGCCTTTGGAGCGCCCGCCTGACGCAGTTGCTGGAGAAGCGGCTCCCCGGGCGGGGACAGTCGCTCGCCTCGGCGCTGCTGGCCGGGGCCGAAGGCATTACCAGCGCCGAGCAGGGCTACCGCATGGTTGCCGTCGCCCGCACGGCCGTGGCCGAGCCCGCCGCCCAGGCCTACTTCTCCAATGAACCCTTCCAGCCAGCCGGATTCCGCACCGCCCTGCGCGGCACCAAGACCCTCAAGGAGCTTGACCGCTTCTTTGATGAGTTCGGCCATCGGGGCGTCTACGAAATGGAGATCATGAACCCGCGCTGGTCGGAGGAGCCCGACTTTGTGCTGGAGACGATTCGGACGCACCTGCACGAGGGGGTGCCTGAGCACGACCCGGGCGCCGGCGCCCGCGCCAAGCGCGCCGCCGCCGAGGCGGAAGTGGCGGCGGCGCTGAAGCTCTCCCCGAGCTACCCCTTGTACCGATTCCTCCTGGGCAAGGCCCGGGAAGCCATGCGCCTGCGTGAAGGCGCCAAGTCGGCCCTGGTCCGGCTGGTCCGCCCCGCCCGCCTGGCCGCCCTGGCCATCGGGCGCTGGCTGACCGAGAAGAAAGTGCTGCAGGAGCCGAGCGAAGTCTTCTTCCTGACCGGCGATGAAATCGCCTCGCTGCTCTCCGCCCAGTGGAACGGCGAGGGCCTGCGGGCGATTATCGCCCACCGCCTGGCACGGCGGGCGGAACTCCTGGCGCTGCCCAGCCCGGATGTCATACTGGGCGACCGGGCCGTGGTTAACCTGCACGCCGGGGCCGAGGGCGGCGGGGCCAACGCCTCCGCCCAGGGCCAGCGGCAGGAGAAGGGCGTGCTGTACGGTGTGGCTGTGTCCAGCGGCCAGGCGACCGGCCCGGCCCGCCTGATTCGGCACCCCAGGGAAGGCACCGCCCTGCGCACAGGCGAGGTCCTGGTCGCTCCGTCCACGGACCCCGCCTGGACCCCGCTCTTCCTGCGGGCCGCGGCGGTGGTCATGGAGGTGGGCGGTTATCTGAGCCATGGTGCCATCGTGGCGCGGGAGTATGGCATTCCCGCCGTGGTCAACGTGAGCAACGCCATGACCCTCATCCGCGACGGTCAAACGCTTCATGTTGACGGTGACACGGGCAAGGTACGGCCCGGGCCGACTGAATCGTAGCGTTATGTAACCTGCTGCATAGGATAAGCCCGGAGGTGTTCCTTCATGCAGCAGCTCTCCCGGAACCTGCGGCAGATAGAGCCAATCGTACAGCATGGCATTCAGGAACTGCAGGGCGGGGCGCCCGTCGACCACACCCTGCGCGAAGTCGCCCTCATGGCCAGCCTGGTAGGCGGCGGCGTCTCTGTGAACGAGGCGATCCGCACCGTCGAGCGGCTCGAGTCGCAGCTTCTGAGCTACGGCGGGTACGAGCGGGCCGAAACCATGTACCACCCCAGCACGTACGGTAAGCCCACCGGCGTCGGCAAGCCCGCCGGCTATGGCATGCCCACCGGCGTCGGCAAACCCGTCGGCTACGGCATGCCCACCGGTGTCGGCATGCCGACAGGCGTCGGCATGCCCGTCGGCATCGGCAAACCCGTCGGTTACGGTATGCCCATGGGCGTCGGGAAACCTGTCGGCTATGGCATGCAACCGACCTCCTATGGCGTCCCCATGGGCGGCGTATGGATGGGGCGGTAGCCGCCCGTAAGACTGACAAGACCCGGGCGGCATCTGCCATCCGGGTCACGCTTTTAGGCCAGGTCCATTCGCTCCAAGGCTTCGGCCACCCCGTCGCCGGGGCCTTCGGTCGTCACATAGGTGGCGGCCTTCCGCAGCACTTCAGACGCTTGTGCCATGGCGAAACTCGTACCGGCCCAGGTCAGCATGGACATATCGTTCATGCCATCGCCGACGGCCATGACCTCGTCACGGGCCACACCAAGCCGTTCTGCCACAGCGGCCAGCGCATTCCCCTTGGAAACGCCCGCCGTGACAATTTCCAGCAACCCCGGGTGCGACGGGGTGGCGTCGACCGCCGGTCCCAGCAACCCCTTCACCTCTGCCTGAATGGCGGGAATGCGGGCCGGGTCATCAATTACGAGCAGCTTCGCCGAAGGCTCCCGGAGCCACAGGAAGAGCGATCCCACAGCGTGCGCCTTGACGCCCGCCAAGGCCATGTATTGCTGCGTCCGTGGCCCCAGGTCAGGCACATATAGTTCATCGTTCACATAGGCCTGCAGGTGATAACCATGGGCCTCGCAGTACGCGGCCAGGGCACGGCAGGTCTCCACCGGCACAGGCTCGTATGAGAGCAGCCTGCCGGACGGGTACTCCCGCACCATGGCGCCGTTGTACGCGACCAGGGGCATGCCCTCCAGTTCCAGCTCCCGGGCGAACCGGGCACTGGACTGGTACATGCGCCCCGTCACAATCACAAAGGCGACGCCGCGGGCACGCGCCCGCCCGATGGCCGCCCTGGTCCGTTCGTTTATCTGCACGTCCTTGCCTACAAGGGTGCCGTCTACGTCCAGTGCCACAAGTTTGATCAACTACTTGTCATCCTCTTTAGGGTTGAAGATCCCGTTCAGTATGGCGCTGGCGATGGCATACACCACAGACAGCAGCAGCGCATTCACAGGGCCGCCTACGATAAAGCCCTGTACCAGTTCACCGGTCAGATACATCATCAGTGCATTGATGATGAGCGTGAACAGGCCGAATGTGAGGCAGGTAATGGGCAGCGACAGCAGCTTCAAAATGGGCCGGACCGTCAGGTTGAGCACGGCCAGAATGGCCACGGCAACAGCCGCCGCCTCGAAGCCTTCGACCGCGAAACCGCTCAAAACGCCCAGCCGGGGTGCAACGTAAGCAAGACCGAGCAGCACCAGGGCATTCAATACCCAGGAGACCAGCAAACGCAACCGGACCGCCTCCTCTTTGCCCAATCTATTTCGCCGAACGAATGGTGATTCCTGTCAGCCCCGCGACGACGAAAGGCGCCCTCCCCGCGGGGAGTGGCGCCTTCATCGCTTTAGTCAAGCCAGAGTTCGAAGCGCTTGTTGCCTTCCTCGGCCTCCAGCACCTTGCCCGGCGCGCCCTGGGTAATGGCCGCCAACACGACATCTTTATCGTACTTCCCGATGGTCAGCACCGTTCCGGGAAGCCTGAACAGCCACTGCACCATGCCGATGTTCAGCACAAGCTGCGAAGTCTTCCCGCCTTCGCTGATCATCAGCCGCACCGCCTTGGGCTTGGGGCGCTTGGCATCGGGCTGCTCCACCGCTTCCAGGAGCTTGGCGGCCTCTTCCGGCGACACCTTGCCTTCCTGCACCATTTTCAAGATTTGGAGGCGTTCGTTGTTCATGCCGGTTCCTCCTCATCCAGCGCCCGGAGCAGCTCCTCGGCTTCCTGCGGTGTCAGCTTGCCTTCCTCCACCATCAGCACGATGCGCCGGAGCTGGTCGCTGGTCTCCAGGGCGGTGTCGCCCTTCACCGCCTCGACTACCTTTGCGCCGGCCAGGGAAAGCGGCGGCGCCTGAACAGGCCCGACGTAGGGGACCAACTGAATCGCACCTGAACCGGCTTCCAGGCGCAGCTGCGCCTGGCCTCCGTTCAGCACCGCCTCCAGCTCGCCGCGCTCTTCGTGGACAACCCGGAAGTTGAGCCCGGTCCGAGAGATCTGGCCGGATGGGGCCTCGGCGAAAACGGTCACGTCGGCCGTAGGCGGCAGGGCGACGGTCACGGTGCCGGAGCCGGTCGACACGCCATAGGCCCCGCCGGGATGCAGGTGCCCCAGTGCGACTTCAACGCCACCGGAACCCGTTTCGACCTCGAGTTCTGCCACGTTGATCTCCTTGATCTGCACGCTGCCGCCGCCGTTATCGAGCGACAGCGATGGGCCCTGCACCCGACACACCCGGACGTTGCCAGACCCGGTCTCCAGGTCGACCGAACCGTGCACATCTTCAACGAGCAGCGGTCCGGAGCCCGTCTCCAACCGCACGGTGCCACGCACCTGGCGCACGGTCAGGGGGCCCGATCCGGTCTCCAGCGTGAGCGTGCCGTTCACGTTGGCAAAGTCCATGCCGCCGGAGCCCGTTTCGGCAGATACCGAACCGTTGATGTTATGCCCATGCACGGGGCCGCTGCCGGTTTCAAGCTCGGCCGGCCCCACGTTCAGGACCTTCACGGCGCCGCTGCCGGTCTCGATACGCACGGCGGCGGCGGTCGATGAAACCTCAACCGGGCCGGAGCCCGACTCCACCTGACAGGCCGTGCCGACGGGCACTTCCAGCTCCAGCTTGACGGCCCGGCCCCCGCCGAAGGCCCAGGCCAGGCCGCGGGGCTTCACTTCCAGCGTCAGGCCCCCGGCGTCCTGGGTCACCTGGATGTACTCCTGCAGGTCCGGCCGGGTGAGCGAACTGGCCGTCAGCTTTACTTCACGGCTGCCAGGGACACCCGTGATCAGCACCTGACCTTCCCGCTGCAACACCCGGAGGCCGGCGCCTTCCGACATTGGATACGTCTGCGTAAAAGCGCTCACGTCGGGACCTCCTTCATTAGCCCACGGTGACCGATCCCATGCCGGTTTTTGCGGCGAGGGTCACCTTGACGCTGGCCTGCTCATAGTTGGCCGTCCGGCCGATGATGTGCTTGTGGCCAACGGTGCGAATATCGCGGTCGTAAATGAGGCCGGGCATCGAAAGGTTGATGCCGCCCATGCCCGTATGCGCCTCTACCTTGAAGCCCGCGTCCGCCGATAGCGTCGATGTATCCACCTTAATCGAGCCGTTGCCCGTCTGCAGGCGGAAGTTCTGCGACCGGGCGCCACGGGGCCGGACCGTCATGGAGCCGTTGCCAGTTCCGGCGTCGATCATCATAATATCGCCTTCGATTTCCACCGAGCCGTTGCCGGAGCGGAGGTTCAGCTGCTCTGCGGAAGCGGCGTTGCAGACTAGGTGCCCGTTGCCCGTGGTGATGCGCCCGTCGGCGATGGTGATGCCGTGTACCTCCACCCGGCCGTTGCCGGTGCGGGTCTCGACGCTGTAAAGGCCGGTGCGGGGCACGTTTAGGGTCACGTTGACGGCCAGGTCGGTCCAGTCGTGGCGCCGGGCCTCCAGCTCGAAGCCGTTGGTCGACTTGACGCTGTAAGCATCGCGAGCCCGGCTCCGGGCATCCTCTTCATTGTTACCCCGGGCCTTCACCTGGATAACCGCCTTCCAGCCGGGCTCATCCCAGGCCTGAACGATGGCCTTGCCGTTGCCGGTCTGAATGCGCAGCGGCACAGGCCCGCTCGCGGCCGGAAACTCGCCGGTCAGCTCGTAGGTGAACTCGTAGCGGGGCTCCACCACGTCGGAGAAAGCCGAGGAGACCTTGTCGACAATATCTTCGATAAAGGAGGCCAGGCCTGAGCCCAGGTTGCCCATGTTGGGCTGATGCGGCGGGTGTGGCTGATGCCCGGCCATCGGTTCGACGGGGGCCAGCGGCTCCACCGGGGGCATCGGCG
>Ga0196970_1002090_pt1 | contig 11178 bp, 8 predicted proteins | sample S1v_513CmetaG_FD_148672 | JGI IMG/M metagenome (GOLD analysis project Ga0196970, IMG submission 148672) | Soil microbial communities from Anza Borrego desert, Southern California, United States - S1+v_5-13C | ecosystem: Environmental > Terrestrial > Soil > Desert | place: USA: California... | reverse complement strand
TGTCGAACAGGCTGAGGTACAGCCCGACGATCATCAGCACGACGGTGGCCCCCGCACACCACGGCAGCAGAAGCGCCGACAGGCGCTGGAAGCGGGCGGGGTTGGCGAAATAGTCCAGGCGCATGGAAGGGCTCTCCCTGATGCCCGCCTCACGCCGGGTCCAGCCAGCCGGACCCTTGGCGTGGCGTGGCGGCAAAGGCGATCATTGGTCCGTCGGGCGGCACGAGATAGGCCTCCAGCGCATCCGACGCTTCGAAACAACGGCGGGCCTGCTCGGCCGGCAGCACGGTGAGCGCGGTCGACAGCGCATCGGCGGTGGTGGCGTTGCGCGCGACGACGGTGACGCGTCGCGCCTGCTGGCTGCTGCGCCCCGTGGCCGGGTTGAAGATGTGGTGATGACGGCCGGCGGGGTCGAACACGGTGCCGGCGCCGCTCGACGTAGCGACGGCCACATCCGCGACGTCGAGCGTCAACGGATCGCCGGGTCCGTCCACGGCCACGCGCCAGGGCGCGCCGTCGGCGCGCGGGCCGAGCGTGCGCAACTCTCCCATGTCGATCAGAACGTGCCGGAATCCCTCGGCCCGCAGCAGTGCCGCGATGCGGTCGGTGATGTAACCCTGAGCGATGCCGTTGAGCGTCACCGCCATTCCCGGATTCAGGAACGCGATTCCCTGGTCGGAGAAGGCCACGCCCTCCATTCCGATCCTGGCGAGCGCGGCGGCGATGGCGGCATCGTCCGGGCCGGCGGCGTCGGCACCGGGCTTGGCGAAATGGCGGGCGTAGAGATCCCACAGCGGCTGAATGGTGACGTCGAAGGCCCCGGACGACAGCGCGGTCATCCGCTGCGCTTCGGCCAGCACCTCCACCAGTTCCGCGGGCGGGCCGACCAGCATCCCGTCGCGGTTGAGGCGCGTCAGCGCGGAATCGGCGCGAAACAGGCTGAAGACACGCTCCAGCCGGGCGATTTCGACCAGGCAGGCGCCGACCGCGCGGGCCGCCCGCGCCCGGTCCTCACTCTGGAGGACGAGGCGACCGTCCATGCCCATCACGGTCCCGGACCAGCGCACCGCGTCGTCCGGCGCGGCGCGCGGGGCGCGCGGCCAGCCGGCCAGCGTCGCGGCGGCGATGGTCAGGAAACGGCGGCGGCTGCAGATCATCAGGTCGGGTCCGGAATGGGGCTACGCCACCGGCGTTGCACACGGCGCGCCAGGATCACGGCCCACCGTCCACGCTGTGTCGTACGGTGTGGCTGGCATAGCGGTTGCTTACCGGAGACGGGAATGCCGTCACACCCCCATTCCCGCAGAGACACCCGATGTCATCGGCCGCGTTCGAGTTTGCCGCGCCCCATCGCCGCCCGGCGCGCCGAAGCGCGGCCATGCTGCTCGGCGTGGCGCTGCTCGGCGTGGCGCAGCTTGGGGCGGCGCGGCCCGCGGCGGCGCAGCCCGAACCGGAGGGCGGGTTCCACGGGCCGCACGGCTACGTGGTGGTCGCGCACTTCAGCCTGGACGGGACGGCGCACGGCATCGACGGCGCGCTGGAACTGCTGCTGGACGACCGCATCAACGGCCGCACCCGGCGCGCGTACGCGCAAATGTACTGGTTCGGCGTCACCGACACCCCGGCTGTCGAGGAATCGGTGATGGGGCAGACGCTGATCGCCGCGAAGCTGCGTCTGGTGAGCCGGGACGGCGAGCCGTTGGCCGAGCACCCCCTGCCCACGCCCTTCGCCGAGGTGCAGCCCGTCGCCCTTTCGGCGGCGCAGCCGCACGACTTCCTGGTGCTGGTGCAGCAGGGCGGTTTCGACGCCGTCAACGGGACGATCGGCGTTCTGCTGGGTGTCGCCGACGGCCGCATCCACCCCCTGCGCGCCACCGACGCGCTGTCCGGCGAGGAGGCGGCCATCGAGTTGCTGCGCACCGTCGGCGCCGACTGGCGGATCGTGCCGAACCCGTCCGGCCCCGGCGCCGAAATCCTGCAGATCTCGTGCGCGCCCGAAGACATCGCCGAGGACGGGTTTCGCGAGGTCTACGCGCGCTACCACCGGCTGCGCGACGGCTGGCACTACGACACCCGCCTGGAGCGTGGCTATTGCAATTGGCCGGGCGACTTCCCGGCCCGCGACCTCTTTCCCTGACCGGCGCCATGTTCAGCCTCGTCACCACCCATCCCGCCGTGCAGAGCGGCCTTCTTCCCCTGGCGGCGGCGCTGCTGCTGAGCGTGGGGCTCGGCCGCCGCGCCGCCGGCGCGGCGGTTGGCGTCGCCTACCTGCTGTCGCACCTCGCGGTCCTCGGGCCGCCCCCGTTCCCGCCCGTGGCGGCGATGCAGAAGCTGTTCTACGTCGCGGCGGCATTCCTGGCGGCCGGCGTCCTGCTCGACGCCATGGCGGCGCGCCGCCCGGTGCGCCGCGCCGTTGCACTCGCCGCGCCCGCGGCGGCGCTGACTTGGCTGGCGCTGCCGATCCTGCTGCGCGCCGCCACGCCGGGCACCTGGGCGCCGGGCGTCTGGCTGACGGTCGCCGGCACGCTGCTGGCGGCCGGGGTGGCCATGCTGCGCCTGGAGCGCCGGTTGGACGACGGGGTGACCGGTCCGGTCATCGTCGTCGCGGCGGCGGTGGGGACGGGGGTGGTGGCGCTGCTCGGCGGCTCGGCGTCAATCCTGCAGCTCGCCATGGCGGTGGCGGCGGCGACCGGCGGCTTCCTGCTGGTGAACTGGCCGCGCCAGCGCCACCGCGTAGCCGCCGCGCTGCTGCTCGGTGCCGGCGCGCTGGTGCCGGTGCTGGCCGGACAACTCGTGCTGTACACCCGGACGCCAGCGGTCGCCGTGGCGCTGCTGCTGCCGGTCTTCTTTGCCGATATCGTCGCCGACCGGCTGCCGGTCCGTGCCGGAGCATGGCGCCCGGTGTTGCTGGGAATGCTGTGTCTGGTGCCCGTCCTGCTGGCCGTCGCCGTCGCCTGGACCGCGGCCCCGGTGCCGGATGCCTACACCGGCTAGCCTTCTCCACCCCCGAGACGTCTCACCAAACAAGGCCGGAACCATGACCATCCACGCCCCCTTCGCCACCGGACTTCTGGCCGCAGCGCTGCTGAACGCGCTCGCCGTTCCCGCCGCCCGCGCGCAGGAGCACATCCATATGGAGCGTGCCGCCTACCAGGACGCATGGATCAAGAGCACGCCGGCCGATCCGAGCGAGGAATGGAGCACCGCCTACGGCGGCCGGCTGTACGACCAGTGGGCCGAGATCCTCGACCAGAACCTGCCGGCGCGCACCCACCTCTCCTACCCGCGCACCGCGGCGGAGAAGGGCGCCAACACCTGGCGCTGCGTGACCTGCCACGGCTGGGACTACCGCGGCGCCGAAGGGGCGTTCGCCTCTGGCCCGCAGGCCACCGGCATCAAGGGCATCACCGGCATGGCCGGCGCCGCCCCCGAGGCCATCGTCGCCATCCTGCGCAACCCGACGCACCGCTACACGCCCGACCTGATCCCGGACGATGCCGCCCGCCGTCTCGGCCTGTTCGTTTCCAAGGGTCAGATCGACACCACCCGGCTGATCGATCCGGCCACCGCGGCGTTCAAGGGCGATGCCGGGCGCGGCAAGGCGATGTTCCAGAACCTGTGCGCCACCTGCCACGGCTACGACGGCAAGGCGCAGAACTTCGGCAGCACCGCCGCGCCCGAGTTCGTTGGCACGGTCGCCGTCAAGGATCCCTGGCGCCTGCTGCACAAGGTCCGCAACGGCCGGCCGGGCGAGGCGATGCCGGCCAACATCTGGATGGAACCGGACGTCCTCGCCAACCTCGGCGCCTACGCCCAGACGCTCGACGTGAAGTGACGAAGGATCCGGGGGGATGACGCGCGCCCCGCCGCTTTTCCTTCTGCCGCCGGGCGTCGCCCTGCTGACGCTCGCCGCGTGGTGGCCGGCGGTGGAATTCGGCGCCTTCGGCCTCGACGACGACGTCTACGTCTTCGCCAACCCGCACATCGGGCGGCTGGACCTGGAAACCATCCGCTGGGCGCTGCTGTCCTATCACGAGGCCAACTGGAACCCGCTGTCCTGGCTGTCGCACGCGCTGGACCGCGCGCTGTGGGGCAACGGCCCGGCCGGCCATCACGCCACGAGCGTCGTCCTGCACGCGCTGAACGCGGGGCTCGCGGTGGCCGTCGTGCACCGCATCCTGGCGGGCCCCCAGGGCGGGGCCCGGCTGGACGGGCCGGCGGCGCGCGGCGGCGCCCTGCTGGCCGGCGTGCTGTTCGCGCTGCATCCCGTGCAGGCGGAAGCGGTGGTGTGGATCGCCCAGCGCAAGACGCTGCTGGCGGGCCTGTTCTCGCTGGTGGCCGTGCTCGCCTGGCTGGCGTGGAACGACCATGGCCGGCGCCGGGCCTATGCGCTGGCGCTGGCCGCCTTCGCGGCGGCGCTGATGAGCAAGCCGACGGCGGTCGGGCTTCCGCTCGTTCTGATGGCGCTTGCTCCGATGGCACCGGGCGGCCGGCGCCGGGTGCTGGCGGGACTGGCGCCCTTCGTGCTGCTGGCGGCGGGCACCGCCGCGATCACCCTGCTCACCAACCAGCTCTCCGGCGCGCTCGACACCGACGCGACGATCCCGCTGGCCCAGCGCCTGCCCGCCGCGGTGCGGGCGCTGCAACACTATGCGGCGGCGCTGGCATGGCCGGGGGCGATCGCCGCCTTCCATCCGTTGCCCGCCGGCCTCTCCCTCCTCGATCCCGGCATCGTCCTGAGCCTCGCGGCCATGATGATCGCCGCCATCCTGGCGGTGTCCGAGCGGCGGCGACGGCCCTGGCTGGCGGCCGGCGCGGTGTGGGTGGTCGCCGGGCTGCTGCCGACGCTGGGCGTGCGGGTCGGCCTGCCGATCCTCGCCGCCGAACGCTACCTCTACCTGCCCGTGCTCGGCCTGTTCCTGGCCGTAGCCGGGGCGGTGGCTCCACTGCTGCGCGCGCCGCCAGCCGGGCCGGCGGTCGCCGTACTGGCCGCCGCCGCCCTGCTGCCGCTGCAACGGCCGGTGCTGGAAAGCTGGCGGGATAACGTCGCCGCCTGGAACCGCGTGATCGCCGTGCACCCGAACGCACACCCGCTGCCCTACGCGCTGCTCGGCGGCGCGCTCCGCGAGGCGGGCCGACCGGTCGAGGCACTGGCGGCCTGTGAACACGCGCTGACCCTGCGCCCCCGGCACCTCAAGGGCACGGTCTGCAAGGCGCAGGCGCTGTCGGCGCTGCGCCGCTGGGACGAGGCCCTCGAACCGTTCGACGCCGCGCTGGCGGCGGACGCGAGCGAGCCCACCCTGTTCAACGACCGCGGCGTGGCGCGGCTGGCGCTGCGCCGCTTCGCGGCGGCCGAGGCCGATTTCCGCCAGGCGCTGGCCTCCGGCCTCGACGACGTCCGGCCGCACTACAACCTCGCGGTGGCGCTCGCCGCGCAGGAACGCCGCGCCGAGGCCTGCGCCCATCTGGCCGAGGCGGCGCGGCGCGGCTTGCCCGACGCCACGGCCCCGCTGCGCGAACGCACCTTCGCCCCGCTGCACGGCGCGCCGTGCTGGCGGGAAATCGTCGGGACGCTGGGGCGGTAGGTCACGGGTTCCATGCGTCCAGCACGCGCCGCACGCACGGGGCGCCGCGCACCGGATCGAAACCGGCGTCGGTCTCGACCAGTCCGCGATCGGTGAAGCCGTGGCGGCGCGCCTGCCGCAGCAGGCCGCAGGCCTCCTCCGCGTCGCCACGGCCGGCGCGCACCAGCGCCAGATTGTAGAGCGCCGGGACGTGCGTGCCGTCCGCCCGCAGGGCGGCGCGCAGGTCGCTTTCGGCGCGCGCCATGTCGCCCAGGCGCAGCAGCGACAGGCCCCGGCTGCTCAGCACCACCGGGTTCGCGCCGCCGCGCCGCAGCACCTCGGTGAAGTCACGCACCGCCTCGGCGTGGCGGCCGAGGCCGGCGTGCGCCTCGCCCCGGCAGTTGAGCGCGGTCAGGTCGGCCGGCGCCAGCGCCGCGGCACGCCCGCAATGGCGCAGCGCCGCCCCCCAGTCCTGCGCGTCGAGGTCGGCGAAACCACGCCCGACCAGCGCCAGCGGCACCTCCGGGTAGCGCGCCAGCACGCGGTTCCAGAAGCGGCCGCTGTCCGTCCACACCGGCAGTTCCGCCCACAGCACGGGCAGCAGCGCCAGCGGCACGGCCACGGCGACCGGCAGCATCAGCGGCGGGCTCAGCCGCCGCGCCGCCAGCGCCAGCCCGGCGGCGGCCAGCAGGAACGGGCCGGCGGCGGCAAGGTACAGGTAGCGCTCGGCCGCCAGCACCGGCACCCCGACCCGCACAAGCCCCAACGTCGGCAGCAGGCCCAGTGTCAACCACATCGCCGCGGCGAGCGGCGCCGGCCGGCGGCGCGCCAGCACCGCAAGCCCTCCGGCAGCCGCCGCCAGCGCCACGGCAACAGCGATGGCCCCGGCAAGATCCGCGCGCTCCGGCAGCGGGTGCAAGGGCGACAGATCGTTCGGCCACAGCAGCACGCGGGCGTAGCGCAGCAGCGCCGGCGGCACCGCCGCGACGCTGTCCGACGGCGGCACGATCGCCTGTGCGGCCAGTCCGCCGCCCACGGCATTGCCGGCCAGCACGACCAGCGCCGCGCCGGCCGCGAGCAGCAGGAGCGGCGCCTGCTCCCGCAGCAGACGGCGCCAGCCGGCCGTGCGGTGCCGGGCCAGCGGATACCAGTCCAGGACCAGCAGCATCGCCGGCAAGGTGACCGCCACGCCCTTGCTGAGCAGCGCCCCGGCGACTGCGGCCAGCGCGGCGGCGTACCAGCGGCGCCGGCCCGTCCGCCCCCACCCCACCCAGGCGAGCGCCGCCAGCAGGGCGAAGGTGGCGAACAGCACCGTCTTGCGCTGCGCCACCCAGGCGACGGCCTCCACCTGCACGGGGTGCAGGCCGAACAGCAGGCCGGCGGCGGCGCCCGCCGCCAGCGCCACGCCGCCCTCGATCCCGGCCGCCGCGGCCAGCCGGCGCGCCAGGGCGGCGAGCAAGCCGGCGTTGAGCGCGTGCAGCAGCACGCTGGTCAGGTGGTGCCCGGCCGGCTCGCGCCCCCACAGCGCCCAGTCCACCGCGTGCGACAGCCAGGACAGCGGGTTCCAGTTGCTCTCGTGCTGGCTGAGGAACGCCCAGCGCACGGTGCCCCAGTCGAGGCTGTGGACGGCCGCGTTGTCGAGCACGTAGGTGCCATCGTCGTAGTTGACGAAGCCCAGCCGCAGCGCCGGCAGCCACGCCAGCAGAACGGCCAGCCCCACCAGCCACGGCCCCACCAGCCACGGCAAGCCGTGTTGCCGGACGGCGCTCATGCTCCTTCTCCCCTTGCGGCGGTTGCCCGCCTCCGGGGTGCACGGGACATGCCAAGCTGGCTTAGGAATTGCTTTGTGGGGAGCATGACCACCGCTTTCCAGCACACCGGACCGGGAAACGGCGCGGACGGCGCGGCCTCCGCGATTCCCGGCGCTCCCGGTTTCGAGAAACCCGCCGGGCGCCGGCTGGCGCTCATCATCGGCGGCGGGCCGGCCGGCCTGACCGCGGCGCTGGAACTGGCGCGGCGGACCGGCGTGGTGCCGCTGGTGCTGGAGGCCTCCGACGACGTCGGCGGCATCTCCCGCACGGTCGTCCACAACGGCAACCGCATGGACATCGGCGGCCACCGCTTCTTCTCCAAGTCGGACTGGGTGACGGCGTGGTGGACGAGCGTGCTGCCGCTGGAGAAGGCCGCCGGCGGGGCCAGCGACGACGTGATGCTGGAGCGCGGGCGCCTGTCGCGCATCTTTTACCGGAAGCGCTTCTTCGACTATCCCGTGCGGCTGTCGGCGGCGACCCTGCGCAACCTCGGCCTCATCCAGGCGGCGCGCATCGGCCTGAGCTACGCCTGCGCCCGCCTGCGCCCACGCGCGCCGGAGGCTTCGCTGGAAGACTTCCTGATCAATCGCTTCGGCCGGGTGCTCTACCGCACCTTCTTCAAGGACTACACGGAGAAGGTCTGGGGCCTTCCGTGCGCACGCATCAGCGCCGATTGGGGGGCCCAACGCATCAAGGGCCTGTCGATCACCGGCGCCGTCGCGCACGCGCTGCGCAAGCTCGCTGGCGGCCGCACAAGCCTGGCCCGCACAAGCCTGGCCCCCACCAGCCTGGCCCCCACCAGCCTGATCGAGCGCTTCCTCTACCCCAAGCTCGGCCCCGGCCAGCTCTGGCAGCGCGTGGCGGACGAGGTGCGCGCGCGGGGCGGCACGGTGCTGCTGAACCAGACCGTCGTCGGCCTGGACATGCGCGACGGCCGCGTCGGCACTGTGCATGTCCGCGACGGGCGCGACGGCCACACCTGGAGCATCGAGGCCGATCACGTCGTCTCCACCATGCCCGTGCGCGACCTCGTGCAGGCGATGACCCCACCGCCACCGCCGGAGGTGGCGGCGGTCGCCCTCGCCCTGCCCTACCGCGACTTCATTACCGTGGGGCTGCTGCTGGACCGCATGCGCCCCGATGCGCAGGGGCGCACGATGCCGCCCGACAACTGGATCTACGTCCAGGAGCCGGACGTGCGCCTGGGCCGCCTGCAGATCTTCAACAACTGGAGTCCGGCGCTGGTCGCCGATCCGGAACGGGTGTGGCTGGGGCTGGAGTACTTCTGCCAGGAAGGCGACGACCTCTGGACCCTGTCCGACGCCGCGATGACCGATCTGGCGATCGCGGAGCTGGCGAAGATCGGGCTGGCCGACCGGGAGTTCGTGCGCGACGCCAAGGTGGTGCGCGTGCCCAAGGCCTATCCGGCCTATTTCGGCGCCTACCGGGACTTCGGACGGGTGCGGCGCTGGCTGGACGCGGTGCCGAACCTGTTCCTGGTCGGGCGCAACGGCATGCACCGCTACAACAACCAGGACCACTCCATGCTGACCGCCAAGCTGGCGGTCGACGCCATTGCGGAGGGGCGCAGCGACAAAGCGGCGATCTGGGCGGTCAACATCGACGACGAATACCACGAGGAGCAGCGCGAACCGGCTGTGGATTGCCGCCGGCCGGCGACGCCGGTGCCCGCCGCGCGCGAGGCCGCCGCGGCGGAGTGAATCAACCCTACCGCCGGCGGAAGACGATCACCTGCCCGTCGTCATAGAGGATGGCGCCGCGGCGCGCCCGGCGTTCGAGGTCGTGGACGAAGGCGAAGGCGCGCTCGCCGATGCGGCGCTCGTTGCGGCCCTCCTGGCGCATCCATTCCTCGTAGTCGAGGCGGCCGCGCACGGCCGTGCCGTCGTATTGCCACAGCACGTACTCGGCATCCGGCCAGCGGGCCCAGGGCGAGGCGATGCCGGCCGGTTCGGCCTCGTAGACACGGTTGCGCCGGAAGTCGAGGTGCACGGCCGAGCCCACCCACGCCACCACGCCCGCCCCTTCCGGCACCACGGCCTGCGCGCGCCGGATGCGCTCGCGCTCGCCGTCGCCCAACGCCGCGCGCGTGTAGGCGATGTGCTTGCCGTAGGTGTCCGGCCCGAGATAGGCCAGCCACGAACCGGCATCGGCGACTTGCCGCACCCGCGCCGTGAAGGCCGGCGCCAGGACGGCCATCAGGGCGACGGCCGGCAGCGCGGCGGCCATGCCGGCCGCACGGAGGCCGGCCCGCCCGCCGACAGGCGGCATCAGCGACAGGACCGCGGCCCAGCCGGCGATCAGATAGGGGATGGCGTAGCGGATGTGCGTCTCCGGACCGTTGCCCAGCGGGGCGAGGAGGACGACCATGACCAGGAAGGCCCCGCTGCTCGCCGCCACGGCACCCGACAGGGCGGCACGCCGGCCCGGATCCGCCGTCCAGCCGATCGCCAGGGCCGAGGCGGCGATGGCCGCCGCCAGCAGCAGGAAGGTGCCGGGGCTGCCGCCCAGTTGCATGGGGGCGAAGGACAGCAACGCTAGGCCCGCGCCGCGGAAGGCGCGGGGTGCCTCGTCGATCCACGGCGCCAGATAGTGGGGCGCGTGCAGCAGGGCCCAAGGCGCGGCGAACAGCGCGGCCCAGCCTGCTGTCGCCACGGCGGCGACGATCCCCTCGCGCCGGTGGCCGCGCCGGGCGGCGAGCCATACCGCCGTGCCGGCGACATGCAGCGCGGCCGGCAGCAGGAACGTCGGCTTCAGCGCCACCAGCGCGGCGCACAGCAGCCCCGGAAGCATGGCCCGGCGCGCCGTCCATGGCGCCTCGCCGGATTCGGCCGCCAGCATGGTGAGCGCCATCAGCCCCGCCACACCCAGATAGAAGGGCGCGGCGTTGGTGATTTGCGGCGGCACCAGCAGGATCGCCGCTTGCGCCAGCCACGCCCCGGCAAGGTTCCGGCGATGTGCCGGCAGCCCCACCGCCCCCAGCGCCAGGCACAGGAACACCCCGAACACACCGTCCACCGCCCCGTACCAACCGATGGGCAGGTGCTCGACCAGGATCGCGGAGAGCCAGGCCATGCCGCCCAGCGTCTCGGTGCCGAGCGCGCTCAACGGGCTGCCGAAGACCGTGCCGGTCTGCAGCATGCGCACGGGGTGGGCGAAGTACTTCTCGATGTCGTCGTGCGGGTTGTAGGCGGACGGCGGCAGGTGCGTGGCGGCAAGGAACGCCAGCACGAGGGCCGCCGGCAGCAGGGCCCACAGGTCCGCCCGCAGCCGGACAGGAGCCCGGCTCCGGACCCCGTGCAGGGCCAGGAACAGGCCGGCGCCCCAGGCGGCATGCAGCGCCGGTGCGCCTGCGACCCCCAGCAGGTTGGCGACGCCGCCGAAGACGAGCAGCACCGCCATGCCGACGGCCACCGTGACCGGCCAGGAGACGGGCCAGGAGACGGGCCGCACACCGCACAGCCGGCTGGCAACACGCCCCCACCCCCACAGCGCGGCGCACGCCGCACCCAGCACCGCCGCCGCCCACATCACCCCGATCATGCGCGTCCGCTCAGGTGTTCGCGTTTGGATTCCGGAGCTGCGGGACAGCAATTTCCACGCCAACGTTCTTGACGATTGAGAAGCGAGACCGTCGCAAACCTGGGGGGAGAAAACCGGTTCTGTTGCAAAGTCTGACGGTGGGCGCGAAGAGCCGCGATGGCAGCGTTGTCAGGCGGCCGACCCGAACAGGCTGGCGATGAAGGTCGCCTGGGTGGGCATGTCGTTGGCGGGGATGGCGGCGA
>Ga0196970_1002089_pt1 | contig 11188 bp, 12 predicted proteins | sample S1v_513CmetaG_FD_148672 | JGI IMG/M metagenome (GOLD analysis project Ga0196970, IMG submission 148672) | Soil microbial communities from Anza Borrego desert, Southern California, United States - S1+v_5-13C | ecosystem: Environmental > Terrestrial > Soil > Desert | place: USA: California... | reverse complement strand
GACCGGTGCCAGCACGGCCACCATCAGCCGCGTCAAAAAGTGCCTGCATTACGGGGCAGACGGGTACCGGATCGTGCTGGAGCGGGTCGCCAAATGAAGTATTACGACATTACCCGCCCGCTGCATGACGCCACGGCCCACTGGCCCGGAGACGAGCCCTTTCGCCTGGAGAGCACCATGAAAATGGCCGACGGCAAGTCGGTCAACCTGTCGAAGATATCGCTCAGCCCCCACAACGGGACCCATGCAGATGCACCTTATCATTATGATGATGCCGGCGCCCGCATGGACGAAGTGCCGGTGGAGCGGTACATCGGGCCGGCCCGGGTCGTGGCCCTGGAAGGCCGGCAACAAATTACGCTGGCAGATGTGAAAGCGCTGCCGTTGCAGGGTGTGAAGCGGCTGCTGGTGCGGACCGGGTCGTACCCGGACTACACGCGCTTCAACCTGGACTTTACCTACTTTGCCGCCGATGCCATTGCATACCTGGCCTCCGTCGGGGTGCGGCTGATTGGCACCGATGCCCACTCGATGGATCCGCTGAAGAGCCATGACCTGCCGGCGCATAAGGCCTGTGGCCAGACTGGCATGCTGATTTTAGAAAACCTCGATCTGGCGGCGGTGCCGCCGGGCGACTACGAACTCATCGCACTCCCGCTCCGCCTCGTGGGGGCCGATGGGTCGCCCATTCGAGCCGTATTGCGTTCCCTCACCTGAGCGGAGGTGCCGGCTTGACCTGGGATGTATTCGGGACCGCGTTCTTCTGGATGTTCATCAACGTGATGGTCGGTGTGGGACTGGTTTCCCTGGCGGCCTATCCGCCCCTCTGGCTGACCCGCTTCGTGGCAGTCCGGGGCGGTTACTGGCGCGATGTGGCTGCAGCCAGCATGATGGCTGTCTTCTGCATGTTTGCCACCTGGGAACCGGGGCCCGGCCTGAAGATGGATATTCGGATGGTGCCGCTGGGCCTGGTGGGGTGGACCCATGGTTCGTTGGCAGCGGCCATCGTGGGTGCTGCGGTTATTGCCGTGCGCACGTTGATGGGCGGTGCCGATGCCGGTATCGTGACGACCATTTTCTACACCCTGCTCTGTGTGGCGATGATTCCGCTCTTCCGGGGGCGCCCGAAGACGTGGCCCTGGCTCGCAGCGATGGGCGTGGCCCAGACCGTAGCCGGGTATGCAGTGGGACAGGTGGTGCACGCGCAGCAGCCACCGGGGCTGGAACTGACCAGCCCGCTCTGGTTGGGCCTGGCGGTCATTCAGATCATCAGCCTGTGGGTGATTAACTGGCAGGTTTGCAGCTTGCAGGAGAAGCAGCGGCTGCAGGCGGAGCTCTCCAGCGCCCTGGAGTCGAAGGAAGCGATGCTTCAGCTGATCCCCCAGGCGCTGTTCGTACTGGACAAGGACCGGCGGGTCGTGGAGGCGAACGAGGCGGCCAACCGGCTGGCCGGTGCCGGCCGCCTGCCGCCGGAAGTGCTGGGGAGTGCAGAGGTGGCCGATGCGCTCCGCCATCATCGGCGCATCAGCGGCAGCCGGACCACCGTGACCGATGCCCGGGGCTGTGAGCGCATCATGCTGGTGTCGACGGTGCCCCTGGAGAACGGCAGCATGATGCTGGGCATGGCCAATGTGACGACCCTGGTGCGGCAGGAGCGGGAAGAGGCCCGCCGCGACCGGCTGGAGTTGCTGGGGCGCATGGCGGCCATGGCGGCGCACGAAATCAAGAACCCGCTGACGACGATCAAGGGGTTCCTCCAGCTCATGTTGGGGCGCCCGGAGTTCGCCGCACATCGGCCGACGTTTTCGCTGGTACAAAGTGAAGTGGAGCACATCAACCGGGTTGTGGGCGATTTTCTGGACTTGTCGCGGGGGGCCGACCGGCAGCCGGAAAAGGTGGAGCTGGACGGACTGTTGCGTGAGGTTATTGACGGGATGGAGCTGCAGTTCCCCGGGAGCGGCGTCGAGGTGCGGTTCGAAGGGGAAGACGGGCTTGCCGCGGTGGTTGACCGGAAGTCGCTCAAGCAGATTCTGCGGAACCTGGTGGCGAACGCCTACGAGGCGATGCCCGGGGGCGGGCTGCTCCGTTTGCGCCGGGCATTTGTGGTGCAGGGAATCAGCCTGTCGGTCATCGATTCTGGTCCCGGGATTGGACCGGATGTGATGGCGCACATTTTTACGCCGTATACGACGACCAAGAGCACCGGGACGGGGCTGGGTCTGGCCATTTCGCATAAGCTGGCGACGGAGCTGGGCGCCGAACTGACGGTGGAGTCGGAGGTGGGGCGCGGATCGTGCTTCCGGCTCTGGCTGCCGGTGTCAATTGGGCCGTTGGCGCAGGCTGCTGCGGGTGAGATGCCCCCTTCATAGGAAAAGCAAAGCCCCGTGCCTGCTGTGGCACGGGGCTTTAATGTGGCGCAGGGAGGAGCTAGTAGAGGAGGGCGCTCTGGCGCTGGGCGAGGAAGGGTTTCTGCTGGTCGGCCCAGGCAGCGGAGATTTCAGCCACCGTGGCGCCCGCCTCGAGGGCCGTGCGCCAGGCGTCGGTGCCGGCGAGGAGGTCGAAGAAGCGCTTGCCGCCTTCCTTGTACGGCGGGAGGAAGCCGAAGTCGGCGGGATGCAGGTCGCGGATGGTCTTGACCATGTGCAGGCCCAGCAGGGGCGCCTGCACCGCCTTCTTGTCGATAATATGGACCTGCACGCCTTCGCACTGCGTGTCCTTGTGCTTGCTGAAGGTCGGCGTGAAGTAGACCGAGCGGAACCGGACGCCCGGCAGGTTCAGGGCGTTCAGGGCATCGGCGAGGCGGCGGCCATCGATCCAGGGGGCGCCAATTTGCTCGAAGGGCTTGGTGGTGCCACGGCCTTCGGAGAGGTTGGTGCCTTCAAACAGGCAGGTGCCGCCGTAGAGGACCGCCATTTCGATGCCGGTGGAGTTGGGGCTCATGGGCACGAAGGGGATGGCGGTCTCGTCCCACCACATGTCGCGGCTCCAGCCTTCCATAGGCACCACGGTCAGGTCGCAGCCGACGGTCAGGTTGAACCAGCGGGCCAGTTCGCCGATGGTCATGCCGTGCCGCACGGGCAGGGGGTAGAGCCCCACGAAGGAGGCGTAGGCCGGGTCGAGGATGTTGCCTTCGACCATCTCACCGCCGATGGGGTTGGGGCGGTCCAGCACGACGACGGAGAGGCCGAACTCCTTGGCCGCCTCCATGGCGTAGGCGAGGGTGTAGGGGTAGGTGTAGTAGCGGACGCCGATGTCCTGAATATCGTACACGAGCACGTCGACGCCTTCGAGCATCTCCTTGCTGGGGCGCCGGGTGGAGCCATACAGGCTGTGGACGGGCAGGCCGGTGACCGGGTCACGGTCGGAGGAGACGTGCTCACCGGCAGCGGCGGCCCCGCGGATGCCGTGCTCGGGTCCATAGAGCGCCACAAGGTTGATTTCAGGATGGTGATGGAAGAGGTCGACGGTGGAGCGGAAGTACGGGTCGACACCGGTGTGGTTGGTGATCAGCCCGACCCGGCGGCCGCGGAGCAGGGCAACCTGCTTCTCCAGCAGGACTTCAAGCCCTAGTTTCATATGGGTGGCTCCTCCTCGAAGTGGTATAGTCCACTTGTGAAGTTCGACTTCCAACAGGATTCCCCTTCTGGCGGCATATACCGAGCGGGAAAACCGGCGGGAACTTTGCTGCGGTCTGCGAAATCTGCCCTTGATAAACGTTATGGTTCAGAGGAAGGGGGACATCAAACATGTCCGTACAGACGACAGGAACGTTTCAGATGCTTAGTTGGAATGAACAGCCCTACCATGAAACCCAGGAAGAGCAGAGGCTTGCCCGTGCCAGCGTGACCAATCGGTTCTCCGGCGTGGTTGAAGGTGATGGAACGCTGGAATATCTGCTGCACTACGGCGAAAGCAGTGCGGTCAGCTACATTGGGCTGGAGCGGGTGACAGGCCGCATTGGTGACAAGGCCGGCAGCTTCGTCCTGCAGCACAGCGGTACCTTTGAGGACGGGCGGGCCAAGGGCACCTGGTTCGTGATGCCGGGCTCGGGCACGGGCGACCTTCGCAGCCTCCGGGGAGAGGGCTCTTTCCTGGCCGAACTCCACCAGAAGGATGTTCCCTACACCCTGAACTACCGCTTCGAATAAGAGGAACCCGGCCCTCAGGTGGGCCGGGTTCTCCTATCGGGGTGCCGGGGGCTGGGCAAGGGCCTTACTCGGCCGCTGCCTCAGCGGCCCGGGCCTGGGCTGCCGCCCAGATTTGCGGCCCCACGGCCTGCTGCACGCCCGTGGCCGCCTGCTTGAGCAGGGACTCGGCCCCGGTGATGACTTGGTTCAGGGGGGACAGGGCGGTACGCACATCGGCAGGGGCGCTGGCCAGCGTCTGCTCCCACTGGGAGCGGGTTTTGCTATGTAGGCTGATCAGCTTGTTGACACCGACGGCCAGGGAGGCCAGCACATCGGGCGTGGCTTCACCGACGAGGAAGCGGCGGATGGCGCCCAGGGCGGCGTAGTGCGTGAACGCGGCCTGCTGCAGTTGCTCCAGCAGGGCGGGCACACCCGCAACCGAGTCAGCCTTGGCGGATACGCTGACGTCGAGCAGCACCGAAATGGTGAGCTGGTAGCTGGGCAGCGCCTGCTCCAGGGTGCGGGCAATGCCTGTGAGATGGCGGGCGAACTGCTGCTGGGGCGTGGGCTGCTGGGCGTTGGCGCCCCCGGCGGCGCCTGGGGCGACCGGTGCGGAGACCGGCGGGACAGGCGGGGCCTGAGCCTGCGGCGGGGCATAGGGCTGGGGCTGCGGCTGCGCAAGCGGGAACGCCTGCTGCTGGCCGAACGGCTGGGCCTCCGGAAGGGTATACGGCTGGACGTAGGTTTGCGGCTGAGGTTGTGCATACGGCTGGCCGGCGGGCTGGCCGAAGGGCTGGGCATAGGGCTGGGCCGGGGGCTGGCCGTAAGGCGGTGCATAGGATGGTGCCTGGGGCTGGCCCAGAATCTGCGCATAGGATGGGGCCTGCGGCTGACCCAGGAGCTGCGCATACGAAGGGGCGGGCGACGGGCCGAACGGCTGCGCCGGACCGAATGCAAGCGCCTGCGAAGCGGTGCCCTGCTGGTCTTGCGGCCAGTCAGCGCCCGGCGTATTGGCGACGGACCCGATCTGTTGCTGCACGGTTCATCCTCCTTCCTAGAGGCTCCTCGTACAGCGCCATGCTATGCAGGTGCCCGCTATTGTGCGCCTGTCGTAATGGTGGCGACCCAGGTTTCGTTGTTCCAACCCACCGTGCAGCCTAGCTGTTCGGCCAGGAACCGCACCGGAATCAGCACCCGCTCTTCCGCCCAGATGGCGGCCGTGCCCATCTCTGTTTCCATACCGTTGACGAGCGCCACGCTGCTGCCCGGGGTGATGATCATCTCCAGCGCATCTTTGAAGATGTGGACCCGCTCACCGTCCCACTCGACCGTGGCGCCCAGCTGCTCGGCCAGGCGGACCGGCGCCACCGACCAACCGGGCGGCAGCACCCGCGGGTAGACCGGCAGCTCCGGGCGCCGTCCATCGATCTCGATGACGAGTTCATCTTTGTGGGGGATGTTGATGACATACCCGACCGGTGTATCGGGGTTCCCGTTATAGGCGGCGAGCCGGGGACCGGTCACGTTGTGACACGCGCCGATCTGCGCCCATGTGTCCCGATACTGGACCACGTAGGTATCGCCGCCGAAATCTCGCTGATTCCGGTCGATGCCGAGCAGCTCTGTGAGCGTGACGAACTGATACCCCTTCGCCCGCAGGTCTGTCACGTACCGGCGGGTGCCTTCAACCGTGTTGCGGGCCGACCCGTGTTGGAGCACAATCGCCCCGGGATGGATGTTCTGCACCACGCTCTGCCGGATCGCTTCGGCGCTGGGACCTGCCCAGTCGCGGGTATCAACCGACCAAAGGAAGGCGTACTTGTACCCGGCCTCCCCGGCGACATCCAGCAGCGTCTGGTTCCAGTCGCCGTAGGGCGGGCGGAAGAGAGGGGCGGGGCTGACACCGGCCACTTCCTCGATCAGTTCACCGGCCCGGGCGATTTCCCAGTGCATGGAGGCTGCAGTCCGGGTCGTCATGAGCGGGTGTGTGACGGAGTGGTTGCCGATCTGGTGGCGGGAAGCGACTCGCCGCACCAGGGCGGCGTTGTGTTCCACCTCACCGGCGAGAAAGAACCAGGTGGTCTTGACGTTCAGTTCCTCAAGCAGAGCGACCAGGGCGGGGGTGGAGGCGCCGAACTCGGTGTCGAAGGTGAGCGCCACGTCGCGGCAGGCGGTGACGGGGCCGCGGTACATCAGCTTCGCCGCCGCATCGGCCCGGGCGCCCCCGGCGGCGAGCAGGGAGGATATCAGCAGCACCGACGCGGTGCCGGTAGCGAGCAAAGACCGGTTCATAGAAAACCACCTCATGTTGTGAATGTGAGGTGGCCAAAAGGCCCCCTCGCCCGCGTGTACGGGCAAGGGGGCCGAACTGTTCGTGAGGCGCAGCTGTTCTCGCTGGCGGCTACCCGGGCATGGCCATGAGCGCGCTGAGCAACTGTTCTCGGGTGAAGTAGAGCCGGTCCCCGTCGAGGGTCAGCGGACCACGGCCCTGACCGACCTCGGTCACCGCAAAGTTCCCCTGGTCGATGGCGTAGATGGTGCCATCGCACGTGACAAACGCATGGGTGCGGCTCACGACCGGCGCCGAAGGCGTCGTGCCGCAGATGGCCGGGTAGCGGACGATTTCGCCCGTGGCTGCATCCAACACGGTCAGGCCGTCACGGACGGTGACCCAGAGTTGGGCACCGTCAGAGGCGAGAGCGCCGGACTCGTGGAGGCCCCGGGCCTGCCAGAGCCGCCGGCCGGTGGCCTCGTCCAGGGCGGTGACGGTCTGTCCGGCCGAGACGTAGACCCGGCCCCGTTCGACCAATAAGTGCTTCTGACCGTGGTTCCGGTCGGCCATGCTGCTTTCGTAATGCCAGAGGGGACGGCCGTCGATGGTGCGGTAGGCGGACACGCCGCCGGATTCGTTGGTGATGAACATGCGGGCGCCGAACGCCACCGGCGCCCCTTTCCCGCTGACTGACACCTGCCAGAGCTTGCTGCCGTTGTCGGCATCAAAGGCGATGAGGGTGCCCCCGTGGCCGCCTTCGTCGGCGTTGATGAGCACCTTGCTGCCCAGCAGCATCGGCTGCGGCGCCCCGTACTGATTCCCGCGGATGGCGGCAAACCAGATCATGTTGCCGGTGGCGGCCTCCAGGCCATAGAGCCGGGTCGAGTCCCAGCTGCCGGTGCCAACGTACAGCATGCCCCGGGCGGCGTCGTACACGGGCGCGGTGCTGTCCGCCAGGGGCACTGTCCAGACAACCTGGCCGTCTTCTCGGTTGAGGGCGGTCAGTTCCCGGCCGCCGGGGGCGAAGACGAGGCCTTCGCCGGTCAGCACCGTCGGACGGGTGGGGGAGTCCATGGCAATGTGCGAATCCCACATGTCGACCGCCTTGGTGCCGAAGGTGGCGCCTTCGGTGGTGAAGGCGGGCTGGGCCGTGGCCGACGTGGGCGAGGTCAGGTCGACGGACATGGTTGCCTCGTCCCAGAGGACGTTGGCCCCGGCCATTTCGGCGAAGAACCGCAGCGGCACAAGCACCCGGCCTCGCACGATGCGGGGCGCCACGCCCATGGCGACCGTTTCGCCATCGACCACCGCGTCCTTGGAGCCGACTTCGAACGCGATGTAGTGGCCGTCACGCTCGACGAAGGCGGTTTTGGATTCGGCGTCCCAGTCGACGAGGTAGCCCAGTGCTTCGGCCATGTGCCGGATGGGCGCCAGCGTGCGGCCGGCGGAAAGGTCGATGGTGGCGGGAACATCCATGAGCAGCGGAGCGCCATCCAGCCGGATCGATGGGTTGATTTCGTGAGCGCGTCCCAATGGTGCCAGCCACACTGCGAGCAGGAGCCCGCCGACCACCAGAGCCGCATTCCGATACTTCAAGCTCGCTCGACCCCTTTCGGTATCTTCTGATTCCCATCACGCAAGTGCGGCGCATTTTGTTTCAGGACACGGACAAATACGCCGTGAGCAAAAGCCCACGGCGTTTGAAGCGAGACCTGTTTAGTTGTGGTAACCCATCTGAAGCGCTTTGCGGTACCAGTCGGCCCCAAAAGGGAAACCGGCGGCCGCCGCTGCGGCGACTGCATCATCGATCGAGTAGGGAACACGGCGGAGAGTGATAGAGCCGGTGGCGGTGTCGAGCAGCGCCCATGAGGCACGCCAGTCGTAATCCAGCGAAAATCCGACCGCACCGGTGTTGACGAGCAGGTTCCCGGCGAACCGGAAGACGAAGGGGGAGTGGATGTGGCCCATAACCAGCCAGTCGGCTTCCAAATTGGCGGTCAGCGCCTGGATCTTCTCCAGCGGGCTGGTGGGGCGCAGGGGGGTAACGGCGTCCTGCGGGTTTGCGTGCACGAACCGGATGCGCACCCCGTCCACATCGATGCGATGATCGAACGGAAGGCCGGCCAGGTAGGCGAGGTGGTCCGGCCCCAGCCGGTCCACGTGCCACTGCAGATACCCCGGCATGTTGACGTCCTCCGGCAGGGGGCGGGTGGGGGCGATGTTGGCGCAGTGGAGCAGGTAGAGGTCGGTGTTTCCGTGCACACACGGAATGCCCAGTTGGCGGATGCGGTCGGTGCACTCGGCGGGCTGAGGCCCTTTATAGGCCAGGTCGCCCAGGCAGATGGTGGCATCGGGGTGTTGGCCGGCCACGTCGCGCAGGACCGCCTCTAGCGCTGTAAGGTTGCCGTGAATGTCGGAGATCACCGCGATCTTCAAGTTGACAGCTCCTCGCCACTTTTTGGATAGGGTGCCCCGGACGGGGCGCCGCCATGAGACAGGATTTGGCGCCCGATTGGAGAAAATGCCGAGTGGAGGAGGGATGACCATGTTTACAGCCTATACGCCGCTGGACCGGTGCATTGGCCGGGAAATCAGTGTGCGGGTGAACGGAGAGGCCCACGTGGGCATGCTGGCGGGTATTTACACCATGGGTGGCACGTCGGTGCTGGTCATTACGCCGATGCACGGCGCCGGCATGGAGGTGCACATTCCGATGACGGGCGCGGTGGTCACGGTGACGCCCGACAAGCGTTAGTCATTGGGCAGCAGGTGGATGACGAGCCAGGAGAGCATCAGCGCCATGAAGATGCGAATGTGAATCGCTTCAAAGTCGAAGCGCAGAAAGAGCTCCCCTGCCACCAGGAACGCGGCAAAGAGCGCCAGCCCGGCGCCAATGGCCGCGTTCGTCGCTTTTTTGTTGGCGATGTCGGTCAGGGCGCGGCAGAAGAGAACAGCCGTGGCAAACTGCCAGAGCACCACGCCGACGAAGGCGATGATGGCGAAGTTGGTTGGCAACCGGTAGGTCGCCAGATAGCCGCGAACGAGGTCAAAGTTGTGGGACGCAAACGGAACAGCGCCGTCGACCAGACGGAGCGCCTTGAGCAGGCTGAACAGGTTGGTTGTGGCGATAATGCCAATCCAGAGCGTCCAGAAGGCCAGAATGATCCGCTTCCCAACCGATGCGCTCATGATCAAATCCCTCCTGCCTACTTATACGGCAGTCGGACATACTACAAGCACCACCAACGAGGAGGTGACTGAACATGACGGACGCTGAGGATTTCACTTATCGCGGCCTGGGCTGGGACCGCCCGAACGAGAAGCCGCGGGACACGGATATGAAGCCTGCGGAATTCGGTATGGCGGCCAACGATCGCGATATCGACACCGACATGCAACCCGCGAAGTTCAGTGCCGACTTTCGGGTGGATTTGACCAGCGACCCGCGAGACCGAAGCCTGGCCCAGCGGGTAAACGGTAAGTAACTGGCCTGCCAGCGCATCCAGGAATTTACCGAGTGTGAACCGACAGCGCAGCGTACACTGTTAGCAACTGTTACGAGTGCACACCGGCGCCTGCGGCCGGGGTGACTCACAGGAGGAGGCAAACGCACCGTGAGCTTTAGCATCTATGTTGGAAATCTGCCCTGGCGTACCACCGCCGACGACCTGCGCGCACTCTTTGAGCCCTACGGGGCGGTGGAGAACTCCCGTATCGTAACCGATCGTGAAACGGGACGGTCCCGTGGTTTCGGGTTTGTCGACATGGCCGATGATGAAGCCGGCAAGAAGGCGATCGCCGAGTTGCACAACTACGACTACGGCGGCCGACCGCTGACGGTGAATGAAGCCCTCTCGAAGCAAGGGGCGCCCCGCGGCGGGGTGTAATAGCGGTTGACGGTAGGGCCACCTTTGTTCTCCCCCGGGGAGCAAGGGTGGCCCGTTTTTGTTGTCAGAGTGATTGACCAAAGCAGGTCCTTTATGGTATCCTGCGTTTAGTCCGTTACCGCTTTATCAAGCTAAAGCGGGAAACGATGTCTGTTCGTTTGATGGAGGCGTACTTATGAACGTACCGAACAGCCGCAACCAGATTCCCGAAGGGGTTCGCGATCAGCTGCCCCGGGAGGCGGCCCAGATGCGCCGCCTGGCCGACCGGCTGGGCGATGTTTTTGGCACGTGGGGCTACCGCGAGGTGGTGACGCCGGGGCTGGAGTACCTGGAGACGGTGACGGCCGGTGCCGGGTCGCAGGGCCGGCGTGAGGATTTGTATCAGCTTTTTGACCGCAAGGGGCGTACGCTGGCCCTGCGGCCTGATATGACGACCCCGATCGCCCGGGTGGCCGCGACGAAAATGGCGGGCGAGCCACTGCCGCTGCGGTTGTCGTACTTTGCGCCCGTGTATCGGCACCGGGCGCTGAAGGCCGGCAGCGTGAGCGAGATCTGGCAGGCGGGGATTGAGTTGATCGGTGCTGCGGGCGCTGCCGCCGATGGCGAAGTGGTGGCTCTGGCTTGCGGGGCGTTGGCCGCCAGCGGGCTGGAGGGGTTCAAGCTGGGGTTGGGGCATGTGGACTTTGTCGAGGGGATCTTCGCCGAGGCGGGGGTTGCACCCGCGACGGAGGAGGCCTTGAAGGAGGCCCTGGTGGCCCGGGACCTGGTCGCCTTTGAGAAGGGTGTGCGCGAGGCGGGTCTGCCGCGGGAGAAGGCGGAGTTGCTGGTCGCCATGGCGAGTTTCCAGGGGAGCTATGAGCAGGCTGTGGCCCGGTTCGGGGGCTTGGGGGCTGAGGCCGGCG
>Ga0196970_1002088_pt1 | contig 11190 bp, 13 predicted proteins | sample S1v_513CmetaG_FD_148672 | JGI IMG/M metagenome (GOLD analysis project Ga0196970, IMG submission 148672) | Soil microbial communities from Anza Borrego desert, Southern California, United States - S1+v_5-13C | ecosystem: Environmental > Terrestrial > Soil > Desert | place: USA: California... | reverse complement strand
CGGAAACAACTCCTGTTGCTGCTGCTTCTGAGGAAACAAGTACTGAAGCTGCTCAGACTCAGGAAACTAATGCTGCTGCTGCGGATACCGCCGCCGCTGATATAGCTGCTGAAGACACTACCACTCCTGAAGCATCTGCTGAGGAAGGAACAGAAGAGCCTAAGGCTTAACTGATAATAAATTTTACATCAAAGAGGCTGCATCGCTTTTGATACAGCCTCTTTTCATTTTAGTTCATCAATCACTTTAACCCTCATGCTACTTCTTCCCTTCCCCTTTCCCTCCTGATGTCGTGTCTTTCTTCTTCCGGCCAGCATCTTTCAATGCCTTATCGATGATCCACTCTATCTGCCCGTTCACACTTCTGAACTCATCCGACGCCCACTTCTCCAGCACCTTAAAGGTGTCCTCATCTATCCTTATCACAAAGCTTTTCTTCGAACTCACTACCACACTGTTTTATTGATATAAAGTACCGGTATTCAATACTGGCTGTGCACCTTTTTCACCACATAGCACCACCATCAGGTTGCTCACCATTGCAGCTTTCTTCTCCTCGTCCAGCTCCACTATTTTTTTCTTGCTTAGCTGCTCCAGTGCCATCTCCACCATACCCACAGCACCCTCCACGATCTTATATCTTGCAGCTACTATCGCTGTGGCCTGCTGCCGCTGCAACATAGCGCCGGCTATCTCCTGTGCATACGCGAGGTGACTTATCCGCGCTTCAAGTATGGTAATACCAGCAGTGGACAGTCGGTCTGTTAGTTCCTTTTCCAGTAGCTCATTTACCTTTTGGCCTCCTTCCCTCAGTGTAAGGTCGGCGTGTTCGTCTTCAATGTTGTCGTAAGCGAAACTGGTGGCGAGGGTTCGCACGGCAGCCTCGCTCTGGGTGTTCACGTATCCGCCGTAGTTGTCCACTTCAAAGGCCGCCTTGTAGGTATCGCGCACCTGCCACACTATCACCGCTCCAATCTCTATAGGGTTACCCATCTTATCATTCACCTTCAGGGTAGGTGTAGCAAGGTTATTTGCCCGCAGAGAAAGCTTGGTCGAGCCATAGAACGGATTCACAAAGAACAACCCATTGTCTTTCACGCTCCCTACATATTTGCCAAACAGGTTCAGCACCCGGCTATGATTCGGCTGAATGATCATCAGTCCCTTCCATATGAAGGTTGTAAGGACAAGTGCGGGAATAGCAACCCACAGGAGTCCCGGACTTTGTTCCACCAGGGTAAAGCAGTAAACAGAAATACCTATCAGGACAACGGATATTACTAGTGCTAAATACCCGTTCATTGGTTTGTTGATTTTTTCCATACGCTATAGTTTATGATATCATTTTGATATCAAATCTATACCATAGCATTCAATTTTCCAAACATACTTTAGGTAATAGGCTTCTCCCTCTGCGCACCGTACTTAGAGGAGACACCCCTCGTCACTCAAAAAAGAAAATGATCATCATCACTAACATTTCCAAACACCCTGTCGTCTTTCCCTCGAACCAATTCTAAAAACAACCATTTTATGAAGAAGCTAATCTTTACTATGCTTACCGCCTGTACCGGTTTCGTTGCCGCACAGGCTCAAAACAATGTCATCACTGGTATGATTCAGTGGGACAGCACCATCAACGCATCTAACACCACCAGCTTTCTGGTGTACCTGATCGTGCACGACACTGCAGCCAATACACTCACTGCCGTAGACTCACAACAGGTAACAGGCTGGCTCGCCAGTTACTCTTTCCTTAACCCCGCACCTGGTCTTTACAGAACAAAAGCCGCTCCCATCCTCGGTACTCCTGGTGCAAGCCTTCTTCTCCCTACCTACCACGATTCCAGCCTTTACTGGAGCACGGCTACCATCATCAGTCATGGCACAGGTCCAAACTACGCACCCATCAACATGAGAACTGGTGTGAATACCAGTGGCCCAGGCTTCATAGGTGGCAATATCTCTGCTGGTGCTAACAAGGGTACAGGTGCAGGTATACCAGGTATAATGGTAGCGCTGCTTAGCAACACTAATCAGACGCTCAAGTATGTCTACACGGACGCGAACGGTGACTACTCTTTCAACAACCTTCCCTTAGGCACTTATACAGTGTTTCCTGAAGCTTTGAACTACATTACTATCGAGGCAACCAACATCGCAATTACCTCTGGTTCTACGAGCGTGAACTCCCTGAACTTCAAGCAAACACCTACGCACATCAAGTTAATTCCAGCAGGCATTAGCGATGTACCTGCTGCCAACCTCTTTGCTATGTATCCCAATCCAGCAAACACCACAGTAGACATCCGCTTCGCCGATGGTCAGTCTGGTAAAGTGAATGTAAGTGTAACTGATGTTACCGGTCGCCTGGTGATGACTGATCAGGTAGACGCAAGAGGCAACCACCAGATCAATGTTGCTCAGCTACAGTCTGGCACCTACTTCATCAAAGTAGCCTCAGACAAAGCAGCACATACGCAAAAGCTGGTAGTAGTGCATTAATCGCTATGTTCTGATTTATTATTAAGACATTCTTTAAAAGCAGTTTCCCACCCAGGAAACTGCTTTTCATTTCTAAGCTCTCTAACTACATCTCAATTGTATTCTGGATTCGTCAGTAGGACCATAATTTTTGTAATTTCCCAACCCAAACGAAATGACCCACCACAGAACCCATTCACAATTCATAATTCATAATTCATAATTCACAATTCACAATTCACAATTACCCATGCCTTCCAATCTTAAGCACGAACAAATCCAATACCTCGAGTTCCTCTCTGCAGACCTCCCCCGCGCCAAAGAGTTTTACACCAGCTGCTTTGGCTGGAAGTTCACCGACTATGGTCCAGGTTACACAGCCTTCGAAGGCGACTACGTTGACGGTGGTTTTACCACCGGTGTACCGGTGAAAGGAAGTATTCTCGTAATTCTCTACTCTAGTGATCTGGAGGGTACCAGGGAAAAAGTCATAAACGCAGGAGGCACAATTGAAAAAGACATCTTCAGTTTCCCCGGCGGCCGAAGGTTTCATTTCATAGACAAAGATGGGTACGAACTAGCCGTATGGTCAGAGTAGGGGAGCGCGGAAGTAACCACTACACCACAAACCTTGGAATTTGGAATCTGTCTTTTGGAATTTGACTCAAAAGCCTTGGAATTTGGAATTTGCCTTTTGGAATTTGACTCAAAAGCCTTGGAATTTGGAATTTGTCTTTTGGAATTTGACTCAAAAGCTTTGGAATTTGGAATCTGTCTTTTGGAATTTGACTCAAAAGCTTTGGAATTTGGAATTTGTCATTTGGAATTTAATCATCACCACTCCCAATGAAACAAAGCGCCGGCATCCTACTTTATCGCTTCGTCGAGCACCAGCTCCAGGTACTCCTCGTCCATCCCGGCGGCCCTTACCATGTCCACAAAGACCTCGGTGCCTGGTCCATACCTAAGGGCGAGTTTGAAGACGGCGAAGATCCCCTGGTAGCAGCCAAAAGGGAGTTCAAGGAAGAGTTAGGCCACCCGGTTACATCCATCAGCTTCCACAGACTCTCTCCTGTAAAGCAGAAGGCAGGCAAGGTCGTATTCGCCTGGGCAGCCGAGGGAGATCTCGATGTCTCCACTATTGTTAGCAACACCTTCCCCATGGAGTATCCCTACAAGTCCGGTAAGTGGATTAATGTCGCTGAGGTCGATAGGGCAGAGTGGTTCACGCTCCAGGTTGCCAGGGAAAAGGTAAATCCCGGACAGATTCCACTGATCGATGAGCTCGAGCAGCTCCTCAAATGATCAAATCTTTCTTCTTAGCCTCATCGGAATGCCGTAGTTTTGCACAATTTTATTCTTATGCCTGGTACCACTCCTCACACTCATGCTCCCGCATTTCTCCTACTCGAAGACGGAACTTTATTCAAGGGTAAATCCTTTGGTGCAACAGGTACCAGCGGTGGTGAGATTTGTTTCAATACAGGTATGACTGGCTATCAGGAGGTCTTTACCGATCCTTCTTACGCCGGACAGGTGCTGATAATGAACAACGCCTACGTGGGTAACTACGGGGTCAAGAAAGAGGACGTTGAAAGCGAAAGCGTGAAGATAAAAGGTCTTGTGTGTAAGAACATCAGCCACAGGTACAGCCGGATGACTGCCGATGAAAGCCTGGAAGAGTATCTGGTTAGGAATAACGTAGTAGCCATCTATGATGTTGATACGCGTGCCCTCGTGCAGCACATCCGCAGCAAGGGCGCTATGAATGGTATCATCAGTACCGATATCCTCGATCCCGCTGCTTTGAAGGCAGAACTGGAGCAGGTACCTGACATGAAGGGGCTGGATCTCACTACTGAGGTTTCCACCAAAGAGGCCTATCATGTTGGCGATCCTAACGCCCGTTACCGTATCGCCGTTCTCGATTATGGGGTAAAGCAAAGCATGCTTCGCTTCCTCGCCGCAAAGAACGCTTACCTGAAGGTATTCCCAGGCAGAACGAGCTATAAAGAGGTCCTTGAGTTCAACCCGCACGGCATATTCGTTAGTAACGGCCCTGGCGATCCCGCCAGTATGGATTATGCGGTCAATACGATCAAAGAAGCGCTGGCGTCCGAGAAGCCTTTCTTCGGCATCTGCCTTGGCCATCAGTTACTAGCCCGCGCTAATGATCTCCCAACTTACAAGATGCACCACGGCCATCGTGGGCTCAATCACCCCGTCAAGAATCTGGTCACTGGCAAGAGCGAGATCACCACTCAGAACCACGGCTTCGGTGTAGATAGCGAGGCAGCCATGAAGTCAGATAGGGTAGAGGTCACCCACGTCAATCTCAACGATGGTTCTATCGAAGGCATCAAGGTAAAGGGCAAACCCGCCTTCTCGGTTCAATACCACCCCGAAAGCACCCCCGGTTCCCACGATAGCCGCTACCTGTTCGATGACTTTATCAATCTCATCGAAAACAGTATCAAGTAGGTCACCATACCCCAAAATATTCCATACCCAGCCTCATATAATGACGAAAGAAAAGATATTGATTATTGGCGCCTGCGGACAAATAGGAGTAGAATTGACGCTGGCTTTAAGAAAGCAATACGGTTCAGATCAAGTAATAGCATCAGATATAAAGGACGAGCATGAGCTGCTCTCGGGCACGGGTCCGTTCACAACGCTCAATGCTATGGACGGTATGGCCATTCATGAGCTGGTGAAAAAGGAAGGCGTTACGCAGATATATTTGCTGGCTGCTGTCCTCAGCGCCACTGGCGAGAAAGACCCTAAGCGCGCCTGGGATATCAACATGCAAAGCCTTATTCAGGTGCTGGATATAGGGGTAGAAGAAAAGCTCAGCAAGATCTACTGGCCCAGCAGCATAGCCGTGTTCGGCCTCACCACTCCGCGGCAGCATACGCCTCAGGAGACGGTCGTAGAGCCCGGCACCGTCTACGGCATCAGCAAGTACGCAGGCGAGCTATGGTGTCAGTATTACCACCAGAAGTATGGTCTCGATGTAAGAAGCCTCCGCTATCCCGGCCTCATTAGCTGGAAGGGGGAACCCGGTGGCGGTACCACGGATTATGCGGTGGATATATACTACGAGGCGCTGAAACATGGGCAATACACCTCCTTCCTTGGTAAGGACACTTACCTGCCTATGATGTATATGGATGACGCCATCCGCGGAACCATAGAGCTTATGGAAGCCCCTGCAGATCGTATAAAGACGCGCATGGCTTACAACATCTCCGCCATGAGCTTCAGCCCCGCCGAGATAGCCGCATCCATTCAGCACTACATTCCCGACTTTAAGATATCCTACCAGCCCGACTTCAGGCAAAAGATAGCCGATAGCTGGCCGCAAAGCATCGACGATGGCGCCGCCCGCAGAGATTGGCAGTGGCAGCATGGCTACAATCTTGAGAAGATGACTAACGAGATGCTCAGGCACCTCAAGGAAAAGCTCAGGCTCTCCTAAACGGAACGAATTTTTTACAGTAAATACTCGCCTCTGGTGAGTATTTTTATTTTATGGCAAAGAAGAAACTGGTCGTACTTACAGGTGCCGGCATTAGTGCCGAGAGTGGTTTAAAGACGTTCCGCGATGGTGACGGCCTCTGGGAAAATCATAGGATTGAAGACGTAGCCACACCTCGTGCCTGGAAGCGAAACCCTCAACTGGTTCTCGACTTCTATAACATGCGCCGGAAGAATGTCCTGGACGCCCAGCCTAATGCCGCTCACCTTGTTCTGGCAGAGTTGGAGGAGTACTATGACGTCCACATCGTCACGCAAAACATAGATGATCTTCATGAGCGTGCAGGTTCAACACGGGTCATGCACCTCCACGGCGAAATCTTCAAGATGCGAAGCGAACATAACGAGCACCTCATCTACCCCATCTCAGGCGATATCAATCTTGGAGACACAGCCGAAGACGGCGCGCAGTTACGCCCTCATATCGTCTGGTTTGAGGAGCCCGTCCCCATGATCAATGAAGCCGTTCCCGTCATGCAGTCCGCCGATCTGTTTTTGCTGGTAGGTACTTCTTTGGTCGTCTACCCCGCCGCCGGCCTTATGGACTTCGTCCGCCCTGAGGTCAGGAAGTATGTCATAGATAAGAATATACCCTCAGTGGGCCACTACAAGAACATAGTAAGCATCCAGAAGCCAGCCACCGAGGGCATTCAGGAGTTAAAGAGATTGCTGTTGGAAGCAGAGGTTGTTTGACTTTAAAACAGCATCTGCTGCACGGGTGCCGCTGCTTGTGTTGCTACCTCTTCCACCGCTGGTTGTTCCTCCGCCGGTGCCTTCACCAGTGTCTCCACACCCACCACCCCAAAGGCTGCATTCCCCTTCATGGGCAGGTAGTTACCCGCCGATAATATGAAGAACTGAATTCCCAGGCCTGCACACAGCAGATCAGCATCGGTTGTAGATACAGTAACCGACAGCGCCAGCTGACCAGTCGGTGAGTCATTAATGGGCAGGTATCCTGATTCCTGCGACTTCTGCTTTAGCTTCTCCGTCTCCAGTGCCAGGGCAGCACCTGCCAACACCACTTTAAAGTGCGTAGCGCCCGATGGAACATCCAGCCCAGTTGTAGGTACCAGCGACGGTATAATCACTTTCATCGCTCCTGTACCAGGGTTAGTGGTCACCTGCTCCTGAACGCGTAAAACATTATTTAAGTAACAAAGGCTATTCCATTGAAAGCCAATTAAATGCCTCACATCTCCTAATTGCACCTTCCTATTGCCCTTTGTATTACTCTTGTCCATTCGCAGTACAGTAGCCATAGCGGTGTTACACCTATAGTGGGTAGAGTGGTCTTTGGCAGCCTCCGTATACTGGCTGAATGCTTTCCGCAGCAACTTGCTTGCCGACGACGCCCTGCCAAACTCCGACATAGCCTTCCTGCTGCCCTTAAAGGCGGGGTCATTCATCACCTGATTCCTGTCCAGGCTCGTCTTCTTCCTCGCCATATCCCCATCCTTCGACTTATAAAACGTAATATCCCCTATAGTGCCCTTTACACCTACAACTCCCGTCTGTCTTGCCATAACTTATTGTGTTTGAATTGATTGTTTTAGGTTAAGCAAAGCTAATGAACAGCTTCCTAAACTCCAAGCCTAAAACAGTCCCATACTCCAAGCATACTCCAACTTTACTCCAACCTATTCGACCATGAAGGCAACCAGGCAATGAGAGCAAGCATTCCATCTCCAAGACCTCCCCTTTCCGCCCCAGCGGAAACTACCCCTCTCACTAGCCCCTTCATTCGTCATCCCGGCGCAGAGCAGAGCTGAAAAAGCTGAGTAGAGTAAGCCGGGATCTAATATTTCCGCCAAAGCGGAAACTACTACTCGCAATAGCACCCACCACCCGATACCTAACCCACAGCTCTCAACATAAGCTCTGAATGCCCACAACTAACCATCTGCATCCTATGAAAAGACAGTCTAAATAGGCTCTGATATGGGTCTGAGTTGGAGTATGGTTGGAGTATCCTTGGAGTATAGTTGGAGTATAGTTGGAGTTGCAGCGGGTTTCGAAGGGAAGAGAAGAGAAAATTATCCCTGTTTCGTCGCACCTTGAGAAGGCACTTCAGCATCACTGCGAGAGGACCCTAAAGATACGAAATCTAGAGGTCATATCCTACTAATAGTGAAAACAATATATATACATATCAGTAAAAAATGCGGACATAAAAAACTATATTCGCACGCCTCTGAATCGAAGATTAATAGATATTAATCCAGACACCGAGGCAACACCACTACTACACCAATATGAATATTTTACTTACCGGCGCCACGGGCCTTGTGGGAGGTGAACTCCTCGTTACCTTGTCGAAGCGAAAGGAAGTGGACAAGATATATTGCCTGCTTAGGGCAAAGAGCCATGAAGATGCCCTCACCCGTCTGGCGGCTGTCTTCCACCTCCACGGCGACTACTTCGATACCAACAAGATAATCCCGGTCCTGGGTAATCTTTTCGACGAGCACCTTACCCAGACCTTAAAGGGCAGCAAGGACCTGAACGAAATAGACGTTGTCATCCATAGCGCTGCCAATACCTCCTTCAGCCGCGTCAACGACGAACTTGTCGAAAGGGCCAATATAGGTGGTCTCACCAAAATCCTCCACTGGGCTAAAGCACTCCCTCACTTGCAGACTTTCCTCTATATCGGCACCGCCACCATCTGTGGTAAGGACGTAAAGGATAGGGTAGTCCACGAAGATGAAAGTCCTAACCTCGATGCCACGCACCTGGTAAGGTACACATATACTAAAATGAGGGGCGAGCTCCTCCTGCGCGAGCATCTCCGCCCCGATCAGGTACTCGTCGCCCGCCCCAGCATCATCATGGGCGACAGCAGACCTGTCATGCCCCGCTCTCCAGTCATCCTCTGGGCCATGGCCACCATCAATCACCTCCGTCTTATCCCTGTCAACGAGCACGCCCAGCTCGATATCATTCCGGTAGATTATTGCGCTGAGGCCATAGTCGCGCTCTTATTTGCTCATAGAATGCACAGTGTCTATCACATCTCCGCCGGCGAAGTCGGCTCTACCACAGCCCTTAAACTCTCCAAAACACTGGAGGCTCACTTCGATGAAATGCCACCCTTCAATTTCATCCACAAAAGCATGCTCAATCAGGTCAAGCACTGGGCCCGTAACCGCCTCGATCCGCAGAGTGAGTTATACAATTACCGCCGCTATCTCGACTACTGGAAAGATACCTTTGAAGATAAAGGCAAGCTCAGGCTCCTCTTCACCGGCCTCGATCCCTACCTCGATTTCATGGAGCTCGGCCACGTCTTCGATAATACAAGACTACTGGAAGATGTCGGTATCGCCAACTCCACCCCCGCCGATATCTACATCAACAACTCCATGAATTTCGTAGAAAAGATTGACGTACTCGAAGGCGCAATCGATCCATAATAATCTGCACATCTGCTCAACAACCATTTGCACATTAACCCCATCTCCACATCTCCTAATTTGCACATTAATCATTTGCACATCTGCACATTTTCCCATTTGCACATTAACCCCATCTGCATATTTCCTCATTTGCACATTAATCCCATCTGCACATTTCCTCATTTGCATATTAATCATCTGCACATTTGCCTAATTTCGCACCACTATGGGTCTATTCGACAAACTCTTTAAGCGTAATAAGGAACAGCAGGAACAAAAGGAAGCTCTCGATCAGGGGTTGCAGAAGACTAAGGAGAGTTTTTTCTCCAAGGTTACCAAAGCAATAGCTGGTAAAGACACGGTAGACGAGGAAGTGCTGGACGAAGTGGAGAACGCCCTCGTAAGTGCCGACGTAGGCATAGACACCACAGTCGCTATCATCAAGCGCATTGAGGAAAGAGTAGCAAGAGATAAATACGTAGGTACCGGCCAGCTAAATACCATACTTCAGGAGGAAATAATGGGGATGCTCACCGATGCTTCCTCTACCGAATTCACCACCTTCGACGTTCCGGCTGGTAAGAAGCCTTACGTCATGCTGGTAGTAGGGGTAAACGGTGTGGGTAAAACCACCACTATCGGCAAGCTGGCCTACAACTTCAAGAAAAACGGTAAGAGCGTAATCCTCGGCGCAGCCGATACATTCAGGGCCGCCGCCGTCGACCAACTCACCATATGGAGCGAACGCACAGGTGTACCCATAGTTAAGAAAGAAATGGGTAGCGACCCCAGTTCAGTAGCTTTCGATAGCGTAGCCAGTGGTATGGCCAAAGATGCAGATGTGGTCATCATAGACACCGCCGGCCGCCTCCACAACAAGGCTTACCTCATGGACGAACTGGGTAAGATCAGAAGGGTAATAGGCAAGAAGATGTCCGATGCACCTCATGAGGTCCTGCTCGTCCTCGACGGCAGCACTGGCCAAAACGCCATTGAACAGGCCAAGCACTTCACCGCCGCAACGGACGTTACCGCTATAGCCATCACCAAGCTCGATGGCACAGCCAAGGGTGGGGTAGTACTCGCCATAGCCAACCAGTTCAAAATACCCGTTAAGTACATCGGGGTAGGGGAGAAGATGGAAGACCTCCAGATATTCAACAAGGAAGAATTTGTCGATAGCCTCTTCAGCCTCGGCAGGGACTAAGCTAAAGTGTCATGAGCAAAGAACAGGTCATAAAGGAGCTGCGTGTAATACCTGGCGTTGGTCCATCCATAGCAAATGACCTGTTCAACATAGGCATCCGTTCCGTGGCCGACCTGAAGGGAAAAGACCCTGAGCTGCTCTTTCATCAATCCAACAACTACGCCGGCGTCGTACAGGACAGGTGCCTCCTATACGTCTTCCGCTGCGCTGTCTATTTTGCAGAAACACCCAAAGCCCGGCAGGAAGCTGAAAAGCTAAAGTGGTGGAACTGGAAAAGCTGACCCCGATATGACGGACCACAAGAGTATTCCGTACAGCGAGTCTCTCCTTCAGGCCTCGCGCACATCAAGGCCCTGCCGCTGATCCTCTGTAGGCTAAATTTTCAGACTCCCTCCCGCAAAGCCAGCTAGGCGAAGTGTCCAGACTTCGTCTTTGTGGATGCAAGTCTCATATCTTCGAATTTAGAAAAAATAAGGGCTAAAGGCAGTAACCGATTGCGAAGTCTAGACACACCAGTAGGTGATGTTGTTCTGAAGGATCGGCTGTCTTTAGTTTTCTTTT
>Ga0196970_1002086_pt1 | contig 11201 bp, 12 predicted proteins | sample S1v_513CmetaG_FD_148672 | JGI IMG/M metagenome (GOLD analysis project Ga0196970, IMG submission 148672) | Soil microbial communities from Anza Borrego desert, Southern California, United States - S1+v_5-13C | ecosystem: Environmental > Terrestrial > Soil > Desert | place: USA: California... | reverse complement strand
TTTAGCAAAGAACTTGCCGCTTACCTGGGTGTAAAACACGTAATACCATGCGCCAATGGTACAGACGCGCTGCAGATTGCACTGATGGCACTGGGACTGCAGCCAGGCGACGAGGTGATCACACCATCATTCACATTTATTGCAACCGTGGAGGTAGTGGCTTTGCTGAGACTGAAACCGGTGTTTGTGGATGTGGATGCAGAGAGCTATACTATGGACCCAGAAAGCCTGAAAAATGCTATAACATCTAACACCAAAGCTATAATACCTGTTCACCTATACGGACAGACGGCAAACATGGAAGCCATTCTAGCCATTGCCAGTGCGCACAATATACCAGTGATTGAAGATAATGCACAGGCTATAGGCGGCGACTACACCTTCACCGATGGCAGGAAGGTCAAGACCGGAGCCATGGGGCAGATTGGCACTACCTCTTTCTTCCCTTCTAAGAACCTGGGATGCTACGGAGATGGCGGGGCGATATTTACAAACGACGATGAGCTGGCTGAGAAGATGAAGATGGTGGCTAACCACGGACAGAAGACCAGGTACTACCATGAAATAGTGGGCTGCAACAGCAGACTGGATAGCATACAGGCAGCCATACTGAGAATAAAGCTTCGTCACCTGGATGAATACTGTGAAGCGAGAAGAAAGGCTGCTGAATACTATGACAATGCATTTAGTAACCACCCTAACATAAAAACCCCATATAAGGCGCCATATAGCTATCACGTATACCATCAATATACGATGCAGCTACAGGGTGTAAACAGGGACGCGGTGGTGGAAAAGATGACTGAGCGGGGCATACCAACGATGATCTACTACCCGGTTCCCTCACATAAACAGAATATGTTTAAAGAACTGGGCGGTGATAAATTTAAACTGCCTGTGACAGACTATCTGCAGGAATGTGTGGTGTCTTTACCGATACACACAGAACTGAGTGAAGAAGAACTTAAGTATATCTCAACCAACTTCATAGAAGTGCTGGCAGAACTCAGTTAGTTATGAATATAATAGAGACACCAATAGAGGGATTACTGATCATTGAGCCAAGAGTGTTTGCTGACGAACGCGGTTATTTCTATGAAAGCTTCAATAGGAAAGCTTTTAAAGCAGCAACAGGAACTGACATTAACTTTGTACAGGACAATCAGGCCAGGTCTTCAAGAAACGTACTGAGAGGGCTTCACTTCCAGCAGGCGCCACACGCGCAAACAAAACTAATACGAGCACTAACCGGTACCATATGGGACGTGGTAGTGGACATAAGGAAGGGGAGCCAAACCTTTGGCCAGTGGTATGGCGTGGAACTTTCTGCAGAGAACAAGCGACAGTTCCTGGTACCGAAGGGGTTCGCACATGGATACTCGGTGCTGAGTGATACTGCGGAGGTATTCTATAAATGCGACGACTACTACAGCAAGGAAACTGAAGGAGGTATATACTATGCTGACGAAGCCCTGAACATAGATTGGAAGATAACACTGGAAGATGCCATAGTATCAGAAAAGGACCTCAAGCAGCCACTGCTCGCTGATATCACAACCATGTAATTAGCTACTGGAGATACTCCAGTATCAAGAGAAGAGTACATGAAGAGTTACCATCTATCTATTAAAGGGCGCGTTCAGGGAGTGTTTTACAGGGAATCGGCTAAAAGAGAAGGTACCCGGCTGGGTGTAACAGGATGGGTGAGGAACAAACCTGATGGGAGTGTGGAACTACTCGCCTGCGGGACAGAAGATACAGTGCAAAAGCTTGTTGAATGGTGTAAGGCAGGCCCTCCACTGGCGAAGGTAACTGAAGTGACAGTGAGAGAGGTGGAGCCACAAGTGTATGACGCCTTTACCGTGGAACGATAGGCAGACTCTTCGGGCACAGTGTTTATGCTGCATAAGAAATGAAAAAGTTTATGAGATCATTTCTTTCAATGGTGGTAGTGTGCGGGCTACTTACAACAGGCTGCGGAGAGAACAGCTATGACAAACACAGCGACACTGAAGAAAATGTAGCCAATGATTCAGTTTCAGGCTTTCAGGCGGGGGAAGGCATAGAATCTATCGCTGACCCTAACGCTGCTAATACCAAGAGTACTCCGGTGCCACTAGACACCGTTGTAGTGGACACAACAGCGGCAGCGGAGTAGCTAGACCGTTACCAGAGCCAGACTTGTCTTTACCTTATCCAAACCTCGGATCTCTCCGTTCATGTTTGCATCCATATCGAGCAACATCTGGGTGTTATGCTTCAGGATATCATTTCTGAAAAACTCGAACTGATGCCACCGATGCTGAACCGGAAGTCTGCTGATCAGACGACTGGCAATCTCCTCACCATAGTCGGTCAGCAACAAACGGCTGACAATTACAAAGCTTGCGTAGAGTACCCTTGCGTCCTTCTCCTTTATGTCAACAGAGTCTCCCGGCTGTAAAGAAAGGAGGTAAGTAGACAGAACTTCAAGGTCTGATGGATTGATGGCTTCAGAAATCCGATGATCAGCCGCGCCAAGCTTTACATGCTCGAAGTGAATCTGAATAATATTAATTAGAAATTGGAGGTAAGCAGCATAGTGCGGCATATCCCTGACGGTGAACACGTGCCTGTTGTCGTCCTTCGAATGAATTGGAGCCATTAAGAAACTGTTTACTGTAAAATACATGTTTCTCATTGATTTCCAATGGATAACGTTAGGAGATTAGCAAACTATTTACTTTTCTTTGCGATAGTAGCGCACGTAGTCGATAGTGTAAGTGAAAGGGAAACGAGTGGAGTCTATGGCGCCGCCACTGTCACCACCCAGAGCAAGATTGAGGAGTAAATAATGTGGTTTGGTAAACTGAGCCCATTCGCTGGCAGGCATATCCTGGGCCGTCCAATGAGCATAGCGAACGGTATCGAAGTAAAAGGAGACACTGGTGCTATCCCATTCTAATGCATAGACGTGGAACTTATCAGACAGATCATCGACAGGTGAGAAATACGGTCCTATGAATGGCTTGTCGATATTCTGTTCGTTTGCCTTATGAAGACTACCAAAGACGTATTGGGGCTCGAAGCCAAGCCACTCCATAATATCTATTTCGCCACAAGCCGGCCACCCTACAACATCCCTGTTAGTACCCATTGTCCAGAATGCCGGCCAGGTTCCTTTACCCTTTGGCATTTTTATCCTGGCTTCCAGGCGCCCATACAGAAAGTCCTTTTTACCTTTAGTAATGATGCTTGCTGAGGTGATAGGTTCCGGACGGGAACTATCAAGTGTGGCAGTGATGTAAAGCATGCCGTTCTCTACCCTGCTGTTCTCTAGTTTTCCATCGACGTAATGCTGGGCCTCATTATTGCGAACATAACCCACTTCATATCCCCAACGGGAAGGATCAGGCAGGCCTGTATAGTCAAATTCATCTGACCATTCAAGCGTAAAACCGGGGAGTTTAGTCGAGTCGGTTGCAGTGGAATCGACGATATTCGTGTCAATAGGAGGGACAGGCGCAGACTGAGCAGATTCTTTCTTGCAGGAATAGGAAAGCATACACAGGACAACAGCTACTACAATAAGCACTCTCATTGGAAACGATTTAGATGTACGTCATACTAAAGGTCCTGAAAAAACGACTATAGTGGACACCGTATGCTAAACTTAGATAAAATATGCGGTTTGTAATAGCGTCGCCGTCAACACGGTACAGAAAAAGGCTGCAGAAAAAGCAGCCTTAAACTAACTAAATATTTAGATATGAACTATGCTTCAGTAAGCTCCGCGCCAAGTACTGATTCGCTAAAGAAGATAAGCCCATTAGCTTTGGTGACGGCAAGACCATCATCATGCATCTTTTCTATTGCCTGATCGAACTGAGCTTCTGTAATCGTAGGATCTGTACTTCTCAACTCCTTAAAAGTAGCCCTTGCAATGATTTGGGGATCATATGGTAGCCCCTTCTGGCTGAACGCAGCGTTTGTGCGCTGAATGTTAGACACAATGTGTTTGATGATGTGTTGGATATCCATACTTATTGCTTTAAGGTTAATGAATAATGATTAACTATTTTATAAATAACGACTATGCTTCTGCCAACTCGAGCGCCTCCTTATTATGTGACTCAGTTAGCTTCTTCTGAAGGTCAAAAGAGACAGGAGCGTAATGATCGTACCGCATGCGAAACCTTGCCCGGCCCTGGGTGATACTACGCAGGGACGAAGCATACTGATACATCTCCGCATGAGGAACATGAGCTTTAATGACGGTGAAATGACCCTCCGTATCAAAACCCTCAACAAGGGCACGACGAGACTGAAGATCACCCATAATATTACCGGTCAGGTCGTCCGGGCATAATACTTCGAGGTAATTAATAGGTTCCAACAACTGCGGATCGGCAAGATGGAAAGCTTCTTTGAAGGCCATAGCACCTGCAGTTTTGAAAGCCATATCGTTGCTATCTACAGGGTGCATTTTACCGTCATAGACACAAACCCTGATATCGCGAACATAAGAACCGGTAAGTGGGCCATGCTGCATTTTCTCCATAACCCCCTTCATAATAGATGGAAGGAAACGGGCATCTATGACACCACCGACTATACAATTATAATAAAGAAGCTTACCACCCCAGGGCAAGTCAACATCCTCCCTGCCACGAACATTCAGACCCTGCGGTTCAGGCATCCCTTCAAACCATGGCTCGATCCGCATGCTGACCTCTCCGAACTGACCTGCACCTCCTGACTGCTTTTTATGTCTGTAAGTGGCGGTAGCCTCCTTTCTTATCGTTTCCCTGTACGGGATGCGCGGCTTCTTATAACTCACGTCGAGATGATAAGTATTTTCAAGCTTCCATTTAATAACAGCCAGGTGCATATCACCCTGACAATGAAGGAGCGTCTGCCCAAGTTCTGCACTGACCTCAACATGCATAGTAGGGTCCTCTTCTTTTAACTGCTGCAGTGCTATTGCCAGCTTTTCTTCCTCACCCCGCTTATTATTGGCGATAGCTATACTCATCTTCGCCTCAGGAAATACAATAGGAGTGAGCTCTATTCGCTTGCCCCTATCGTGAAGCGTATTATTGGTATGTGTATTTTTAAGCTTTAAGGTAGCACCGATGTCGCCCGCTACGAGTTCATTGACCGGTGTACGCTTGTTGCCCTCCACTACAAAGAGCTGATTGATCCTTTCATGTGACCCTGTGGTTTCATTAACTAACTCCATTCCACTGTGAATGGTACCTGAGTGAACTTTGAAGAAGCTAAGTTCACCGATGTGGGGCTCATTGACTGTCTTATATACAAATAAACAAGTAGGTCCAGATGCATCACACGCGAGGTCAGCTCCATCACTCGTCTTCTGCGGGGGTAACTCAGTTGCAGGAGGTACAACATTGTCGATATAACCAAGCAACCGAGCCACACCCCTATTCTGTTTTGCAGAAGCACAGAAGACCGGAAACAGATCATGGCGAGACATGGACAGGTGCAATCCTTCTTTCATTTCATCTTCGGTAAGCTCACCCTGGTCGAAGTACTTCTCCATGAGTGTTTCGTCGTTGGAAGCTATAGCTTCGATGAGTTCTTTATGGAGCGCTTCTGCACGAGGCTTTTCCGAGTCGGGGATCGGGAGTTTCAGGGGCTTTGTTCCGGCATCATTGTACTGGTACATGACCATGTTCAACACATCAACGATAGCATCAAAGCCGAGACCGGGATTGTATGGGTACTGCACCAGAACCACGTTAGCTCCAAAATGTGCTTTGGCCTCCTGAACTACCTTATCGAATTCTGCCTTCGGGTGGTCGACCTGATTGATGACAAAGATCATTGGTGTTTTGAACTTCTCGGTATACTCCCAGATTATGTCCGTGCCTACTTCTACACCGGTACTAGCATTTAGCAGCATGACCCCGGTATCGGCAACGCGCAGGGCGCTGATAACCTCACCTGAAAAGTCGTCGTAACCAGGGGTGTCCAGGATATTGATCTTGTATCCTTTCCAATGAGTGTGTAGGAGTTTGGAGAAGATAGAATTACCACGCTCTTTCTCCAGGTCTGTGTAGTCGCTTACGGTGTTCCCTTCTTCTATACTTCCTCTCCGGTGGATGAGACCGGCTTCAAAAAGCATAGATTCAGCGAGTGTCGTTTTACCGCTGCCGGAATGACCCAGCAGCGCAATGTTCTTGACATGTGCGCTATCGAATTCAGGCATACAAAAGGTTTTAAAAGGTTAAACCACTAAATGCCGGAAAGACGCGCCCTGAAAAGAGGATTATATGATACTGTCTGATAAACGAGGGGAGTTGCTACATCCTGGCGGCATTTTTTATATCATACTAAATTTAAGAAAGTATCTTAAAAAAAGCCACACATTTTTTCGTGCCAGAAATACCTCCGCCGATTCAGCAATTTACTATCATCCAGAAATCAATTAAATTTGCAATAAAGGAGCGCCGGTCATGAAAGGAGTAAGTTTTGTAACTAATGAGAAGAATGAAAGAATTGCAGTTCAGATAGAGTTAAAGACTCTCGAAAAACACCAGGAAGCGTTGGAGGACTATCTGGATGTTATTATTGCTGAAAACAGGAAAGAAGATGCAAGCTTGTCGTGGGAACAGGCAAAGAAGGAATTAAAGAAGGCAGGAAAGCTCTAATGTATCAGATTAGTATTCGTCGGGAGGCACTTAAGGAACTTGCTGTATTGCCTAAACGATCCGTTTTAAATATTTCTGTAGTCATCGATCAATTGGCTCATGACCCCCGCCCGACAGGTTGCAAGAAATTAAAGGGAAGTAGCGAGAACCTCTGGCGTATTCGCGTTGGAGACTACCGTATCATTTATAACATCAACGACGCAATACAAATTGTTGAAGTCAGAAAGATTGGTCACCGAAAGGAAATATATGATTGAAAAGGAAAGGCTTCCAGATAGTTTGGAAGCCTCTCCTATTGTATTTTATCCGATTGTGCTATATCAAACTTACGCTCCTGTTCACGAACTCGGTAAGTTCGCTGCCGGTGAGCATGCCCTGGGAAAGAAGGGCAAGATCTACGGCTTGCTTTGCTAACTTCACTTGCTGCTCTTCATCGCCGGCCTCGAGGATCTTTGATACTAGCTTATGATTGCTGTTCACAGCTACTTTATAGTTCTCAGGCATGGCACCGTAGAAGCTGTATGGTCCGCCCATCTTGCTCATATCTTTCATGCGGCGCATGAACTCATCCATGGTCACAGTTACCGGTAGCTCTTCAGGACTATGTGCCTCAAGCTCCACCTGCATATTCGGCTTGCTGATAGCCTTGGTAAACACTTCTTTCACTTTAGTACGCTGTTCCTCAGTCAGAACATCTTCATACTTCTCATCCTTCTCAATAAGCTTATTGATAACATCAGCATCTACGCGCTTTAAGGCTAGCTTTTCACCCTTCTGCTCTAACTGGCTGATAAAGTGGGTGTCTAGCTGACCATCCATGAGGAGTACGTCGTAACTCTTACGATTGGCTGATTGGATGAAGCTATCCTGCTTGCCAGCGTCGGTAGAATATAAGTAGACTAAGGTGCCATCCTTATCGGTCTGAACGTCTTTGACTTTCTCTTTGTATTCTTCCAGGTTGTAATACTCACCTTTAGTGTTCTTAACCAGTGCGAAGTCTTTAGCCTTATCATAGAACTTCTCTTCACTGATCATGCCGTATTTTACGAACAGACCGATGTCATTCCACTTTTCTTCATAAGCTTTACGGTCATTCTTATAAAGCTCGTTGAGCTTATCAGCGACCTTCTTTGTAATGTAGTTGTTGATCTTTTTTACGTTACTATCGGCCTGAAGGAAGCTGCGGGAAACGTTAAGTGGAATATCCGGAGAGTCGATGACGCCGTGGAGGAGCATAAGAAACTCAGGTACAATATCCTTTACCTCATCTGTAATGAATACCTGGCGAGAGTAGAGCTGGATCTTGTTGCGCTGAAGCTCTATTTCGTTCTTTACCTTGGGGAAGTATAAGATGCCTGTAAGGTTGAAAGGATAGTCTACGTTCAGGTGTATCCAGAAGAGAGGCTCCTCAGCCATTGGGTAAAGCTCCCGATAGAAGCTTAGGTAATCCTCATCCTTCAGGTCGGCAGGAGTTTTCGTCCAAAGGGGGGTGGTGTTGTTTATTATGTTGTCTACCTCTATCGACTTGTATTTAGCCTTGCCTTCCTCGTCTTCACCATCAGGAACTGACTTAGACTTAGTGCCGAACTTAATGGGGACGGGAAGAAACTTACAATACTTGTCGAGTATCTGCTGGAGTCGGTATTCGTTAAGGAATTCTTTATTCTCGTCATTGACATAGAGGATAACTGTTGTACCACGACGCATACGGTCACCGGCGGATATCTCGAACTCGGTGCTGCCATCACAAACCCAGCGGGCAGCCTCAGCGCCATCCTGATAAGACAAAGTCTGAATCTCTACCCTATCTGCCACCATGAAAGCTGAATAGAAGCCAAGACCGAAGCGACCGATGATCTCATTGGCATCGTTGGCTTCCTTAAACTTTTCCATAAACTCAGTGGCACCAGAGAAAGCGATCTGGTTTATGTACTTCTTTATTTCATCGGCGGTCATACCTATACCATTGTCGGAAATGGTGATGGTTTTGTCTGCTTCGCTGAAGGAAACCTCGATGGTGGTGTCACCCAGATCGCCGGTATACTGACCGAGACTGGACAGGCGCCTGATCTTTTGAGTTGCATCGACTGCGTTCGAAACTAGCTCACGAAGGAAGATCTCGTGGTCGGAATAGAGAAATTTCTTAATGATCGGGAATATGTTTTCGGTATGAATGCTGATGGTGCCTTTCTCTTGCATAAGTTGTCAGTTGTATTTGTAATCTATCATAGCAAGATACGTTCCAGAGCACGGGGAATTGACAAGTTGGCAGAAAGCTGCTGTCAGTGACGCACCGACGCCCGGGAGAAGCAAAAAATGTCCTATCATAACAAGAGAAACGACCAGGGCGAAGCAGGGAGACTACTGGAAAGCCTACTGGCTGGTTACGCGCTACTGGTTGGCTACTGGTAGGCCACTGGTTGGCGACTGGTTGGCGACTGGTAGGCAATGGGTGGACAAAAGAAGAAGCGAGGAATGGAGGGAAGATTATAAATAAACCTTAACGCCCTGACCATATCGAATATGAATTAATAATTATTACTTTCGCCCGACTAAACGACCCGTTTACACACTAATGAGAATTTACTTATCGTCGTACAGGATTGGTGATGAAACAGACAGGCTGCGGGAAATGACCTCGGGGAACGTGAAGACAGCCTTTATTCCGAATGCTATGGACGGCTATGAAGATAGTGAGCAGCGCCGGATGAGCATTGAACAGGACCTGCAGGAACTACGGGGTGTAGGCCTTGTTCCTGAAGTTATTGACCTAAAAGACTATTTCGGCAAGGCGGACGAACTGAGAGGCGCGCTGCAGGGCACGGGGGTGATATGGGTAAGGGGAGGCAATACATTTGTGCTGCGCCAGGCAATGAGGCTGAGCGGCCTGGACAAGATACTGAAGGAACTATGGCTGGAGTATAGCGATTTGGTGTATGGCGGATATAGTGCGGGAGCGTGTGTGATGTGCCCTACCCTGAAAGGAATACACCTGGCAGACGACCCTGACAAGAAGCCGTACGGACCGGAACATGAAACGGTATGGGAAGGACTGGGTATGGTGGAGTATTGTATTGCACCTCACTATAAATCTGACCACGTGGAGTCGCCGCTGATAGATAAGACTATAGCGTACTATATCGACAATAAGATACTCTTCAAAGCGCTGAAGGATGGAGAGGTGATCATCCTGGAATAACCACTGGGAGCATTCGCCCGGGGGATACTGTTAAATCGCCAGACCTTCCTGCGAAGCATTCAACACAGATGTAAATAGCTTGGCTACAGTTGTTACCTTTAAGGAACAAACAATGACCATGGCCAGATCAATAATAGGGCGTCCACAGACGGAGGATATGACGCCGTTTGCAAAAGGATATATAGAGCAGGTAGAAGGCGAAAACCTGCTGGAAGCATTGAACGCAACCTTGCTGGAAACGCTGAGACTATACCAGGGAATGGACGAAACCATAGGAAACTACCGCTACGCTGCGGGGAAATGGACACTGAAAGAAGTGCTGCTGCACATAATAGATACAGAGCGCATATTTAGCTACAGGGCACTTACCATGGCACGAAATGATAAATCGCCATTGCCGGGATTTGAACAGGATGACTATGTGCCCGCATCGAAAGCAGAGAGCAGAACCCTAAAGAGCCTGGTGGAAGAATATGAAGTAGTGCGCAAGGGAAGCATCATACTACTGGAAAATATGGATGATGAGATGCTGGACAGAAAAGGCACAGCTAACAATCAGCCAATGACGGCGAGAATAATTGGCTGGATGATGGCAGGGCATGACCTGCACCACAATAAGGTGGTAAGGACACGGTACATGACTGCGCTTACCAACTAACAAGGTAACGAACGGCTACAAGCCAAGTACGTATGCTGCCATCCTCTCTCTGGCAGCTTCATCAGGCATTGGCGCAAAGCCTGCAAGCATATTATCCTTCATGTGATCGGGATTGCCGGTGCCTGGTATAACACAAGTGACTGCAGGATGAGACACAAGGAACTTGAGGAAGAACTGCGCCCAACCGGAAATACCCAGATCAGCAGCCCAGCCGGGCAGCCGATTATTCTGCACCATCTGAAGCAACCTACCTTCGCCTACGGGCCTATTGATAAGTGTAGCCACACCACGATCCTGACAGAGCGGGAGTAGCTCTTTTTCAGCATTACGATTGGTGATGGAATAATTGAACTGAACAAAATCGAGGGGAGTGGACCTGATGATGGAGGCGAGCTCGGCATGCATGCTGTCGGTGTAATGAGTGATGCCGATGTACCTGACTTTGCCTGTTTCCTTCCACTGCCTGAGTGTATTTAAATGCGTCTTCCAATCAACCAGATTGTGAATCTGCATCAGGTCGATCGTCTGGCGGTTCATGAGCTTCAGGGAAGTCTCCATCTGCTGGATACCTGCTTCCCGTCCTTCCGTCCACACCTTGGTAGCATAGAAGAAACTATTGGCTTGCGGCATTTTAGATGTGATCTTCCCTATTGCCTCCTCTGCCCTGCCGTACATTGGCGAACTGTCGATA
>Ga0196970_1002085_pt1 | contig 11210 bp, 10 predicted proteins | sample S1v_513CmetaG_FD_148672 | JGI IMG/M metagenome (GOLD analysis project Ga0196970, IMG submission 148672) | Soil microbial communities from Anza Borrego desert, Southern California, United States - S1+v_5-13C | ecosystem: Environmental > Terrestrial > Soil > Desert | place: USA: California... | reverse complement strand
CATCGTCGTCTTCCAGGTCGTAGTCGTTCTTACGACCACGCCGGCGACCGATCACTTCATCCTCGTCTTCGTCCTCCAGGGCGGGCTCTTCGTCCTCGTAGTCGTCAAGGCCGGCGAGACCACCGCGGCGACGGCCGGCGGCAGGCTTACGGGCAGTGGTGCGGCCACGGGTGGCAGGGCGCCGCTCACCGTCTTCGTCCTCTTCTTCTTCGGTAAAGAGGTCGTCGTCTTCGAAGTCCTCGTCGTCCGTGCCGGCAGGCCGGCGGCGGGCAACGGGCGGCTCGTCAGCCAGCGGCAGGGCCGGGCGGACGGCGTTCTTGAGCGTAGACGCCACCTTCTCCAGCTCCTCAGGAGCCAGCGGAGCGTCATCGTCCTCGACTTCTTCCTCTTCTTCCTCGTCAACCACGCTGGCGTCGGCGGTTTCGCCGACCTTCGCGGCTTCCTGAGCAGCCGGGTACTCATCTTCGCCGAGAGGCAGATCCATATCGCGGGCGGACTGCTCGACATCGTCGTCCAGTTCGCGTAGCTCGATCTCCTCATCCTGCTCGTTGAGGACCTTGACGTCCAGGCCGAGGGACTGGAGTTCCTTGATCAGAACCTTGAAGGACTCGGGGACACCGGGCTCGGGCACGTTCTCGCCCTTGACGATGGCCTCGTACGTCTTCACGCGGCCGACCACGTCGTCGGACTTGACCGTGAGGAGTTCCTGCAGGGTGTAGGCGGCGCCGTAGGCTTCCAGCGCCCACACTTCCATTTCGCCGAACCGCTGGCCGCCGAACTGCGCCTTGCCGCCCAGCGGCTGCTGGGTAACGAGGGAGTACGGGCCGGTGGAACGGGCATGGATCTTGTCGTCAACGAGGTGGAGCAGCTTCAGCATGTACTTGTAGCCGACCGTAACCTCGTTGTCGAGCGGCTCGCCGGTCTTGCCGTCGAACAGAATGGTCTTGCCGTTCTCGGGCAGGTTCGCCTGGCGGAGCAGGCCCTTGATATCTTCCTCGTGGGCGCCGTCAAAGACGGGGGAGGCGACATGGAAGCCCAGCGCCTGCGCAGCCCAGCCAAGGTGAATCTCCATGACCTGACCGATGTTCATACGGGACGGCACGCCCAGCGGCGTCAGGATGATCTGAACGGGGGTGCCGTCGGGCAGGAAGGGCATATCTTCTTCCGGCACGATGACGGAGATGACACCCTTGTTGCCGTGGCGGCCGGCCATCTTGTCGCCCTGGGAGATCTTGCGCTTCTGGGCGATGTAGACACGGACCAGCTGGTTAACACCGGGGGAGAGCTCGTCGCCGTTCTCCCGGGTGAAGACCTTTACGTCGACCACGATGCCGGACTCGCCGTGGGGAACACGGAGAGAGGTGTCGCGGACTTCGCGGGCCTTTTCACCGAAGATGGCCCGCAGGAGGCGCTCTTCGGCCGTCAGCTCGGTTTCGCCCTTCGGGGTGACCTTGCCGACCAGAATGTCGCCGGGGCGGACTTCGGCGCCGATGCGGATGATGCCGCGCTCGTCGAGGTCCTTCAGCACTTCTTCGCCCACGTTCGGAATGTCACGGGTGATCTCTTCCGGACCCAACTTGGTGTCGCGGGCTTCGCACTCGTGCTCCTCAATGTGGATCGAGGTAAAGACGTCTTCCTTCACCAACTTCTCGTTGATGATGATGGCGTCTTCGTAGTTGTAGCCTTCCCAGCACATGTAAGCGATGAGGATGTTCCGGCCCAGCGCCAGTTCGCCACCGTCGGTGGACGGGCCGTCGGCCAGAACGTCGCCGCGCTTCACGATTTGGCCGGTCCGGACGATCGGCCGCTGGTTGATGCAGGTGCCCTGGTTGGAGCGGGTGTACTTGGTCAGCTTGTAGCGCTTCACCTGGCCGTCGTTCTGGTGAACGATGACCTCGTTGGCATTCGCCTTCATGACCACGCCGTCGCCTTCGGAAATGGCGCAGACGCCCGAGTCCCAGGCCGACCGGTACTCCATACCCGTGCCGACAAACGGCGCCTGGGTCTTCAGGAGGGGCACGGCCTGACGCTGCATGTTCGAGCCCATGAGGGCGCGGGAGGCGTCGTCGTTTTCCAGGAAGGGAATGAGCGCCGTAGCGATGGACACGACCTGCTTGGGCGAAACGTCGACGAAGTCGACCTGCTCGGGCGGAACCCGCAGAATGTCGTGCTTGTAACGCACGGTAATGCGGGTGTTGACGAACCAGCCGTCCTCGGCAATGGGCTCGTTGGCCTGAGCGACAACGTTCTCGTCTTCCTCGTCAGCGGTGAGGTAGACGATTTCGCTGGTGATCTTGCGGGTTTCCTTATCGACACGCCGGTAGGGCGTTTCGACGAAGCCGTATTCGTTAATACGGGCAAAGGTGGCCATGGCGCCAATCAGACCGATGTTCGGACCTTCCGGCGTCTCAATCGGGCACATGCGGCCGTAGTGAGAGTGGTGAACGTCGCGAACTTCGAAGCCAGCGCGCTCACGGGAGAGACCGCCGGGGCCCAGGGCGGACAGGCGGCGCTTGTGGGTGAGCTCGGCCAAGGGGTTGGTCTGGTCCATGAACTGCGACAACTGGGAGGAGCCGAAGAACTCCTTGACGGCGGCCACCACCGGGCGGATGTTGATCAGCGCCTGCGGGGTGATGATGTCGACGTCCTGGATGGTCATGCGCTCCTTGACCACGCGCTCCATGCGGGCCAGGCCAATACGGAACTGGTTCTGCAACAGTTCGCCGACAGAACGGAGACGGCGGTTGCCGAGGTGGTCGATGTCATCAACGGTGCCAAGGCCCTTGAACAGCGTCACCATAAAGTTGATGGAGGCAATAATGTCCTCCCTGGTGACGGTCTTCTGTGTCATGGGCGGCTGACCGTTGGAGACAATACGAACCACGGACCCGTCCTTCAGCTTCGCGGTAATGCGGGTAACGCCGGCAGCGTCCATGCGGTCGGCCAGCTTCTTGTCAATGGTGACGCCCGCCTCGGCGATGATTTCGCCGGTGTTGGGGTCGACGACGCGGTCGACAAGCGTGGTGCCGACGGCACGCCGCTTCAGCGCCAGCTTCTTGTTGAGCTTGTAACGGCCAACATTGGCCAGGTCATAGCGCTTGGACTCGAAGAAGAGCGACTCCAGCAGCTGACGGGCATTGTCGACTGCCGGGGGCTCGCCGGGACGCAGGCGCTTATAGATTTCGATGAGGGCGTCCTCTTCGGAATCGGTGCCGTCCTTCTCCAGGGTGCGGCGAATATACTCGGAATCACCCACGGCGTCCAGGATGGCCTGGTCGGAACTAAAGCCGAGGGCGCGGAGTAGAATGGTGGCGGGCAGCTTGCGGGTACGGTCGACGCGCACGGAAATGAGGTCGTTCGTGTCGGACTCGAACTCGAGCCAGGCGCCACGGTTGGGAATCATGGTGGCGAAATACAGCTTCTTGCCGCTGGTGTCAACCTGCTCGGAATAGTACACGCCGGGGGAACGGACCAGCTGCGAGACAATGACACGCTCGGCGCCGTTGATAATGAAGGTGCCATGGGGGGTCATGAGCGGGAAGTCGCCCATGAAGACCTCCTGTTCCTTCACTTCGCCGGTCTCCTTGTTGATCAGGCGCACCCGGACGCGCAGCGGCGCGGCGAACGTAACGTCCCGCTCCTTGCATTCGTCCATGGCGTACTTCGGCTCGCCAAGGCTGTAGTCGATGAACTCGAGGACCAGGTTGCCCGTGAAGTCCTGGATCGGGGAGATGTCACGGAACATCTCCTGAAGGCCTTCCTTGAGGAACCACTGGTACGAGTTCTGCTGCAGTTCGATGAGGTTTGGCATCTCCAAAACTTCATCGATCCTTGCGAAGCTGCGCCGCTCTCTGAGCCCGGCTTGCAGGATCTTCGCCATACGGTCTTGGCCTCCTCACATTTGTGCTTGGTGGCCATCAAGAAGCTCCCCGTTTGGAAGTGCCCACCGCGGAAGCGCTCGATGTGGTATATGAACCTCCTGAGGGTTATTTATTTGCCCTGGCAGGAGAATTCGTCCCTAAGGCAGAAACAGAATGGCAACACCGACGAGACGGATGGAATTCGGAAGGGCTGAAACGCACTCCCGACAAGGCATTCCGTCATTCAATCATGGACGGTGTTTCCAGACAAACACATCATCTAGTGGTGCCCCGCGTGCTGGCGAAATATGCATTGCATTTTCCCTGATTGCACGCGAATTGCCGGCGGAGGCCGGCATTCTGTGGGATCAGTTCCAAAGAACTATGTGGATGGCAGGATATCATGCTACCATGCCAGGGAAGTCATGTCAATAAGCGCAACCCCTCGTGGAGGGGTCTTTTTGTTTTGTTGGCATGCTTCTTGTAAGGACGCAAGAAGAGGGCCGGGGATGCCTCGCGATGTACGAGAAATCCCCGGCCCTCCTTTGCGATGAGGTTAATTACTTGACCTCGACTTCGGCGCCAGCTTCCTTCAGCTTGGCGGCGATGCCCTCGGCGTCGGCCTTGCCGATCTTCTCCTTGACAGCCTTGGGGGCGCCGTCAACGAGGTCCTTGGCTTCCTTCAGGCCCAGGCCGGTCAGCTCGCGGACAACCTTGATGACGTTGATCTTGTTGGCGCCGGCGTTCTTGAGGATGACGTCGAACTCGGTCTTCTCCTCAACCGGAGCAGCGGCGGCGGCAGGGCCGGCAGCGGCGACGGCGACAGGAGCGGCGGCGGTAACACCAAAGGTCTCCTCGAACTGCTCCTTGAGCTCCTTGAGCTCGAGAGCGGTCATACCCTTAATGATCTCAATAACCTCAGCAGCCTTGGACATTGTGGGATCCTCCCTTATCAGATAAGAAATGTTGTTTGCCTATTAGGCAGCAAATCGGGAAAGCTTAGGCCTCAGCGTCGAGCTGCTTGATGCGAGCGTCGAGGGCGTAGGCAAAGCTGGACAGCAGACCGTTGAAGGCGCCGGCGACACCCTGGAGGGGCGCCTGGATACCAGCCAGAACCTGAGCGAGCAGGACCTCCCGGGAGGGCAGGTCAGCCAGCTCCTTGACCCCGTTGGCATCGACAACCTTGCCTTCGAGAATACCAGCCTTCATGACGAACTTCGGAGCCTTCTCCTTGGCGAAGAAGTCCCGAATCTTCTTGGCGGCGGAAGCCTCGTCGACGTTGGAGAACGCCATGGTGGTCGTGCCGTGCAGGTACTTGTCCAGGCCCTCGATACCGAGGTCCCGGGCGGCGATGCGGATGAGGGTGTTCTTGGCGACCTTCAGCTCGACACCAGCCTCACGCAGCTCCTTGCGGAGCTTCGTGACCTGGGCAACGGACATGCCGTTGTTGTCAGCCAGAACGACGCTCTTCGCCTTCTGGAGCCGCTCCTTTACCTGAGCGACGGACAGTTCCTTTTCAGGACGAATGGGCATTGCAGTGATTCACCTCCTTGTCGGTGAATAAGAAAAGACCTCCGACCACAGCAGATCGGAGGTCTGTATGTACACACAGACCCTCAACACCTTGTAAACAAGGCGATTGAGTTCCGACCTCGGCAGGCTGACGACGGTCGTCGTCACTTAGGCTTTGCAAGCACCAGCTGTCTATGGCCGATATGAACTTCAAGCACAATGAGGATTATACACAGCCACCGTAGCAGCGTCAAGCGCGACCTCCCTGCCAAACGCAGGAATGAGAGCGAGGCATCCGTTTTGGCGGAATGCCTCACCCATTATGCACCGTAGTAGGTTATCACGCTAACTTAGCTTCCTTGCGGGCCGCTTCCAGCATCTCTTCCAACCGGATTTTCTCCTGGACGAGAACCATGCGCTCGGAAGGGGTCGCCTTGATCCAACGGTCCACGAGCCCTTCGAGACGAACCCGGATATCACGTTCGCTCATTGTGTTCCCTCCTTGTTACGTAGGGGTTGGTAACGAGAGGATATATCTCCTAGTGCCTCCCTCGCCTATGTAAAGAATACGATATAAGTGTCGAACTTGCAATACGTTATCGACCTGATTCGACATTGTATAGGAGTGGTATAATCCGCGCCGAAGCGTTAACGTTTCACACTTTTGACTGTTTACAATAGCCTCGTCAATAGTTACTTTGTGTCATTTTATCACAGCTGTATATAGAAAAACGACCTGGCCGAAAAGCCAGGTCGTTTTGTTCGGTTGCGCTTAGTGCTCAGCCGTGGTGGCGGTGAGCTTGGTGGGGTTAACCTTGATGCCAGGGCCCATCGTGCTGGAGATGGTGATGGACTTCAGGTACACACCCTTGGCCACGGCGGGCTTCGCCCGGATCAGGGCATCCATGAGCGCCTTGAAGTTCAGGGCCAGGCGGTCGGGATCGAAGGACGCCTTGCCGATCGGGGCAGCCACGATACCGGCCTTGTCGGTACGGTACTCGACCTTACCGGCCTTGGTTTCGCGGATAGCGTTGGTGACGTCGAACGTCACGGTGCCGGTCTTCGGGTTCGGCATGAGGCCGCGGGGACCGAGGACCCGGCCCAGCTTACCGACCATGCCCATCATGTCAGGGGTGGCGATGGCGACGTCAAAGTCCATCCAGCCTTCCTGAATGCGGGTGACCACGTCTTCAGCGCCAACGACATCGGCGCCGGCAGCTTCGGCTTCCTTGGCCTTCTCGCCCTTGGCGAAGACCAGGACCCGGACGGTCTTGCCCAGGCCGCCAGGCAGAACGACGGCGCCGCGGACCTGCTGGTCAGCGTGGCGGGGGTCAACGCCCAGACGGACGGAAACTTCAACGGTCTCATCAAACTTGGCGGTGGCGGTCTTCTTGACCACTTCCAGCGCCTCGGCGGGATCATAAAGCTTGGCGCGGTCGATCAGCTTCGCCGCTTCGCTATACTTCTTGCCGTGAGTCGGCATCGTAATTTTCCTCCCTTGTGGTAATGCAGTAAGTTCGGCCTAACAGCCACGCTGGCTGAATGGCCTCCCACAAGCCCAAGCGGCTGGTGGCTACTCGGCCTCGACGCCCATGGAACGGGCGGTGCCGCGCACCATGCTCTTGGCAGCCTCAATGCTGGCGGCGTTCAGGTCGGGCATCTTGATCTTGGCGATCTCTTCGACCTGCTTGTCGGTCAGCTTGCCGACCTTCTTCTTGTTCGGGGTGCCGGAAGCGGTCTCAATGCCCAGCGCCTTCTTGATCAGAACGGCGGCGGGCGGGGTCTTCAGGATGAAGGTGAACGAACGATCTTCGAAGACAGTGATCTCGACGGGAATGACGAGACCAGCCTGTTCCTTCGTGCGCTCGTTGTACTCCTTGCAGAAGCCCATAATGTTGACGCCGTGCTGGCCGAGAGCCGGGCCAACGGGCGGCGCGGGGGTTGCCTTGCCGGCCGGCAGGGCCAGCTTGACAATAGCGGTTACTTTCTTCGCCACGGTGACTCCTCCTTAAAAGATGTGGTCTGGCGGGCAACCTGTCGGCGCCCTCCCACTGCGGGCAGAGCCCGCACACCAAAGGGCCGCGCGCCGCAAAGCGCACGACCTCAATGATACTAACACAAAGCGATCAAACGCGGAACAGGAACTTGGCTAAATCGCTTCGATCTGAGCGAAGTCCAGTTCCGCCGGCGTATCGCGGCCGAACAGGCTGACCAACACCTTGACCCGGCCCTTGTCGGGGTAGATCTCCTTAATGACGGCCGGGTGATCCTTGAACGGACCGGCCACCACGCGGACAGGCTGATCAACTTCGTAACCGACCACGACGGTCTGGGCAGCTTTATCCGCTTCCTGAGCGCCGAGAATAGCTTGCGCCTCTTCTTCGGTCAGAGGGATCGGCTTGTTGCCCGAGCCGACAAACCCGGTGACACCGGGGGTATTGCGCACGACGTACCAGGAGTCGTCGCTCATGGTCATTTCCACGAGCACGTAACCCGGGAACACCTTGCGCTTAACCTTCTTTTGTTTGCCGTCCTTGATTTCGATTTCGTCTTCCATGGGGACGAGCACACGGAAAATCTTTTCCTGCATCTCCATGGATTCGACGCGCTTCTCCAGGTTGGTCTTTACCTTGTTCTCATACCCGGAGTAGGTATGGACGACATACCAGTTTTTGCTTTCCATTCAGTCCGGGGAGCAGGGGTCGCGTCCCCGTGCCACCTGCCTTTGCTAACGTGCGGCGATCCACTCCAGACCCAGCCCGAGCGGCAGGTCAAGCAGCCACAAGAACCCCATGACCAGGACCACGATGCCGATGACGACGCCGGTAAGCTTCGCCGTACGGGCAGGCGTGGGCCAGACCACCTTGCTTAGTTCGCCGAGAACTTCACGGATGAACGACCCAAACTTTGCGAGAGTTTCCTTGACCTTTTCCATGTCCATGACCTCGCAGTCCTACAAGATGCTTAACACAAATAAAGCCTGGCATACCGCGCCAGTATTGAAGATTGTAACACACACCCATAGGGATGTAAAGGCTTCCAGCAACCTGGTATTCCGGGCATGAACACCCGGAACATAGGCTACCCCGGCGCCTGCCTGCCTACTCCCAATAAAGCAAAAAGCGCACAACCGGCCGGTGTGCGCTTTTTGTGGCAGGGGCAGTAGGACTTGAACCCACAACCTACGGTTTTGGAGACCGTTGCTCTACCAATTGAGCTATACCCCTGTACGAGCCGTCGCCAGCACCTTACGTACGGGCAACGGCGTTACGTGCGACCGCTTATCGGGTCTCCCGATGGGCGGAATGGTGCCCGCACGTGGGGCAGTACTTCTTCAGTTCGATACGACCAGAGTCGTTCTTCTTGTTCTTGTAGGTCGTGTAGTTGCGCATCTTGCAGTCAACGCAAGCCATAGTGATAACAACCCGAGCGCCTGCCTTAGCCATTTAGCGACACCTCCCATCGAGAGGGATTCAATCTCCCTCGAAACCATGCCTATACAAGTTACCACGCGCGCAAAACCCTGTCAACCTTCCAAGTCCTGAGTGCAAGCCCTGAGGGACCGAGTCACAGATCTATCAGCCCACGTCATTGCAAGAATCATGATGGGTTCCTGGCTCGGCTTGAGCCCCGGCTGGTTCTCTCATTGAACTGCTTCAGCGGATCAGGGGAGCGGAAGAGTTCGTCAGCCGGCACATCGCTGGCTGCGATCAGGTTCAGCACCCGGTCAGGTTCCACTCGGTGACGGCGCTGAGAATCAGCCCGTACTTCCGGCTGTCGGGACTGATAGAATTCGAACTGCCCATCACCTTTGTACGTGGAAATGAGGCAGTCGCCGACGACCTGCTCCGGGTGCGTTCGGAACGCGGCTGTTTTGGCATCGAACCAAGGAAGGTGGTTTCCGGGCCACCCTTGAAGCAGCCCCCGAGAAGACTGAGTTGGAGCAGTATCTGCCCACCAGGGAGGAAGTGCTTATATATATGGTAGTTCTGGCCAACTGGTCCGAACGAAAACGCCCGGATCAGGTTGCCATCATGTGCGGTTACTCGGAGCTGGCCACTCTGCCGATTACCCACCTGCCAGGGGTAATTGGCTGTCTGTTCGTGCAAGCCCTTCAACTATATGTAGAGCCAAGGCTAAGCAAAAGCCGGAGAACTTGCGTTCTCCGGCCTGCTGCTGGTTGCGGGGGAGGGATTTGAACCCTCGACCTCCGGGTTATGAGCCCGACGAGCTACCGGACTGCTCTACCCCGCGGTGTGGATGGGACGTTTCCCATGTTACTCCACACCCCGGCTAACGTCAACCCTAATTCGGTTAATGCGTAATTAGCAAATGCTGGACCTAGTCCCGAGGCGGCAGGACCAACGCCTCGCCATCGACCACCAGGGTGCCGTCCTGCCTGGTGGCGGTGGTGTGCAGGCGCAGCCGCTTGCCGTCAATGATCTCCACGACTTCAGCCGCTGCCGTCACCGTATCGCCGATGTGGACGGGAGCGGTGAACTTAAGCGTCTGGCCCATGTAGATGCTGCCCGGACCGGGGAGTTGCATGCCCAGCACAGCGGAAATGAGCCCGCCGGAAAGCATGCCATGTGCGATCCGCCCGCCGAACTTGGTGTTCTTGGCCCAAGTCTCGTTGACATGTGCTGGGTTAAGGTCGCCAGTGACACCTGCGAAGAGGTAGACGTCCGTTTCGGTGATGGTCTTGGTGAATGATGCCTTATCGCCAACTTGATATTTCATGGTGGAACTCCTCCTCCTGACTGGCTTATCCGTAGCGGAAGTGCACACCAAATGTGCCCTGGGGGTACTCCCAGGAGATGGCTCCGGGGTGTGGGCAGATCACCCGGCAGGTGCCGCACTCAAGGCACCCGGCATAATCGAATTTCAACTCGCCATTGGCGAAGGTATAGAGCAGGGCGGGGCATGCCCAGGTGCAGGGCTTGTCCGAGCAGGTCCGACAGATCTGGGTATCGACCTTGATGTGTGTGTTCTCTTCATCCACCGCGAACTTGTTGACCCCGAGGCGGTCTTCGATCGACATGGCTTTCATTACAGGGCTCGCACTCCTCTCCAGGCGTCGCCCGCCAGCTGCATGAGCGATGCCTTGCCCTTCAGCTCGCCTAGTGCCATGCGGGCGAGGTGTGCGGGCGGGGTGGTTCCGTCTACGGTGAACAGGCGCGTGAGAATGGACTCGACAAGCGCCGGGTGAGTACCAAACATCCGGGGGGTGTTTTCGATGAACCCGGGAACACGCTGGTAGAACTCCAGCTCCTTGAGCACGAAGCTGTTGCGCAGGCGCTCCTCGTAGCCTTGCAGGCCGGTACGCGAGTAGTCACCCTTGGCAGCAGCCTCGATGACGGCCTCCGCTGCGTGCATGCCGCTGGCGATGGCAAAGTCCATGCCGCGCACGACGTAGCCCAGGTTCAGGACAAGCCCGGCGGCGTCGCCCGCGATCAGAATGCCGTCTCCGGCGAGCTGGGGCAGCATGTGGACGCCGCCCTCGGGCACGAGGTGGGCGGAGTACTCCACGACCTTGCCGCCCGCCAGGAGCGGCTCCAGGGCCGGGTGAGCCCGGAAGGCCTCCATGAGGTCGGCGGGACGCACCTGATGCTTTTGCATGCCTGCCACGGTCAGGACCAGGCCGAGGGAGACCGATTCCTCGTTGGTGTACAGGAAGCCGCCGCCGGGCAACCCGCCGCTCGGCGAACCGACGAAGAGTTGTGCGGCGCCTTCGCCGGGGTTCAGGTTGAAGCGTTCTTCGATGGTCTGCCTCGGCAGCTCGATGGTGGTCTTGACGCCGGTGGCGATGTGGTGCGGTTCGATTTCCTTGGTGCGGAG
>Ga0196970_1002083_pt1 | contig 11216 bp, 9 predicted proteins | sample S1v_513CmetaG_FD_148672 | JGI IMG/M metagenome (GOLD analysis project Ga0196970, IMG submission 148672) | Soil microbial communities from Anza Borrego desert, Southern California, United States - S1+v_5-13C | ecosystem: Environmental > Terrestrial > Soil > Desert | place: USA: California... | reverse complement strand
GTCACCCACTCCCGGTCGTTCAGGAAGATTGTGACCGGCCGTTCCTGGGGCGCCTTCCGTGATGTTGCCACGTCGCACACTTCCTAGATGAAAATCTTACACTTATATAAGCATTACTATAGTATGGGATATCTGCATACGTAACGACCCATCCGGAAGGTTCTGCGGTTTCCATCTGGTCTAGACCTGACCGACTTTTGGTCGTATGTTTGGTATCTGTTCGGGGAAGTTCATCCTCATTTTGGTGGAGGGTCATCCGCGAGAAGGGATAGAAACTTTGTGTACCGAACTATACGCGATAGAACCTATTGTGACTGCTAACCGGCGGTCGCCGAGGGGAGTGCACGCGCAATGCCCATCAATGTAGTCCTTATCGATGACCACGAGCTGCTGCGCGAGGGAGTCCGGGCGGCCCTGTCCCGCGGCACCGACATGGTGGTTGTCGGCGAAGCCACCACTGGTACGGCGGCCATAAAAATATGCCGGGACCTGCGGCCGGACCTTGTGGTCCTGGAGACGCATTTGCCCGACATGACAGGTGTTGAAGTATGCGAACGCCTGCGGACCGAGTGCCCGGCAACCCGGGTGCTCTTCTTGACCGCATCGGCCGATGGCGACCTAGTCATCGCAGCCGTCCAAGCCGGCGCCAAGGGCTTCCTGACCAAGAACATCTCCGGGGCGGACCTGAGGCAGCACTGCCTTGCCGTAAGCAGGGGTGAGGTTGCCATTGACAGCAAACTCCTCGGCCCGTTGATCAACCAGATGATTCTCGCCCGCGACAGCAGTGGCGAGCCCTTCCCGCTCAATCCCCGTCAGCTGGCCATTATCCGGCTGGTCGCCCATGGCCTCACCAACCGGGAGATCGCCGACCGGCTCTACCTGAGCGAAAAAACCGTCAAGGCCTACCTCGGCGAGGCGCTCCGGCGCCTGGGGGTAAAAAAGCGAGTGGAGGCCGCGTTACTGGCCTCCAGCAAGGGTTGGATTTAGGTCATTACTCCGGTCGGATGCGGGCGCCCCTGGTGTACAGCTCCACCTTATCTGGCTTGCGTACATATCCTAGCAGGTCGATGCCTACCCGGTCTGCCAGCCGGATCGCCTGATCCGTGGCGGCGGTCAGCGAGGCACCAACGCCGGCGCCATACCGGGCCAGCTTCGTGCACATTTCGTAGGAGATGCGGCCCGTAGTCAGCACCACCACCTGCGCCGGGTCCCACCCGGCCTTCAGGGCGGCGCCAATCGCCTTGTCAACGGCGTTGTGGCGCCCAATGTCCTCACGTACCACCATGGTTTCGGTTGGCACATGGATGACGCCGGCGGCATGCATGCCGCCGGTTTGCGCGTACAAGGGGCTCTCCGCCTGCATGCGCCGGACCCAGGCCAACAGCTGCCCCTGCGTCACCGTCAGGGTATGGGTGACCGGCCGCAGCAGCATGGCATCTTTGACGGAACTGAAAGTAACGCCCTTGCCGCAGCCGCTGGTCAGGTAACGCGACGAGGCTTCCAGCACGACAGCGGCCCGCTCGGGCAGGACCTGAGCCTCGATGGCGCCCGCCTTGGCATCGATCTGTAAGTCGAGCAGGTCGGCAAGGCCGTCAATCACGCCTTCGGTCTGCAGAAAACCAACCGCCCAGTCATCAAGCGCGACCGGGGTCATTTGCAGCGAAAAGAGTTCGCTACCATTTAAGATCACCCGGGTCCGATGCTCGACCGGCATTGCCACCGGCGGCTCCGGTATGCTGCTCATCGCGGCTGCCTCCTCCCGTTGCGGATACGCTCGACTGTTGAAAGTTTAGACTGCGGGCACCAGCTTTGCGGTGCGGCCTCGGTGCAGTTGGATTCTCGCACCGAAGGCTGGCAGGGCCCGGAGCAGAAGCGCTTTCCGTTCCTGGGGCGTGGCCAGATTCCACACCCGCCCGAAGTGGACGGCCTCCGTGGTCAACCTTCCCCGTGACACGGGCGCGGGCACTTCGGCTGCCAATTGGTTCCTGATGATTCCCATGCGTTCCCTGTGCGGCTCCACCCGGGACAGAAACTCCTCAAGCCCCAGGCGGCCGGTTTCATAGGCTCTGTCCCATCTGGCGATGGCCGCCTGCGCTTCTCGCAGGTCGGTCTCCAAGCGGCGCAACTCGGCTATGCCACCGTCCGTCTTCTCGGCCCACTCGGCTTCGCACAGCTCGAGGAAAGCATCGAGCCGGGCGGGCTGGCCCAGGTCGCTGATGAGCCGGGCGGCCAACTCATCGGCGAGCGGGCCGGGAAAGCTGGTCAGGGCCGGCCTTGCACAGCCCATGCCGTGGATGTAGTTGAGGCAGCGGTAGTAGTAGGTCCCTTCCCGCCGCGTGTAAAGGGCCGAAATGGGGCCGCCACATTCACCGCACCGTGCGACACCCGCCAGCGGGTAGATGCCCGTCGCTTGGCGGGGCGCCATTCCCTTGCGCCGTTCGAACATCGCCTGAACCTGGTCGAACATCTCCCTTGGGACGATGCCCTCGTGATTGCCAGCGACCCGGGTTGTGGGTCCCCCGGTGCGCCGGCCATGCACGATGTCGCCGCAGTACACGGGGTTCGTCAGCAGGCGGACCAGCGTTACGGGACGCCACACGCCGCCGGCGGCGGCCGGCACGCCGAGTTCCCTGCTCAACCACTGGGCGATGCCCCGCACGCCCTGACCGCCCAGGTAGCGTTCAAAGATCTCCCGCACGATGTGGGCCCGGTCCGGGTCCGGGACCAGCCGATACAGCGTTCTCGACCCTCGGACCAGCGTCGGCTCGCCCTTGTAGCCGAAGGGGATGGGGCCCCCCGGCCACTCGCCCGTGGCCGCCTTCTTCTGGCGGCCCATTTTGACGCGCTCGGCTATCGTCTCCCGCTCCCACTGCGCCAGTACGGCCACCAGCGTGATCATCAGCCGCCCGTGAGAAGTGGTGGTGTTGAACTCTTCGGTCGCGGATTTGAACTTCAGGCCGCGCTGGTCGAATATCTTCATCAGTTCGTACAGATCCATGACCGAGCGGGTCAGCCGGTCCAGCTTGTAGGTCAGGATGATGTCGCCTGGCTGCGCATCCCTGAGCATCCGCCGGAGTGCGGGGCGGTTTGTATCTTTGGCCGAGTAGCCGTCGTCTTCGTATACCTGCGCCAGGGTCCATCCCTGGGAGCTGGCGAACTGCTCCAGCCGTTCCCGCTGGGCCATCAGGGAGAAGCCTGCCTGGGCCTGCTCGTCCGTGGAGACACGTATATAGGCCCGGGCCACCAGGTTCTCCATCGGTCATCACCCCAGAACCACCTTATGCCCCGACCACCACTTTGGTTGCACACGGCGAAGCGAACGAGGTCGATGAGGAGACGTTCTTCCACCTGGGCGAGCGAAGTTGTAGTCAGATGCAACCTAACCACAAACGTGGTACAATAAGGTTGACTTTGACGTCAAAGGGTGATTCTGGGTTTGAAGAATGAAGCTGATAGCCAGATCCGGCCCGATCGTGTGGCGATATACATCCGGTGGTCGACTGAAGAGCAGGGCGACGGCACAACTCTGGCCGAACAGCGGGAGGGTTCTGAGCTTTACGTGCGTTCCCAAGGGTGGTTTGTCAATCCTGACCTGGTCTTCATCGATGACGGGTACAGTGGTGGTACCTTGGACCGGCCGGCGATGAGCCAACTGCGCGAGTTGGTGCGGAAGAGCCAGGTGGACTGCGTTGTCGTTTTCAAGATTGACCGCCTCAGTCGTAACATCGTGGACGCAACCCAGCTTGTCCTTGTCGAGTGGAAGGACAAGTGTCATCTGCGCTGCGTACGCCAGCCCATAGACACCACCTCGGAAACCGGACGGATGATCTTCTCGATCTTGGCAACGTTCGCTGACTTTGAACGGGCGCAGATCAGGGAGCGGACCTTCTCCGGGCGCGTCCGCCGACTGAAGGAAGGGAAAGCGTATGGAGGCCCTCAGGTTCCTTTTGGGCTTATGGCGACTGGCGAGCCTGGCGTACGTGCACTCGACCCCGAGAAGGCGCCTATTGTTGCCGAGATGTTCCGGAAGGTACGTGAGGAACGAGCCAGCGTTATGGATCTCGCCCAGTGGCTGGACAGTCTCGGGATCGCTCCGCCAGTGGGCAAGATGTGGAGGTATAACTCGCTGCGCCACATGCTCAGTAACCCCATCTACGCTGGGCGTATTGTCTATGGTCGAGAGGACGGCAAACGGTTGGCGGATCGTAGGCATCGCCCTGTGAGGAAAGGGACGCCTCTGGTCGATGTTCAGGCAGTGACAGTGCCGGCAATCGTACCTCCTGAAGTCTTTGAGGAGGTTCAGGCAATCATTGCAGACCGGTGTGCTTTCCACAAAAGAACGAAGCGCGCCTCAGACGGTGTTCACCTGTTGTCTGGCATAGCCAAGTGCAGATGTGGAGGAGGCATTCAGGTCCATTACAGCCGGGGGGCGAAGTATTACATCTGCAGCCACCGCATCAACTACGGCCCCAAGGGTTGCCCGGCAGAGAACGGAGTCGTCCTCGCTGAGAAGGTCGAGGCTGCAGTCGTCAATGACCTTCTGGATGTCTATGGTGGCGTGCATAAGCGAGAGCAGGCGGCGAGTCAGGTCTTCGCCCAGTCTTCGGTCGAAACCAAGACGGTCCAACGGGAGATGGGCAAGGTAAAGGCCGAGCTTCAAAAGACCGAGAAGAGACTGTCCGAACTGCGGGCAGCGGCCAGTGTTGGTGACCTTACACTAGTCGAGTGGAGGGAGCTGCGGGCAGCGATCGAGGAGCGGCAGGCTGAGATCGTTAAGCGCAGGGATGAACTCCAGGCCCGTTTGGACCGTGTATCGCAGCAGCGGGCCGATGAACAGCTCATGCTTGACCGTTTAGCCCAGCTAGATCGCTGGAACGAGATGACCCCGCCTCAACAGAAGGAACTTCTTCGGGAACTGGCAGAGCGAATCGAACTGTTTAAGCCGAAAGGCCACCGGCAGCCATATCAGGTTCACATTACCTGGCGCTTCATGACTCCCGATCAAACAACACCGTACATCCCGGCGGACACGGAGAACGCACTGTGACCCTATCTACCTCAGACTGGACCACACCAGTATGAATGGCCCGATGATGCCCGGAGACTGTAAGCTTGCGCGAAGCGCCCTGTGAGGAACAACTCCGGGCATCAGTCGGTGCCCCAAGTTCGCAACTGCCCCCAGAAGGGCACGGGAATGTATGTAGTGGCCATGGAACTGCCTAAAGGAGAGAGTGGAGGAGCTTCGGAGAGGATTATCTGGCGGTTCTCCCAGCCCCTACCGTAAAGTCCTGCCCCGAGTAGAGGGGAGCAAGTTGTTTGGCAAGAACCTAGGGGCCGTTCTTGGCCTGGGAACTGGCATGCCATTTGACTGTTGTGTTTTGACGTATCGCGTTGCGAACAATTGTTTGATATAATGAACTTGTGGAGAGTGCATCTTTTTGGAGGTGGCGCCAGATGGCGGTCGCAAACGTTGCACTGTACAAGCTCTTGGAGGAAGTTACAGGAGACCTTGATTTCTTCCGCGACTTCGAAGGCGATTACAGGAAAAGGCTAATCGCCCAGAAACTGGTATATCTACTGCAGTCGCACATGGACTCAAAGAAGGGCTGGGCATTTAATTGGTACGTCGCCGGCCCCTACTCTCCAGCTCTAGCCCGCGAGTTGTTCTCTATCGCTGAACACCGTGAGGAACTCGCCGAGCAGGCCAGGAAAGCGCGTTTCACTGAAACTGCCGCCGCAAAAGTTCACCACCTGCAACAGTACGTTAAGTTTGACTATGCTTCTTTGGGGCTTGACCTGGCTGGTTGGCTAGAACTCCTTGGTTCCGTTGTTTACGTTGCACAGTGGAAGCAGATCCCCCTAGGTGCAGAGCCACTAGGGGGTGAAGTCAAGAAGGTAAAGCCCAAGTTCACCGTTGGCCAAATCAAAGAAGCCATTTCGTTCTTGCAGGAGAGGTAGCAAATGGCGTTGTCATATGTGGAGCAGGTGTACGATAACATCCATGGCTACATACCTCTGACGAAAGTTGAAGCGGCTATAGTGCGATCTCCGATCTTCCAGCGGCTTCGTCATGTTAAGCAGTTGGGTCTAGTGAATATGGTCTTCCCAGGGGCCGAGCACAGTCGTTTCGCCCATTGTCTGGGTGTACTACATATAGTCACACGGCTGACCGAGGCTCTTTCGCCAAGGCTAGAAGATGATCAGCAGCAGCTCCTCAGAATTGGGGCTCTCCTCCACGATGTTGGACATTTCCCTTTGTCGCACGCGATGGAGGAGGCGATGGCTGACCTCGAGGAGACCAAAAGGAACGAAGAAGCTAAGCAGTGGGCTTCGGGCTGGGCGCGAGACTTGATGGGCGTGGTGACCACACCACCACCTAAGAGAGGTACCAACGACAAGCTTCATGAATTCCTTGGTCAAACCATTATCCAGAGCACGGAAATCGGAACCATCCTAGAGGATAACGGTATAAGCCCTCTCGACGTTGCTGCAATTGCGATGGGTAAAACCGGTGAACTCCCTCCCGAAGAGGCTACGGAGTTATCTGTCCTGCCTGTTATGTCTCAAATGCTCCATTCGCAGGTCGACGCCGATCGGATTGATTACCTCCTAAGAGATTCAAACTTCTCCGGAGTTGAAGCAGGAGGCTTTGATCTTCCCAAGCTCTACAAGGAGGCCCGATGGGACAAAGGGCGCTTCGGGTTCACCCAATCGGGACTAAGGGCAGTTGAGCAGTTTCTCATGACCCGGCTCACCAACTATAGACGGATTGTCTTTAACAAGCATGTACAGGCCTTCGAACAGATGGCTAAAGTAGTCTATCGCGACCTAGCGGCAGTACATAGCGTTCCGGACTTCGAGGGCGTGCGACTCATGCTTGATCGTGAACCAAACGGCTGGGTTAGATTCAATGACCACTTTTTTATGCACAAGATCGCTGAGTGCACAATGCTAAACGGTCCCACGGAACTGGCTGTCCGCCATGCGTCCGGTATACTTAACGGCAGGCCAATGGTCGAGGTGCAGGTTGAAGAGCGGTTCTGCACCAAAGCAGAGTGGGCGGCGTTCAAAGCACAGTCGTCGAAAATACCTAAGAGCCATGAGGAACTCGCTGAACTTGCTGAAAGAGCCCATGTCCGCGTGGACGAGTTAACGATTCTTGAGGCCGGAGTGAAGGTGGTTGAGGACTTAGGTCAGGAGCCGATCTCGATATTTAATGACTCGGGGGCCTACTTAGGCGAGATTTTAGAGATGCCGGAGTCACTTCTCAGTAGTCTACTTGGGAAGCGACTCTACGTCCGTCGGCTGTACTGTCTTGATGAGCAAGTTGCTGAACGGGTAAGACCCGTGCTACTAAACTAGGTAACATCAAAGAGGCGCTTGCTGGGTAGCAGGCGCCTCTTTGATGTGGTAGATACATCGAAGCATTGGTTCAAGCTCCAAACCGATCACTTCACGCTATGCACTTTCAGAAGAGAGATGGCAGGAGCGTTGGCAATTCGCACGCTGCTTCTCACTACACCTGAGCAGCATTGCGATCACCCTTCGAACCGCCTCGGGGTCCGGTCGATATTCGTGCTCCACGCAGACCTCTAGCCTGCTCTTCATCGCGGCCCCCTGTATCACTTTTCATCTTCCTAAGAACACGGGGCCTTCATGAGGACCGTCCAAGGCTCCGACAGCGAATACCGTGCATCCTCCTCCCTCGAAAGAACCCAGGGCCGGGACGAGCAGGATGATATTCGCCGGACCGAGACCGGCGGAAGGCTCTTACGGGGACTCACAACGGATGCGTTCTCGACAATATGCAACAAATGTTTCATCATAGGATGGTCCCTGAACTATTTGTCCGGCCGCCGCCCCCAGGGCGGCCCGCTAAATCTAGCAGGATGCGGACATTTAGTTCTGGGCGGTGACATCGCACCAGCATGATGACGAATAGCCCGATGATGCTCGGAAACTCTACAGCTTGTGCGAAGCGGCCCCGTCAGGCATAACTCCGGGCACATTCGGGCCCCCTAGTTCGCAACTGCCCCCGGAAGGGCACGGTAATGACCAGGAAACTGCCCTAAGGAGGGAGTGAGGGGGCATGGGGCGACACAGAATTCGAGTGGAAGATATGCCTGTCACCATAGTTCCCGTGAAGGCAACACTAAGCGAGTATCAAGATGCATGGATGGAGGTCTTTGAGACCATTTATCATCTATCTCGGCGTCATGTTGCTTCTGACAAAGCGGAGTCCTCTGGGGGCGAGGGGAGTCGCTAAGCGGACGCCAGTTCGGCGGCAGCCAGAGTTGGTTTACACGAGATCGTTCTCAGCAGCTCCGGGGTCACATGAGGATCTCCACGAAGTTCTCCTTTGGTGGGAGCTAATGCTGGTGAGAACTGTGTTTAACCGCCTTCGGGCCACAACAGATCCCATCGAGGAAACCTTCTTGATTTGCCGGAATTCCCGGGATAGACGCGAAACCGCCAGGACCAGCCTTTGAGCCGGTCCTGGGCGGTTGACGTTGTTTGTTACCATGTGGTTGGTTGAACCATGTTTGTAGGCCGCTCTCTTGATGGATGGCCCTTTCTCTTGTGGGAGCCTCAACATGGTCATGGCGGCGCTGGGGTTTGTTGCGCCGAGAGGAGAGGTATGCAACGGCTGATACACCTGTGAGACTCGCAACAGCGGGAACAGAGAGTTCCCACGGAGGGACACCTGCGTTACCAGTCAGATCGTGACTTACTTTCCTCCCCTGCACAGGGGTTGGCTCCTATTTCGTTCTAGATAGTATCCCATAGGCGTTTCACAATCGAGGCAGTATCGGCGGCTCTCTGGAGAGTCCTCTTCCGTACCGAGCTAATTCGAACGACGCTGCTTGAAAGCAAATTAACGTAGGCAAGGTCCTGAACTCGGCAGTGTACAGCGTTCTGGTGCAACAGATGATGAGCCAACTCAAGGGTCATCCGAGCAGTCTCTTCACTGGCGTCACCCGAGCGCGGGTTCAGGAGGAGATAGCAGGTATTTTCGCCATCCAATCCGGTAATGTCCGGGCTGAAACGAATCTCTACCCCTCCGATTGTCAGGGTGTGCTTCCGACTCGGCTGGAGCTTTATCGGCCAATCTTTGAGAGCACTATCGCGAAAGGCTTGAAGGACAACTATGTTGCGGTTAAGGCGAGCAGCAGTCTGAGGAATCTTGGTGATCGCAAGCTCGTCCTGCAGTCCAATTATGGCAGCTGACAAAACCTCCACTTGGTTTCCATGTCGGTAGAATTCACGTATGGCTACCATTGCGTCGTGGTAGTAGGGAGTGCGAAAAACGGCGGGAGCTTTCTTCGGATACTTCTGATCAATAAGGACCCGCAACTGGCTGTAGCCCGGCATATTGATCATCTCAGCGAACGCTTCTACCGTAAGTCGGGGCATACCCTTCTCTGCAGCAGCCGGCAACACCATCTTTCCCACTCCTCTCTAACTAGTTCGATAATATCGTACACCGAACAATAGGCGAACACAAGAAGCCGTAGCGTAGATAATTGTGTTGCTTCAGTCAACAATGGTCAGGGCGAAACGCTGGCAGAATTTATAACGGCAGTCCATGTAATGCACTGGCCTGGTCCAGAACTTCCACAGGGTCAACTCTGCCGTCGGACGTCCTTGTCGCCGTTCACGGCTTTGTGCCCTCAGTTCGTTCCGGATTCGAACGGAGGTCCAGAGATCACCACGGGCTATAGATAAGAGGAGGGGCAGGGGGCCCGAGTGGGCCGCCCTACCCCTGTCGCTCACCTGAACCTTGCAGTAGGGATTGGAGCGCCTTGTGCGCCAAGATCAATTCCCACCAGAGCAGAATACGGTCCAAATCTGCCGGGGAACCAGGGCTACATGAGAAGGATCGGGTCACGATCACCTCAGGCGGATGACGGGCGCCCTTTCCCTTGATTCTGACATCGCCTCCTTGTGGCAGGTATTCAAGACTATGCAGTTGGTGAGCCATGAGATTCGGGGGGCGGGGAGGGCTGATGATACCCGCCGGACCGGGACGGGCGTCAAGGCTCACACGGGGAATCACATCCAAGAGCCTTGACTCCCGCCCCGACCGGCGGAACCGTTCTTCTCAGCCCGGCCCCCCAGGGTATGTGTTGGACTGGGGACTCTCCGACCTAGCGGGACCGCTCCGGGCCTTCGCGCTCCCGCAGCTTCTGGTACTCCTCCAGCACCGCCGCATCGAGTCTCCGCCGGAGGTCTCCAGTTACCGGGTGCGCAAGATCCCGGTACTGGTCGCCCTCTTTACGCTGGGGCATCCCCACGAAGATGCCTTGGGGGCCCTGCACCACCCGCACCCCGTGAACCATGAAGCTGCCGCCGAGGGTCACGCTGCCGATTGCCTTCGTCGGGCCGGGAGCGTCAAGCAGGTTGAGCTTGACCTGGGTCACCGGGATTACCATCTCTTCAGGCACTGCCACACTGCATCATGCTCCTTTCGTTTGAGGCTGGAGGCTTAGCGCCCCGGCCTTAGCGCGTCTGTTCAGGGGTCCACTGATACACGGTCAGTGGGTCCACGAAGCCTCTGTTGACGATCCACTCGAAATGCAAGTGCGGCCCGGTACTCTTGCCGGTGCTTCCGACCAGGCCGACGCTCTGGCCTTTGCTCACCTGCTGGCCCGGCATCACGAGAATCGACCGCAGATGTCCATAGACCGTCGCCACACCGTCGCCGTGAGTGATCCGCACCACGTTGCCGTAGTTGCCGTCCATGGCAGCGTAGATCACCACGCCATCGGCTGCCGCCTGGGCCGGCGTGTCCGCCGGAGCCCCGATATCGATCCCGGTGTGTACTCGCCAGTCGCCCGTCACCGGGTCCAGCCGTTCGCCATAGTAGGACGTGATGGGCCACATATCACTAACCGGCCACAAGAACGGCCCCGGCGTGATGTGCCCGTAATCCTCGCGCTCGGGCAGGCACATGGCGATCAGGTGATAGACCATCGCCCGGTCATCTCCCTGAAGCCCCAACCGGTCCAGCACATTGCTAATCTCCTGCTGCCCGCACCCCACAAGGTCCAGGTGTAGCCGGACCTCCCAGTGGGATGCCTCACTCGGGGCCCCAACCTCTAGCCAGTAATCACCTCGCGTCACCGCCGCCCCGGTCTCGTATACCTGTCCCTGCCCGTCCACAAAGCGCACCGTTGCCCCGGGCGGACGGATTGGCATCCCATAGAACACCTCGC
>Ga0196970_1002082_pt1 | contig 11219 bp, 8 predicted proteins | sample S1v_513CmetaG_FD_148672 | JGI IMG/M metagenome (GOLD analysis project Ga0196970, IMG submission 148672) | Soil microbial communities from Anza Borrego desert, Southern California, United States - S1+v_5-13C | ecosystem: Environmental > Terrestrial > Soil > Desert | place: USA: California... | reverse complement strand
GTCGAGCACCGACTGCGTCTGTGCCACCTGCACACCCGCCACCCGCACCGTCTGGGACTGCTCGCGGTAGCGCGCCGCGAACACGTCCTCGCCGCCGATGCCGCGCAGGATGCGGAGCCCGGAGACGGTGTCGGCACCGAGCGTCGTCAGGCGCCCGGACGCGGCGCGCTGCGCGTCCTGGCGCTTGGCCAGCGGCCGCACCACGAGCGAGAGCACCCCGGCGACGGCGGGCAGCCCGACGAGCACGGCGATCCCCAGCGTGACGGAGGAGGACAGCAGGAGCGCCGCGACGACGACGTAGGCGACGACGGCCCCGACGAACCGCGGCACGATCCAGAAGACCTCGCCGACCCGGAGCGAGTCGGAGGCGACGGTCGCCACGACCTCCCCGGTGGGCAGCGTCCCGGTGACCGCGTCGCCGGTGCGGGTGACCTTGTGCCGAGCAGCTGCGACGAGCGGAAGGCGGCGCGGATCCAGCTCTCGACGCTGCGCCGGTGCTCGACGACGTTCGCCACGACGCCGACCGAGCCGGCACTGAGCAGGAGGAGTGCGCCGGTCCACAGCGGGCGGGACAGCCCCTGGTCGAGACCGGAGTCCACGACGCGCCCGAGCAGGAAGGGCATCACGGCGGACGCGACGAACGCCACCGTCCCCCACGCCGCGGCCGACAGCGACAGCCCGAGCTGGCCGCGCGCCACCCACACGAGGTAGGCGGTCGCGGACGTCAGCGGCGGGGTGCCGGGGTCGCGGTAGGGCATGAGACGCACGATCGCCCACGGTACGTGTCACCACAGCGGCCCAGCGAGGTGTTTACGCGCCCACGGCACGCTCCTGGCGACCCCCGCCCGGGTGCCACGTCGCGGTGATCATCGGGCAGGATGGGGCGATGGAGCGAGCCCGCCGTGCCCTGCAGCGCTACCGTGTCATGGCCTGGGTGACCGGCCTCATGCTGCTGGTGCTGACGCTGGAGATGGTGCTCAAGTACGTGGTCCAGGCCGGGGGGGTCGCCGAGGACGGCAGCCCCGAGCCGGTGATCGGCACGTGGGTGGCCTTCGCGCACGGCTGGATCTACGTGGTCTACCTCGCGACGGTCATCGACCTGTGGTCGGTGCTCCGCTGGCGCCTCGGGCGTCTGGTGACGATGGTGCTCGCCGGCGTCGTGCCCGTCATGTCGTTCGTCATGGAGCGGCGGGTGCACCGCGACGCGGACGCCGCCATCGCAGGGGAAACGGCCGTCACTAGACTCCCGGGGTGACCACCGGCCCAGTCCTCCGTCGTCGACTTCGGCGCCAGTACGCCCAGCTGATCGCACGGCGCGTGCGCGAGGCGCACGTGTACTCCGAGATCGTCCCGCACACCATGAGCGTCGAGCGCATGCTCGAGCGCGGCCCGTCGGCCGTCATCCTCTCCGGCGGCCCCGCCAGCGTGTACGAGCCCGGCGCGCCCGAGGTCGACCCGGCCCTGTTCGAGGCAGGGGTGCCCGTCCTGGGCATCTGCTACGGCTTCCAGGCCATGGCCAAGGCGCTCGGGGGCTCCGTCGACGCCGGGGCGATCGGGGAGTACGGCGGCACCACGATCGCCGTCGACGAGCCCGGCGCCCTCCTCACCGGTTCGCCGTCCGAGCAGGCCGTGTGGATGAGCCACGGGGTGGCCGTCACGGAGGCACCCGAGGGCTTCGACGTCCTGGCCCGCTCGCCCGGCGCGCCCGTCGCGGCGTTCGAGGACCGGGCGCGCCGCCTCTTCGGCCTGCAGTGGCACCCGGAGGTGCGGCACAGCCCGCTGGGCCAGCAGGCGTTGGAGAACTTCCTGTACCGGGGCGCCGGCCTGCGGCCGGACTGGACCGCGGGCAACGTCGTGGCCGAGCAGGTGGCGGCGGTGCGCGCCCAGGTCGGCGACGGTCGCGTCATCTGCGGGCTGTCCGGGGGCGTCGACTCCGCCGTCGCCGCGGCGCTCGTCCAGCGCGCCGTCGGTGACCAGCTCACGTGCGTCTTCGTGGACCACGGGCTGTTGCGGCAGGGCGAGGCGGAGCAGGTGGAGAAGGACTTCGTCGCCGCCACCGGGGTCCGGCTCAAGGTCGTCGACGCGCGCGAGCAGTTCCTGTCGGCACTGGCCGGCGTGACGGACCCGGAGACCAAGCGCAAGATCATCGGCCGGGAGTTCATCCGCACCTTCGAGGCCGCGGCGCGCGAGGTCGTGGCGGAGAGCGGGGCGCACGGCGAGGAGGTCCGCTACCTCGTGCAGGGCACCCTGTACCCGGACGTGGTGGAGTCGGGCGGGGGCGAGGGCGCGGCCAACATCAAGTCCCACCACAACGTCGGCGGCCTGCCGGACGACCTGCAGTTCCAGCTGGTCGAGCCGCTGCGCACCCTGTTCAAGGACGAGGTGCGGGCGGTGGGGCTGGAGCTCGGCCTGCCGGAGGCGATCGTGTGGCGCCAGCCCTTCCCCGGGCCGGGGCTCGGCATCCGGATCATCGGTGAGGTCACCGCAGAGCGCCTGAAGGTGCTGCGGGCGGCGGACGCCATCGCGCGCGCGGAGCTGACGCTCGCCGGGCTGGACCGGACGATCTGGCAGTGCCCCGTGGTGCTCCTGGCCGACATCCGGTCGGTGGGCGTGCAGGGCGACGGACGCACCTACGGTCACCCGGTGGTCCTCCGGCCCGTGAGCTCCGAGGACGCCATGACGGCGGACTGGACGCGCGTCCCGTACGACGTGCTGGCCCGCATCTCCACCCGGATCACCAACGAGGTGCCCGAGGTCAACCGCGTGGTGCTCGACGTGACGAGCAAGCCGCCGGGGACCATCGAGTGGGAGTAATAGCCTGAGGCCGTGCGGATCCTCCACGTCTCGGACTGCTACGCCCCGCGCACCGGCGGCATCGAGACGCAGGTGCGTGACCTGGCGCGAGCACAGGTGGCCGAGGGCCACGAGGTGCACGTGCTCACAGCGACGCCCGGACCGGGAGGCGAGCGCGGGGGTCTGGTGACGGACGACGAGGGCGTGCAGGTGCACCGCCTGGCCGTCCGGCTGCCGTTCGACCTGCCCGTGAACCCGGCCGCACCGCCCCGCATGCGGCTCCTCGTGCGCGGCCTGGCCCCCGACGTCGTGCACGTGCACGCCGGCGTCGTGTCGCCGTTCGCCTACGACGGCGCGCGTGCGGCCCGCGCGGAGCGGGTCCCCCTGGCGATCACGTGGCACTGCATGCTCGACGGCGCGGTGCCTGCCCTTCGCGCGCTGGTGCGACTCGGCGGGTGGCACCGGTCGCCGGTCGCGCTGTCGGCGGTCAGCGCCGCCGCGGCGGACCGGGTGCGCGACGTGTTCGGGGTGCCGGTGGGCGTGATGCCGAACGGCATGGACCTCGCCACGTGGGTACCCGGCCCTGACCGTCCTGCGGGCGGCCCGCTCCGCTGCGTGGCCACGATGCGGCTCGCGCCGCGCAAGCGCGGTCAGGCGCTCCTGGCGATCGTGGAGGACGCCGTCGCCCAGCTGGAGCCGGGTGCGTTGCGCGTCGACGTCATCGGCGACGGCCCGAGCCGGGCCGGGATGGCACGTCGGCTGGTCCGCCGTGGGCTCGTGGACGTGGTGACGTTGCGCGGCCGGCTCACCCGGGAGCAGGTGCGCGCGGAGTACGACGACGCCGACGTGTTCCTGGCTCCGGCGGTCCTCGAGGCGTTCGGCATCGCGGCGCTGGAGGCGCGCGCGGCGGGCCTCGTGGTCGTGGCGCGGCGCGGCACGGGGATCGAGGAGTTCATCACGGACGGTGTCGACGGCCTCCTGGTCGACGACGACGCCTGCATGACGCGCGCCGTCGTGCACCTGGCCACGGACCGCGGGCTGCTCGACCGGTTGCGGTCGCACGCCCGCCTGCACCGGCCCCTGCAGGGCTGGCCGGTGACTCTGGCGGCCGCTCGGGCGGAGTACGCCCGGGCCGGGGCGCTCGCCGGCTGACGGGCGTCGTCCGCCGCGCGGTGCCGGGCGCACGTGCGCCGCAAACCTTGCCAGGCGGCGCCGCGACACACCCTCCGCGCGACCGTCCGTGCAGGCCATCGGCCATCTGACCGGGTAAAACTGGCACTGCGGTGTCGCGATTTCTGCCGGTGATCAAACGAGACCGGGCTTGGAAAAGTAGGACGTAGGTCTCCCGGACCATCGACCCACACGGGGGGCGCCGTGTTAAGTCAGGATCGTCATGTGAGCTCGAAGAGAGCTCCCGAGGCCGGCGCTACCGGTCACGGACCCTTTGATGGAGTTCCTGGGAAAGGGATCGACATGGCCACCGCCACCACCGCCACCACCACCTCGACCACCACGGGCAAGCCCGTCCGGCTGATCGGCTTCCTCGTCATCGCCGCCGGCGTCCTGCTGATCATCGCGGGCATCGCGACGTGGGTGACCGTCCGCGGCCAGCTGGTCGCCGAGAACATCACCATCCCCGACGACGCCTCGATGTTCCAGGGCAACACCGTGAACGGCCCGCTCGACGCGTTCGTCCAGGCCGACATCATCAACAAGCACGCCCTCGAGGCCACTGACGGCAACACGTACGCCGAGCTGGACCGTGAGGACGAGCGTCGCGCCACCGTGATGAACGCCTCGTTCCTGCGCACCTCGCTGTTCTCCTCGGTCATCGCCTTCGGTGTCGCGGCGTTCGCCGTCGGCATGGGCGTCCTGCAGCTCCTCATCGGCTGGGCGCTGCTCAAGCTCTCCCCGCGTCCGGGTGCCGAGGTCCGCACCGTCTGACGCAGGGACGACATCGGGAGCACACGCCGCCGCTCCCGGTAGCACAGGAGGGCCGCACCCCACGGGTGCGGCCCTCCTGCCGTACGCAGTGACGCGGTGACGCGGTGACGCCTACGGCCGGCGTCGGCGGCTCGTCACCACCGAGCCGACCAGCAGCAGCACGCCGGCGGCCGCGATCAGGATGATGAAGGCGAGCTCCTCGTCGAACTGCACGTCGAGGGCGTACGCCATGATGAACGCGCCGATGGCGGCGATCACCAGGCCCCAGACGATGGTTCCGACCCGTGGCCCGCGCCGCGGCGCGGACGGAGGTGCGGCGGGCGCGGTTGGCGCGGTGGGCTCGGTGGGCGTGGTGGGCGCGACGGATGTCGTCGTCTCGGTCGTGCCGAGCGGTGCGGTGTGCTCGCCCGAGGTCGTCGGGTTCGTCATGGTGTCCTCCTGGGGGACGTCGGTCGGGCTCGTGGCCTCGCTGTCCCGGTCGTGCCGGGTGGTGTCGTCGGCGCTCATCGCTCCTCCACCGTGAGCTTCCCGGCGCCGATGTTGATCTCGAGCTCCATGGTCGGCTCGGCCCCCGCCTCGACGGCCTCCGAGTCGAAGGTCTGCCAGCCGTTGCCGACACCCGACACCACGGTCTCGCCGAGCCAGTTCATGTCACCGGCCCCGACGCGGACCCGGGCGGTGTAGGCCTCGTCCTCGGGCACGATCACGAGCACGTCGCCCGCGCCCATGTCGAGCGGGATGTCCATGGCCGTACCTGGGGGCAGCTCCGTCAGGTCGATCGTGACGTCGCCGACCATCCACGAGTAGCCGTCCTCCGCGGCCTCGACGGTCCGCGGGGTGAAGCGGCCGTCGCCCGCGAAGGCGCCGTCCGGGTCGAACGAGAAGTCGGCTGCGGCCGTCACCGGGGCGACCACGAGGATCGTGATGAGCGCGATGGCGCCCAGGCCACCGCTGGTGCGACCGAGGAGGCCGGACACCGCGATGCCGATGCCGCAGAGGATCACCACGGCTGCCGCCGTCGTGAGCAGGACCGGTCCGTCGTAGAAGCCCTCGCGCTCGGCGTACAGCAGCGAGGCGAGCGTGAGCAGGCCGAGGGCCACCACGATGCCGACCACGCGGCTGCCCGGGCCGCTGGGCTTGGTGCGCGGCAGCGACGTCACCGGACCGCCCACGGGGAACGGGCGCTGCGGGGGCAGTGGCGGCACCGGCGGCATCGCCCGGTACGGCGGGACCGGCGGGACCGGGGGGGCCGGCCAGGGGGTGCCGCCCTGCGGCGGTGCCGTGTGCGGGACACCAGGGGCGGGCGGGGCGGGGTACATCGTGGTTCCTTCCGGTCGGCGCACAGCTGCCGGGGGCACGCTGGCGGGGTACTGCTGCGGCCCAACCGGCCGCAGGGTGGTCGTGGGGCCGGCAGGCGGCGGAGGTGCGTAGCCGGGGACGCCGGCACGCCCCGGTGCGCTCGGGCCGGTCCGGCCCTTGCTGCTGGAGGAGACGATCACGGCGACGAGCATGCCGATCACCGCGAGGACGACGAGGCCGCGCCACCAGCCGCCCCCGTCACCCCAGCCCATCCAGTGCCAGTTGTCCGGGAACGCGAACCCGATCAGGAGCAGGGCGAAGCCGCCGATGACGGCGGCGTCGAAGTCGCCGCGGAACAGCTGCTGCAGGTGGATGCGGCCGTCCCGCTGCTCCGGCATCAGCAGCCAGCCGACGCCGTAGAGCACGAGCCCGATGCCGCCGAGCAGCGCCCCGATGCCGAAGAGTCCGCGGACGATCAGCGGGTCGATGCCCAGACGCGCCGCGAGGCCGCCGGCGGCGCCGCCGATCCAGCGTTCGTCCGTCCGGAACAGGCCCGTCCGGCGGATGCTCGCGAAGAAGCCGTCCATGCCGGTCGGCTGGGGGCCGGGCGGGTAGCCGGGCTGGCCGGGCTGGTCGGGCCCGAAGGGGCCGGGTGCGCCGTAGGTGCCTCCCGGTGCCGTTCCGGCGGGGGCTGGGCTGCCGTACGGGGCGTCGGGCGGGGTGCCGTCCGGGGTGCCGTCCGGGGCGGCGTCGGGTGCAGGGGTCTCGTCCATGGCACCGATCCTTCCGGCGTGCAGGGGGTGACCACATCGGGGCACGTCCCTGATCGGACCCTGAACCGGCCGACGGCGTCCCTGACCCGAGGGGTGAGGTTCACCCTGAACTGCACCTGAAAGGGGCCATGGGACCCCCTCGGGGCGCGCCTGACGTGTGACGATGCTCTTCGTGACCACCGCGACCACGGAGCGGCTGCCGCTGCGGCGCCCACGTGCGGGGCGGATCGTCGGCGGCGTGTGCCGCGGGCTGTCCGCGCACCTCGGCGTGCCCGTCGGCCTGGTGCGGCTCGTGATGGTCCTGCTGACGGTCGTCGGCGGTGCGGGCCCGCTGCTGTACGTCTTCCTCTGGGTGACGGTTCCGGCCGGAGACCCGGTCCAGGCGGCGGTCGAGCAGAGGCCCGCGGCGCTGAGCCGGCTGGCCCCGCGGCTCAGCGAGCAGGGGCGGCGGCTGCCGATCACCGACATCGCCGTCGGCCTCGTCCTGATCATCGCCGCCGGTCTGCTGATCGCGGCGCGCAACGGCGTCGACGTCGCCACCACATGGGTGCTGCCGTCGCTCATCGCGCTCGCGGGCGCCGCGCTCGCGTGGAGCCAGCTCGACGCGATCCAGCGCGACCGGCTCCGCGCGCAGAGCGGCGGTCGCACGCCGGTGAGCGTGCTGCGTCTGATCGGCGGCATCGTCCTCGTGGTCCTGGGCGTGTTCCTGCTCGTCGGCCGGGACGTGCCCGTGGAGGACCTGGTCCGCTCCGCCATCGCGGCGCTTGCGGTGCTCGTCGGCACCGCGCTCGTGCTGGCCCCGTGGTGGCTGCGGCTGGTCCGCGAGCTCGGGGACGAGCGGGCCGCCCGGGCGCGCGAGTCGGAACGGGCGGACATCGCCGCCCACCTGCACGACGGCGTCCTGCAGACCCTGGCGCTGATCCGGCGGCAGGCGGACGACGCCGAGGAGGTCGCGCGGCTCGCCCGCGCCCAGGAGCGCGAGCTGCGCGAGTGGCTCTACGACGACCGCCGGACGCCCGGCACCTCGCTCGTCTCCGACCTGCGCGGCGTCGTCGCCGAGGTGGAGGACACGCGTGCCGTGGCCGTCGACGTCGTCGTCGTCGGGGACTGCGTGCCCGACGCCGGCACCGAGGCGCTGCTGCAGGCGACGCGCGAGGCTCTCGTGAACGCCGTGACGCACGGCAAGGCGCCCTACTCGTTGTACCTCGAGGTCGTCGACACACAGGTCGAGGTGTTCGTGCGCGACCACGGCGACGGGTTCGACATCGACACCGTGCCGACCGACCGGTTCGGCGTGCGGGAGTCCATCATCGGTCGCGTGATGCGCCGCGGTGGCACGGCCACCGTGAAGAGCCGGCCCGGCCGCGGCACAGAGGTCCACCTCTGCCTGCCGCGCAACGGGCGGAACGGAGAGGGAGCATGATCGACGTCATCCTGGTCGACGACCACCTGATGTTCCGGGCCGGCGTGCGCGCCTCGCTCGACGACACGATCAACGTCGTCGGTGAGGCGGACGACGTGGACTCCGCGATCACCATGGTGCGGTCGCTGCAGCCTCCCGTGGTCGTGCTCGACGTGCACCTGCCCGGCGGCATGGGCGGGGGCGGCGCAGAGGTGATCCAGGCGTGCACCGACCTGCTCGGTACGGTCCGTTTCCTCGCCCTGAGCGTCTCCGACGCCGCGGAGGACGTGGTCGCGGTCATCCGCGCGGGCGCACGCGGGTACGTGACGAAGGCGATCTCGGGCTCGGACCTCTCCGACGCGATCCGGCGCGTGGCGGGCGGTGACGCGGTGTTCTCGCCGCGCCTGGCGGGCTTCGTGCTGGACGCGTTCGGGGCGGCGGCAGGGGACGTGGCGACCGGCGACGACGAGCTCGACCGCCTGTCCGCCCGGGAGCGCGAGGTGATGCGGCTGATCGCCCGGGGCTACTCGTACAAGGAGGTGGCGTCGGAGCTCTTCATCTCGATCAAGACCGTCGAGACCCACGTCTCGGCGGTGCTCCGCAAGCTCCAGCTGTCCTCCCGCCACGAGCTGACCCGCTGGGCGGCGGCCCGCCGGCTCCTCTGAACCGGCGACCCCCCTCGAGTGGAGCACGGTGGCGCCGTCGTGCACCACTCGGGGCCGATTCCCGCCACCTTGCTCCACTGTGTGCGTGAGGGAGTTGACGGCGGGGCTGGGCGGGGCTGACCGGGGCGGGCGCCGTCCGGAGGTGTTGGCGGCGGCGCCTAGGCTTGGAGGGCTATGGACACGCTCTTCCCCGCCCTGCCCACCGTCGTCCCGCACGACGAGGCGCGCCTGCGCGCCGTCGTCCCGCCGCGCGAGGACGACGCCGCCGACCCCGCCCGGGGCGGTGCGTACGACGCCGCCCGCGCGGCTTCCCGGGAGGCGGCGCGCGAGGCCCGCGCGGCGCAGGCCGCCGCGCTCGTGGAGGGCCTGAACCCGCAGCAGCGGGAGGCCGTGCTCCACTCCGGCGCACCGCTGCTCATCGTGGCCGGGGCGGGCTCGGGCAAGACGCGCGTGCTCACCCACCGGATCGCGCACAAGCTGGCCACCGGGCAGGTGCGGGCCGGCGAGGTGCTGGCCATCACGTTCACCAACAAGGCGGCCGGGGAGATGCGGGAACGCGTCGAGACGCTCGTCGGTCCGGCCGCCCGCGCGATGTGGGTGTCCACGTTCCACTCGGCGTGCGTGCGCATCCTGCGGCGCGAGCACGCCACCCTCGGCCTGCGCTCGTCATTCTCCATCTACGACGCCGCGGACTCGCAGCGCCTGCTCACGCTCGTGGGCCGCGAGCTGGACCTGGACCCGAAGAAGTTCCCGGCGAAGATGCTGTCCGGGCGCATCTCGAACCTCAAGGACGAGCTGGTCGACCCCGAGACGTACGCGCGGACGTCGGGCGCCTCGGCGGGGGCGGCGAACCAGTTCGACGAGGTCCTGTCCGCGGTCTACACGCGCTACCAGGCGCGGCTGCGCCAGGCGAACGCGCTCGACTTCGACGACCTGATCATGACCACGGTGAACATGCTGCAGGCGTTCCCGGCGGTCGCCGAGCACTACCGGCGCCGGTTCCGGCAGGTGCTCGTCGACGAGTACCAGGACACGAACCACGCCCAGTACGTCCTGGTCCGCGAGCTGGTCGGCCCGGCCGACGGCGACCCGGGTGAGCTCACCGTCGTCGGCGACGCGGACCAGTCCATCTACGCGTTCCGCGGCGCCACGATCCGCAACATCCTGGAGTTCGAGGCGGACTACCCCGACGCCCGGACCATCCTGCTCGAGCAGAACTACCGGTCGACGCAGACGATCCTCTCCGCGGCGAACGCGGTCATCTCCAAGAACCCCGGGCGCAAGCCGAAGAAGCTCTGGACGGCCGCGGGTGCCGGGCCGCAGATCATCGGCTACGTGGCGGACAACGAGCACGAGGAGGCGCGGTTCGTCGCCGAGGAGATCGACCGCCTGGGCGACTCCGACGCCGTCCGGCCGTGCGACGTGGCGATCTTCTACCGGACCAACGCGCAGAGCCGGGCGCTGGAGGAGGTGCTGATCCGGGTCGGCCTGCCCTACAAGGTGGTGGGCGGCACCCGGTTCTACGAGCGCCGGGAGATCAAGGACGCCATCGCGTACCTGCGCGCCATCGTGAACCCCGACGACGACGTGAACGTGCGTCGCATCCTCAACGTGCCCAAGCGCGGGCTGGGGGACCGGTCGGAGGCGATGATCGCCGCGTTCGCGGAGCGGGAGCGCATCTCCTTCGGCGCCGCGCTCGACCGGGTGGAGGAGGTCCCCGGCCTCGGCACGCGGGCGCTGACGCCGCTGCGTGCGTTCGCCGACCTCATGGCGGGGCTGCGGGACCTGGCCGAGACCGCGGGTCCCGCGGAGGTGCTCGGTGCGGTGCTCGACCGGACCGGGTACCTCGCGGAGCTGCGGGCGAGCGAGGACCCCCAGGACGGCTCGCGCGTCGACAACCTCGCCGAGCTGCACGCCGTCGCCACGGAGTTCGAGCAGGCGGACCCGGAGGGGGACCTGGCGGACTTCCTCGAGCGCGTCTCGCTGGTCGCGGACTCCGACCAGATCCCCGACGCCGACGAGGTCGCCTCGGAGGGCGGTCCGGTCGACCAGGGCGCGGTCACACTCATGACGCTGCACACGGCGAAGGGCCTGGAGTTCCCGGTGGTGTTCGTCACCGGCTGGGAGGACGGCACCTTCCCGCACATGCGGTCGCTGGCCGACCCGGCGCAGCTCGAGGAGGAGCGCCGGCTCGCCTACGTCGGCCTCACCCGCGCCGAGAAGCGCCTCTACATCTCGCGGGCCGCCGTCCGCACCGCGTGGGGTGTGCCGAACGAGTTCCCGGCCAGCCGGTTCCTCGACGACCTGCCCGACGAGCTCGTGGACTGGCGGCGCCGGGAGAGC
>Ga0196970_1002080_pt1 | contig 11220 bp, 19 predicted proteins | sample S1v_513CmetaG_FD_148672 | JGI IMG/M metagenome (GOLD analysis project Ga0196970, IMG submission 148672) | Soil microbial communities from Anza Borrego desert, Southern California, United States - S1+v_5-13C | ecosystem: Environmental > Terrestrial > Soil > Desert | place: USA: California... | reverse complement strand
GGATGAGGTTATTGCGCTTATTGAGAGCGCAGATGAAATCGCTGCTCACAATTTGAGTTATGATATGTTTGTGGTTGATGCCGATTTGGCACGTATCAAGAAAACGGTTAAGTGGCCGAAGAAGCAGATTTGTACAGTTGAGAATACCGAGTGGATGTGCGGTTTTCGCTTGTCGCTTTCTAATCTGTACGAGAGACTTTTCGGCGAGCCATTCAGCGGAGCCCACAGGGCGCGGGCTGATGTGGAAGCTTTAACGAAATGTTTCCTTCATCTTCGAAGTGCTGGTGATATTTGATTATTACTGTTTTATTAAAATCTTCAACCTATTTTGGAGGGCTTGCGGTAATTTAAAAACCTATGCTTTTAGGGGGTAATCATGGACGGGGAATTTGATGCGTCGCATGTTGGCGAAATAGTCGAAATATCAATTCGATGCTTCCTCAAATCCTCTGATGGAGAAACTGTATTATCGCCTTCATTTAAGTTTCTTTCTGTCAATGACGATAGCGGCGATATCCTTCACGAAGTCCATAAGAAACTTGGTTATATCACAACAATGGAGAATCTCTTTCTATTAACAGGAGATTTGTCAGATAGCTTTGGCGAGCTTCGGTTTATGGATTTGAACGAGATTCTTGAATATAGAAACCGGGGAGAAAACCAAGAATGATTCGTGTACGCACAGGATATTCGTTCCGCACCGCTGCTGGTAAGATCGAAGATGTTATGGATCGCCTTTTGGAAATTGGCGCGCCAGCGGCTGCGATTACGGATCGTGCGTCCACGTTCGGGTGGGTTCGCTGGGATAAACTCGCCCAGAAAAAAGGTATTAAGCCAGTTTTCGGCGTTGAGTTAGGCGTTACAAATTCCATTCATGAAAAGAAACCGGCCGTTGCACATTGGACCTTCATTCCTAAAAATTCCATTTCTTCGATTAACAAACTCGTTGAATTAGCAACAGAACAATTTCGTTACCAGCCTCTTTTGACTTATCAGCAAGCACAAGAGGCTGAGGATGTGTTCCGGATTATCGGCCATCGCTCCTTGCTAGATTGCGTAAAGCCTGATCCGGATATGTTCTTTGCCCTTGGGCCTTCTTCCGTTAAGGGGTTTGTCCGGCGCGCAATCGAAAAGGGCATCCCTCCTGTTATGGCCAGCGACAATAAATTCGTCCGCCCAGAGGATAAGGGATTTTACGAAGTTGTCTGTGGCCGGAACGCGGAAATCCAAAGCTACGCACAGCATCTTCTTTCGACGGACGAGTGGGCCGAAGATATGGAGAGGCTTTCCCTAGGCGATAATTTCTTGGCTAGCGCGATTGATAATGGCCGGGCGATCTTGGAGGCGTCTACAGCGCAGCTTCAAAAGGGAAAATTGCTCACTCCGGAGAAGCCGGAAACCCTACGTTTCATGTGCGAGAAAGGGGCGCAAAAGCTCGGCTGCGATCTTACCAGACCAGTGTACGCTGCGCGGCTAGAGCGCGAACTAACCCTTATCGCCGAAAAGGATTTTGAGGATTATTTCTACATCGTCGCGGACATTTGTGAATTTGCCCGTAAGAATATGATCGTTGGCCCGGCGCGTGGGTCCAGCTGCGGAAGTCTCGTTTGTTATCTCCTTGGGATAACGACAATTGATCCGATACCATTTGGATTGATTTTTGAACGTTTTATCGATATCAACAGAAACGATCTTCCAGATATTGATATTGATTTCGCAGCAAATAGCCGCCAACTTGTTTTCGATTACATCAATGAAAAATATGGCTCCAATCGCGTCGCCCGGCTTGGGACTGTGGCGATGTTTATGCCGAAGTCGGCGATCAGGGAATCCGGCGCAGCCCTTAAGATACCGAAATGGCGCTGTGAGGCGGTTGTTGAGTCCCTGATTGAACGGTCGTCAGGCGACGCGCGAGCTTTGGCGAGTTTAGAGGACACTTTGAAATTGACTCCGGCCGGAAAGGATTTGATGGCTGAGTTTCCGGAAATGATTATCGCCGCGAAGATGGAAGGCCATCCGAGACATTACAGTCAGCATGCTGCAGGAATAGTTATCGCTGAAAAGCCAATTTCAGAATTCGTCGCAGTCGATCACAGGACCGGCGCGACTATGTGCGATAAGAAAGATGCTGAGGAATTGAATCTTTTAAAGATTGATGCGCTTGGATTAAAGCAGCTTTCAATTTTTGAATACACCCTGGAATTGGCTAATCTTTCGAGGGACATTTTTGAAACGATTCCTTTAGAGGATCAAGCGGCCTTCGATGTTATTAATGAAGGAAAATTCTCTGGGGTATTCCAATTCGACGGGTTGGCTCTTCAATCAGTTTCTAAGCAATTTACCATAACTGAGTTTAACGATTTCACTTGCGTTACTGCTCTTGCTCGGCCCGGCCCATTGGCTTCCGGCGGGACAAACGAGTGGCTAAGGCGGAAGAACGGGGAACATGCCGTCACATATCCGCATAAGGTGTTTGAGCCGTTTCTCAATGAAACGCTTGGAATCGTTATTTATCAAGAACAGGTTATGGAAATTGGTCGTCAAGTTGGCGATCTAGACTGGGGCCAAGTTACTGCGCTCCGCAAAGCTATGAGTCGTTCCTTGGGAAAGGAATATTTTGACCAATTCGGCGATCCTTGGAAGAAAGGTGCAATTGCGAAGGGTGTTACTCCGGAAGATGCTAGAAAGGTCTGGGATGATTTATGCGCTTACGGTTCATGGAGCTTTAATAAGTCACATTCCGTCGCTTATAGCTTAATCAGCTACTATTGCGCTTGGTTTAAGGCGCATTATCCTTTCGAATTTGCAGCTGCAACTCTCACTTATGAAGATGATCCGGAAAAGCAGCTTAAATTGCTGCGAGAAATCGTCATGGAAGGATACGAATATATTCCTGTTGATCCGGAGACATCTACCGATAAGTGGACTGTTAAACGAGAAGATGGGAAAGGGATTCTCGTTGGCCCCTTGTCGAAGGTCAAAGGTGTTGGCCCCAAGCTTATGCAACAAATACTTGGGGCGAGGGCAAGAGGCGAACGCATGCCCGAAAGGGCGCGGAAACTCTTGAAAAATCCTGTGACTGATATTGATTCTCTCTTCCCTATTCGTGATGCGTTTAAGCGGATTATGCCTGATCCGTCTGAGCGGAATATATACACCCTTCCAAAGAATATTAAGGACATTGTAGTTTCAAGCCAACCACAAGAAGTTCTTATATTCTGTACATTCAGCAAGATAAATCCGCGCGATGAAAATGAAGCTGTTCTTGTGGCGAAACGTGGATATGAAATAACAGATGGTAAGACTGCATATCTGAACCTTTTTATGACTGATGATACGGACACGATCTTTGGGAAAATTGATCGGTGGAAGTTCGAAAAACTTGCACAGGCAATTATAGATCGTGGCCGTCCGAGTAAGGCTTTGTATGCCGTCAAGGGGAATGTGCGGGGCGACGCTAGCTTCCGTATGATATCAATCAAAAACGTTCGGTATATTGGGGATATAGAGGAGAAACATGAAGATAAAAAATCTTCTGGATCTTCCTCACACGCGTAGTTACTTAACACGTGTCGGGGCGGAACCGCGTTCTTTAAAAGCGGCAGTTGTAAAGGAGATTCACGGATCATATTGGAAAGATTTAGGGATCATTCGGTTTACCAAGGCCGGAGTAATAACCTGCACAAACGTCGAACACAGCCCGACAGATCGGGAAGTGCAAGACATTGCTGCCGAATTCGCGACGGTTCAATGGCCTGAATTAAAGCCACTTTCGCGTCTTGTTAATCCTCCGCCAGAAATCGCGGAAGCTGATCCTAAGAAAGTTTTCATTTTCCGAAACGAAGAAGGGTTGATTGTTCTAGTCCATCTTCGCGTCGCAGATGATCAAGGGAAGTATCGCCCTTGGACCTATTGGGATGACGGCGAGTGGCGGATGTGCGAGCCTGATGGCCCCTTACCGCTTTATAACGCACACCTTCTAAAAGATGCGGGCGTTGTATTTATTCATGAAGGGGCCAAGGCAGCACATCACATTCAATGGCTTATAGAGCAAAAGACGCCAGAAGCCAAGAAAGCTTTTATAGAACATCCTTGGGGCCAAGAGCTTTCTGGCGCCGTTCATATCGGTTGGATCGGTGGTGCTTTAAGCCCATATAGAACAGATTGGTCTATTCTTAAGAAGGCCGGTATCAAGCGCGCCTACATCGTTGCTGATAATGACGAGCCGGGAAGGTCGGCTGTCCCCGCGATATCTCAGCAAATAAACATGGTGACTTTTTCGGTTCAATTTACTGATGAGTTTCCATCTAGCTTTGATCTTGCTGATCCTTTTCCTGATAGTATGTTCGGGAAAATATTAGATAGTGGACGGCATTATATTGGACCGCAGTTCCGGGATTGTCTCCATCCTGCGACGTGGGCAACAAACCTTATTCCGAATCCGAAAGGCAAGCCCACACCGGTGCTTCGGGATAGCTTTAGAAATATGTGGGCGTATATTGAAGAGGCAGATATTTTCGTTTGTACGGAAATGCCTGATATAATTCGTTCAGAAGCGATTTTGAATAAGCACCTTGCGGCGTTTAGCCACGTCGCTGAGACTTCCCGGCTTATTGTAAAGGCGTATCGTGGACGAGCGGCACGCATTTGCTATCGGCCGGACCACGAAGGGTTAATGGTAACGTTCCAAGGCTCTTCTGCCATTAATCTTCATATCCCTAGCTCCATAAAGCCGGGGCAGGGTTCGCCAGACCCTTGGCTAGAATATCTCAATTATATGTTTGTTAATAAGGCAGAGCGTAAGGAAGTTGAACGGTGGTGCGCGACGCTTATTGCTCGTCCGGATATTCGCATGGGCTATGGGTTGCTGTTAATTAGCGAGCGGCAAGGGATCGGCAAGACTACGCTAGGGGCGCATATTCTCGCGCCGTTGGTCGGGGTTCAAAATGTCGGATATCCGAGCGAGAATGATATTGTATCTAGCTTCAATGCGTGGATGGCCGGTAAGCGTTTGGTGATCGTAAATGAGATTTATTCAGGTTCATCATGGAAGGCTTACAACTCACTTAAATCTGTCATCACAGATCGGGACATCGAAGTTAATCAGAAGTATATCAGACAGTATAAGATCGAGAATTGGTGTCATGTTCTAGCTTGTTCTAATTCTCTCCGCGCCCTTAAGATGGAAAATGATGACCGCCGGTGGTACTATCCTGAGATAACCGAAATTCCTTGGCCTAAGAATAAGTTCATTGAATTTCGGAAATGGGTAGAACAAGGTGGCTTAGGGATAATCAAGAAATGGGCGATGGATTATAACGATTATGTCGCTCCATCTGATCGCGCTCCGATGACGGAACGCAAAACTGATATGATCGAAGGTTCACGGTCGGATGCCCAAAAAGAGGCATCTGCGCTCGCTGCTCTTCTTAATGATAAAAAAGAGCCAGCCGCCCTTCTAATGAAGGAAATAATCGGCTGGGTAAAGCATGCCGTCGAAGGCCGAGTGTTTGATAATGATTTCGAATTGCGAAGGGCAATGATAGAAACCGGAGCATATTGCTGGCCTAAGCGTATCAAGTGCGCGGGCCACCCGCAATATGTAATAATGAATGAAACTCTTCGCGATAAGGTTTCCCGCGTCGATGAGCCGGAAGCCTTAGTGCTAATTCGTGAGTCGATAGTCAAGCCTCAGGAGCTTATGGCGGAGAGCATGTGATGGATCCAGAAGATGAACTGCTGGACCTTTTGACTAGGATCAGCTGTGAAGTCGAGGAAGGAATTAGTCCATTAAAATTTTGTATGTTTGTCTTTCCCGGAGAGACAAGCGATAAGCCTTATTACATTGGAAATGCTAATAAAGAAGAAGTTATTGCCTGGGTTAAATTCTTTATAGCTAAGATGGAGGGTAATTCTCCAGTTGTATCGAATAGGCTTCAATAGACGAAAAGAGCTTTTCTTTTAATGCGTTTCGGGCGATAATACGAGCCCACCGAGGAATTAGAGGAAGTCATGAGAAAGAAAGTAGAGTGTCCAATTTGCGGCGGTTATGGCTGCGTTTATAAAAATGACAATAAGCACAATCAAGTCGTGAGCGAAGTCAAGCGAGACGTTTGTTGGCGTTGCTGGGGGTTGGGCGAAATAGACCCTTCCGAGCTTCGCCCAGAGGAAAGGGCTAAAATAGAAGAACAATCTAAAGCAATATAGGAAACAGGGAGGATCACGACAAAACGGGGAAGTCGCGAGGGCAAAGGCGGCTTCCCCGTTTTGTCATATAAAGGGGAAGAAAATGCAAAAAGGTACATTTGTCATATGTGTAGATGATTCGGAGCAATTTGTAACGGCTGATTTGTGTGTTAGGAAAGGGCAGATTTATACTGTCCGAGATTCTTACACCTTTTTGCTTTTCCATGCTGTTCTTCTAGAAGAAATTCGTCGTCCGGAAATGCTACATTTCGAGGGTAGCAGTCACGAAGTCGGCTTCTTGTCCTTCCGCTTCCGGCCGATTGACCCGGAAGAAATCTCAATTTTCCGAGAAATAGTTGAGATTACAAATCTTGTTTCGGAGGGGAGTCATGGGTAACGAAAGGCAACCGCCATTTACCGGAAATTTTGATGTTTCTGCGGAAGGCTCTTTCATTAAGGTAAAATTTGACAATTACAAATTAACTGATGATAATGATAATTATTATCAAATTATTGGGCAATTATCCACAGAAAATGCGCGCAGACTCGCTGCTCAGCTCATAATCATTTCTAACGCAGTAGAGCAGAAATATCCTATTGAAACGTTTTCCATGATTATGCATCGCGAGTTGAATGAACTTCAAGAAATGAATGATGTATTTGTTTCGAAGATCAAAGAAAATAATCGTAAGCTAATGAGAGAAATACAGCTGCTACGAAGACAGATTGACGGGGGCTGATTGCCCTATTTGCGAGGATACGGCTATGCGGTACGGGCTAATATTGACAATCACTATTTTAGCTTTTGTTCTCGGGATCGGGACATATGGCTTTATTAAACTCAAGGAAAAGGAAGCGCAGCAGGTTTGTCAAGAATCAGGAAAAGATTCGACAAAGCTAGGTGCTTCTGTTGCTTGTTCTGATCCTGAATCTGGTGTCCTTTCTAAAGTTCCAGAAGAGGAAAAGAAAGAGGCTCCATAACTATTGCCGGGGGAGGCAGTTATGAGCGATGGTAATATGAATGGTAAATGCGTAGCATCAGTTTCTGTATTATCTTGGGCGGTAATAATTGTCGGAATTTTATGGGCGAAAGGCGCAATATGAAGGAACCTTCTATTTATTCGATCACGATTGGTCGGGTTATGACGCTTCTTTTGTCCCTTATTGTATGGACACTTTTAGATATTTTCTGGCTGAATGTTACTCTTTCTCAGTATGTAGCCGTTTGTGCCTTAATTATTGCTTCTAACATTCTTGGTTGGGCCGAAGCATTTATGCATTTTGATGCGTTCTATACTGAGGAAAAGAAGTATCGAAGTGAGATTGAGTTGCATGTGCGCAAGGGGGAGGAATTAATCCGTAAGGCACAAATTGCAGATTCCTTAGAGCTTGTAGCTAATCGCTTCAAGGAATTGATATCTACCTACGAAAGAGAAAGACAGCTTAACTATCCGGCCGATTCCGTTAAGGCAATGGAAGAAGCTTTAAGGTACGCAGCAGAAAAGGCTTCTGAAGATTCGGAGCCAATAATAAGTCAAGTATCTGGGTGTAAATTTGTAAATACAGGATCAGGAATTTTATATTCATCAAAAGATAAACCCTAACAAGGCCACAGGTTATGGGGGATGAAGTTGGAGGGTGGATTATTGCGTTACTGCCGTTTGTAATATTGGCAGTTGTGCTTTATGGAAGAACCGCCATTCGCCGATGGAGCGATTGGTTTGATGATTGGGAAAAGGGGCGATGATCGATCCGGAAGAATTAATCAAGAAGGCTTTTCAGGCTTTACTTGATGGGGATTTGGCTGAGCGCGACCGTTTATGCGCCTTAGCGCAGCATGTACTAAAGCAGAGGGTTCGCTTCCTAGAAGGTGGTGAGCTTATGCCGGGCGAGCCGATTCTTGTGAATATAAAGGGAGAGGCAACTTGTCCAAAGAAATAGGCTTGCCAAATTTATCTGAAGAGCTTGATAAGGCTCTGGAGGAGAATCATCGCTTACGTGATGAAAATGATGCCTTACGTGCTGCTTGGGGAAATTCAGATAAGCCTTGTCTCTATTGTGATCTTTCTGCGCAAGACTTAGCTCGCTGTCAACTTGGCTTTCCTGGTTGTGGACGGGCAGACGATATGATAATGTGTCCGCACTTCGCTGCTGAATTATCAGTTCAGGAAGATTTGGAGAAGGCTTATTTGGCTCTTTCCAAAATTAAGTCGCTCGATCTAGACCGACACGACGAATTATTGATATTAGAAATTATCAATAGCGTCTTGCCCGAAAATTATTCAGAACCGAAGAGTAACAATTTGAGTGATTCTTTGGATTTATAACTGATGGAGTTGATTGTGCCGGGGGATACAAAGATTATGCCTGGGCGTAATCGCCCGAAGGAACACCACCATCGCGTATGGACGCACGCGATGGACATTGAACTGGCAACCTTAATGAATGAGGGTTTGAGTTTCGGTAATATTGCCTTGCGTATGGGGATGGGTTTAACGCGACACGCGGTTATTGGACGAGCGCATCGCTTGGGTCTAAGGAGTCAATCAGAAAGAGATAAATTTCTTAAAAGCAAGGTTGAGCAGTTTTTTCCGGAAATAACTGAAAATATCATTGCGCTTAATGTCCAGAAAGGAATGTGCGTTTTGGGCTGTGGAAAGACGGCGCAGCGCGGATATTCCCATGGTCTTTGCGCGGAATGCAATAGCAAAAGATTGAATAGGATATTGAGGGCGAAGCGCGAGAGAGAAAAGGATACAAAGCCATGAGAAATGCCAGAGAGGAAAGAATTTACTGTGAGGCTTATTGGGGTGTAATAGGGCCGACAGCTGGTCTAATAATTTTAGCTTTTCTTTCCATTCCGCCGCTGGTTTATATCGGCGCAAGAATTGAACCGTCATGGATTGGCATTTCTTTTGTTATAATCGTAAATATCGCTTGTGGTCAGCTTGGCCGATATCTCGGACAGATGTATATTGACCATAAAGTAAATTCTATTTTCGGAGAAAAGTGCTGTGAGAATAACTCAAAATAAAACCGCCTGGGAGCTTAATAATTCTACAGGTGATATTGAGAGGGGATCGGCCACGATCTTTATACTGATCTATTTCTTTTTTCTTTCCCCTGCTGTTATGTGGTATAGCTATGCCTTAGCGTATGACATAGGTTGGCCCGGCTTGGCCCGTCTTTATTTCGTAGTTGGCTGTTTATTGCTAGGGGTTATGATTTCGTCTTGGTTGGGCTGGAAATTCGGGCAATTAATCCGGCGCAAACGCTGGTAAATTTTAACTCTAAAAGAGCTTTCCTTTTTGTGAAAGTCGTAGGAAGATACGGGGCGCGAACCGAGGAGAGAATATGAAACAAGAAGATGTCTTTAAATCTACAATCCTTCGCGGAGTCGTTGGTTCTACTGCCCATGGCACAGGCTTGGAGGGGCAGGAAGATCGTGACGAAATGGGTATCTTCATTGAGCCTCCGGAATATGTCTGTGGGCTAAAAAAGGTCGAAGGAATGACGATCCGGAGCCAGCCGGAGGGCACCCGGAGCGGGCCGGGCGATCTAGACCTTATGTTTTATAGCCTTCGGAAATTTTGCCATTTGGCGGTTAACGGAAATCCTTCGGTAATGCTTCTTTTGTGGCTACCAGAATATATGGTCTTAACCAAAACAGGAATTCGGCTTATCAACCTTCGCCAAAAGCTTCACAGTAAGGAGGCAGGCAAGAAATACCTTGGCTATTTGACTTCTCAAAAGCTCGCCTTAACCGGCGAAAAAGGAAAGAAGGTCAAGCGGCCAGAATTGGTTGAAAAATTCGGCTATGATACGAAATTCGCAATGCATGCCCTTCGCCTAGGGTATCAAGGGATTGAGTTTATAAGTGATAGACAGATAAGGATTCCTGTTCCTTATCCATATAATTCGACTCTGCTCGCAGTTAGACATGGCGATGTTTCTTATCCGGAAGTCATAAAGCTTATTGAGGATGCCGAAGGCAGGCTAAAAAGCCTCGTGGATAACTGCGAGGCTGTAGCGGATTTTGACGCTGTGAATAATTTCCTTATCGAAGAGCACAGGAGATATTGGGATGAGAATTCCAGAGGATGATGGCAGCCCAGAGTTTGTGCCAGGTAACTTTCTCGGTCTGGTCATTAAGGAAGCATCAATAGAAGACAATCGGCTGATTATCGAATTTGAGAATGACTCGCGGATTGTCGTTGAAGATAAAGGGCAGTCTTGCTGCGAAGATCGTTACATGTCCACCGACGATGATCTTTCGTCTTTAATTGGTCGGAAGTTTCGCAATATTGAAGGGAAATGTTCTGATTATGAAATCTCGGACGATTGTGGAACGCATGAAATTTGTTTTGTTGAGGTTTCGACGGACCAGAATTTCGTGACTATTGTTAACCACAATAAGCACAATGGTTATTATGGCGGCTTCGATATGCGTGTGTTTCCGTTTGCCCCGGAGGGGAGTGAATGATGAACGAAATACAAACGCCGCTTGAAGAGGCGAAGAGTATTTGGGAAAGGTTTTCCTATTCGACAAGATATACAGTAATTGCCTTTTCTATCTCTTACATATTCTGGGCGTTTGTGCTGTGGGATGGATTTTGGCTATTGAATATTGGCGCTGAGGAGCATTCCAACAAGAGGCTCTTCATAGCTTTTGAAACTACTTTGTTTATGGGTTTAGGCTTTGCTGCTGGGTGTTCTAGGGATGAATTAAAGAAGTCTGAAGAACGGTATAAGAAAAGAGAATTAGAGAGACAGCTAGAAAGAGAATAACAATTAAGGAAAACTTGATGAAATATATCGTCCATGATGAAACGACGGGCATGTTCCTTCGTCCAGTCGATGCGGTCCAAAGATATGTCGTTTCTCGTGAAGGCGTAGAACGGATGTCTGGAAAAGGGACACGCGAAGTCACATGGCGATTTAGAAAATTAAAACTGGTTTTAGCAATTGCCTATCCATTCTCGTTTTGGTGGCCAAGCAGTGGCGAAATCACGATCACTGGCACGAAACTTCCGT
>Ga0196970_1002079_pt1 | contig 11225 bp, 6 predicted proteins | sample S1v_513CmetaG_FD_148672 | JGI IMG/M metagenome (GOLD analysis project Ga0196970, IMG submission 148672) | Soil microbial communities from Anza Borrego desert, Southern California, United States - S1+v_5-13C | ecosystem: Environmental > Terrestrial > Soil > Desert | place: USA: California... | reverse complement strand
GGGGTGTCACCAGCGTGTCGTCTATGAAGAACATAAGATTCATAGTGCCTGACTCTTCTATGTACTCATGATTTTTACCGTCAGTCCATATTACCTGGTCATAGCCTTCTTCCTTTGCTTTTTGGGTAGGGAAGAGAGCACCACCGTAGTTGCCACCACATTTTGTAGCACCGGTGCCGCCCTCTGCTGCGCGCAGATACTTCGTTTCCACCTTTACCTTTAACGGCTGAGTGTAATATTGAAATGCAGGAGTACACACAATCATAAACAGGTACTCATCAGCAGCCTTTACGCCTAAGCGCTCTTCGGATGCTATCATGAACGGACGGATATAGAGTGATCCATGCTCTTCCCCTGGAATCCAGTTCCCATCCAATTGCACCAACTGGTGCAGGGCTTCGGTAAATAGCGCCTTAGGTACCGGGGGCATGCACATCCTTTCCAGCGACTTAGTGAAGCGCTCGTAGTGTTTCTCTACCCTGAATATGTTGATCTTGCCGTCTTCCATCAGGAAGGCTTTCATTCCCTCGAATACAGTTTGCCCGTAGTGCAGGCACAAAGCGAAGGGGCTCATTGTGAGCTCACCGAATGGGACGATCCTGGCGTTGTGCCACTTCCCGTCGCGGTACTCTGCCATGAACATGTGTTCGGTAGGTTGTACCCCGAACGGTATTGACCGGGTGTCTGTCACCTTTCTCTCTGCCTGCGATGTGATGGAGATCGGATATTCCATATACTTGTTTTTAGATATTGAAGGTTACTCGTTTCCTGTTTTGGTGACCGGTAAGGCACTGACTGTATTGGTACCGAAATCTTTAATGTCTCTTTCTCTGTGCTGTTTGCGATAGCCGTAGTTTACCAGGTACACACCAGACACTATAGAAGCGAAAGCAAGCGCTGTGAACCACGTGAGCGGCTCCCTCAACACCAGGTAGCCCAGTATTACTGCCACCAGCGGATTTACATAGGCATACATAGTAACTACACCTACCGGAAGCTCCTTTAGTGCAAACATATAAGCAGTATACGCCAGCACAGAACCAAAGGTGATGAGGTATACCATAGGCCAGATCACCTCAGGATGGAAGAAGTCCATAGTGGAATAATTGTCGATAAGGGGACTGCCAGCAAACAGGAATACTCCACCGAAGAACACCTGCAGACCTGAGTTAAACACAGGGTTGACAAGAGAGCTCCTTTTCTTATTGATGACACTACCTATGGCCCAGCTGGAGGTGGCTATGAATGTGGCCAATGCTCCAAGCATATAGGCAGTATTGGTGATGTCAGAAACATCATCCTTGAAAATGAGTCCCACACCTGCAAAACCTACGATCATACCCACCACTATGTAGCTATTCACCTTCTCCTTTCTTGATACAGCGAGATTCATGAGCACGGCGATCATGGGCATGAGTGAACAGATGAGGGCTGCTACTCCGCTGGGTACGTACTTTTCTCCCCAGGTTACCAATCCGTTGCCTACCGTAATAAGCAAAAAACCTACAAAGGCCTGGTGAATGAGATTCTCTTTCGACAAGTCCACCTTTCTGCTCATCCAAAAACCAATAGCAAGGATAATGGCCCCTGAGATCACCTGTCTTATCGCCGCGAACAGGAATGCCGGATAGTGCAATACAGCCACCCTGATAGCCAGGTAAGTGGTGCCCCACACTATGCAGATAAATATCAATGCTATGTATGCCTTCGTTTGCCTTGTCATTCTTTTCTCTAATTATTGATCTGTTTACCGATTACAAAAATGATGACTCTTGACAAAACAAAACAGATACAATTTCTGTAATTTTGACCATAACAGTTAGCAGCCTATGCCACTCTCAAAAGCCAAGAACGAACACCTGTACCTGCACATAGCCGACCTGATAGAAAAACAGATAATGGATAAGGTGCTGAATATAGGTGATAAGCTTCCATCTGTTCGCAACCTGAGTACACACCATGATATCAGTGTGAGTACTGCACTGCAGGCGTACTATCACCTGGAGGGTAAAGGACTTATTGAGTCGCGGCCACAATCGGGTTATTACATACGTTTCAATCCTTCACGGTTTCCGCAGCGCCCTGACAAAAGCAAGCCATCACAAACTATTCAAACCAAGAATGTAGATGCTATCATATCTGAGGTGTATGAAGACTGGGATGACCCTAAAATCGTCAGGTTCTCATTGAGCGTTCCTGCACCGGAGTTGCTGCCACTGGCGCAGCTGAACAAAGCCATGCTGCAGGCGGTGCGTGAGCTACCGGCAAATGGTACATCTTACGAGCCTGTGAAAGGCAACCCGCTGCTGCGGCGGCAGATAGCCCGCTGGGCGCTGAACTGGGAAGGGACAGTGGGGGAAGAAGACCTGATAACCACTGCAGGGTGTATGAACGCGATCTCGTACTGCCTGATGGCGCTAACGAAGCGAGGAGATACCATAGCAGTAGAAAGTCCCGCCTACTTCGGAACTCTGCGCCTGCTGAATAGTATGGGGCTGCGGGTGCTGGAGCTGCCCACTCACCCTGATACTGGTGTGGACCCTGACGACGTGAAAAAAGCGCTGCAGAAGTACGACCTGAAGGCCTGCCTGTTTGTAACCAACTTCAGCAATCCACTAGGCTTTTGCATACCGGACCCGCAGAAGGAGGCGCTTGTAAAGCTGCTATCTTTCCACGGAGTGCCACTTATTGAGGATGATCTATACGGTGATGTGTACTTCGGTAAGAAGCGGCCAAAGTCGTGCAAGAGCTATGATGAGGAAGGAAACGTGCTTTGGTGCAGCTCTATCTCTAAAACACTGGCGCCTGGCTATAGAGTGGGGTGGGTAGCGCCAGGAAGGTACTATGAACAGGTGAAGCGGCTAAAACTCTATCATAGCATTACATCCGCATCAGTAGAACAGATGACGATAGCGAACTTCCTGGCGACAGGGCGGTATGAACATCACCTGCGCAAACTGCGCCAGTCGCTGCACGCGAACAGTCTCCAGTACATTAGGGCTATTGGCGACTACTTTCCTGACGGGACCAAGCTGAGTCAGCCCACCGGAGGGTTCATACTGTGGGTGGAACTGCCAAAGCAGATAGATACTTACGAGCTTTATCAGGAAGCCATTATCCATAAGATCAGTATTGCACCCGGTGCCATGTTCTCTCTGCAGGATCGTTATCAGAACTGCATGCGCCTAAGCTATGGGATGCCCTGGACTCATGAGCTGGATAAGATGCTGAAGAAGCTGGGAAATATTGTGAAAGCATTGCTATAAAGAGAAAGTGAGCCTTGAATGAGGCTCACTTTCTTATGGTATCTTTTTAGCAACTTATTGTTTCATTATTCTGAACGACTGGCGCCGCTCACCATTTACCAGTATGATATACATGCCCGGTACAAACCCTGCGAGACTTACTCTTGTTTTCTTTCCCTGGAGCATACCTTTGCTGATAGTTACTCCTGTTGCAGTGGTAACTGTATAGCTTACCTGTTTAGCGTCAGAAGTTGACTTTATCACAACGTGATCATTAGCCGGATTGGGATATACCTGCACGCCTCGCTCACTTCCTGCTATTTCGTCTACACCTGTCAGTATTACGGTTATGGTTCGGGTAGTTACCGCTGTGCCGCAATCATTGGTCTGAGTCAACTTCACCTCGTAGGTGCCACTCTGGCTGTAGGTATGTGTAGGGCTAACAGCTGACGATGTGTTGCCATCTCCGAAGTCCCAGCTATAGGTTCCGCCGCCGTTGGATCCGTTATTGATTGTTATCTGTCCTCCCTGCTGGTTTATTGAGAAAAACGGCTGTGGCTGTGGCGCCACATCTACCGGCACGGCTACTCTTGCGCTGTTACAGCCAAAGCTTCTTACTGCCATGTCGTAGAAGTAGTAGTAAGAGTCATACTGGTCGGTATTGTTGCCATATCCTTTCGCTACAGTGAGTGCACTGCTGTTATGAAGCGGATAGCCGCTGAAGGGGAAGTCTCTTCCCAGTGCATATATGTTTGATCCAAAAGAGCTGATCTTCATGAAATATCCCTGACCTTGCGGGAGGAATACGCCCATGGGCAGCATCTGGCGCTGTCCGGTAGCATTGGTGAACGTATATGTATAAGTTCCGAGAATGATTGGTGCGGTACATGAAACACAGCTCTGGACAGTTACAGTAATATTTCCCGAACCTGAAGGATACATGGCTACTGAGTCGATCATCAGGTCGGTCTCCGCATCAAGTACCAGGCCATATCCATTGCTGAGGAATGAGCCAGAGCCTGTAAACGCTTCCTTACCGCCACGTCCGGGCTGTACCGTGACCATCTCTGCAAAGAAGGTTGCAGGAGTGCTTAGCGCTACAGTAGTATAGGTTGCACCTTTATGCAGTGGTGTGATGGCAGTGTTACTGTTATACCAAAAGTAGGTTAATGAGTCGGGCAGGTTAGCTCCTAATTGCGCAGCCGTACCTGAGCAGACAGTGTCTCCCGCTACCAGTGGTGCTACAGGTGTAGCCGGTACAAATATATTCCTGGTAGCTGTGTCATTCAGGTTGTCTACATCTCCCGCTATTATTGCATACACCTTCATTTGTTGCGCTCCCGCATGAGCCACAGTCACATTACCCAACGTCACGGTATCCTTCTTTCCATACGCGAGCGATCCCGGGTAGGTGTAGTTTAGCACCGCTGTCTGTGTACTGAGATCAGCTACTAATTGAAACCCTGTAGCCGTTAATCCTGCATTATTCTGGATGGCCACTCTCACTGGCAGAGTGCTTCCGACACATCCATAGCCACCAGGTTGCAATACAGCATTTACCGCCAGCTCCTGCAGTGGCAGGTTGCTGACTGTGTAATTATCCATGTCGAAGTACATGGTGCCTGTTGCGAGTGTTCCTGAATGCTTTATCCAGACTGCAACTTTCAGATTCTGTCCGGCGTAGTTGCCAACATACAACGGCCCTATGGTTGTAAACTGGTGCGTGCTGGCCTGGTTGCCTGCATGCAGTGCATAAATGGTATCGTAGCTGGCTCCGCAGTCACTACTCACCACCAGGAAAATGGTGTCATTTGGTGATAATGTCTTTGCCTGTGTGCCTGCATAGTTTGTTACTCTATAGTCGAACTGGATGAAAGTGTTATTTGCTATCGGACCTAGTGGCGGAGCCTTCAGTTTAGTAAGGAATGAGGTGTTGTATTCAAGTTCATATCCTACTATGTTGCTGGAGATGTTCCGTGACCAGGAGGGATTGTATATCTGGCCGGTGGAGCTAAAACCATGGTCGTTCTCTTTCCACTTAGATGGATACATGTTTGTGATGCCTTCCCAACCCATTATGTATGGCACGGTATAGAGTGTGTCGGTCTTTATCAGGGTCGACCAGATCGTATCATTCCCCACATAGTTGTCAGTGCTCAGCGCGGTCCATGCTTTCAGGTCATAGTCGGTGTATATGCCCGACATATTAGCTGTTTGGCTAAACGTGTAGTTCGCAGTAACACCGGGGTTTATAGTGGCCGTCACCATTTCTGGTCCGTAGGTCGTCCCGTTTAGGTTAAAGTAGACAGGTATGTTGCTTATTGGCTGCTGCCCTCCGTTCTTTACTCTTATGGTTACAGGCGTCTGGCTATTCAGACAGATGGGCTCATACAGGTAGGGGCTCACGATTGTGTCCACCAGGGCATCGGTACCTGGCACTTCCATCACGCTTATATCATCTATATAGTAGTACGGTTCGTTCAGGTCTATGCCCATGTAGTAGATCCCTGCCACTGGCACGGTAAAGTAATAATCTGCCCTTCTGTAGTTGGTATTATTGTGCGGGTTTACGATTACTGCTCCGGGCGTTATCAACGTTAAGGAGTCTTCATGCGGAAAGGTGCCTATGAGCGTCCGTAGCGTATCGGTAGCTGCGTATGCGGTGCTCGCCTGGTACCAGTACGATATTCTGTATTGTGTGCCAGCACTCAGTTGTATGCCTTGTGTTATCAGCAGGTTGTGTGCATTAGAATTATTAGCGTAGCCGTACTTTGTACCGCTTCGTGCATTGAGGTTGTTAGGTGCCGCATTGAACTTGCCCAGCCAGCCGTTTACAGAGGTCATGCATTGAGGTAAAGTATTGTTTGCAGTGATGCTCTCAAATCCTTCAAAGTATGGTGTTGGTAGGCCTGCGGGGTTTTGCAGTTTGCATGAGTTGGTGTAGAACGCAGTGGCAGTAGGAGAGCAGGTAATCTTCAGCCTGTAGTAAACAGGTGATGTAATATTTGGAGTGGTGTAAAATGAATAGTTGGTTCCGCTTCCTGTCACATCTGCCCAGTTGCTATTGTCGGTGGACTGCTGCCATTGGTATCCCAGTCCACTCACTACAGGTACTCCTGTTGGTGTCAGTGTGGTATTGGTGTTCATACACAGGTACATGCTATCTGGCAATGCCGCTGTTACGTTTACGGCATTGCAGGGCGCTGGCGGTGTCCATGTAAACAGCAGGCCACTGTCGGGCTTCACCATGGGACTACCGTCTATGGTGCAGGAGGCGGAACTAGATGTACCAGCGGTGGTGTTGTTCCAGCTATTGTTTGTTTTCCTGTTAGTCACTTCACCTGCTGCAAAGTCTGCGGTGGCGCCTCTGAGTCCTACCTGTGCAGAGTTGTACGCTGTATTAGCAGGTACGTTCTGAGTGCCGTACGCAAATTGTATTTCATTACCTGTCTCATGAAGCTTTATCTGGAAGGTGTGGTAGGCGCTTCCTCCCGGCCAGTTGCCAGCATACATGTTGCGCCACTCGATGGTGAAAATCCTGTTTGGTGCCGTTCCTGTTGTTGCAGTCTTCACTGCTCCGTGAGGTGAAGACGGATTACCGGCATTCAGCCCCCTGTTAAATGCGGCTATCACACCCTGGTACTGCAGATCGCCTGCCAGTGCGCCTTCTCCCTGGTCTGTAGGAAACGGTGTCGTGGACTTCAGCGCCACAAAACCATTGATATGGATCCAGAGCGAGTCGCTGGTGAGTGTGTCTAGTGTAAAGGTGAATGGCAGTTGCACATGGTACCGCGTAGTGTAGTTAGTTGGTGAGGTCACCAGAGGTGTAAGTATAGTAGGACTAGTGAGGCCCACATACGGCACGTTCGACTGGCTGAAGCTATAGGTATTCACCTGTGCCTGAGCCGCCAGGCTGCCAGAAAGAATTGCAATAAATAAGAGTGTAAAACGTAAAGACTTCAACAATATCATGCTCCCGGTTTGAAATGAGCCGCGAAGGTATGACAGGAAGCCTTAACAAAGCATTGATAATGAACTTATTATTGTTAAAGTTGATTTAACTAAACGTACATATATACCTTGCGAACTGATTATTAGCCTTCTTCTTCCTCACCCTTCAGCCTTTCCCTTTTTCTCTTTTTTGGGCTGTGCTTTTCTTCTTACTACTACCCATTCTTCCAGGTTCACGTTGAAGGGCATCTGACCGATCTTTACTATTCCTCGCTTATCGCGTATTTCTTCCAGCGTGCCTACCTGGTGGTTTGCCTGGTTTCTTACAAGGTCACCTATGTTGGGCTTGCCTCCCGTTACCTCATAGTTCTTGTCTGCCTTGCGGGCGGCGGCCTGATTGCCTTCTATCTGCTTACGCCTAAAGAGTACCTTCTCAGCACTCTCTATCACTTCCTGCTTATTCTCGGCTTTCTTCCAGTCGTGGATGATTTGCTTGAACTTACGCTCCGTATCCCGCAGGTAGTCTAGCTCTTCTTTCTTTATTTTATTTTGGAGCTTTAGTGTTTCATAATGCTGCTTCAAGCGCTCTTTGTCGGTGAGCTCTTCATATTTCTTCTTCAACGTTTCGTTTTCCTTCAGCAACTTATCCAGCTTCTTTTCCTTATCACCCAGGCGTACACTTTGCTGCTCAGTTTGCAGCAGCATCTTATCCAACTTGAAGTGGCCTCTGTCGGTGATCTGTCTTGCCCTGTCGATTATTCTCGGGGGCAGACCAGTGCGCTGAGCTATGGCGAAAGTGTAGGAACTGCCGGGCTTACCGATAATCAGTTGGTATAGCGGCTCCAGGTGTTCTTCGTCGAAGGCCATGGCGCCGTTGATGATGCCCTGCACCTTGCCGGCCATCACCTTGAGGTTAAGATAGTGAGTGGTGATGATGCCGAGTGAATGTTTCTTTGCCAGCTCCTCCACTATAGCCTCAGCAAAGGCACCACCCAGGTTAGGGTCGGAACCGCTCCCGAGCTCGTCTATGAAAAAGAGCGTTTTACCATTGGCGAAATCCATGAAGTACTTCATATCCCGCAGGTGGGCGCTGTAGGTGCTTAGCTCATGCTCGATGCTTTGAGTATCACCGATGTGGATCATTAACTGCTTGAAGATGCCAATCTCGCTTTGAGGATCGACAGGTATTAAGAGCCCGGCCTGAGTCATCAATTGCAGCAGCCCTGCGGTCTTCATTGAAACCGTTTTGCCACCTGCATTGGGGCCGCTGATAATAAGTATGCGATTAGCGCGGTCGAGGGAGATGTTCAGGGGGATTGTGGGCTTGCCCGCTTGCTTGTTGTGCAGCAGCAATAGTGGGTGAAAAGCCTTTACCAGTGTGATGCCGGGGTGGGCGCTCAATCTTGGCATCTGCGCATCCATATCTGCGGCTAATAGTGCCTTTGCCCTGATGAAATCATAAATGCCTACGAGCTGATAGTAACTCTCCAATAGCGGCTGATACTGCGATAGGGTAGCTGTGGTTTGTGCCAGTATGCGGTGTATTTCTCTGCCTTCAGCACGTTCGAGAGAGAAGACCTCGTTATTTAGCTCAATGGTTTCTTCCGGCTCTATGAAGACCGTCTTCTGGCTATCACTTTCCCCGTGGAGGATGCCCTTCACTATTCGCTTATGCTCGGCAAAGATGGCGACCGTTCTACGGCCATTCAGGAAACCCTCGTTGATATCAGCCAGGTAGCCCTGCTTGCTGAGCTTTCGAAGTATCCCTTCGAAAGTTCTCCTGAGATCGTGTCGGGCTTTGGTGAGGTCTGCGCGAATGTTCATAAGTTCACGACTGGCATTGTCGCGGACATTGCCGTTCTCATCTATGACGCTGCCGATTATCTCACTAATGGCTTTTTCGTAGGTTATCTTTTCGGTGAGAGACCTGAGGTTGGGGAACAACTCGCCCTGACGTTTGAACCAGAGCAGCATATCCCGAATGCTCAAAGCTAGGTGTTGAACTGCCAGGAGCTCCTCGCCTGTGAGCACTGCGCCGGGTACGCCGAGCAGCTTTAGCTCCCGCTGGAGGTTTCTGGTGAAATCATTTGGAAAATAGTCCTTCCCTGAGAGGATGAGCCGGAACTCATCTGTTTGTAACAGAGAACGCTCCACATATTCCAGGCGAGTGTGAAACCTCAGTTGTTCTGCTCTCTCCTTAGCGGCATCCGTCCGGCACTTTTGCTTGAGTAACGCCCTAACCTTATTAAACTCCAAAGCTTCCGCGGCGTGTGCCGGGTATAATTGCATCATATATCTTCTTCCGCTAATCAGTGCAAAGTTAGGTATATAGCTCCCACGCAGCAATGGTTCTTCCAGTTTTGCAAAGCCGGTGCAGCTTCAGTGCAGATACAGTGCTGTGCCAGTGCAATCCCAATGATATCCCAGGTACCTGGCTGATAATTATAATTTCTCATCTGTTAAACTGAGGGAATGTGTGGAGGAGTCATTAAAGCGACCAAAGCTGTGCATTTTAACAATTAGCGCCCCTTGTTTGGCCCTATTGTTTTAGTTCATACCTCAACCAATACATGACCTATGAAACGGATATTGATGGCAGTACTGGTAGCAATGCCGCTGTATGCACTGGCTTTGTTGCCAGAGAAAAAGGAAGGACAGCAAGAAGTAACGGAAGAAGCAACGCCGATGACCTCACTGAAAGGTACTATTGGCAATATGGAGAACTACCAGCCCCTAAGTGATGTGCGCATCACCCTCACGGCACGTGAAGGAAACCTGAACAAAACAGTAACTACAGATAGCCTTGGCCATTTTGACGCAGGAGAGGTTCCACCAGGAATCTATAAAGTGCGCTTTGAAAAGCGAGGTTTTGAACCGGGCACCTACCAGAGTCTGGTGGTGAGCGCCGGGAGAACGAATAACTTCGGATTTCTAATGTTTGAGGACTAATCTGGAAATGCAAAAAATGCAGAAGGGGGAATTCCGTTCCCCCTTCTGCTGTATATGATGGTTATATTGCGTTAATAGCTGATGGTGCCGTCGATATTGCTCATTACTGCTACGCCGTTAGGCGTTAGGGTGACGGTAGCGGTAAACGAACCAGAGGCAGCGGTAAACTTGCCTGTTCCACCCGTGAAATCAACCACAATATTCCCCGTGGCGCCGGTGGGCGTAAATACCATCTGATAAGGATACGTATAAGTGTAAATCTGATCGCCATTGGCTGCTACGAACTTGGCGCACTCCATGGGCACATCCAACCCGGTAGCATTTGGCGACGCACACGGCATGATGTAGGAGGTGGCATGGCCAAGATGTGTGATATTCCCCGTGCCTACCAGTGTGCCATAGGCAGGCGCTGTGGGTGGGCAGTTGCACGGTAGATTGTAGTTGGTGGAAGGCACGAAGGTCATGCTTCCTTTGAATGGTTTGGAAGGCATTTTTTTAGCTGCCACCGTAGTGGTTTTGCCTGTGGCCTCTGCAGGCGCAACTTCTTCCTCATTCTTGCTACAACTTGAAAATAATAGCGCACACCCCACTATCCAGGTCAGATGTTTTCTCCTTTTCATATATAATAGATTTTGCGTATGGTCACAAGCTAGTATGCCGTTTGAATACCCACGGAGGGGAACTCTGCATTAACCGGTAGTTAACAAACAGGCGCAATCAGAGGGGGTTCTCATCCCACCAATAGAAAGGGGGATTTTGCAAGATATAACAGTTTATAAACGTTAAAACTGCCCTGGATTTCGTATATTGCATATCCGGCAAAATGTGGGCTGGACAAGGAATAAGGCTTGCCTGGAGCTGGTTCCGTTCACCCACATATCTTGCTCACACTATCAAAATGAATAACTACGACTGGCTATTATCCCGACTTGATGCCTTCATACGGAAGTACTATGCTAACCAGCTGCTGCGGGGCTCCCTAATATTGCTGAGTTGCCTGTTGCTATACATCCTGACCGTGAGCGTGGGAGAATACTTTCTTTACATGCCGGTGTGGTTGAAGGTTTCACTTGTATCTGC
>Ga0196970_1002078_pt1 | contig 11226 bp, 10 predicted proteins | sample S1v_513CmetaG_FD_148672 | JGI IMG/M metagenome (GOLD analysis project Ga0196970, IMG submission 148672) | Soil microbial communities from Anza Borrego desert, Southern California, United States - S1+v_5-13C | ecosystem: Environmental > Terrestrial > Soil > Desert | place: USA: California... | reverse complement strand
GATATGGGGTATTTATTATTGAAGGGCCAGGGAAGCTATGTCTACAAAGCTCTTTTCAATACGGGACACATTCGATCTTGGATTGTTGGGTGGGGCACTTCTTATGTGGTCGAATCCTTGACAGGGGATCAAAGCTTAGGAAAAGCTAGTTGTGAAGTGTTGTGGCAATCTTTGGGAGGAAGCTATGCATCTTTGCTGTATTCGGGAGAATTTGGCAGTGGATATAGATCGAATCAGGCAACTGTTTCTTTAGGGAAGAGATTTTAGGGATGTTTAGGCCAAAGAGGTAATTGTTTTAGACGCTCTATAATAGTATTTGGATCTTCTATTTGTTCATTGATTGCAATTTTTTCAGCTGCAGTTAATAACAGCCCCAAGGTTCTAGAAGGGGGAATACCTGCTTTTAATAGGTCTTTCGATGTAACGACTGGATCTTGATCCTGGATCCTTTGGATGGATTTTTGGAGTAGCGTTCTTCTTGCCTTGTGTTCTTGAGTGAATACTTCTCTTTTGTCATCAGTAAGCTCTGCATTGACGATTTTTAAGGCTAGCTCAGAAGAAGGATTGGCGTAAACTTTAGCCCAGTCAAAAAGCTCTGCATTTTCTATGCAAGAAAGCTCTCTTATAGCAAAAAGAAAACTCACAAATTCTTGATCAGCCTTCGATACTTTTAATTTTTTACAAAGTTCTAATTGATCAATCAAAGCTAAATTGGGAAAAAGAGCTAAGAGATGAGCTATGAGAGGCGCTTTACGAGGATAGAGTGTGAGAGGAGCTGTTCTTTTTTTTACCTCGTCGAAAGTGATATTTTCTAGACTTGGGAAAATGTTAGCAAGAAGATCGAATGCATGGAGTTGGATGAGCATGCAAGGAAGGCTATTAGTTTTGAGGGCTTTCGTGAGCTCTTGAACAATTCTTTCAATAGCTACAAAAGGGAAAAGCTCACGGGCATGAGCGCGGATCGCTTTTTCTGTAGCAGCTTCTATGGTAAAATGGAATCTACAACTTAGGCGCAGAGCCCTTACCATGCGAAGCCTGTCTTCTTGGATCCGTTGATGAGGATCACCAATGGCTCGAATGATTTTGGCTTTGAGATCTTTTTGTCCCTCTACATAGTCGAGCAGTTTATTATTGATAGGGTCGTAAAACATGCCGTTGATGGTAAAATCGCGTCGTTTGGCATCTTCTTCTGCAGTGGAAAAGGCTATTTTTGAAGGTCTTCTTCCATCTTTATAATCGAAATCTTGGCGAAATGTAGCCACTTCATATTGATGATTTTCTGTAACGACAAGGATGATTCCAAAGGCAAGGCCGATAGGGACCGTGCGGGGAAAAAGAGATTGGATGATTTCCGGCGGCGCGTTGGTGGCTATATCGATATCGTCCGAGGGGTGATTGAGAAGAAAATCACGTACCCATCCACCTGCATAGTAAGCCAAAAACCCATGATGGGTGATGGTTTGCACGATGGCAAGGGCGTCGGGGTGTTTATCCATAATTTTCAAAATACAGCAATTGTGGAAAAAGTATAGGCAAATTCATCTCGGATCCGCCTTTCAAAATTGAGATGGAAGCGTCCCGTTAGAGAAAGAGTGAGTCCATAAAAATAGCCCCACTTGTCTTGATTGACGTAATCAATCGCTCCTGTTTCTGTTCCTGCATGTACGTGAAGTTTGGACTTGAGATAGTTCACACCGCCATAGGGAGTAAAACAATAAAATCGGGCAGATAATGCACCGCTTAACTGCCATTCGCGTAAATGAAAAGTTTGTTTTACTAGATTGGCAGCGGATTGGAATTGCTCGAAGAATTTGAAAAAGGATTTGGAAGAAGAGGGAATAGTAAAATAAGTAAAATCTCCGCTTAAATAAATTTTCCCCCATTGAAGAAGAACAGCTTTGGTTCCTGCTCCCCAAGAAAAGTGATAGTGGCTGTCAAAGTCAAAAAGAGAAGTAGATTCTTTATGTCCCTTCGCTTGTTCTTTAGAGGTCCCTGTATAGCCAAAAAATTCTATCCTTTCTACAAGAATAACAGAAAAACTAGCGAGTTGAGAATGAAGCCCAAATTCTCTAAAAGTAGCATTCGGGTCGAAATTACCTTGCGTTTGTTTTGCTTCCATTCTTTTATTGGAAGTATAATCGTAGATATAACCGCTGGTGCCTTTGATAAAAGGATAGCTGGCTGAAAAAAATCCTGTATTCATGATGGCTGGATTGGCTGGATTGCCAATATAGGCGCCAAAGAAAAAAGACGGGAGTAAAAAGAAAAGCCATTTCATAGAGGATGAGTATACTTCAAGCCCCCATTTTTGGTATAAATTAAGGTATGGCATTAAAAATTCAAAGATTGTCTGAAGAGGTTATCAATCAAATTGCCGCAGGCGAGGTGGTTGAAAATCCTGCATCGATTGTGAAAGAGCTCATTGAAAATAGCTTAGATGCAGAGGCTCGTCGTATTGAAATATCCATAGAAGGTGGCGGTATTGTGCTCATCCGGGTAGAAGATGATGGATGCGGCATGAGCCCAGAGGATGCTTTGATCTCTATAGAGAGGCACGCCACTTCTAAGATCCGCAGCGCAGAGGATTTAGAAGATCTTCATACCATGGGATTTAGAGGCGAGGCTTTGGCGGCGATTTCTGCTGTGTCTCGCTTTGAATTAAAAACAAACGATGGAAATAGCGGAACCTACATTCAAATAGAGGGTGGGCGTGTCTTGAGTATAAAACCTTGCGCTCGCAATCGGGGCACAACGATTGAAATACGCTCTCTTTTTTTTAACACTCCGGCTAGAAAAAAATTTTTAAAGTCTCCATCGGCTAATACTGCATTAGTCGTACGAGTGGTTGAAACTTTAGCTTTAGCTCACCCTGAAGTGGCTTTTTCTTTGGTGTCTCAAGGTGAAGTAGTTTTAGATACAGTACCTGAGGATTGGAAAAAAAGAATTGAGAGGATTGTAGGTCCTATGCCCATTGAAATTGATGCAGGGTCTATTCGGGGGATGATTTCTTTACCTGAAGAGGCGAAAAGTCATAGAAGAGGCCAATATCTATTCATCAATCGCCGCCCTATCTTTTCTCCTGTGATTGCACGCGCCGTCAAGATGGGATATGGCACTCGATTGGCAGAAAATAGTCATCCTTGTTTTGTTCTATTTTTAAGTATTTCTACAACGAATGTAGATGTAAATGTGCATCCTCAGAAAAAAGAGGTGCGCTTTTCTGATGAAAAAGGGGTTTTTCAGATCTTTCAAAATGCGGTAAGTCAAGCTTTTGGAGTAGAGATGAAGTCTTTTTCTTCTCCTTTGCAATTTTCTCCTCCTTCTTCCTCTTTTTCTTTTGCAGAAGAGCCAATTCCTTTTGTGTCTAAAAATATCAAGGCAGAGCCTTTAGTTTTTGATTTACCCATAGCTGAACAGCCTTTGGCAGTCATTGATCATTTTCTTTTGCTTCAAAGAGATGGGCTTTTTTTAATCGATCTACAAGCAGCCCATGCAAGAGTTCTTTTTGAAACATTTCAATCGAAGAAAAAAGGTGTTCAAACTCTTTTAAAACCCATTGAGGTTTTTGTAGACAATGAAGAGATCGAAGAAGAGCTCAATTCTTTGGGAATTGATGCGAGATGGATCGGAAAAGGGGTTTTAGCGATTGACGCTCTTCCAACTTGGCTAGAGGCTGCTCATTTTGATACTTTTTTAAGGAATTGGCAAAAGGGAAGAAAAAAAGAGGACGCAGCGGTTCATTACTGCCGCTCTTTGAAAAAAAAATATAGGTTGGATGAAGCCATTGTTCTTTGGCAGGCTCTTCAAAAATGCCAAGAGTCTAAATTGGATCCCAATTTAAAACCCATTTGGATAAAACTGGAAAAACAGCAATTACAAACTCTTTTTGATTGATTATGCATATTTCTCGAATACAAAAACTATCTCACTGGGTTCAACAAAAACAATTAGATGTTCTTCTGATCGATAATCCGGTGGATCTTTTCTATCTGACAGGCTTGAATCTTTCTTTAGGAAGATTGGCTGTGAGTCAAAAAGATGCGACTCTTTTTGTAGATGGTCGTTATTTGGAAATTGCTAAAAAGAAAGCCCCATGCGCTGTAATGCCTGCAGATTCATTCACGGAGCATTTGAAAAAGCAAAAAACCATCGGAGTCGATAGTTCTTATGTCACTTTAGATGGATTGGAAGCGCTTAAAGGACAACTTTTACATAAACATTGGAGTTTTATTGCTAAGCCTTTAAAAGATTTTCGAGTGATCAAAAACTCTTCTGAGATTGCATCTTTAAAAAAAGCGGCCGAATTGACTTGGGCCGGTTATAAAAAAATCCTTGGATGTTTGAAGGAAGGGATTTCTGAAGAAGAGCTAGCTTTTGAGTTTGAGTTTTTCTGTAAAAAGCATGGAGCTTCAGCTCTTTCTTTTTCGCCGATTGTAGCCTTTGGAGAAAATAGCGCGTATCCTCATCATCGAGCTGGCAAAACAAAACTGCAAAAAAATCAAATTGTGCTCATTGATGTGGGTGCTGTAGTCGATGAATATCGAGGAGATATGACGCGCACTTTGTTTTTTGGTGAGCCTGATCCTAAGTTGTATCATTTCTTTTTGGCCGTTAAAGAGGCCCAAGAAAAAGCTGTGAGAGCTGTGCGTTCGGGAATTGCATTCGGAGAGATCGATCGGATCGCTAGAGAATCTTTAAAAAAAGAAGGGTTAGAGGATTTATTTACTCATGGACTTTCTCATGGAATTGGTCTGGAAACGCATGAATATCCTTCCCTTAGAATCCAGGGTGGAGATCAGAAGCTCATTTTGCAACTAGGCATGGTTTTTACCGTTGAACCTGGAGTTTATCTACCTGGATTAGGCGGGGTTCGCTATGAAGATACAGTCCTGGTCACAGAACATGGGGTAGAGAACTTTTTTTCAGGATTAGAAGATGTTAAGCTTTAGAAAAAAAGTTTTTTTTAGCGACTTAGCTCTTTTCCTACTTTTTATTTTTGTCCTGTTTTCTGTAGTCGATTTTAAGGCAGGATTTTTATCTTTCGGCGCTTTTGTGCTTCTTTTATATAGCATTATGACATGGGCTATTATTTATCGCTTGAGTAGCCCCACTCAGAAAATTTTAGATGCTATTTTGCCTTACCAAGAAGGTCGGGTAGAGTTCTTGCCTCGTATTCCTATCAATAAAGCAGAAGATAGTGATGAATTCAGTAGATTAGCTTCGACTCTCAATTCTTTAACAGAGCGGATAGAAATTCAAATTGCCCATCTTACTTATCAGCGTAAAGAGACAGAAGGGATTTTACAATCTTTGGGAGAAGGAGTCATCGCTTTAGATACAGCAGCTAAGGTGACTTTTGCCAATCAAGTGGCTTGTCGGATGTTGGGGGTTTGCCATGATGAGATTGTAGGACAACCGCTCAACCAAATCAAAACGCAAGCAGATGGATTACCCCAAAAATGTCATGAACTAGTTTTACAAGCTCTTCAAACTTCTGAATCGATTACTGAAACTTGGACTTTGGGTGAAAGAAACCCTGTTTTTTTACATCTGATTTCGATGCCAAGAGCAGAACATAATGGAGCGATTCTAGTCATTCAGGACAAAACTTCTGATTATAAAATAGTTGAAATGGGAAAAGATTTTATTGCAAATGCATCTCATGAGTTGAGAACGCCGATTACGATCATTCGAGGATTTGCTGAGACGCTTCAAGATATTCCTAATTTATCTCCAAAAATGCTCAAAGAGATTACGGAAAAAATTGTGCGTACTTGTGGTAGATTGAACCATTTGGTGAAAAGCCTTCTTGTTTTGGCTGATGTAGAAAATCTTTCAGCCGATAGATTGAAGCAGACAGATCTTGTGCCCCTTTTAGAAAATTGTGCGCATATGTTTTTAACGGCTCATTCAAATGTCCAGCTCTCCATTCAAAATAAGCTAGAGCGCTCTTTGGTGACCGCGGATAGCGATTTGCTCGATTTGGCCATTATGAATTTACTTGAAAATAGTGTGAAGTATTCCAATACTCCTGCTCAAATAGAGATTTCTTTGGAAGAGATAGAAGGTAAGGCTCAACTCAGTGTTTCTGATAAAGGCATAGGAATTCCGGAAGCAGATCTTCCTCATATTTTTAATCGATTTTATACCGTGGATAAAGCTCGCTCTAGAAAATCAGGGGGTGCAGGTCTAGGTTTGTCGATTGTAAAAACAATCGTCGAGAAGCATCAAGGTTCCATAAAGGTGAGCTCAAAGGTGGGTCAGGGAACCACTTTTACCTGTTCTTTACCTACTTGTTAGCCTCTGGCATAAGTTTACCTGAACGATATAGATTTTGAATTCGTTCACTGGCTAATTTAATTACCTTAGGCTCTTTAGCGGTTGCAGTTTTTATTACATCTTCATCATCTTTAAGACTCTCACTAGCATCGTTAAGGGCTGAAGGATCTTTTGAAACAACAGCTAGCATCACATCTTTTTCATTTTTCATCTGCTCTTTGACACAATGAAAAGCAAAGGCATGCTTGTGAGAATTAATAGCAACTAATACGATCTTTTTATCATTTTTTCGATTCGGACCGGCGTGTTTAATAGCTGTTCCGTTTTGCATTACAGCAGCTAAGACTACTTTTTCATTATCTTGAAATTGAGGATGAAGATACTGAAGGAGGTGACCATTATGGCCAACTACTTTGCATAAAAAATCTTCATTATTTTGAAGCCGCTCACTGGCAGATTGAATCAGAGATCCTTTTTGTTTGATGGCGGCCAACATGAATTCATCATCATCTTTAAGCTCTTGGCTCGCAGATTCAATGGCTGAGCTGTTTTTTTTGATCTCAGCTAACATGAACTCTTTATTGTTGTATTTTCTATTGAGAAAATCATAGATTCCAACCGTGATGTTCCCTAGAACAGGAACCGTTAAAAGAACACATCGAGGAAAAGGCTTTTGATTTAGATAATTGTAGTAGTGACTCTTCCAAATGCTTTGCTTGCTTATGAAAGGCATCACAACGCATTTTTGGAATAAATCTGTTAGATTGGTGACTGTACTTGCTATGGGAACATAATCAAACGTTTTATCGAGAGATATAAATAATTTACTTATGCTCATAAATTTACCTATGAGGTTTTTTGGCCAAAAGGATATCTGAATTAAGAATAAAAAATGAATCTATTTTAAATGAACCTATCTTATACCGATCCCAGAAAATAAATTCACATTTGAGCGCGTGAATTTATTTGCTGAGATCGGTATTAATAAAATTTTTCGTCGAATTTTTTATTAAGATAGGTTCATAGGACTACTTCCTGCTAAAAAAGCTGTAGTCCAAGCATTTTGAAAATTGAATCCGCCTGTGACTCCATCGATGTCTAAAATTTCTCCGGCAAAGAAAAGATTGGGACAAATTTTGCTTTCCATGGTTTTAAAATCAATTTCTTTAAGAGAAACTCCTCCACAGGTTACAAACTCTTCTTTGTGAGTGGTTTTCCCTTCAACTTTGTAAGTGTCTTTATGGAGCTTTTGAGCAAGAGCGCGAATGTCTTTTAAAGGAAGATCATGCATTCGCTTTTTGAAGCTCTCACTCAGCTGCTCTAAGAAAAACTTCCAAAGGTTTTTAGGGATTTCAAAGAGATTTTCTGAAAGAAGAGTTCTTTGAGGTGTTTTGGATTTGATCTCTGAGACGATTTTTATGATTTCTTCCTCACTATATTGAGGCGTCCAATTGATATTTAAATCGACTTGATAATTTCTTTCATGAAGATATCTAGCTCCCCAAGCAGAGAGTTTTAACGCTGCAGGACCACTAAATCCAAAATGTGTAATGAGGAGTACTCCTTTTTGGATGAGATGCGTTTGATCTATTCGGAGCTCCACGTTTTCTACTGCAATTCCACTCAAAGATTTAAGGGGAGAAGTAGGAACATTGAAAGTAAAAAGAGAAGGAACAGGAGGCTGAATGGTATGTCCTAAGGATTCAGCCCACTTGTGTCCATCAGCACTATTTCCTGTAGCTAAAAGAACTTTTTTGGCTAAAAGAGACTCGTAATTTTCTATTTTTATCTCGAAATGATCTTCTTTTTTTAAGAGATGAGTGATCCGCTGTCTGATTCGGATTTCGACTCCCAATGTGGCAGCTTCTTGAAGAAGACAATCTATGATGGTCTCTGATCGATCGGTAATCGGAAACATTCTCCCATCTGTTTCGGTTTTCAATTGAACACCTTTAGATTCGAGCCACAAGATCATGTCTTTGGGCTGAAAATGATGGAAAGGTCCTCTCAATTCTTTGTTCCCTCGAGGATAATTCTGAGTGAGTTGCATTGGATCAAAGCAGTTGTGGGTGACGTTGCAACGACCTCCTCCGGAAATTTTTACTTTGGAGAGCAATACGGCTGATTTCTCTAATAAGATCACGGAAGAAGAAGGGTGTTTTTCTTTTCTAATGATAGCGCCGAATATACCCGCAGCGCCCCCTCCGATCACAACAAAATCTATGATTTTATCCATTGAGAATTACACTTTTTTTTAAAGAAATATGCGTTTCTGTGTCTTCGCCTACTAATATTTTTCTTAACTCTTTTTTATGGCGAGGTTTTCGTAGCTCGATGAGATCAAAGATGTCTGTATTGTAAATGAGAGTATGAGCTTCACTGCAAAGTCTTTCGATGATTTCTTGAGTCATAGGAGGCGCTTTGTGTTGGTGAAGGGCCTGATAGATTTTTAATGATACTTTAGGACTAAACAATACGGAAATCATGATAGGATGTGCATGGAATAGACAAATTTTGGAAGGGAGAGAATCTATTTTGATGTATTCTAAAAGGGAGGGATAACCTTGCAAAGGATCTTTAGTCCCTTTAAGCATTTTATAATAGAGTTTTTGGTGCAAAGGATCTTTGAATTGAATTTTCTCTAGAACAAAGGGAGTCTGTTTTTCTAGGGCTATTTTCACGGCCTTTAAAAATGCGTTGAGAAAATGCACTTCAGCATGAGGTTTATTTTCAAAAAGAGCATCTCCATAAAAGAGCTTGAAGAGCTTGGCCGCAGTCTCATACAACATGGGATGGGTCTCTCTTCCTTCTGCGATTAAAGGGAAGAGATTGAGACACGCGCAGTGAGGGTTGATTTTTATAGTAGGAGAGGAAAGCGTGGTCTTTTTTTGAGAGGGGATTTGAGAGGGAGCTGATTTTACGATAGGGCGTTTATAGGGAATAGAGTTATAAAATTCACTTTCGCATTGAAGCAGGATTTTTCGATTGGCATGACAGTGGCCTAAGTAAGCAGCCCTTAAGCGCTGTGCACTTACTTGTTTTTCTAAACAAACAGCAAAACCAAAGGCGAGAATCATAAGAACAGAAAATACAAAGCCCAAGGTATTCACGATTGATACCCTTCTTCAAAGTAAGTAATTAAAGGTTCTGCTGTTGTAAGAAAAAAAGCAAATTGAAGTTCTACATTGTTCTGGTAAAGAGAGAGACGAATCATGGCAGGAACTTCGAGTCGATTTTTGGGCCAGAGTTTATGCCAAGCTAAGTTCGCATTGATCGACTCATCTTCTTTTTTTTGCTTTTGTCCTAAAAATTGGAATTGAAACTGGCTTACACCTTTTAAGAGAATTTCTTTGCGCCAAGGTTTGTTTTTATTTTCTTTGCCGATCGGCCAAAGAGCTAGAGCTAGGTTATGTTCTTCATCGAGATAGATTCTTCCTAAAATAGGACCGCTAAATGAAGGATTAGGATCTATTCCATTATCAAAATGAATCATTAAGCTCTCTTTTTTTTCCTGAGGAAAGACTTGAGTATAGATAGGAGGAAGATTTGTTGGGGCAATGGATAAAAAAAGATCTTGAAGGCGAGTTTGTAAATGTTGTCTTGCTAGGAGAGTTTTTCTGGACTCACCTATGGTCACTTCCACTTTAATTCCTTGAGCCATCGCATTAAAAAGGCAACTTAATAGGAAAGAGAGAAGCGTTAGGGCGATGAGAATTTCAAGAAGAAGGAAAGATCGTTTTTGTAATTTCATAAATTTTTAATAAAAATCAGGATAATGTAAATATTATATCTGGTATGGAATAAAAGATGGATTAAACTTTCACTTGAGGTTCTTCTTTTGGCATTTGCCTTGCTGTGACTTTGAAATAATAATCAGAAATTTTCTCTCCTGTATTTTTACTGATCTTCTTTTTTCGATGGGAAAGGCGAGGTTTAAAATCGATGTTCACATCAAAAATTCTATAAATTTCTCCTCGCAAGCCTTCTTTTTCTCTTCGGCACTTAAGACTAAAGGAACGTTGGATTGATTTTTTAGGCCTTCCGGGGACTTGAATGGTGCTTGTCGATAGAGGATAGGTGATTCGAGGACCTTTGTGTACAGGTAAATTTTTCCAAGGAATTTCATTTTTTAATAACTTTTCCTTGATTTCCAAAAAGGTACAATCTGCAAGTCTTTCTCCTTCAATTTCTTCCAAAAGCTTCATTTCACTGAGATAGAGTCGAAGCGGTTCTAAAATAAGAGGAAGTGCGCAAAGGATGACAAGCATTAATGCAATAAGGATTTCAAGGAGAAAAAAAGGTTTCTTTTTCAAAATACTCTCTACAAAATAGCTATAGGCTGAAAGCGGATATAATCAGCCGCAGATAGAATATAGCGCACCCCTCTTTTTTCTCCAAAAAGAGAGAGATTGGCTTTGATGTTATGTAGATGGCCAAAGACACAGATTTGTATATTATTTTCTTCCAAAATTTGCGCTGCACGAGAACGCTCTAAATCAGCGCTAATAGGAGGATAGTGGGTCATAACGATCCGAACCTTGGCTTTTGGATCCATCATTTTAACACTGAGCTTGAGTCTTTCTATTTCTCGATCAAAGATTTTTTGAGATAACTCTTGCTGAATGAGCTTTTCCGCATCTGTTTCTTTTGGTGTCTTTTTAGCCTTAGGATTTTCTCTAAATTCAATGTATTGTGCGAAGCTATATTCCGGAGTATCCCACAGTCTAGCTCCGCCAACAGCCACGTTGTGCCAATGAAAGGCATTATTTTGGATGAGATGAATAGAGGGAGGCAATACTTGGCTTAATTTTTTTAAAGAGCCCCACCAGTAGTCATGATTGCCTTTAATCATTACCTTGGTCCCCGGCAAAGCATCGATCCATTTTAAATCAGCTACAGCTTCTTCAATGGTGAGGGCCCAGGAAATATCGCCGGGAATTAAGACAA
>Ga0196970_1002077_pt1 | contig 11229 bp, 10 predicted proteins | sample S1v_513CmetaG_FD_148672 | JGI IMG/M metagenome (GOLD analysis project Ga0196970, IMG submission 148672) | Soil microbial communities from Anza Borrego desert, Southern California, United States - S1+v_5-13C | ecosystem: Environmental > Terrestrial > Soil > Desert | place: USA: California... | reverse complement strand
TCAGCCTGGCGGTGGGCGGTTGATCCCGATAAATCCATCTGCGCAAGGTTCCCAGACGGATCTGGCGCGCTGCGGCGAACTCCTCCTGCGTCTGTTGGCTCTGCCGCCACTCTGTCACGAAGCTTCGTCGCTCCTCTGCACTGTAACGGGCTCGTCTTGTTTTTGTTGATCTTTGCATTGACCGCAACCTTAACCCATCCCGGCTCGCTCAAGAAGGACGCCCGCCGCTTACCGCTTACGATGGACCGCAGCAGAGCGAGGAGAATCTTGACGGCAAAAACCCTGCCGCTACGGGTCATTTACGCGGTGAAATCACTGACCACCTTCGCAAAAATCCTTTGAGCATTGTGCGAATCCAGCCTAGACGCTATGCCGAGTTTGAGGGCAATGCTTACACGGGCGCCCCCTTCGAAATCAGGCCGCTTGAAAGGCACTGAGCCAGTTTCTTAAATGGGAACGGATTGCGGGAATGCTCCGCGGTCCCGGCGTTTTCGCGAAGCTTGCAGTGCCGCCCTCGCCACTTGCATCTCCTGGCCTTCCGGCATCTGGTAAAACAAACATTCCAGGGCCAACGCATTTTCCGGGGCTGTCAAACGGTCCCACGCGTTGCTGACGCTTCGGTCAACGCAATCCCACGGAATGCAGGCTCGATTAGCGTGATTGTGAGTACCGCGGGTTCCCATCGCCCGCTGAAGATCAAGCCACAATCCAAGAACACGCTCAAATCCCGGCGGTTCCGGTGCATTCATTTTCTGCTGTACATCCTGAATTGCCGCCCAACAGCGTTTCCACAACGCAGTTCTAATTTGCTGCCAATCCTCGGGCATGGCCGCAAGACAGCGGGAAAGAGTCAAATCACCGTAGATTGTTCTGGTAGTTGCGTCGAACTAGTCTCAGGAAAAATGCGCAAGACAGAAGAGATACCAATGAGGGCTCGGGCACCTGTGTAATGGAGATGTTATCCACGCCGTACGACACGCCAGTCCCGTTCAGTTGTGCTGACAAACTTAAAATTGCGCTGGTTGAAGTCGGTGTGAAAAAGACTGTAAATCCCAACCATTCATTTTGTTGCAATAGGGAAGGTTTGGCGGCGGTGAAAAGAAAAAGACTGTCTATGGCGACTCCGAAGCTCGGGTCCGTCACGACGCCTCCTCCGCGGTCGATGCTGTATTGGTAGCTGCCGGAGAGTGCGTATGTCGTTCCAGGAACGAGGCCGGAAATGGCTTGGCTGATGGATGGGTCGTTGAGCGCGGACGGAGTTGATGAATCGAGCAAGTAAAACCCGGCTGGACTCCCTTTGTCCGGGCGGTATCCGCCCCCTGCGCCGATATTTTGAGGCGTCCATCCGGCGGAATCGACATCAAACCCGCCATTAAAGACCAAGTTTCCTTGCGCGAATCCGCAATGGGTATAGGCAGCGATTAACGAGATACCTAAGCCCAAAGCGCTCAGCTTTTTTGTGATTGTGTGGATTTTCATCTATTGAGTTCCTTTTCTATTGATTTTGTTCATGCAGGCGTTCGATGCGTTGCATGACGCTGCGATTGTGGTTCCAACTGTACACGGCACCAGCTAGGGAGACCGCCACTGCGAAGATTGCCATCCAACGATAACCTCCACGTGATGAAAGCGCACCAAGTAGCGCAAATCCCGCCATTCCGAAGTACGCTCCCGTGGGAGTGAAGGGGGGAAGAAATGGAAGGAGTGCCCATGCAGTGCAAGCAACGAATCCGATTATCGCTGTGATGAACATTCGTCAATTTATCATTGTAATGAAGTTCCGCCCAAAAGTGCTCCTGTTTCCGAATCGATCCAGAATTCGGCTGGCCGTTCTTGTTGAAACTGTGTTGGCACTACAACGACCCACGCCAACCGGCGCTCAGATGTCTGACGCACTCGGCCAAAAAGGTCGTTGGGTGTCACGACTGCAAGTTCAGCAGACTGAACCCTGAGTGCCTTTGGATTGTCTCCAGCTCCGATTCTCTTTGCGACTACCGTTTTTGCTGCCTCAAGCTCTACGTTCAGCTTGGTCGAACGCGGTGCTGTTCCCCACGACTTGCGGAAGGACAAAAGTTCGCCATCCTTGGCGTCGAACAGGAATCGGATGAAGTCATCCCGGTATGCGAAGCCGTTGGTTTGCCGTTTCCAAGCGTATTCAATTACTTCATGCCCACCACGTTCAGCGAAGCTAAAGGTTCTGGCCTGTACTTGTCTTATTTCTGCATTGTTCCCACAGAAATCTGCAAGCAGCGCGTTCTTCTTGTTTGAAACCTGTTGCTCTACGTTTGAAACGGTTGGGCCATATCTCTTTTGAGAGAAGCCTTTTAACGTCGAAAAGCCAATAATTTGACCAGACTCGGCATCCATAGTTATCTGAGCTTCCCGTTTTGGATTTCCCGGAAACGGGACTACAACGAGGCCATTGGAATCGGATGAGGCAACTTTCCAGTTCGCCTTTTGCGCAAGGAGATCGGCTCGGTATTTTTCGCAGAATTCCGAAGCAGCATTGCTGAGCACGTTTGATTTTGCTCCTGAATAATCTGCGGCCGCAGCGATAAAGCTGACGCAAGACAGGAAGATAGTAAGTGAAAGTTTTTGAGAGTGTTTCATGAGAATGGGATTCAAAGTTTTTGAGGAAGAACCAAGTTCGGATCACCGACAACAACCGGATGAGCAAGAATCCCCGGAACGTGAGTGAATGCTTCCGCAGCCGCATCAGCAACAGTCCATCCATCGTAAAGATGATTCCAGAAGGTCCCATCGAACGTGTAGAGAGTTCCGGGACCTGGAATAACATATCCATGCCATCCCAGATACGCCCGTCCAGCGGTGAATGGTTTGTTAAAGATGCCAAAACCTGCCGCCATATCGTTGTTCCCGTCTGGATCAATGCGGGTGGCGCTATTGCAACCATTCATTTGCACAAACATGAATTCGTAGCCGTTATTGGAGTCGCGCATCCAACGACGAACGGCTGGGCCTGTGAATCCGGTCCCGTTATCATCAGCGCGGTCAAACATTGTCGTGATGTCCTGGTCGGCGGAGCCCGCACAGTGGCCGAGCATATAGACCACATGATCGGACAATACGTAGTTGTTAAAGTCGCCGCCGTCAGCCGCTGAAAACCTGACCACAATGTCGCCGTTGTAGCCTAATAGAGTGTTCCAAAGGCGAGCCTGTTCCGTAAACAGCGATGGAGGGAGCTGGAAGAGCCAAGGTCCGGCACCGAGATACGTATAAAAGTATTGGCGGAGAAAGAAGATATAGTTGTACTGGAAAATCTGAGCATAGTAGGCGTGATAATTGATGTTGTTTATGTTCTCCCAATTCGGGGCACCCATGTCGATGTAGAGTGTCTTTGGCTTAGATCGCTTGCCGCCGGAATTCGATCCGCTACCGTTCACGGTGTTGGCACCGGCTGCGGCTGCCATCTGCACCCCAGACTGTGTCGCTTCCAATTCCCAATTGTATTCGCCCGTTCCGGACGCTCCTGTACCGTCCCAAGAAAAAGACAGTTGATTGCTCGTCCCACTGTAGCTCGTGGAACTCGACCCGTTGGCTTTGGTGATTGTCAGAATCCAATCCGCGTTTGATTGGAACTGGGCCGAAATTGTGATCGTGGTATTTGAAGCGCCGTTCGGCGTGAAGGCGCTCGCACTGGATTTGCAGTTGGAGATGAAATTCGTAACGTTCAGTTGCAGCGGTGCGGAAATCGAGTCTGAATTGTCGATGTCGTAAACTCGGACCCGGATTTCATGACTTCCGTTCGACAGGGCTGTTGTGTCGATCGGAAAAACGTATGGCGAGTCGTACATGAGCGCGGCGAATTCGTTTCCATCTACAAACAACTTCGCACGAACGGTGCGAACATCGTCAGTGCCAATAGCCGTGATTGCGACTTCGCCGCTTACGTCAGCTCCGTTTGTCGGAGAAAGAATCGATACCGAGGGCGGCGATGAAGCATTTTCGACTGTCAGTGTAACATGGTCGCTGGATACCACGTTGCCGAAAATGTCGCTGATGATGACGTGATAGTCACCTGCGTTTGTCGTCTGAACGTGCGGAATGTAGAGCGAAGAATGAATCCCAACGACGTTTCCATCGAAGATCCATTGATACGAAAGCGGATCTGCGCCAGTAGCCTCCACATCAAAAGTTGCGTCGGAGTTGAGCGTGACGGTTTGGCTTTGTGGCTGGTTGACAATGATCAAAGGCACGGGCGGCATAAAATATCCGACCGAGATTTGTCCATCAGTCCAGCCTGACTCTGCGGCAAATGTCCGAAGTGTCGTGCTGTTTGTAAGATTAAGAGGTCCGGAATAAACAAGGCTGGAATGCGTGGGCGTCGTTCCATCCAGCGTGTAGAAAATCGTCGCATTGGGATGATTCGACACCGCGAGAGTTACTTGGACCGGCAGTGAACTCGAACCGGGAGGGTCAATCTCAACCGGCGGCAAAATTTTGCCTGTGCCATTCCTAAAGTGGAAGATGTAACGACCTCGCTGCCAAGAGTTCAGGCTGAGATGTTTTAGACCGGTCCGAAGGTTACTATCGACGAACGCACCAGAAATCCCCGAGCCAGGGAATTCGTAGGTTTCAATTCCGTCCGAAAAGCCAACACGAGGCGGGTAGCCAATCGAAGCATCACCCCATTCCCACTCGACTCTTGCATAATTGAATTCCATGTCGAAATCACCAGAGGCGATTTCGGACCTATCAATAATGATTAGTTGGCAACTCAGGCGGCGGTCGGTATGCGCTCCGTAATAGCCGACGTCCACCCAATTCACTCCGAATGCGCTGTGTCCGTCATTTGTGCCATAGCCATAGGTTGTCTGCGCCGATCCTATGCCACGTGTATCAACGTCTGCCCAATACGGAGCAATGATCTTGGTTCCGAGCGACTGCAATGGAGTCGTGACGTATTGCCACAACGGTACGTCGAAACTGACGTTTCCATTGTTATTCACGTAAAGTTGAGATTCGACATTCCCGAAGATTTGAATAGCAAAACCGATTGGCACCAAGTCTGTGGACCCGTCATCATTCGCAGGCAGTGTGTATTGGTTGAATCCACTGCGGATAGCGCTATCGTAGATTGCTGGATTTGAATGGTTTACCAGGCGTTCATAGGCGTCGCTCATTCCGTCACCATCGGTATCGTTCGTTAACCCTAGTATGAACATCTGGGCCGGAAGCGTCAGGTCTGTGATCGAAATATTGGTTTGTCCGGGTGCTGTTCGGAGCTCCCAACGCCATGCACCGGAGCCAAGGTTTGTTGTGGAAAATAGATCGTAAACGCCATTTGTTATAGTCCACGGCGGGTAAATAAGCAGCGAAGCAGTGGTTGCATTAGTGTTTCGATTGATCTCCAGATAGAGGTCATTGGACGTGTGAACCGGCGAAATGAACTGAACAGTCGGAGTGTAATTCGTATCGCCGGGTTCCCAATCACCTGGTGGCGTCATACTGCTAGTAGTATTCATTGCCAGCAGAGAATCCCGCTGAACTTGTGCCGAACGCATGGTGAGGATTGGCGCGAGTTGCGACTCGATGGCCAACGCCGTTGTTTCCGGATTCAGATTGGCAAAAAGAGACAAATTCGAAGCCGAGTCATCGACAATAAGAAGTCCGGATAGGCTCATGATCGGAGCGCCAGTGGCTTTGGGCGGGATACACGGATATGGAGGTGCGCCAAAACCTTGAACTAGATCGCTCAAAAGGAAGAATGTGCCAAACTCAGGAACCTCTTTCTGCGATAGAAGCTCCAATGCGGGGAATGAGCGTAAAACCGGTTCGCTTTCGACGAATGCGTCCTGAGCAAAGAGAACGCCGGCGGTTAGCAGCGTAGCAATGGCAACAAGACCCGATCTGGTCTTTTGAGTGGTGATTTTCATGGTCCTTATCTTCCTTCTGATTCCTTTGGGTCCGATCTGCAAAAGAGGCGTGACCTACTCACGCCCCTCAACAGGCACTGGTATGCCCTCACAGGAACGATTTCGGGCACGCCCATCTGGGGCGTGCCTCGACTCGTGTCCTGTGAGCAAAATTACCAGTTTCGTTGAGGACAGCAGCCGAAGCCGCAAATTCGTGTATAAAGTTGTATTTACCTTCTGATCAAACCATCGACAATTTGTTACGTTCTCCACAGTGATTTGCCAAGAGCATTCTTGACGGCCACACCTGCCGAGAACCTTTGCAGATGTGGAAAGCGAACGGCCAATTTTTGGCCGATGAATACGAAAGGGCTGTCGTCCGGCCACTCTCCGGACGACAGCCAAACTGACTTGCCCCAAGGCCCCTGAATCAGTTGCCAAGAGTAATACGTGGCTTTTCCCGAAATCTTTCAAAAAAAGTGAAAAAAGTTTTGGAGCGGTTGCCGTAAAGGGTGGATGCGGCAACCGCTCCGGGGCTTGGGGTTTGGGGCAAAATTGTTTGAAAATCGCGGTCATTCTCCGGTCCCGAATCCTTTTTGATTCTCATGCTTCACCGTTGCATCAGTCGGAAACGATCAAACCCGCTGCCGTCAACGCCTCTATCAGTCTCCCGGTTTCCGCCGGATGAACGTGAATTCGCTCGCTCCGATGAATGGTTTCAGTGTCCCAACCACATTTCTGACGCAGTAAGGCCGATGCCCGCTGATTCCGCGTCTCGAAAATCACCGTGTTGTCCATGAGGATTACAATTACGTCGGGATTGAGTTCCGGGCATGTCCCGCGATTCCCATCTGACAATTGTTTCAGATGGCTGAGAAATCTCTGTCGCATCCGGTTCCTGGTTGCCGAATCCAACTCCTCGTCCAAAGTCTTCACGCGAGATGAAGTATTACGAGATGTAGAAACAGTCAAGCTGAATTTCCCACATGTGGGAAGGCTGTGGCGTCACACTCCGCGCGTGGCAATGTCCATGCAAAAACAGCTTGGGAAATTCCTGCGACAAAAACGCGGTGAAATGAGCTATCCTGAATTCGCACGCAAGCTGGGGCTTTCTTCATCGTCCTTACACCGAATGGAGATGGGCGAGCAAAACGTCACGTTGAAAACGCTTGAACATCTTTTGAAGCGCCTAAATTGCAGGGTGAGCGACGTGTTTGACCCCACGCCGAAGGAATCCGCGAAATAGTAATCGAAGCAGTTGTTTCCCGAAGGGCAAGACGCCTATAGCACCAGTGCTCGGAGTGACCTTATCAGTTCGGCACGGACGGTTCATCCAATTCAAACCTGATGCTGGCAATGGTTACTCTTGTTCCTTCGCCTTTCTCAGACGAGCTCACTTTGATCTTTGTCAGTTCATACGCCTGTAGCTTCTGTGCGATGTGGTCCAGACCGCGACCGGTCAGGATCACGCGGCCAATTGCGAAAAAGGCGGTCAGCATTTCCGGTGGAGCGTTTCTATCTTCCTTTGCAGCGGGATTCGCCTCAACCCGGCATCTGAGGAACTGACTCATACTCCAGCATTCGCATTCGATCCCCCCAGGGTAAAACAGCACTGCCGAGCTGCCTGCTTCACGTAATCCGAAACAATCTTCAATGTGCATAACGATTTCCTCCCTGACTGCGAAGCTGCCGCAGCCGTTTGTGGTTGATGAAATTCTTTAGATACCGCCCGATACGCTGGCGCAACGAACGTCCGGGTTTTGAGATCGGCACGGGACGAGCCGCCATTTTCTCCTCTGCTGGAAGTTCGGAAAGGGGCCCAGCCGTGGTCTGTTGTAAAACAAGATCCAACGCGGAAGTGCGTGCCGAAGATTTTGAAACCGCCTCAAGCAGTTCCTGTTTGTCGTCCGTGTAGATTGTCAGTGCCTGTTTGAACCGGCTGACTGAAACGTAAAACTGCTGCCGGTCTGCGGCACGGAATGATTGGGAACTTTCAGCGATGAAGACACAATCGACGCCCTTGCTTTGTGAAGCGTACGAAGTGAGACAATAACCGTGCGTCAGATTGCCGTAATCCTTGGGAAGCACCCACCCGTTGGTAAGGCGGATGTCCCCGGATCGCGTGAATCCAGCAATCTCTTTCAGGTCTCCATTGTTCAGCCGATGATTGTTTCGCGTGAATCCGTTCTGCGTAATCCGCACGCGATCACCAGCAGCCAGGTTGATGGCGCGTGATTCGTACACCTGAAATCGCGCTGCTTTCTCCAACGGCAGTGTGGTGACTGCGCCGTTCTGCCGTTCAATTTCAACCGTCGGTCCATCGCGACGTTTGACTTTCACCCGTTCGCCACGACTGAAGCCCGCGACGTTCTGATGGAATTGAATCATCATGTCCGGCTGATAGTTCAAAGCATCGCCGCGTTGTGGTTCAGTCCATTGCAAATTCCTGAGCTGAACCATTTCCCGTTCTTCACCGCGCAGTTTCCCTGACTCCTTCAACCGTTCCCGGATTCGCGTTGTCACCCGTTCGCCTTCGATATGCGTCGGTGAAATCACGAGAGCGGATTTCCCGGATTCTGTTGCGACCACGTAATCGGTGGCCAACGCTTCGTGACGATTTTCAGGGGCGAGTTCCCGCAGCATTCCGAGTTTATCCAACCGGGTGAAGGCTTGATCCAGATTCCCGGTTCGCAGATCGGCAACGATGGCTTTGTGCGAATCTGCCTTCTGCCGCCAGATTTCCTTCAGTTCAGCGGCCTTTAATCCGGCGTGCGTTTCCAGAATCCGCAGTGCATCACCCCGTTCAACCGCCCGGTGTTGTGCCGTGTCGCCCGAAAGCACCAGACGGCAGTTTTGTCTTTCAGCCAGGGCCGTCACGCGAGCCAGAGCGCGTGAACTCAGCAGACCCGCCTCATCAACCCAAATCACCTGTCCCTGAATCTGTTCCTGAAGTTTTGGACTTTGCAGCAGAGCTTCGACGGTTTCGGCATTCGCAAATCCGGCATCAGAACGAAGCACGCCACGAGACGCTTCGGCAGACGGTGCAAACGTAAACACCTTCTGCCCGCTGGATTCAATGGCAGCAACCGCCTCGCGCATCATGGTGGTTTTACCGGTGCCAGCGCCGCCACGGATCGCAGTCACCCGGTCCGTGCTCTGAATGACATGCAATACCGCGCTCTGTTGTTCCTGAGAAAGGGTCTTGTTCTGGAACTGGTATGGCTCAGACCGGAATGGCTGAAATTTACCACGTCCATCCTTTACGAAATCAATCAGACGCTTTTCTTCCGCCAGCACTTCTCCCGTGGTGAACCGTTGGCCATTTGCATTCTCTGGAATGAAATCATCCCGCAGCAGTTGCCGTTTGGTTTGATCCACGTCCACATCGCCGACGCCATAACGAAGCGCGTGCCGAAGCAATTCTTTGTTTGTGACGACAGATGCCCGCTCAAAGCAATGTTGCACGGCGTAATCCATCGCCTTCATTTCCGATACCCGTTCTCTCGATTGCGAACGCGTCGGATTCAACAAGGCGAGTCGTTCATCAACGGAAATGCGTTTACTCCAGAGTTCCCGCAGTTCGCTTTTGGAAAGATGTTTCTGTTTGCGTTCGCGGGTCAATGCGGCCAGTCCATCCTTTTCCCTGGCTGACGTGATACCCAATTCCTTTGCTTTCTGTTCTACCTGTTCTGTGCGCCGAGAAAACTCGTCCAGCACCCGTTGCGGCACTCCGGCAATCTCCCAGCCTTTAACCGTTCGTTCAGTGCGATAGCCAAGCTCGTTCAACCGTTTGGCGAATCGGGCGTGAAAGGCGGCTTCAAAGTAAGGTGCATCGGCTTTCAAATCCCGGAACTGTCCCGCTTTCCATTTCTTCTCCGTGGCATCCCAGGTCGTGTTGAATGCGTAACAGTGCGCGTGCAGATGCGGGTCTGGAATCCCATTCACAGGACGCGCAGTGAAGTGAACGAACTCAGCCCAAACCATGTTGCCTGTTGTCCGGTTCTCGTTGGCACCTTTCTGCCGGACTCGCGTCTTCGATTCCGTTTCAATTTCGCGCATCGTTTGATTCACGGATTCTTTGAAGGCATTCAGAATTCGCTCATCCCGTGTGAACTCATACATGACGGAAACCGATTTCGGGCAATGGAAGTTGAAATCGTATCCCACGATGCGATCATCCCGGTTCCGTTGTGTCAGCCGCTCGTCTGTGCCCGGTTTCCGGTTATCACATAGAGACTCGAAAGCAGATTGTTCCACCCGTCCCGACAATCCCAATTTCTCTGCCCCGAGTCCCTGCCATTCACCGCTGATTTCCTGTCCCTCTGTGTAGTAGTCCTCGCGACTCAGTGATTCCCTGAAATATTCCTTCGCATTCCGGCTGGGAACGACTCTAAGCATGTTGCCAGGGTATTCGCAAATCAGCCGTTTGCACCTGTCCGGCACAGCTATTCGCGCAAATCCGGTTCAAACCTTTCCACTGCTCGTTAATGGCATCCAAACGCCTGTTCTACAGTGAAAGCGTCGAAGCGAACAGCGTATGAAACAGATCAAAAGCCCGATAATTCTGTCAGACATCTTCCCTAAGCATAGCTTGAGGAACGAGCCGCCACAGGCGGCGTTACTTAACAGTTGCGCAACTGTTAAGTAACCGTTCTGCCAGAATTATCGGGCTTTGAAGTGAGGCAAATATGAATTTGCAACAAGCAGCCCATACCGAGCAGGAGCGCAGATCGCGCAGTAAACTGGAGCCGCATCGCGAAGCGATTCTCACGTTGCGGAAGAAACATTGGAGCTATCGCCAGATCGCGCAATGGCTCAGAGAACGCGGCATCGCGATTTCGCATCCGGCGGTTTTCCACTTCTGCGTATGCAGCATCGCTCGCCGGCCACTTCATGCCGACACGCCGCCGGATACCATTTCCAAACCTTTGGAAAGCCGACCGCTTTCCATTCCGAAACCACAAACAACGGAGATCAAAACCGAACTGACGAAACCACGGTACAACACAGACTTCTGAACTATGAAAACGACAAAGCATCGCCTGATTCTGCCCATTCAGGCCAAAGGTAATGTGGGCAAGAGCATCGAAGCCGCAGCGCGGGCCTGCTGGCTCAATGAACGCGGCATCCAATGGCAGGGATTCGACCTGGACGGCGACAACAAAACGTTGTCCCGGCTGTTCCCAGCGCAGACCAAACTCGTTCCACTCACCGGCCAGGCTGACGTGTCAGCGGCGGCGTGAAAGCGGTGGAGATGTGGCGGGTTGAAATTCCTGATGGCTTTTCGTTGGAAGTTCTTCTTTCCGCGTTGGTGTCAGACAAAGGATTGCCAATCTGACGTGCCTGGGTGATG
>Ga0196970_1002075_pt1 | contig 11235 bp, 7 predicted proteins | sample S1v_513CmetaG_FD_148672 | JGI IMG/M metagenome (GOLD analysis project Ga0196970, IMG submission 148672) | Soil microbial communities from Anza Borrego desert, Southern California, United States - S1+v_5-13C | ecosystem: Environmental > Terrestrial > Soil > Desert | place: USA: California... | reverse complement strand
CGTCCTCGCCTTCCGGCCTCGACGGGGTGAGCGGGCGCGACGGCTCCGGCTCCGCCGGCGGGCGGGTGTTCCACCAGGGCGGCAGGGCGGGCGCGGCGTCGGCCGGCGTCCAGTCGGCGTTGTCCGGGTGGGCGGGGACGATCTGCTGGTCGGCGAGGCGCCAGCCGGGGCCGCTCCAGCCATCGGCGGGGCACAGCGGGGTGAAGTCGAACTCCGCCTCCGCGGCGATCTCGCGCATCGCCTCCTCGACGAGGCGGTACCAGCAGCCCTCGGCCGGGTCGCGCTTGCCCTGCCAGCCGCAGACGTACAGCCGGTCCTCGGCGCGGGTCAGCGCCACGTACAGCAGGCGGCGGTATTCCTGGTCGCGCTTGCGGTTGGCCCGCGCGCGGGCCTGGGCGCACAGCGCATCCTCGTGGCTGCGGCGCGGCGCGAAGAAGGGGACCGCGCTGCCCCCCCCGGCGACATCGTCGGGCCAGAGGATCGGCGGGCTCTGCGTCGGCGTGGCGGTGGTGTCGGGCAGGAAGACGATGGGCGCCTGGAGGCCCTTGGAGCCGTGCACCGTCATGATGCGCACGCGGCCGCCGCCCTGCTCCAGCTCGCGCTTGATCTCCGCCTCGCTGGCGGCCAGCCAGGCGAGGAAGGCCTGCAGCGACGGCGCCTCGGTGCGCTCGAAGTTCAGCGCGGTGGCCAGGAACTCGTCCAGCGGGTCGTGCGCGTCGGGGCCGAGGCGGCGCAGGATGGCGCGCCGGCCCGACACCGTGTCGGCCGGGCAGGGGGCGCTGAGGATGCCGGCGAACAGTTCGTACGGGCGGACGAAGTCGGTGCGGCCGAGCAGGGTGAGCAGATAGCCGCGCGCCGGCCCGAAGGTCCGGTCCACCTCGCCGCGGCCGAGCAGCGCGTGCCAGAGCGTGCCTTTGCGCCCGTAGGCCAGGGTGAACAGCTCGTCCTCGGTCAGCCCGATCAGCGGACCCTTCAGCAGGGTGGCGAGCGTCAGGTCGTCCTCGGGCAGCAGCAGGAAGTCGGCCACTGCCATCAGGTCCATGACGGCGAGCTGCTGGGTCAGCACCATGCGGTCGACGCCGGCCACCGGCACGTCGCGGTCCTTCAGCGCGCGCACCAGCTCGGCCACGAAGCCGGTGCGGCGGCGCACCAGAACCATGACGTCGCCGGGCTGGATCGCCCGGCCGCGCGCCTCCAGCCGCTCGCCGCGGCGAAGCCAGTCGGCCACCGTGCCGGCGATCACCGCGGCGAGGCGGGCCGAGGGCGAATCCGCCGCCTCGCGGTCCACTGGCGGCGCCCAGGCTTCCGGGTCGGCGGTGTCCTGCGGCTTGACCGGCGGCCACAGCTCGACCAGCCCGGCGTGGCCGCGGCGGAAGGCGCGGTGGCGGATCGCCGGGTTCGTTTCGGAGGCGACGCCGTCGCGCGCGGTGTCCTGGGCGAACACGGCGTCCACGGCCTGGAGCACCGCCGCCGTCGACCGGAAGGAGATGTCCAGGTCGACCTGCGCCCAGGTGCGCTCGGCCGCAAACGCGCGGTCCTGGAAGTGGCGGCGCATGCGGGCGAACTCGGCGGGGTCGGCGCGCTGGAAGCTGAAGATCGACTGCTTCTCGTCGCCCACCGCGAAGACGGTGCGCACCATCCCCTGCTCCTCGCGGCGGCCCAAACCGGCGAAGAACTCCTCGGCGATGGAGGACACCACCTGCCACTGCTCGGGGTTGGTGTCCTGCGCCTCGTCGATCAGGATGTGGTCGAGGCCGCCGTCGAGCTTGTAGAGCACCCACGGCACCCGCCCGTCGCCGGTCAGCAGCGCGTGCGCGAACAGGATCAGGTCGTCGTAGTCGAGCAGCGAGCGGCGGCGCTTGGCCGTCTCGTAGGCGCCGAGCAGTGCCTCGGCCAGCGTCAGCAGCGCCGCGGTGGAGGCCGCCACGCCCGCCGCCTTGACCCGTTCCATCAGCGAAACGATCCGGCTCGCCTCCTCCTCCAGCGCGCGCAGCGCGTGGGGGTGGGAGGTGGCCGGCTTCTTGGTCATCAGCGTCTTGCGCGGCGTGCCCTCGGCGGTGAGGTAGAGGCGGGCGTAGGCCTGGAAGGCGGCGACGCGGCTCTCCGCCGCGTCCAGCCACTGCTGGATGCCGATGCCGCGCTCCTGGTCGCTGGCGCTGCCCAGCGACAGGGCGCGGCAGGCCTCGCGCAGGGTGGGCACGTCGAGCGCGGCGTCGCCGCAGGCTTCCGACAGGATGTCGGCCTCGGTGATGCCCTGCGGGACGTTGAGGGCGTCGAAGACCGCGGCGACGGTGGCCTCGCGGCCGCCGTGGCGGTCGAAGATGCGGCGGATCCGCCCGCGCTCCGCCGCCAGTTCGGCCATCAGGCCGGCGAACTCCTCGGCGTTGAGGTCGGCGGTCAGGCGGGCGAGCGCGCGCCCCAGGTCGGAGTCGCGGTCGGCGCGGCCGGCGTGCAGCACCGCGTCGCGCGACTCGGTCAGCAGGGCGGCGGCCGTGCGGTCATCCATCACCTCGAAGTGCGGGGCCAGCCCGGCCTCGATGGGGAAGCGGCGCAGCAGCGACTGGCAGAAGGCGTGGATCGTCTGGATCTTCATGCCGCCGGGGCAGTCCACCACGCGGGCGAACAGCCGGCGCGCCTCGGTGCGCGTCTCGGGCGACGGCATCTCGCCGCACAGGTCGTACAGGCGGTCGGTCAGCGCATCCTCGGACGCCGTTGCCCAGGTGCCGAGCGTGCGGTTGATGCGGATCGACATCTCCGCGGCGGCGGCCTTGGTGAAGGTCAGGCAGAGGATGCGCGACGGCGGCGTGCCGGCCAGCATCAGCCGCAGCACGCGGTCGGTCAGCACCTTGGTCTTGCCGGAACCGGCGGACGCGCCGACCCACACCGACGCCAGCGGGTCGGAGGCCCGGCGCTGCAGGACGTTGGGATCGAGGGGGCGGTCGGTGGTGAGGGTCATGGCGCCTTCTCCTCGGCGACACTTGCCCCCACCCTAACCCTCCCCCGCTGCGCAGGGGAGGGAACTCCGCCGCCTTTCCCCCTCCCCTGCGCAGCGGGGGAGGGGGCAGGGGTGGGGGCAAGTGTCTGCATCCCGGTCACTCCCCACCTCCCCCGCCACCCGCGGACCATTCCTGCACCCGCGCCAGATGCGCGTAGTCGGTGTAGCGCGGCGCCATGCTGGGGCGCGGGCAGGAGCGGTAGGGGGTGCGCTCGTCGTCGAAGGCGCGGATCAGCGCCTCCAGGCCGGCGCGGGCGTCGGCGGACAGCGTGGCGACGTCGCCCTTCACCGGGCGCTCCTCGCCGGCCGGGTCGCCGCCGGACAGGCGCCAGAAGGCGATCTCCGCCACCGCCCCGGCCGGAACGCCTTCGAAACCGCCGGCTTCGGCGATGGCGGCCTCCAGGGGAAGCTGCGGGGCGAAGCCCAGTTCGATCTCCCGGGCCGAGGGCGGCGTGCCGGTCTTGTAGTCGATCAGCACGAGGCCCTGCGCCCGCTCGTCGCGGTCGATGCGGTCGGCCTTGCAGGTCAGCAGGAACGGGCCGCCGGGGCCGGACAGCTCCAGCTGCCCCTTCACCTCGGTGGCGAGCGGCTTGACGGTGGCGCGGCGCTCGCGCTCGACGCCGATGAACCACTCCGCGATGCGCTGGAAGCGCGGCCACCAGAAGGCCCAGACGTCCGGGTGCGTCTCCAGCAGCGGGCCGAAGGCGGCGCGGCCCATCCGCAGCAGCTCGTCCAGCGGGTCGGGCGGCAGCACGCCGGGGTACGCACGGACGAAGTCGTCGAGCGCCTGATGGATGAATTGCCCGCGGTCGGCGGCGCCGGGGTCGGCGGCGATGGGGTCGAGCACGTTCAGGCGCAGCACGTACTGCGCGTAGATGGCGTAGGGATCGCGCATCCAGGTCTCGACCTTGGTGACCGAGAGCTTGCGCGGGCGCGCGGAGACCGGCGGGCGCGGCTCGGGCGGCGCGACCGGCTGCACCACGTCCGGCTCGTCGAGCTGGCGCGCCCAGGCGAGCCACAGCTTGCCCTGCTCGTCCAGGCGGCCGTCGAGATTCACCGCCTTCAGCACCGTCTCCAGGCGCAGCAGCCAGCGCGACGGCACGGTGGGGGTGCCGTCCACCCGCTCGGCGCGTGTCAGGACGACGGTTTCCGCGCCGCAGGCCTGCGCGAAGTCGTGCGCGGTGAGGCCGATCTTGAACTCCGGGCTGGGCAGGCCGAAGGCCTTGCGCATCGGGCGCGACATCCAGGGATCGGCGGTCGGGTCCGCCGGCCAGGTGCCCTCGTTCAGCCCGCCGAGGATCATCACCTCGTGGTGCTGGAGCCGGGCCTCCATCGGGCCGAAGATGGCGAGGCGCGGGTGCAGGCCGAAGCGCACGCGCACCTCGCGGCCGGCCATCAGCGCCTCGAACAGGGCGGGATATTCCGGACCCGGAACGTCGCTGAATCCGTCCGCCGCCTGCCGCAGGTCGTGGGTGAAGCGCGCCGCCTCCTCGCCGTCGTCGTGGCGCCACAGGCGCTCGGCGCCGGCCTCGTCGGCGGAGCGGGCCAGGGCCTCGGCGAAGGCGATGTGGGCGTCCACGAGGTCCTTCAGCGGCGCCTTGCCCGCCATGACCGCGGCGAAGGGGGCGGCGAGCGCGCGCAGCCGCTCGACCCAGCCGATCAGGAACGCCTGCTGGCCGTCGAACTCGAACCGTTCCGTGGCCTTCAGCGCGGCGAGCAGGCCGTCGAAGCCCTCGGCCGGGCGGGGGCCGCGCAGCACGGTGCGCTCCAGCGCGCGGGCGGTGGCGCGGAAGTCGTGCGCGTCCTGCCCGGCGGACGACAGCGGGTGCTTGGTCAGCGCCAGCAGCGCCAGCGGGTGCGCGCGCGTCGCCACCAGCTGCGCGGCGAGGCGCAGGTAGGTGCCGACCGCGGTGTCGGCGAGCGGCCGGCCGGAGGAGTCGTCGACGATGATGTTCCAGCGCTTCAGCGCCGTGGCGACCCGGCGCGCCAGCCCGCGGTCGAGGGTGACCAGGGCGGCGCGGCGCTCCGGCGTCTCCAGTGTCTGGCGCATCAGCAGCGCGATGACCGCCGCCTCCTCCTCCGGGTTGGCGGCGTCGATGCGGGTCAGGCCGTCCAGCGCCTCGGGGCCGAGTTCCTCCAGCGAGCGCCAGCCCTCGGTGGTGGCGGCCGGGCGCATCGCCTCGGCGAGCAGGCGGGCGCGCGCCGGGCGCGGCTCGGCGGTGCCGGTCCAGGGGCGGACGGCGCGGCGGTCGAGCTTCAGCGTGTCCAGCAGGCGGGCGAGGGCGTGCTGCGGGTGCGCCTCGTCGGCGCGGATGGCGTCCCAGGTCGCGTCGTCGCTGTCCTGGTCGATGCCGGGCAGCACCAGCGTGCCGTTCGGCAGACCGGCGATCACCGCCAGCAGGTCGGCGGTGGCGGGGATCGAGCCGGTGTCGCCGGCCGCGATCACCGGGCCGGGCGGCGGGGCGGCGGCCCACAGGGCGGCCAGCGTCTCCAGCACCGTGTTGCGCCGCGCCGCGGGGTCGATGCCGCCGGCCTCCTGCTGGAGGATCAGCGGCCAGTGCTCGGTTATGATGGTCAGGAACTTGAGCGTCTCCTGCCAGTGCGCGGCGTAGTCCTCCGGCACCACGGCGTGCAGGCCGTCGAAATGCAGGCGCTCGGTGTGCACCTCGTCAACAAAGCGGCCGAGGTCGGCGGCCAGCCGCGCCGCCTGCGGCAGCGTGACGGCGAGGTCGGGCGCGGCGAGCACCGCTTTGGCCAGCAGCAATTGTCGTTTCAGGGGCGAAACAGCTTCCGGCAGGTTCAGCGCGTCGTGCAGGCTGGGCAGCGATTCCGAGGTCAGCGCCAGCGCGTCGGCATCGACGCTGCCGAGCGGGCTGAGCCGCGGCAGCAGCATCGGCCGGCCGCCGGACAGACGCAGGAACGCCTCGCGCAAGGACCGGCAGGCGCGCGGGGTGGGCAGCAGGACGGTGCAGCCCGCCAGCTCCAGCGGGTCGTCGCCGACGCGCGCCAGGATGCCGGCGGCCAGCGTGTCGACGAACGGCGCGCCGGCCGGGATGGTGAAGACGCTGCCGCCCGCCCGGCTCACCCTGTCTTCCTCACGGCCAGAACCAGCGGATGCCGCCGGTCGCCAGCAGTTCCTCGGACTCCAGCAGCGCCTGCGGCGTGCCGACGTGGAACCATGCGCCGTCGTGCGCCAGGCCGTACAGCCGCTCCGACTCCTGCAGGCGGTCCCACACTAGGTTGGTGGAGAAGGCGCCGTCCGGCGTGTCCTGGGCGAACAGCTCGGGCTTGACGATCTGCACGCCGGCGAAGACGAAGGGGGCGATCTCGCCCTCGGCGCGGCGGGTCAGGCGGCCCAGCGGGTCCATGTGGAAGTCGCCGCGCCCGTCGTAGCCCACCGCCTTGGTGGTCGACATCAGCAGCAGCAGCGCGTCCATGGTCTCGGGGTTCCAATGGGCGGCGGCGCGCTTCAGCGTCTGCTGCGGGCCGTCGAGCCACAGGATGTCGGCGTTGACGACGAAGACCGGATCCTTGCCCAGGTGCGGCAGCGCCTTCTTCACGCCGCCGCCGGTCTCCAGCAGCGTGTCCTCGTGCGAGACGACGATCTTCGGCTTCTTGCGGCCCTTCACGTGGGCGTCGATCATCTCGGCGTGCCAGTGGGCGTTGACCACGGCGGTCTCGACCCCGGCGTCGGCCAGCCGGTCGAGCGCGTGGTCGAGCATCGGCTTGTCGCCGACGGTGATCAGGGGCTTCGGGCGCTCCAGCGTCAGCGGGCGCATGCGCAGGCCGAGGCCGGCGGCCAGCACCATCGCCTTGCGGGGCATCCAGGAAGGTTTGCTCATAATTCCGTCTCCGGAATGACAAAGTCGGCACGAAGGTTTGGGGGCAGGTGGCGGTCGAACCACGCGGCCACCGGGGCGAGGTCGGGTTTGGCGAGCTGGCCTTCCAGAAGGCGCCAGACGCGCGGCAGATGGACAAGATAGCCGCGCTTTCGGTCGCGCAGCGCCAGACGGGTGAAGACGGCGACGATGCGCGCGTGGCGCACCGCCCCCAGGACCGCGTAGGAGCGGCGGAACGCCGCCCGGTCGAGGTCCGGGACGGCGCTCACATACCGCTCCACCATGCGCGCGGCAAGGGCCAAGGGCACGTCGCGCCGCGCGTCCTCCAGCAGCGACACCAGATCGTAGGCGACCGGTCCGATTCCGGCGTTCTGGAAGTCCAGCAGCCCGGCCGCCGAGACGCCCGGCCGGTCGAGCCGCATCAGGTTGTCGACGTGGTAGTCGCGCAGCAGCAGCGACACCGGGCCGGCGCAGGCGTCGGCGATCACCCCGGCCCACGCGGACTCGAGCGCGGTGCGCTCGGCCGCGGGCAGCGGCCGGCCGGTGGCGAGGGGCACGTAGACGTCGGCGAACAGCATCACCTGCTCGGTGAACAGCGCCGCGTCGTAGACCGGCAGGTCCAGCCCGCCCGGGCGGAAGCGGCGGTGCAACTCGACCAGCACATCGGTGGCGAGCGCGTAGAGGCTGTCCGGATCCTCGCCGGACTCCAGCAGGCGGGAGAACGTTGCGTCCCCGAAATCCTCCAGCAGAGCCAAGCCTTCGTCCACGTCGGCGGCGACCACCGCGGGCACTGAGAGGCCGAGGGCGGCCAGCGCGTCGCCGATGGCGATGAATGGGACCAGATCGTCCTTCGGGGCCGGCGTGTCGGCCAGGATCAGCGGACGGCCGTCGGGCGCCCGCAGCCGCTCGTAGCGGCGCGCCGAGGCGTCGCCGGCCAGCGGGTGGCGCGCGGCATCGGCGAGGCCGTGGCGGGCGAGGAAGGCGGAAATCCGATCGCTCACGGCAGCTCCAGCGCGTCGAGGCGCGGCCCCCAGGCGCCGAATCCGGCCAGCCCGGCGCGCCGGGAGTCAGGGCCTTCGAAGGCCATGGTCAATTCCAGGCGATCGCGGGGGAGCAGGGGGCCGAGGCGGTCGGGCCACTCCACCAGGGCAATGCCGTCGGCCACCTCGTCCCAGCCCAGTTCCTGCACCTCGTCGGGGCCGGACAGGCGGTAGAGGTCGAAGTGCCAGACCGCGGCGGCCGGCGCGTCGTAGGTCTGCACCAGCGTGAAGGTGGGGGAAGGCACCTCGGCCTCGTCGTCGCCCAGCAGGGCGCGGACCAGCGCGCGGGCGAAGGCGGTCTTTCCGGCGCCGAGGTCGCCGCGCAGCGCCAGGACGTCGCCCGGCCGCAGCGCGGGCGCCAGACGGCGGGCGAGCGCCGCGGTGGCGGCCTCGTCGGGCAGGGGAACAGTGCGGGTGGCGGCTGGCTGGGGCATGGCGGGGCGGATTGTGGTCGACCGGAGCCCCGCTCGGCAAGCCCCGCGGCGGTGGCCTTCATGGTTGTTTCAGCCTGCTCTGCTCACGGTGAGGAACGCCGCCGTGATGGGCGGCGCCCGCCGCGCCGAGAAGGACCTCCGGCCAGCGCAGGGTCGTCCATTGGGGGCAGCAAGGCGCCATCGGCCCACCCCGGCCTACCACCGGCAGGCACTGTCGACGGGCAGCGGTTGTTGCGCCGCAGCATGGGGCCAGTTCGCTGACGAGACCCCACCCTCGACAGGAGGCATCCCATGCTCACCCGAATTCTCATCGCCTGCGTGTTCAGCGCATCCCTCGCAGCCTGCGGCAGCTTCGGCCTTGGCGGGGGCGACACCGGCACGGCGGGAACGTCCGGTTCGTCGGGGTCCTACGCCGTGGTTCCCAGCGGGTCCGACGCGCCGCCGCGCGCCGTCGCGCCCGGGCCGCTCGGCGGCATCGACAACGGCCAGTATCCCGGCGCGCGGGAAGGGGCGGTGGCCAGCAGCGGCTCGTCGTACGGCGTCGGCGACGGCCCGCCGGGCGGCGTCGCCAACAACCACATGGACCGCATCGCGCAGTAGCGCGTACCGCCCGCGGCCGGGTGGCCGCCCCGTCAGCTGGCGAGACGGGTCGGCTGCTCGGCCGCGTGGGCGGCGACGTGCGTCTCCGCCACCATGCGCGGCGCCTTGTTGAAGTTCATGGTGATCATCAGCGTCAGCGCGCCGTTGATCAGGTGCAGGCACTTGTCGGAGTCCACCGGCAGCGGCACCTTGCGCCCCATGCAGTAGCCGACCAGGGCCGCCGCCACCTCGGTCGGGCCGAGCATCAGCGACTGGTCGCCGCCGTGGTCATCGACGATGCGGATCGTGGTGGTCACGGTGTCGTTGCTGACCGCGTAGACCACGCCCTGGACGGTGCCGATCGGCAGCGCGTCGCGCACCTTGCGGCGGCGCTCCAGGACGGCCTTGACCACTTCCTGCTCGGTGAAGACGAGGCAGCGCAGCTCTTTCATCGGAAACCTCCGGCCCGGCCGGGCCGTTCGCGTGCGGCGCGAACCCGTGCGCCATCCATGATTCATAATCCATTCGACATAGCTCGTACTCAATGAGAATTTTGCGCAAATTTGTGACATATGGCCGCGCCCGAGGCACGGCAGCCCTGCGCCCGACCGCCGCAGGGGTTGATCGGGGTGCCGGATCGGGTGCATGAAGGGACCGTTTTCCCGTCGAAGACCGTTCCTGATTCCGGAGTTCCCATGTCGGCTTCCACCGCCCACCGCACCGACGTCGCCATCATCGGCGCCGGCCCCGTCGGCCTCTTCGCCATCTTCGAGTGCGGCATGCTGAAGATGAACTGCCACGTCATCGACGCGCTCGACATGGTGGGTGGCCAGTGCACGGCGCTGTACCCGGAAAAGCCGATCTACGACATCCCCGGCCACCCGGCCATCGACGCCGCCGACCTGATCGACAAGCTGGCCGAGCAGGCCGCGCCCTTCGCGCCGACCTACCATCTGGGCCAGCAGGTCTCGACGCTGACCCGCACCGCCGAGGGGCGCTGGCTGATCGAGACCAACATCGGCACGCGGATCGACGCGCAGGCGGTGATCATCGCCGCCGGCGTCGGCGCCTTCGGCCCGAACCGCCCGCCGCTGGACGGCCTGGAGGCGTACGAGGGCAAGTCGGTGCACTACATGGTCCGGCGCAAGCAGGACTTCGCGGGGAAGAAGGTGGTGATCGCCGGCGGCGGCGACTCCGCCATCGACTGGACGCTGTCGCTGGCCGACATCGCCGAGAAGGTCTACGTCGTGCACCGCCGGCCGAAGTTCCGCGGCGCGCCGGAGAGCGTGGCGCGCATGGAGGCTCTGGCGCGCGACGGCCGGGTCGAACTGGTGGTGCCTTACCAGCTGTCCGGGCTGGACGGGGCCGACGGGCAGCTCACCGCGGTGCGGGTCGCCACCATGGACGGCGAGGAGAAGGCGTTGCCGGCCGACGCGCTGCTGGCCTTCTTCGGGCTGTCGATGAACCTGGGGCCGATCGCCGAGTGGGGCCTGAACCTGGAGCGCAGCCACATCACGGTGACGCCGCCGTCGTGCGCCACCAGCGCCGAGGGCGTGTTCGCCGTCGGCGACATCGCGACGTACCCGGGCAAGCTGAAGCTGATCCTCTGCGGCTTCGCCGAGGCGGCGCAGGCGGCGCACGCCATCCACCCGCTGGTCCACCCGGGCGAGGCGCTGCACTTCGAGTACTCCACCAGCAAGGGCGTGCCGGGGGCGGAGTGATCCGCCTTCCCTGGGGACAACAGGGGACACACGGATTTCACGGATTTGAGGCACGGATTACACGGATTTTCTTATCCGTGCCTCAGCCGCGGCTTGCCCGGACGGCGCGGGGCGTTTTCCCGTCAGTGTGAACTTTCCTTTATCGTCATCCCCGCGAAGGCGGGGATCCATAAGTCTCAAAGCGAGAGGCTGTGGAACGTATGGATCCCCGCCTTCGCGGGGATGACGGTTTGAGAAAGGTTCAAGCTCGTTGGGCACCCCATTGAGGAAATCCGTGTAATCCGGCAATCCGTGAAGACCAAATTGTGAACAAAGAAAAAGGGCGCCCCCTTGCGGAGGCGCCCTTTCCTGTAACGTGCCGGAGACGCGGGCTTAGAAGCCCATGTCGTCCATGCCGCCCATGCCGCCCGGCATGCCGGCCGGAGCGGCCTTCTTCTCGGGCTTCTCGGCGACCATCGCCTCGGTGGTGATCAGCAGGCCGGCGACCGAGGCCGCGTCCTGCAGGGCGGTGCGGACCACCTTCACCGGGTCGATGATGCCGGCCTTCACCAGATCGGTGAACTCGCCCTTCTGGGCGTCGTAGCCGAAGTTGGTGTCCTTCTGGTCCAGCAGCTTGCCGACCACGAT
>Ga0196970_1002074_pt1 | contig 11236 bp, 6 predicted proteins | sample S1v_513CmetaG_FD_148672 | JGI IMG/M metagenome (GOLD analysis project Ga0196970, IMG submission 148672) | Soil microbial communities from Anza Borrego desert, Southern California, United States - S1+v_5-13C | ecosystem: Environmental > Terrestrial > Soil > Desert | place: USA: California... | reverse complement strand
CCACGATTCCGCAGCAAACGTTCATGCTTTTCCAGATGATGTTCGCGATTATCACTCCCGCGCTGATCAGCGGGGCAATTGCCGAACGCATCAAGTTCAGCGCCTACGTGTTGTTCACGATTCTTTGGGTCACCCTTGTTTATTTCCCGCTGTGCCACATGGTGTGGGGCTCGGGCGGGCTGTTCAACTGGGCGCTGGGCGGCAAATACCCGTTGCTCGACTTCGCAGGCGGCACCGTCGTGCATATCAGTTCAGGAGTCTCGGCCCTGGTCTGCGCCATGGTCCTGGGCAAACGCATCGGTTTTCCCAACGAACCGTTGCTGCCACACAACGTCGTCTTGAGCCTCATCGGCGCAGGGCTGCTGTGGGTTGGATGGTATGGATTCAACGCGGGCAGCGCCGCCGGCGCGAACGCACTCGCGACGAGTGCCTTCGCCGCCACTCATTTCTCGGCCGCCGCGGGGGCGCTCGGATGGGCATTCACGGAATGGCTGCTGAAGAAAAAACCCAGCGTCCTCGGCGTGGCTTCAGGCATGGTCGCTGGCCTGGCAACCATCACACCCGCCTCTGGTTTCGTCACGATTCCATCCGCGTTCCTGATCGGACTTTGCGGCGGGGTGGCTTGTTACTTCGCGGTTTCCAAGCTGAAGGCGCGATTCCACTACGATGATTCGCTGGACGTTTTCGGCGTTCATTGCGTCGGCAGCGCAACCGGCCTGCTCCTGTTGGGGATCCTCGCCAGCACCGAAGTCAACGCCGCGATCGGCACCGCGTTCCAGCCCAACGGCACGCCGATTTCGCTCGCGGGCAGCGGAACCCAGTTGCTCAATCAGGCGCGCGGCATACTGTTCACCGCGGCGCTTTCCGGAATCGCGACTTTTCTCATCCTGAAAATCGTGAACCTCGTCGTCGGTCTGCGCGTCTCGGCTGAAGACGAGGATTCAGGATTGGACCTGACCCAGCACGGCGAAAGCGCCTACAACGATTCAAGGTGATTTATGAAGAAGATCGAAGCCATCATCAAACCTTTCAAATTGACCGAAGTGAAGGAAGCGCTGAGCGAGCTCGGCATCCAAGGCATGACGGTCACCGAGGTCAAGGGATTCGGCCGCCAGAAAGGGCATACGGAAATCTATCGCGGCAGCGAATACACAGTGGATTTTCTCCCCAAAATCAAAATCGAACTCGTCCTTTCCGAGGCGCAGGTCAAACCCGCCGTCGACGCGATCACAAAGGGAGCCCGAACGGGAAAAATTGGCGATGGCAAAATCTTCGTTTTTCCCGTCGACAACGCGATCCGCATTCGGACCGATGAACAAGGTGAAGCCGCCGTTTAAGTCCCTTCGCGGACCCGCGATCGCCTCGATCTAAAGCCGCGCCTCTGCGGCACGGATGACATCGAGCGCCTTGTCAGGAGCGGGCGCTGAGAGCAATCCCTGCCGCACCTGCGGATCGCGCAGAAGCCGGCTGATCCGCGCCAACACCGCCAGATGCTGGGTGACCGTCGGCGCGACCAGCAGGAAAAACAGCCGCGCCGGAATGCCGTCGATCGCGCCATATGGAATCCCGGTTGCATGACGCCCAAAGACGATTACTGGGTCATTCACCATGCCGACCAGTGCGTTGCGCGCGTGCGGGAGAGCGATGCCGTCGCCGATTCCGGTGCTGTAGAGTTGCTCGCGTTCGTGCAGCGCCCGCAACAGCGTGATCTTGGCCTCGGGTTGGTTGACCAGGGCGGGGATGTGATTGACGAGTTCGCCCAGGACACCGTCGCGGTCCTTGCTCTGCAAATTCAAATCGATGCAGGCAGGAGGAATCAACTGGCTCAGCACCACAGGACCGGAATTCTTCATGGGGGTGGATGTTACGATCGTTTGCCGGGCCGGGAAGAAAAAACGTTCGCGTTGGGTTCGCGGGTGTGGCTACTTTGTTGCCCTGCGGGCGTTTAGCTCAGTGGTAGAGCACCTCGTTTACACCGAGTAGGCCGGGGGTTCGAATCCCTCAACGCCCACCACCCAACAAAACCTGCCCTCGTTCCGTCAGGCTTTGCGGTCCTCTGCCGACCTCGCCTGGTGACTCTGTTTCCCCTCGCCTGCGTCTCAATCCCGGACAATCGCACTTCCCCCATCTAATGATCGCCAGTGGCGCTCGATCTGCTAAACTCCGTGTTGTCTTATGTCCCCGCTTTTATTCCGCATCGTTGCAGCCTGTGCTCTCGCGATGGCCCTCTCGGCACATGCCGGCGTTGAACTGCTGTGGACGATCGGCATCGATGAAGATCCGTCCGCGTCGGCCTACAATCCAACCGACGAGTTTTCGCAGGAGAACTTCGTCAACGATGCCAGACCGGGTCGTGTGACGCGTATTGCGGGCGATCCGCTGTACAATCCCCTCGCCAATCCCGATCGCGATGATGATTTCTATCTTGCCGGCAATTATCCCGCCGCGTTCAACGCCCTCCTTGCGCTTCTCCCAGTCCCCTTTGCGGAACCTTCGCTCGCATGGGAACGCGCGCTCGCATCCGGGGATCGCACCAACCGCGCCCATTTTTTCCTGTCGGCTGCCCACGCCAATCCAACCGCCCGCCTGCGACTCAGCTTTGAACTCGTGTACGGCGGCATCTGGACCAATGCGCCAGTGAATGCGAGCGGCGAAGGATTTGGCGCGCACGATGTCGTGGTTCGTTTCCGGAACAGCAGCGGCACCTCGACACTTCTATTCACGAACCGCATCGACCGCGATACCCGCATCACGCTCGATTTCGCCGCGACAAACGTGGCCGCCACGGCCGGACCCAACACGATCGAGTGGGTGCGCGCCGGCCCCAGCATTGCCGGGGTCAGCGCATGGATCCAATTCGACTTCGCAAGTCTGGAAGTGGACACAGAGGCACTCGCAGACGCCGATCTCGATGGGATGCCGCGTTGGTGGGAACGGGAGATGCACCTCTCCGACAATGATCCGGGCGACGGGGGTTTCGACCGCGATGGCGATGGATTGACCGCTCTTCAGGAGTTTAACAACGGGATACAATCGACGGACGTTTACAACGCCGATAGCGACAACGACGGGCTCGGCGATGCCCAGGAGCGAACCATGGGAACCAATCCCCTTCTCACCGACAGTGACGGCGATTCTGTTTCGGATGGGGATGAAGTCAAAGGTCCCGGGTCTTCAAATCCTCTCGCATCCGATTCGGACGAGGACGGTTTTGCAGATGCAACGGAGCGACGGCTCGGAACCGATCCCAACAGCGCAGCGGTTTCGCCGACACTGTTCCGCGGGGCCATAGGGATTCAGTTTGTTTCGGGAAATGACATCGAAGGCGCGCTGCGAACCAACGAGATCGGCGGCCCTGTGCCGCAGGTTCGATGGAATGTCACCACGCCGATCCGCAGTTGGAATCGTCCTCTCGGCAGCAAGGCAGACATCGCGTCACCAATCGCGAACCACATTGTGCGCAGCGATGGATTGGTTGTGACGAACTTTGGGTTGAATTGGAGCGGCGACGCGAGTGACTCGAGCCGCAACAGCGGAACGACCGACCGCAAGTTGATGAACGGTTTTGTGCGCGCATCAGCAAGTGTTCCCCTGACGATCAGCGTCAGCAATGTTCCCTTCGCGCGCTACGACGTTTACGTGCTGGTGGGCGGGTCTTACGATGATCAACGCGGCCGCATTCGGCTGGGTTCGAATGCATCGACGGATCACTTTTTCCGCACGACAACGACAACGCCTCAAGCCACCTTCACGGAACTGAAAACGGCCGCTGGCAGCTTTCAAAAAGGCAACCTCGTGCGGTTTACAAACCAGACGTCATCGCACTTCACCCTCACAGTCACAAATGTCCAGGGCTGGGCCGTCGGCGTGCATGCACTTCAAATTGTCGACGCGGCGCTCGACGCCGATGCATCTGGAATTCCGGAATGGTTCGAGATGAAACACACGCTCCAGCCCGCCACAGCGGCCTTGAGCGCGGCCGATTCTGACGGCGACGGGTTAAGCAACCTTCAAGAGTTCCAACGCGGAAGCAATCCGCGGCTGGCGGACACGGATAGTGACGGACTGCTGGACTCGGCTGAATCGCTTGCCAACGCACTCAACGCAGACAGCGACGGCGACGGCTTGTCCGACTATGACGAACTGAACGCGGCGATTCCCAGCAATCCGAACATTGCCGACACAGATGGCGACGGAATAAGCGATCGTGAGGAGAATCGGCGCGGCTTGGATCCCATGTTTAATTCAACGAACAGTCCAGGTTTTGCTGGATACGTTCCCGTGTTTCGTAATGCGCCCGATCGCTGGGAGTGGACGATCGAGAACGTGCAACTGGTTTGGGATCACGGCTCGGGTGCGCTGGCCGCGAATGTGTGGAACGAGGATTTCCTTTTTGAACTCGCTGTGAGGAACCCGGCTAGCAGCGACTGGCGCACCTTGGGAATGGCGTTGCGCTACTACAATGGTTCGATCACCCACTTGTTTCATTCAGAACGAATTGGCGGCTTCAGCTCTCCGAATCAGCCCACGGGATCTATTTGGGATTCGAGCTACGGCAACCCGCCTGCTGACCTGCAATCGAAGCTCGGATTCAGCGGTTTCGGGCCAGCTGACATGTCATCGCGCTTGAAATTTCGCCTGCTCGCGCAGCGCGCCGCCGCCAGCAATGCATGGGTGTTGACGTTTTCAATCACCAATCAAACCAGCAACACCATGGTTGTCCTGCGTTCGTTCACCAACTCCTTTGCAGCCAATGCGGCGGTGAACAACGGTTCGGCGACATGGGTTGATTATGGCGGCATCCCCGGTTCATGCAGCATGGTGGTGCATCAGGGCGTCCGCCTCTTCATCACGACAAACGCGCTGGAAAACCTGCCCGAGTTCGCGGCGTCGCGCGATCGTGACAAGGACGGCATGCCTGATGTCTGGGAAACAGCTCACAATTTCAATCTCTTCTCGGCTTCGGATGCAATCCTGGATGCGGACGTCGACGGCCTGAACAATCGCGACGAGTTCCTTGCAGGCACAAATCCTCGGGCTGCCGATACGGACGGCGACGGAATTTCCGATTCACTCGAGCGAGAGAACGCGTCGGATCCGTTGCTGGCGACAAGCAAGCCGCAATTCACTGGGGCGGCGTGGCCCGAAGGTGAGGACATCGACGGCAGCGGCTTGCCCGACGCGTGGGAAATTCGTTATGGAGCCGCCAGGTTGCAGCTCCACGAGGATGCCGATGGAGACGGCGTCTCCAACTTTCGCGAGGCCGTTGACGGCACCGATCCCTTCAATGAGGAGTCCGTAATGTTCGTGAACCTTTCACTTCTGACGAACGACGTGTTGATTCGGTGGCCGTTCATCGCCGCGAAAACCCAGTCGCTTCACACTAGCGGTTCGTTGACCAATTGGGCGCTGTTCGAAGGAAATTTACAGGTGGCTTCAGGGGTCGTGCATGCACAGTTCACAAACCGCGTCGCTTCCAGCCAACAGGACTTTTATCGGGTCACGACCGAGGACCGCGACAGTGATGGAGACGGAGTGTCCGACTGGGCCGAAGGGGTGCTGGGGAGCGACGCGTATCGGCAAAACAGCGTTCAGGGCGCAACCCCAATGATCAACTCGGCCGGCTCAATCACGGGGCTGGTTGCGGGAGACTATGCTGCCTTTGCGCAGCAGATGCTCGAGCGGACAGGCTTGGTCACGCGGGCACAGGCAGCTCGGCTACTGCAACAGGCAACGTTCGGGCCAACCCTGCGCGACCTGGATCGCGTGCAGCAGCTCGGGCTCGAAGGTTGGATCGGCGATCAAATCACAAATCAGCCGCCGACACTTCATCGGCCCTACATTGAACATATCTATGCGGATTTCGACGGAGCGCGCACGGACCTCACCTATTCGTTCAACGAACTGGATCAGTTCGTAAATGGCAACAATGCGACCACGCCGTTTGCCCGCGCGGTCATCGCCGGGCCCGATCAACTCCGCCAGCGCGTGGCGTTTGCGCTGAGCCAAATTCTGGTGGCTTCGCGGCGAGATCCAAACCTGGAAAACAAGCCGCTCGCAATGACCCATTTCTACGACATCTTCGTGCGGAAGGCGTTTGGCAATTACTTCGATGTGCTGCGTGAAGTGACTTTTCATCCCGTGATGGGCCGCTATCTGAGCCACATCGGAAATCAGAAGGCGCGGCCGGAGATCAATCAATATCCGGATGAAAACTACGCGCGCGAAGTGCAACAACTGTTCACGATCGGCCTTTGGGAACTGAACCTGGATGGCACGCGCAAACTGGACCCGATCGGCCAGCCGATCCCCACCTACGGCAACGCGCAGATCACGGAATTCGCACGGGTGTTCACGGGCTTGTGGTTCGGCGGACAGGCATGGGGAAACGGCGGCTGGAGCGACGATGATTGTTCCGTGCCGATGCAGATGTGGGCGGACAAGCACGATTTTGGAATCAAAACGCTGCTCAACGGATTCGTAATTCCCGCGCGCACTCCGACTGTGGCAAACGGAATCCGTGATGTGGACGACGCATTGCGTCATTTGTTCGATCACCCGAATACGCCGCCATTTGTCTCCCGGCAATTGATCCAGTTCATGGTCACCAGCAATCCGTCCACCGGCTACGTCGCGCGTGTCGCATCAGCGTTTCGAGACAACGGCGCAGGACAGCGCGGGGATCTGGGCGCAGTGGTCCGCGCCATTCTCATGGACGAGGAAGCCCGGCATCCGCGATGGTTCGCAGGCGCGCGTGAATTCGGGCGCTTGAAAGAGCCCGTTCATCGCGCGATGGCGATCGCCCGCGTCGCGCGGCTGCATCAGCATCAGGATTTGCTTTGGTGGAGCTGGGGCGAGTTCAATGCTGCTGCATTCCAGGAACCGGGTTTTTCCCCGAGCGTCTTCAACTTCTTCCGTCCAGGCTATCAGCCGCCCGGTTTGCTCACCCAGCATGGTTTGGTGGGACCCGCGTTTCAAATCACCGACAGTTACTCGAGCATTTCGTTCCCGAACAAGCTTTGGGAAATCACGTGTGAAGGGTTGAAGCTCTACGACGTTTATCGTTTCCCACCGGATTACGCAGACCTGCTTCCATTCGCAGGTGACAGCGCCGCGCTCGCGGATCAGGTCGGTCTCCTCTTCTGCGGCGGCGTCATGTCATCTGCAACGCGCGACCACCTTCTCGCAGCCATCAATCAAATACCGACGACGGACAGGCTGCTGCGGATCCGAATGGCTGTTTTTCTCGCAGCCGCGTCCCCGGAAGGCGCCATCCAACGTTAACTCCTCGACCTCGATCATGCGCAAAACCATTTCACGCCGCGGATTCCTGAAACAACTGAACTGCGCCGCCGTTGGATCCTCCGCAGTGCTCAACACGCTGCTCAACCTCAAGCTGGCCAACAGCGTCACGGCGCAAAGCGGTCCACTCGATAATCGATCGCTCGTGTGCATTTTCCTGAGCGGCGGCATGGATTCCTTCAACGTGCTCGTCCCCTGGGAACAATCCGCATACAACACCTACGCAATCTCCCGCGGTGCATTTGGCACCGATGGCGGCCTCGCGCTCGAACGCGCAGCCCTTCGGCAGCTTGCCGCGCCGTCCGCAGCCTTCGGTTTGCACCCGGCCTGCGCGAACCTGCAGGCAATGGCGAATGGAACCGGTTCATTCGCGGGCAAACGCAGACTGTCATTCGTCGCCAATGTAGGAACACTCGTTCAACCCGTCACAAAAGCGCAGTTCAACGCGTGGGAGAACGGGCAGAACGCCGCGCTTCCCGTGCCCAAGGCGTTGTTCTCGCACAGCGACCAGATCGAGCAATGGCAGACCGCAGTGCCGCAGGGAATGTCACAATTGAGCGGCTGGGCCGGGAGGTGCGCCGACATCCTGCACAGTTACTACAACAGCGGGGCGAACTCGATGAGCATCTCGCTCGGCGGCAACAACGTGTTCCAGGTCGGCAACTCAACCCAGCAGTTCGTCGTCACTCCGTCGGGCGCCTTGTCGTTCGAAGGCAACACGGGCGGCGCCAACCCGAATCCACTTCAAATCAAGAATTCGGCGTTGCGCAACACCCTGGACCAGACCTACAGCAATCTGCTGACAGAAAGCTTCGCGCAACTCACGCGGCAGAGCGACGACGCCCAGCAACTTTTCCAGGAACAGTTCGATTCCTCAAATGCGCAGCTCGGCGCCGCTGTGGACGCGCTCTTTCCGCCCGCGAATTATGTGGCAACGACGTTGAAGGCGGTGGTGAAGACCATCAAGATTCGGAATCAACTCGGCTTGCGGCGCCAGACGTTCTTCGTGCAGTACGGCGGATGGGATCATCACGGCGAATTGCTGGAAACCCAGGCCGGCATGCTGGGCGTGCTGGACTCCGCGATCGGTGCCTATCAGCGCGCCCTGGAGATGGTGGGACTGCAGGACGACGTCATTACATTCACGGCTTCGGATTTCAGCCGGACACTTCGATCCAATGGCCGCGGAACCGATCACGCATGGGGCGCGAATGCCATGGTGTTCGGCGGGAAAGTGGACGGCGGAAAAGTGTTCGGCACGTATCCCGACCTCGCGTTGGACGGGCCCGACGACGTCGGCCGTGGCGGCCGCCTGCTCCCCGGTGTTGCGGCTGATTTGTATTTCGCGGAACTGTTGCGCTGGTTTGGAGTCTCGGCGGGCAACATGGGCTACGTGCTGCCCAATATTGCAAACTTCTGGAATCCCGCGCTGGGATCGGCGCCCCTTGGCTTTGTCCTGCCGTGAAACGGCTCTTCATTCTCTTGCTCGTTGCAATTGCCATCGTGGCGATGCGCTGCGCAATGACACGGCCGGCTCCGTTGGGAGCTCCAAACGAACAGGAAGCTTCCCCTTTGGAAACCGGTTCCATGACGCCCCGGCTTCCGGCAAACGAATCGCCCGCGCAGCCGATCGGCGATTCCATCCTCAGCGATTACGGGAGGCCGGACGTCGCGCCGGAACACGATCTGACATTGATGTCGCGCCTGATGGAGAATTCGCTGTTGCTGCTGAAGTCGGCGGGAAACCGTCCATTAAGCGCCAACGAGGACTGGGCTGCGCTGTTGCGCGGCAGCGATGGCGCGAATGAGCGATTTATGTCGGATCGACACCGAGCGCTCAACGCTCGCGGCCAGCTCGTGGACCGCTGGGGTGTCCCGTTGTTTTTCCATGCGGTTGGGGGCGGACGCTACGAGCTTCGTTCTGCCGGACCAGACGGGAAGCTTTGGACGGAAGACGACATTCATCGAAATGCCGACGGTTCGTTCCGCCGCAGGGACGATCTGAATCCAACGAGCCTGTTCGAAACAACCGAACGCTCCAGGACCAATGGCACGGCGCGGACGCCCGCACAACAGGAGGAGTGACCTCAGGGCGCATCTAAACACTGGAGTTGTTTTCTCCCCCTCCCATGCGCGCACCCCTGTTTTCTCCCCTCGCCTGCGACGCAGGAGCGGGAGCGGGGGCTGGGGAAGAGGGCTTAACGCCCCTCATCTTCCCGCCCTTTCCTCGAGTGTCGAGAAGCGCCCGTGACCTCGCGGCCTGCCAACTTCAACTTGCCCGGCGACGATGTTCTGCCATAGTGAAGCCGTTCTTGCGCCGCGAATCCGAGGACGGCGCCGAACCGGTTGGAAGGGTGGCTGAGTGGTTAAAGGCATCTGACTCGAAATCAGAAGTACGGGTAACCGTACCGTGGGTTCGAATCCCACCCCTTCCGCCACCCATTTGCCATTTCCTTACAAGAAGAACGCTCGCAGAGACTTACGGTGATTTCGTCCTTCCCGATCACCATCTTGTCGGTGATCAATTCGACGATCGCGCGTTTTTCGGAAGGTTCCATCGACTCCCATTTGTCGTAGAGCGCTCGTGCTCGAAGGGCGACCTCCTCCGATGAAAGCGTCTTAACACGCATCACATCCAGTTCTGCCTCCAAGCGGGGCAGTTCCGCTTCAATCTGCTTTCGGCGTTCCTCTAAAGGCGTGAAGAATCGACCAAATGCGTCTGCGTCCAGCTTTTCCTGTTGGTATAGGTCGTAGGTCTTTTTAATCTCCTTCTGCAGCCGAACGAGTTCTGCCCGCTGGACCTGCAATAGGGTCTCCTTTTCGGCCGCTGTTCGATTTGAATCGCGCAAGTATTCCGCAATCGGTTCAGGCGCTACTGAATACTCTTTGATCTCCTCTCTGAAGAATGCGTCGAGGGTCTGGACTGGCACCTTGTTGCGGCAAGCGCGGCAAACGTATTTTGGACTATTCGAAGGGACATACATCTTTTCGCCGCATTCGCAGAATGCGACGCCTGCAAAAATATGCGTGGGAATCTTTGCAGGGCGCTTCTGCTTCGAAAGCGATTCTTCGATAAGGCGGTTGCACTCCGTCCAGATTTCAACGGATACCAGGGGCTCAACCTCGTTGAGGCACCATTCACTTTCCGGCTTCAGTTCCCACCGTTTCGTTTGCCCGTTACGAGTGGTATAGTTCCCGCGATGAACCCCCTTTGCTGTTGGATCTTGAAGCAGGCGCGCCACCGTTTTGCTCGTGAATTTTGCCCCCTTCCGCGTGCGGTGGCCGGCCTCATTAAGCAACCGAACCACAGTCTTCTTGCGCCGGTGCTGAAGGAAAAGATCATACATGAGCTTGCGAACCAGCTTCTCCTCCGGATGCGGGACCAGCTTTTTACCACGCCATTCATACCCATACGGCGCTGGTCCGCCCAAAGGGCTGCCGAGTTTTGCGCGAACAGCGATGGATGCTTTCGTCCGATCTACCGTTTCTTCCCGCTCCCATTGAGCCATCGCAGCGATCATCGTGTAAAATAGCCGACCGGCAGGCGATGACGTGTCGATCTTCTCCTGAAGGGAGATCATGTCGGCGTTGTGCTGCCGAAAGAAGTCCGCAAACTCGAGTAGCTCCCTCGTATTACGGGCCACCCGAGCAAGTTTTGAGAAAATCAGACCCGTGATGTGCCCCCTCTTGATGTCAGCCATCATTCGTTTCGCTTCCGGATGATCCACTACCGTTTTGCCCGAAGTCCCTGCAAGATCATATACTTCCAGAACCTTCCATTTGTTGTAGTTAGCATATTCCCGAGCTTGTTCAATGACAATTATTCTTCACTTCAGTGACAATTAGAAATCACTGTGCCTGCCGGTTTTGTTTTCATCTCTGTGTCATCTTTCAACCCTTTCGAAACCACCCCCTTCGGTGGAACGGAGTCCCT
>Ga0196970_1002073_pt1 | contig 11236 bp, 13 predicted proteins | sample S1v_513CmetaG_FD_148672 | JGI IMG/M metagenome (GOLD analysis project Ga0196970, IMG submission 148672) | Soil microbial communities from Anza Borrego desert, Southern California, United States - S1+v_5-13C | ecosystem: Environmental > Terrestrial > Soil > Desert | place: USA: California... | reverse complement strand
GTTGTGTTCTCTCATTCCTTGCACAATCGCCGCTAAGCCCACTATGGCTGTGAATGCGAGCATATACATGCCAAAGGTATGCGATCCTACGAATGCAAGCCCCCAAGCTGGTAGAAAGGCTAATAGAAACGGTAGCGCCAAACAATGAATGGCGCACAACAATGATGCGAAGCCGCCAGTAAAATCTAGCGTCTTAGTTAATGCTTTCATGGATTCCCCTAAAAGAAAAATGGTGGACCGTGACGGGTTCGAACCGACGACCTCCTGCGTGCAAGGCAGGTGCTCTCCCAACTGAGCTAACAGCCCATTCTCTTATATATACACTAGGGGCAAATGTATATTCACTTCTAATTAAAAATGGTGCAGGCGATGAGATTCGAACTCACGTAAGACAGAAGGTTAGAGCTTCCCGCTAAGCCGCTTAGCTACACCTGCAATTAAGATTATTTAAATTCTTAAATTCACTACCATCGCTCACAAGAGCAATAGCAGTTAATTCTCCACCTAAATCAGGTTCAAAAAACTGAACAAAAGGAGTGGAGCAATTGTCGCTCCACTCCCATAGTTCTCTCTCATCTTTTACCTCAAGGAAGATTAAATATTCATTCTTCCAAGTTTCAGGATTTTCAAGGCAGTGCTGCGCTACTGCATGAGCGCCCTGTACTGCTGCATATACAGGACCAAGGTCTTTACGGCAAAGGACGTACATCCGCTTCACGCGATGCCTCCTCTGCTGCCACACGTAGTTTTGATACGTAGTGATCCAGGGTCTGCTGATTCAGTTGATTGTTTTCACGATTCTTTGGCTCAATCGCCTTGATATCGTGCCCTCTTAGAAGGGAATACGCAACATGCCTATAACGATAGGTAGCGTAGAGATTTTCAAACTGCTCTTCTCTATACGTCCCATCTGCATTGCGCCTCTTAATGGTTCGATCAATGCTATTGGGAGTTGCGTAGGGTCCAGGGTTGAAGTAACTAAAAGTTTTCTTCCCAAGAATTGGATCGGTCTTATGACCGACATGCTTATTTTTGATATAACGTATTTCTTTTGCAGCCGCTTTAAGCCATGCTTTTTCTGCTGCCATTGCTGAGTTTTTCATAATAATCACCTTTTATCTGTCGAATGTTAATTTTCTATGCTGCTGACAGTTGCTGCTGAAATCGTTATTAATTTCAGCGTTTTGGTGATCATTATGGTGGTTTCAGAACCTACGTCATTTCATTTCCTCTTAATTGTTATGATACTAATATACTACTAAATTCTAATACTTCTAAATATCTAAATAAATCATTAACGCTTAGTTATTCCCCGCCGATGGGAGCTAGCTCTAACCGACTCTTCGGTATTTCACTAAGCTTCTCTTATATAACTTGTACTACAGCGTTCCTGAACTTTTATTCAGAATCCTTTTATTTTCTCTTTACAATTCCATCAAGGAATGACTTTACTGGGCTTCCCGCCCATGCTGCTGCCTTTTGATCTGAGAGGCGCTTAAGTCTGCGCTTAAAGACTTCATCATTGGTAATCTGGACATCTCTACCCTGCTGAGTACCAAAAACTGTACCATCATCGTCTTTCAAAATGCGCTTCGTCATATTGTCCCTTTTTAAAAAATGGCTGGGATAGTAGGATTCGAACCTACAGGGGCTTTCGCCACGGATTAACAGTCCGTCCCGTTGCCAGTTACGGTTTATATCCCAATAAATTATAAGCCTTTGCCCATTTTCTTACGGCGTTATCAGATACATTATACATGCGTCCGATAGAGCATAAAGAATTTGAAACTAAAAGTTGCTCTAAAACATCTTTAGGTGGTCTGTCAGCTTTTCGCCTATCCAAAGACGCACACTCGCTTGAGCAATATTTTCGCCCTTCTGAGCATGCTTTATAATCCTTCTTACACACCAAGCAGATTTTAATTCTCTCTTCTGTTGGTTTTTTATATATCTTAAGCCTTGCTTCTCTTGCTTCCCTGTCAAGTTCGTCATGCACTTCAGCATGACATCTACAGCAAAGAAGAGCGCATTTATCGACTTCTTGTTTTAGTGAATCAAAACTCCAAGACTTGCCAGAGATGGAAAATTCTTTTTCTTTGGGGTTTTTGTGATGAAAAACAAATGCTCTTAAACAATCAATATTATCATATTGACAGATTTCGCACTTTCCGCCTTTGTAGAGAACCAATTCTAACTTTTTACGATTTCTCCAATTCTTGACATGATCTGAAGCCACTTACACCACCATATATTGTTGATGGTGTAAGGTTCGTGAAAGTTAGTTCGATTTCCTTCTTCTGCGTTTATTCTTTGCACGTACTTCTTTTTCTGTAGCATCATAACGAATCAAACGACCCGTAGTAATTACAATGCCAGATTTTGAAGAACGTACCGCTGGGATAGGAGCAAGCACTTCGGGGTCATAGTCAACGTAATGCTGCCAACAGAACTCTTCAATATCAAAGTTAGCAGGACTAATCCAAGTGCTTTCAAACCAATGATGCCGACCAGCAAGCTGTTCGATAATTTGAGGTACAAATTCATCATTAAATGCGATACAAATTACTTTTTTCTCTGTCTTATAAGCCTTATATAAGCCCAAGAAAAGAATATCCATCTTGACAGCGTTAAGACTTTCAAGGATATCCGATTTAAGAAAACGGTATGCCAATTGAGTTGTGCGAGTATTTATGCACAGCAAGCGACTATACTGTTTAAGCTTCGGATAGCTGACCCTCTCTTCTGTTTGCGTTGCCATTTGCTTCCCCTTTTCTTCTAATGCTATTTACCATGCTGCGGGGGTTATATTCACTAATCATTACACCAAATCATATATGTGCCGCCTATAGCGCACAGTGCCACGATTGCAGCAGCGCTTGATCCAGATAAACCTGTTAGCCCTACGACTCCCCACATTGCTATGGTAATCCATGCTCTATTGCTCATTATAAATCCTCTCGTATATAAGACAATAAAGCGGGAGAGTTATTCACTCTCCCGCTTTTCATTTACTGTGCTGCGTTTAGAATAATGGGCACTGACTCAATTGGAGTTGGCTTTGACTTCGTAGTGGAATCATCATCCACCGTAGGCAACCCGCCTGTTCCATTCATAACCAGAGTAGTAGGCGCTTTACCATCCCACTTCTGAACAATAGATAGTACAGCTACAGCCTGATTCTCTTTTAGAGCTTCACCCTTTAGGCGAATAGATTCCGCTTCGCCCTGCGCTTCAAGAATCTTCTGCTGTGCCTGCTTTGCAGATGCCGAAGTTTTATAATCTTCTGCTAGCATCTTTTGCTCTTCAATTACCTTGCGCTCAATTTCCTCTTGCAATTTTTCACTAGGCTCAAGATTGTCAAGCGTAAACCCTGTAATCTGCATAGTTTTTACACGGTCTTTAAGTGAATCGAAAATTTCGTCACGTATTTGATCACGCTTTACTGCCATGTCCTGCAATCGATATCGTGCAGTTACTTCTTTTACACTCTGATTGATTTCAGGTAGTGCCTGCCTGTCGAACCACTCTTTAACATCGGCACCTGAATATTCAGCAAACAGAACAGGGGCTTGATCTGGCGACAATCGGACACGCGCTGTATATTTTACACTGATATCCTGAAGATCAGCAGAGAATGCGCCTAGATCGCCTGGAAATGACTGCTCAGACACTTTAATCTGAGTTACGTCTTCCACAAAGGGAAACTTAAAATGTGGTCCTGGGGTCATCGGCTTATCCGATACCTTGCCAAGGTAATTCGAAACCCCTACATGCTCCTTCGGGACAATCGTCCATGAGCCGAAGAACAGCCCCATGAGAAAAATCGCCACCACTGCTAAAAATGCAAACTTCACGTACTTTTTGAATTGCTCCAATGCAATCCCCTTTCAATTTGTTTTACGTCTCTAACTACCGTGCTGCTTTGCTACTATTCACAATCATTATGCAACCTTACCAAGGGTTGAGATGATGCCACTGCCATTATGCACAGTGCCAACAGCCGCATCATGAAAATCATCAAACATATAGGGAGCAAACGTAATTTTAAATTCCCTATTCTCTAGCGCGGAAAGCTTACTCTTTACGGTTTTGAGCCTGTTATTATCCCTAGCGGCTGTGTCCTGCTTGCCATTTACGATAGCATCAAGCACTTCGCCAAAGGTTTTGCCCTTGCCAATCTTAGGGGTATAGTTATTAAACCCTACCCGCATTAGAAGCGTCCACAGGGAAATCATTGGAAGGCACTCTGTCCATTCCATCGCGGGACTCTCAACGTATACGCAATTATGTTCCTCTAAGGCAATGCACTTAGAGGGCAAAGAAATGCCTAGCGCCTCTTCTGCCAAGTTTAGGAACTCTTGGCAGTTTGCCGCACGCTCTTCCATGCCCGTTAGCTTCTTGTCACGAATCAGCATCTTTGCTGGCTTTAGTGAGGGAGCCTTATTTGTTTTTGGACTCCACGAAAAGCTATAAATACTCATGGCTTTTTGAAAACGGTTGCCGAAGAATATATCAGAGATAAAATCCTTACAGTAAGTAAAGGCGTGGATAGCTTCATTATCTGCTGACAGCGTACAAAACTCAGTTCCCATACTATAGGCTTCAGCAAACTTGCCGTGTGCCTCAATAAACTTTTTGATCACGGGTTTATCTGTTTCACTAGCTGCGCTCGGTTTAGCAGCTTTTAACGCTTTACTTACACGCTTTTTAATCAAAGTGCCTACAGATTCAGTTCCCATGCTCTTCCCTTTATTGTGGTGTCTCTTTATATACACGCAAAAATGATGTTATATTCAACAAAAAAGCGAGACGGTTTAGCGTCTCGCTTATATTGGTACGGCTGGCTGGACTCGAACCAGCGACCTACAGATTAGAAGTCTGTTGCTCTAATCCAACTGAGCTACAGCCGCATATTTTGCAAAAGGAAATGGTGCATCTGGCAGGACTCGAACCTGCGACCTTCGGTTCCGTAGACCGACGCTCTAATCCAACTGAGCTACAGATGCATCCGCTTAGACTCCAATTGGGTCTAAGTCTTTAATATCAATCTTACCGTCTGGAGTATTAATAACGGTTCCTTCGCCTACTACCGCGCTTAATACTTCATCACCTTGTTTAGCAATCTCATTATTTAAATCTTCTGCCAAAGTATCTACATTATCTTTGCCAAGATTAATCAGAGTTTTGTCAACGTCAGGTGTCACATTGCCCCTGTTAGCTGCCAACTCCCCCAATTCTTCAGCTTCAGCTTCAGCCATGAGACTTTCAAGTAATACTTCATCACTTGAACGATTCGTATTTGTGCTTCGCGGAGTAGTGTTAGCCGCTGTGCTGTAATACGTGCCCTTTGTGGCAGTAGTAGCACCACAAGCATTTGTAGCACACGTACCCTTACCAGCTTGCCCTGTTGCGCCTTCAGCGTAACGCTTACGAACCATTTGCTTTTTGTAGGTGTCGTTGGAAAACCAGCATTCAGCATCCCACGTACCAAGCTGCTCATTATAAATCGTAACGTTACCCTCATTGTCCATGAAAACAAGCTTGTTACGTTCCGTGAGGAAGCTTTCAATAAGCTGCTTCATGGTTTTATGCATCCAAGCGTTAGGGTAATCATTCACAATGGACTTCAGAACATGTTCATTGAAGTGCCACGTGTCCGAGAATTCCTTTTTATCCATACGTACACTTAAAGTGCCATTGTGGACGAAACCTAGATTCTCATTGACTAGGAAAGGGTGACAATTGTCGTGATCGATCTTCCCCGCCGTAGAGTAACGGAAGTGAATTACAGCGCGGTAAAACTTATACTTTTTATAGGCTTTCCAGAACTTACGAAACGAAAAGAAACCCTTCTCAACGATCAATCGCCCCTCTTTATGATCAAAAACCATAAATCCCGCACCGTCAGGATGATTGTTAAAGCACGTTTGCAGGGTATGCTTTTTTACATAAATGTTTTCAGGTTTGTATATGGCGATACACAAAATAAAGGTTCCTTTTCTTTCATAAGTTATACAAAGCTTTTTGCTGAACTATTCGCTTCATAATATTAATACCATGTTATGAACCTTATATTCAACTAATCTCTCAGGGTTTTTCGAAGCGCCTTTGTGAGACTGGTTTAAGCTACAAGCTCAAGCTCCCTTTTCTTCAGAAAATTATGAAGAAAAGGGTAGCTTTTGCGATACTTCGATACAAAAGCGGTGAACTTACAAGCATTCATATCCCTGTAACTATATACACCACTAGCACAAAAATCAATCAATGCTTTGGTAAATTCCAGATTCTTGTATATATTCTCTCTATTGAGAACCGTTTGAAAAATCCGAATTTCTACCGTAGTTTTTGGTAACAGGTTTACAGCCGTATAGCGTGCTTCTTTATCGCCGCCAGTACGATCATAATAGTCTGTAATGCGCTTCTCTTTTGTGAAGTCATTATACTTATTTGAGCCACGTTCTGCAATGTGCTCAATCAATTCCCTATTCTCTGGAGAATGGACGAACACCACCATTTTCCCTATCTGCATAGGAGTTAAAGCACTCTTGCTAATATGGATATGCATACCGCAATCAGGGCTATTCTTTGCAAAGTAATCAGAGTTATCCACAAGGTCAAAGAACTTATCCCAACATGAAGGAGATTTTTCACTCCCCATATGATAAGAGAATGCCGCTGGTGCTGTTACAATCTCAAAACCATAGTGAATAGAAGCGTCTTCTTTTAGAATTGCGAACTCTTTCACTGTTTCCAATGCAGCTTCAGCAGCATCCTTAATAGAGTATTCTTCTTTTACATGGACTTCGATTTCAACGCCAAAAATGCAGGCTTGCCTAATGTGCTTAGTTGCCTGATATGTTGTTGAGGTTTTGCTACGAACCATAGGGATAGGATTATCCCCAAAATTAGGTAATCCTTTAAGCCTGCGTAGCTGTCTAACAGTCTCAAGCTCTTCAAGAAGCTTGGGGTTGGCATCAATTCCCAGGATTGGGATATGGCGAGTAACCTTCTCTTTGTAGGGCTTAATACAGTCACAACTACGGCACTGCTTGCAGTACTCATTGCGAACATTGTTACTAAAGCATTCGCACCGCTTACACGGCTGATATTTTGCCCAGCATTGTGTGCATACAACGCGCTGGGGATTCATGGACGTGCGTACCTCACGCACTGCGTCAAGCACGCGGTATTGCGTGCAATCTTCACACATCTTATATGACTTCTGAACACAGTCAAGACAGATAGCGCCCTCAACAAAATAGGCTACCTTATGATCTTTTTTAGATGTTTTACATGAAGTGCATTGTACATAGTAACTTGCGAAGCAGTTTTTACAAGCATGACCACCATCAACTTCATAAGCATTGCCCTTGTTAGCCATTACGGATTTATCGCAACAGATACAAGAGACCTTGCCCACTAGAGCGGGGTTCATGCCTTTAGGAAGTTTGTCAGGAGTTATAATTTTAAGTGCCATGGTTATAATACTTCTCAAGGTGATTGATATTCAAAGAAAAGAGGGGCTTTCGCCCCTCTCGGTTATGCTTGAGCTACGGGAGAACCTTCACTGCTCATTGCGGCTTCTGACTCTTCGGTTTCATCTTCATCGAGAATATCACCGATATTATCATCGCAACCACAACCAATATCAGCCAACTTGACTGATGGTACATTATCCTCAACGCCGCCTAGCTTCTCAGGGTCATACCCTAGATATTCAGCGATTTGCTGAGGCGTGTACTGATACGTGTCGTTAGAGAACCAACAGCCCGTATCCCAAATGCCAAGGTCTTCGTTATAGATGGTCACTTCGCCTGTATTGTCCATAAACACAAGCTTGTTGCGGTTAATATAGCGTTCGATCAAATGCCGCACCGTGCGGTGCTTAACAATGCTTACGCCGAAAGAATGATACAAAGGCTTAAGGATAGCTTCATTAAAATGCCACGTATCGCTTTTGGTTTCATCCCATTCCTTCACGTTATGAATTTGTCCGTTGTGAACAAATCCAAGGTCTTCGCTTACCATGAACGGGTGGCAATTCTCTGCATCCAGTACGCCGTGAGTAGCCATACGGAAGTGAATTACAGCCTTATGCTCCATGTAAGGACGGAAAGCCTTAATAAAAGCCTCATAAGTAAAGAACCCTTTACGCATGATCACTTTATTAGTTTCGGGATTATGAACCATAAATCCCGCTCCATCGCTATGCCACGCAAAGCAATCCCGAAGTACATCCTCGTAGATTTTTACCCGCGCTGGTTTAAATATTGCGATACACATTCTATTGTAAAGTCTCCCTTATTAGCTCTGATTATAAATACCATCCACTGTAACTTTTATTTCAATTATATATTGCTTTTGTTTTGGGTGCACAAGTAGTACAGATTCTATGACCATGCCCCATGTCGCTGGTTCTAGCCGTTGGCACTATACTATTGCACTTTACGCATTCAACCGTTTCCTCGCTAAAGCGGGAAGGCAGAAGCGCCTTTGTTACTCTAGGAGCATTAGTTTCGAAGTGCGTACCAAAGCCCTTCAGGTCTTCAATCGCTATCCTGTTAGACCCTGTACGCTTACTACCTTTGCGCTGAACGCCTGGAATTTTAGCAGCATTATTGAAAACACGATCCCGCCAACGTTCCCTACCCCCATCTTCTTCCCTTACAACAATAGGATAATGAGTAGAGCTAGGTTCGTAATGGGTGCTCGTTGCCTTAGTGGTTTTGTTGATAGAACATGAACGACCCCGACCCTTATAAGAGGTATTGGAGTACCAAACGCCATTTTCCCATGTTCCAGCTTTTTCATTAAAGATAGCATGATTGCCCCTAGAATCGAGAAAAATGAATTTGCTAGACCCTAAACTAATGCTCTTGAATTCCTTGCTATTAAGCCTCTGGAATAGACCATTAAGGCGATCATTTCTCCATGCATGCGGAACATGCTCAACATAGTGCCTAATGCGGAGATTAAAATGCCATGTATCGCTAAAATCCTCTGCTGGGCGTTTGATCTGAATCACACCATTATGGACAAATCCAAGGTTAGCATTTACCATGAACGGGTGGCAATTACGTTCATCTTTCAAACCGCTGGTGCGGATTCGAAAATGCAGAACACACTTCATCCGCTGGTATGCTTTGTATGCATTCCAGAAGTCATTAAAGGTGAAGAATCCTTTGTACGTTAGAAGTTCATTGGTATGAGCATCGTGTACAAGAAATCCCGCACCGTCAGAATTATTCTCAAATGCATTGCGCAAATAATCCTTCGGGATGATTTTATCTTTTGGTTTAAATATAGCTATACACATACTTTTTTAATTCCCCTTAAAAGGCAGGTGCCGCAGGCGCCATTGGCTTTCTAATTCTTCTTTTCTTCTTAATACAACTGAGGTTGCCCAAATATTTACTTAAATTTGGATATAGCTCGTTGTTGCCTTGAACATAAGGGATGAATTTTTCAAAGTGGAAATCTTCTTCCAAATGGGATTTCGTATCTTTTACATAGCTGTACATCGCATGACAGAATTCAACGTTCTTGTTAAACATCTCTGCATCAACTATACCTTGAAATATACGTAACTCTACCGTCTGCTTTTTAGCACGGTTAAGCGCCGTATAGTGATCGCGCACATGTCCTGCACTTTTAGGTGAATAGTCACAATACTGATTTGCAGAACGTTGCGCAATCTCTTTGATGAATGCCTGATTGTGAGCACTGTATACAAACTGCACCATTCTGTTAATCATAGCGTTGTCAAGGGCTGTCCTTGACATATGAACGTGCATTCCGCATGAAGGGTGAATGTCTAAGAAATACTTAGTATCACCTGCGAATTCGAAAAAGTTCTTCCATGCAGTTTTCTGGAAGTCCATAGTAGCAGGTGCGCTAACAATCTCAAATCCTCGTGTCCCGTTCTTATTTACCGTGCCATCGTATTTTAGCACTGCAAACTTATCACCTATAGCCGCCTGAGTTTCATCGGCTACTTTCCTGGTGGAGTATTCAGGATTGATCACGACTTCAAGTTCTACACCAAGATACAAATCTCCCTGCATAGCAGCAATCGCTGGCTTAACTTGACCAAAGGTGTTGTAGAAGTTCTTTAGCTTTTTGCACGGATCATAGTTGAACGCCAAGATAGCATCTGACGTACCGCATTTGCAGCAGTACCCGCCATAACGCCCACGATCATATAAGCCGACAAGAGACTCGCATTCTGCACTCTTGCATGGGAGGTATGAGGATTTTACACAATGATCACAGATATCATACCTATTGTCATTGAACAGATACCGCAAACCTTGGTTATCATATCCAGCCGAGCCTATAATTAGGCGCTTTTTAATTTGTTCTACAGGTCTGGATTCCATGCATCCTTGGCAGGATTTTCTCATGCTACATTCCCTTAAATGATCTGATTATAAATACTCTTGAGACGTTAGCAAATTCAATAGCAAATAAAAAAAGAGGCGAGGTTTTCTCGCCTCTTTCAAACTGGTGCATCCAGAAGGAATCGAACCTTCAACCTTGGGATTAAGAGTCCCCTGCTCTGCCAATTGAGCTATGGATGCAAAATTGGTGCCCTCGGAGGGATTCGAACCCACAACTCTCGGATTAAAAGTCCGCTACTCTACCATTGAGTTACGAAGGCAAGTCGCTACCACGCAGCGCCAAGTGCCTTCGCACGAGTCGCTGTTTAGCGTTTGCTTTTTCGTTTTATGGTAGTGGTGGTAGTCATTGTACTTTTACTTACCTTCTAGTTAAAGGTTTATTCATCCTTCTTTTTAAACAGTTTGAAATTGCGCATCAAATATTCTAACCGTAGGGTCAGTATCTATGCAGTGGCTACATACGGTAGCATCCTGCAAATACTTAGCTATCGATTTTTCGACAAGTTGATTGCAATTGTCGCAAGCAACGCAGTTGTCAGTATCAAACCCGCTACTGGTGACGGGCTGCATGGCGGTGCTTGCGCTTTTTTCGTCCTTTGCGCTTGCCGTGTTTGCCGCCGTGCCTGTTTGGTGAAAACTTGTTTGGTTGGAGTTACCTCTGGAACCCCAAAAAGACTTATAATCAGTATTCGAGAACCAGCATCCTAAATCTCTGGTGCCTTTTTCCTCGTTATAGATTCTCACAACGCCCTCAGCGTTCATAAACGCGAGTTTGTTTATTCCTCCGATATATTCTTCAATGAGGTATTTTACTGTCTTATGCGCCCAAATGTTTG